>Ga0315286_10007485_pt1 | contig 10692 bp, 10 predicted proteins | sample YL17G10_0_MG_FD_205038 | JGI IMG/M metagenome (GOLD analysis project Ga0315286, IMG submission 205038) | Sediment microbial communities from Yellowstone Lake, YNP, Wyoming, USA - YL17G10_0 | ecosystem: Environmental > Aquatic > Freshwater > Lake > Sediment | place: USA: Wyoming | collected...
GAACAATCAACGATGCGCCAATGATTCTGACTGAGTTCATATGGGGCTCCTTGAAGGACGTGAGCGGATGAAAGGATCGGACAGAAGACTGAATGCGTGACGACACATCAATCACCGGGAGATAGATGAGGAAGGATCGCTATCAGATTGACGAAAAAATATAGGGAGAAAATCCCTTGGACACAAAAGAAAAGGGGTGCTAGCCCTTCTTGCGAAAACGGACGGCAAAGGCGCCATCCATGCCGTTCCGATGGGGGAACGTCTCGATGAATCCCGAGCTTGAGACGACTTCCCTGGGAACGAATTGGTCCGCGGGTTCGACGGAGAAATCGGGATGATTGGACAGAAAGTCGCTTGTTATCTCCGTATTTTCCTCCGGTTCGGTCGTGCACGTGCTGTAGACGAGACAACCACTCGGTTTGACCAACGTTGCCGCATTTTTGAGAATACTCCGTTGAAGCTTCACCAGATCACGGATATCTTCCGGCTCACGCTTCCATTTTGCGTCCGGCTTTTTCGCCAGGACACCGAGTCCGGAACAGGGGGCATCGACAAGAACTTTGTCGCCGGGGGGAATCTGCAGGGTGGCGGCATCGGCGACGATAAAATGAGCATTTGAAATACCCAGCCTCTGGACCGCGTTCTTCACAAGATTGAGCCTGGTTTCGTATTTGTCGACCGAGATAATCTCACCAATGTTTTTCATCAGCTCACCGATGAACGTCGTCTTTCCGCCGGGGGCTGAACAGAGATCAATGACGCGCTCACCTTGCTGCGGATCGAGGAGCTTCACCGCCAGACCGCCGCTTTCGTCCTGAACAGAAAAGAAACCCTGCCGGAACATTTCCGAACTCCCGATTCCGGTCATATGCTGAACCCGGACAAAGAAATCCAGGTTGGCTGAACGGGTGTATTGGATCTGATTCTGATTGAGGAGGGAGAGATAATAATCGAACTGGATCTTCAATCGGTTGACACGAAGTGTCAGATCCGGGCGTTTGTTGTTGGCGGCAAGAAATTGCTGCGCCTCATCGTAGCCGAACCGTGTCACCCACCGGTTGACGAGCCAGAGGGGATGAGACTCGACAACGGACAGATGGCGAATGCGGTCTTCCTTTGGGTCCGGGTAGCGGATGTTTTCGAGATTCCGGATAATATTGCGCAGTACCGCGTTGACAAGATCGCCCACCTTTTGCCCCCGCAGTCGCTTGATGAACTCGACTCCTTCGTTCACGGCAGCCGATTGGGGCACCTTGTCCAGGAAGAGGATCTGATACAGCGCAACCCGCAGGGCGTTCTTGATATTCGTTTCCGCCTTGGTGAAATTGCCGTGGAAGAAGCCGGTGAGCACCCAGTCCAATTTCATCTGCCAGCGGACAACGCCCGTAACAATTTCATTCATCAAGCCCTTGTCAAGCTCGTTCATCTCGTCGGAACGGAGTTCTGCGTCCAGGAGCTTGTCGAGATAGGCATCCGACCGCTCAACGCGGTTCAGAATCTTGACAGCAGTACCCCGCGGCCCCGCATACAGGCGCTCTTGCGGCGACGGATCGGGTTTGGCAGAATTACGCTCTTCGTTATAGACGATTTCTTGTTCGCCCATGATCTGTTCGGTCTGGCATGCAACTGCATAAAAAAAGCGGAATGCATTGTTTCAACACATTCCGCTTGAGAACTTTTGAAAACACCTCAGGAACCCGCGACAGCCGCCGGTGTCTCCGTTTTCTTGGCGTACTTCCTATTGAATTTCTCGACGCGACCGGCTGAATCCAGAAGCTTCTGCTTGCCGGTATAGAACGGATGACAATTCTGGCAGATTTCCACATGTAAATCGCCAGCTGACGAACGGGTCTCGAATGTGTTGCCACATACGCACGTCACTTTCGACTTCTTGTATGTGGGATGAATTCCTGACTTCATTGCTCTTCTCTCCTGTTAAACGTTTGCCTCGCCCTCAACAGGGCATCCGGCACGTGAATCGACGATCTTGAGGGTTCTAAAGTACCCAATTTTGGCTTGACTTGCAAAGCATTTTTTGAGTAGATTGATTTCAATGACGAACAGAAATTGGGGCTTGCTGCTTGTTTTCGTGCTTGCCGCGCGGTGTTCCGGGCAGGACAGCGGGACATACACGTTCTTGCGAAACGACGTCGGCGCCCGCTCTGCCGCCCTCAACGGAAGCTTCGTCTCCATGACGGCCGACCCCAATACCCTTTTTTACAATCCCGCTTCCCTCGTCACGGTCAGTTCCCCCAAAATCTCGCTCAGCTACTTCAAGCATTTTATGGATGTCAGCGAGGGGAGCATTTCCTTTGCACAGAACGCGGAAGGAATCGGCAATGTGGGTATCGGTATCCGGTATGTCGACTATGGATCGTTCACGGAAACGGACCAGAACCTGTACACGTTGGGCACTTTTGGAGCAAGCGAATTCGCCATTCTCGGCGGATACGCCCTGAGCATCGACGAACAGACATCCGTCGGCGCGAGTCTCGAATACATTCACTCCTCGATCGCCGATTTCCGTTCTTCCGCCGTTGCGATCGGCGTCGGAGTCTTGTACCAAGTCCCTTCGGAAAACCTCTCCATCGGCGCGAGTATCCTCAACCTCGGGAAGCAGCTCAAGGCGTTCGCTTCCACAAGCGAGTCTCTTCCTCTCGACATCAAAATCGGGATTACGAAGAGACCGGAACATCTTCCTGTTCTCCTCAATCTGAATTTTCACAAACTGAATGAATCTCGCGACCAGTTCTTCGAGCGGTTCAGGTCATTCACGCTCGGTGCTGAATTCTTGATGAGTGAATCGATACGATTGAGACTGGGGTACAACAACGAACAGCGGAGCGACTTGAAACTGGGAACCAGCTCAGGATTGACGGGCTTTTCGCTTGGCGGCGGCATCCTCTTCAGAGAATACCAGATCGACTACGCGTTCAACTCCTACGGCAAGATTGGCGGACTGCATCGTCTTTCGCTCGGCATGAACCTCTGACCTACGGGCAATTACCGCAGCAATCCTTCGAGCAATCGCTCACTCACGTAGTAGAGCATCATCCCCACGAAGACCACCAGCGGAGGAATCCTGTCCTTCGACTTGTTGATTTCCGGTATGAGATCGCTGGCACCGACATAGATGATCGTGCCGGCGGAGAAGGCAAATGCCATTCCGATCACTTTGGCATCGGTGGCTGAGAAGAGAAACGCGCTCGCAACGCCAACCAGCGTCGCCAATCCGATTCCGAATATTGCAAACAGGACCTTCCGACGCGGATAATTTGCGCTCATCATGATCGATGCAATCGTCAATCCTTCCGGGATCTTGTGGAGAAGGACGGCAAAGAAGATGAGGAGGCCGAGGAGAAAATCGAACTGCATGCCGATCGAGATCGAGAATCCGTCGAAGAAGGCATGAATGAAGAGCCCGCCGACGGCGGAGAGACTCGCGACTCTCGACACCATCACATGCGAGTGCGTCTCCTCTCCAAAGTGAAGGTGGCCGACGATGGTATGTTCAAAGAAATGAAGGACGGAGAATCCGAGGAGCATATACAACGCCGCTGATTCTCCGAGCGTCTGAAAACTGGCTGGAATCAGGTTGATAAAGACAAGGGCCAGGATGAATCCCGCACCGAGAGCCAGGAGAATCTCCTGGGTCCGCTGAGTCCATTGCCGGCGGTAGACAAGGATAACGCCGCCAAGCACTTCCGCGACGGCTACAATCAAACCGAAGAGTATGATTTTGAATGTCATGGTTTTCGTTTATAGGGTTGCTGCAGGAAGAGTCGGGCGTCCCTCTGCGAGTTCTCATATTCCTTCAATTGAAGTACTTTTTGGTACTGTTGCACCGCATAGTCGCGCTTGTTCTGCATGTCGTAGATCATGCCGATCATCAGATTCGTCAACGACATGAAACCCGACGGTTCTCCTTTATCGACGATGCGCGACAAGGAATCGCAAGCGTACAGATGCCTGAGCGACAGATCGATCTTTCCCGTCAGGAATTCGTACTTTCCGAGGTAATAGTACGCTTCCCGTCCGTCATACGAGTCGTACCCCGTCTGTTTCTTCTTGAATCGTCGTTCGATTTCCAAAAATACGTCATTCGCCTCGCCAAGATGGCCAAGACTGATATAGCAGCGGCCAAGGAAACGGTGGAATACGGGATTCTGGGGAAAACGCTTGTTGAGATCCCTCGCAATCGCGAGTGACTTGGAAAAGTCCTTTTCATAGACGAAGTAGCTTTGCAGGAGAAAATAGCTCGCTTCGACCCTGGCATACTTTGCGTTCTGCGATGCAAGGACCAGCTGTTCGAGCCCCTTCTTCCGGTCACCACTGGGGAAGAATATCATGAACGGCTTGACGATGGTGTATTTCTCCGGTACAACCTCAGCATAGTAATTGTAGATGCCGATGCCGAGCAGGACATCGTAATTCTGCGGGTCGAGCTCGAACGCTTTTCGGACAACCGGAAGAGCCACGAGGCCGTCGTTGGCGGCTCCGACATACTTTCCCCGATTCACGCGAAGCCGTCCACGGAATCCGACCGCTCCCCCTTTGAAAAACAGCGCCGCCACGTCCTTCGGGTCCTTGTCCAGCCTATCCTCGCACATGGTAACGACCTGTTCCAGCATCCCATAGAATTTCTCGTCGCGCGATTCATTGTCAAAATCGGTCAGAATCTGCCACCACACCGTCATCGCACGAAAGAAATATCCCACCGGATGATCCGGACGCATCTGGATAACCGCGGTGAATTGGGAGTCTGCCTTTTCGAATTCAATGCTGTAGATGTTGTTAATGCCGCGCTGGAGTTTCTGCTCAACGACAGGGTCGTCAATCCACTGGGCCAAAGCCCGGAACGGCACGACCCACAGGACCACCATCATTGCACAGCGTAACACTCTATGAGAGACGGCGTTCTTCAAGTGACCGGATCAGTATGGGTGTGGACAAAAGACGACGATGACGAACGAATTTCACAAGCTCTTCGCGGCAAAATATTCCCGGAGTCTTTGTATCGCAATTCTCTCCTGCTGCATGGAATCGCGGTCGCGTACAGTAACGGTCTGATTCTGCAGAGTCTCTGAGTCAACCGTGACACAGAACGGCGTGCCGACCTCATCCTGCCGGCGGTAGCGACGCCCCACGGCCCCGCTGTCATCGTAGAATACTCTGAAATTCTTGCGCAGGTCCGCCTCAATGTTGCGTGAAATTTCCGGCATGCCGTCCCGATTCACGAGGGGGAAAATGGCGATTTTCGTCGGAGCAAGAGTGTGGTGAAGCTTGAGCACGGTACGGATCTCGGACCCTCCTTCGGCGGTCGGAGCCTCTTCTTCGCGGTAGGAATCCACCAGGAAGGCCATGAACGACCTGCTGGCGCCCGCGGATGTTTCAATCACGAACGGGGTGTACCGGTCCTTCGATTCTTCCTCGAAATACTTCATCGTTTTCCCGGAGAATTGCTCGTGCCGGGACAAATCGTAGTCCGTGCGGTTATGGACGCCCTCGATCTCACCCCACCCGAACGGGAATTCGTACTCAATGTCGTACGCGTCTTTTGCGTAGTGCGCCAGCTTGTCTTTCGGATGCTGGTGCCATTGCAGCTTCTCTTTCCTCATGCCGAGGTTGACAAACCATTCCATTCGCTGCGCGCGCCAGTACTCAAAATGCTGGTCGTCCGTCCCCGGCTTCACAAAGAACTGCATCTCCATCTGCTCAAACTCGCGTGTGCGGAAGAGAAAGTTTTTGGTGTTGATCTCGTTGCGGAACGCCTTCCCGATCTGTGCGATGCCGAACGGTATCTTCTGTCTGCTTGCCGACTGGACATTCAGGAAATTCACGAAAATGCCTTGCGCCGTCTCCGGTCGCAGATAGACGACATTCGATGAATCCTCGACCGGCCCGACAAAGGTTTTGAACATGAGGTTGAATTTGCGCGCATCCGTGAACGATCCCTTGTTGCCGCAGCTGGGACATGTCAGGATTCGAAGGGCCTTTGCCGCGAACTCATCAGTATTCGATTTCGTCGCGAATTCGGCGATAATCGTCTCATCCTTTTGCTGTCCCTCGAACTTTCCCGGCTCGAGTTCCCGCAGCAGTTCCTTCTTCTTTTTCAGTGACAATTCGTCGAACAGAATATCGACACGATAGCGGGCTTTGCACTGTTTACAATCGACCATCGGGTCGGTGAAATTCTCGACGTGGCCGGAAGCTTCCCACACACGGGGATGCATCAGGATGCTCGCATCCAGTCCTTCCACATTTTCACGGAAGGTCATGTTCTTCCACCACTGCTGCTTGACGTTGTTCAGCATTTCCACACCCAGCGGACCGTAGTCCCAGCATCCGTTCAAGCCGCCGTAGATTTCGCTCGATTGAAAGATGAATCCTCTCCGTTTCGCGAGCGAAACGATCTTTTCCATTACTTTTGACTGGTCCGGCGTGTTAGAACTGTTTTGAGCCATTGTGGATTGCGGATTGGGGAATTAGAAAAAGTTGGTGATTTGGTAATTTGGAGATTTGGTGATTTGGAAATTGGGTAATTTGGTAATTGAGTAACTTGGTAATTATGAAATACGAAATCTCTTAGGTCGATTTCGCAATCTGCATTTGCTCTTTGTCTTCCAATTCGCAATTGGCAATCGACAATCGGCAATTGGCAATCGACAATCGGCAATTTGTTCACCTATTCCTAAAACTCGGTTTTCGTTTTTCCAAAAACGCCGCCGTTCCTTCTTTGAAATCCTCCGACCCGCAGCAGACGCCAAACAGGCTTGCCTCCACCGACTGTCCTTCTCCCTGCGTGGTTTCCGAGGTCATATTGATCGCTTCCAGAGACAACCTGACCGCTACCTGCCCCTTCGAGAGAATCTTCTGGGCAAGCGCTTCTGCCGTGTTCTTGAGTTCCGCAAGGGGGACAACCTTGTTGACCAAACCGATCCGCAGCGCTTCCTGTGCGTCAATCGGATCGCCGGTCAGTATCATTTCCATCGCTCGTCCTTTGCCGATCAGACGGGCAAGACGCTGTGTGCCGCCATAGCCGGGGATGATGCCCAGATTCACTTCGGGCTGGCCAAATTTGGCGTTTTCGGACGCAATACGGATGTGACAGGCCAAAGCGAGTTCGCATCCGCCGCCAAGTGCAAATCCGTTGATGGCGCCAATGACCGGCTTGCCGACGTTTTCGACTGCGTGGAAGACAGATTGTCCGTCGATGGAAAAGAGCTTTCCGGTCTCCGTCCCCAACTCAGTCAGTTCTTTGATGTCCGTCCCGGCTACGAAGGCTTTTTCGCCGGCTCCTGTGAGGATCACGACATCCACGGCGGAGTCGTCCTTGATCTCCTCGAAGAGATATTTCAACTCACTCTTGGCCTTCGCGTTGAGTGCATTGAGCTTGTCCGGCCGGTTGATGGTAACATACCCGATCCGGTTCTTCTTTTCGTAAAGCAAGGCTTCGTACATGGTCAAATCCTTCTATTGGTACTTCCAAATCTTCCTTCTTAACGCCGCCTTCCGCTTTCAGTCTTTTGCGCGTAGGCCCCCGAAATCGCCGGTCGTCAGACTTCGACGGACTCTGTCGAGCGGTGTGCGGCTGCAGGCGATGGCGTATGTTCTCCTGCCCGCCGACGCGTTGGCCTTGCTGTAGGCAGGCGGGGATCCCGCAATCTTTGCTTCTCTTGCGGGATCAACGGCCCGTGCGACAGTCAGCCATCGCGTGAGTTGCCCTGCCCGCCGACGCTGATGCCTTGCTGTAGGCAGGCGGGGATTTCGGAAAGATCTCTTTGCTACTTTTCCGCCTTCCAGGATCCCGCAGGTTGGGCGGGATCCAAGGAGCGGGACTCTCTCGGAGAGAAAGTAGGCGATAGCAAACTCGCGCTATTCCGATACTGCAGAATTCTCCTTGTTAGCGTCAGGAAATGGTTCCTGACGCCAGAATTTCTCCATCCAAGCAGATGGCGGGCCCGCCAAGGAGCTGGCGGGCAAGCAAGCCTTGAAGCCAGAGTTCTTCCATTAGGTGCTGAGCAAATCTTTTATCGACTGGACCAACGCAGGCTCAAGTCGTCCTTTGTCGTTCGCAAGCTTCAACGTGTAGAGACCGAGGGACCGGTACAGATTACGAAGATCCGACGGGGGGAGCGACTTCAGATGTTCCGCAATCGTCTCGACGTTGCCGCGGACGATCGGACCGGTTAGCGCGTTGGCGCTTCCCTGCTCCATCGCATTGGAAATGCTCGTCTCGACGAGCTTCCGGAACGGCTTCAGATCGTTCTTCGCAAACTGTGCCGCCAATTCCTCGATTGCTCCGATCAGTGCTACGGAATAGTTCGAAGCAAACACGCACGCAAGATGATACAAAATTTTTCTCTCTTTCGGAACGATCATCGACGCCCCTTCAAGATTCTCGACGATGCGCCGGGCAATCGTCATGGACGAACCGGGGCCTTCGATGCCGTACCACACTCCCTCCATCCTCCGCAGTTGCCTGTTCACCGGAAGTTGACGGGGAAACGTTTGGATCGGGTGGAGAGAGAAGACGCTTGCTCCCTTCAGTGCCAGCGGAGCAAGGACGTCGCTCGTCATGGCACCGGATGTATGACACACAGCGAGCCGTTTGAACCGAAGGTGTGAAACGCCTGCCACCGATTCCGCCACCGACTGTATCGACTGGTCGGTCACGGCGATGATGACGAGATCCGTGAGTGGCGAGAGATCCGCAACGCGGTCAGAGCTGACCTTGCACGAAACGCAGGCTGAGCATTTTCTTGCGGATGCCTTTGTGCTGCTGATAACAGAGACGATTCTGTGTCCCGAACGATGGAGAAGGACGGTAAGTGTGGTCCCGACCTTGCCCGCACCGATCAGGCTTATGTTGAGCTTCCCGCCTTTGGATTTCACTCAGTGTGCTTTCGGTGTGAATTCGCGCGTGAACATAGCGGACAAGTAGCCGACGACGGCGTCCTTGTCGCCGGCTGTGTCGCCGGAATTGCAGTAGTGGAGGACGCTCGCTTTGCTTGCACCGAGCATTTGAGCCGCCAGCATGACCGCCGCGATGGGTCCGCCCCCGCATGCCTCGAGTTGATGGTGTTCCAGCTTGTCCAACAGTCCGACAGGGTCATATTCTTCAACAAGCCGGATCACCCGTTTGTCCAGCTTGACGGCCTCGTCGTACGGATGATAGTGTGAAAGGTCGCTGCTTGCCACGAGGATAATATTCCGTTTGCCGATGACGGAAGCAAGGGCTTCTGCCAGTTTCCTGCAGATGTCGAGTGATTGATCCCCCATGATAACAGGGACAAATGAGAAGGAGCCGAGTGCGCGCTGGAGGAACGGGAGTTGAACCTCGATGCAATGCTCTGCACCGTGACCGAGCGGAGACAAGGTGATGATCTTCCCGGCAGCAAGAAGTTCCGCCCGCAAGGAGGCATGGATGGGGACTTCACCCAGCGGTGTTTGATACGAAGCCCCCGGAAAGATCGAGACGCCGTCAAAGTAGTCCCGGTGACTCGGTCCGACGACGATGACGGCTTCGGGCGTCATTCCGCTCAGCATTTTATACGAATGCGCCGCCGTGAATCCGGAATAGACATACCCTGCGTGGGGCGACACCAATCCCAGGATGGAGCCGCTCGACTTTGGCACTTCGGCTGACTGGAGCATGTCATCCACGGTGCGCTGAAGGACCTTTGGAGAAGCCGGATAGAACGATCCCGCGACTGCGGCAGGTCTTGCGGTCGATGAGGCAACTGACGATGACATTAGTTGGCCCCCTTCATGTTGGCAAACTGAGATTCAGAAAACGTGTCAGTCGTAAATTTGTAGAGTATCACGTTCTTTTCTTTCCATGCCTTCGGAGGAAGACCTGCTTTCAGCGCAGTGTGATCCAGGAATTGTTCGCGATCCCATCCATATTCCGTCGCAACATGCGGCAGCAGAAGTCCCCGATTGATCTTCGACTCGATGATAAGCCCGTGGACGCCGATTTGGATCTCCTCGATACTGCTGATTTTCTCGGGGGGCGTGAGTACCGAGATTTCGACATCCATGTCTTTCAGTTCTTCCGGCCGGACAGGATCAAACCGCGGGTCATCGAGTGCGGCCTTGACACCGACATCCTGGATTGCCTCTGGAAGAGGATAGATGGCGTTGATGAAGCCGTAGCAGCCGCGGAGCTCTTTGTTAACATGGACGGTAACAAAGGCAGCCCCCGGCTCATTGAGGCTTCCTTCGAAGCCCTCTGTCTTGGGCAAGGGTTTTTTCCTGACCGCACGGACGATTGATGTTCGCGCGAACTCGAGGAGTATCTTCTTTTCGTTGTCGGTCAAACGTGTTTCTGACATATCTGGCGTTCTTGAGCGAGGGTTTCTGGGCCCGCCATCTTTCTAGCGCTAATCTTTCTTGACCGCCATCTCTTTGGCGGTATGGCGGTCCAAGCGCTCTTGCCTGCCCCGTCGCTCTACGACGGGGTCCGCCTTTGGTGGATGTCCTGACACTATCCCAGCCTAATCCTTGGCATCAAGGTAATCATGGCCGCATTAATATTCAAGTTGGCTCCATATCCCATTATTGTCGCTGTAATAACTCGGTAAGAATGTCAGGTTTACGACTCGATAGAAATGGCAGTATTTGACAACTTAGGGGTTCCAAGAACATTACTGGAGCCCAGAATGGAGCCAATACTGACGATGAGCTTAA
>Ga0315286_10007486_pt1 | contig 10692 bp, 5 predicted proteins | sample YL17G10_0_MG_FD_205038 | JGI IMG/M metagenome (GOLD analysis project Ga0315286, IMG submission 205038) | Sediment microbial communities from Yellowstone Lake, YNP, Wyoming, USA - YL17G10_0 | ecosystem: Environmental > Aquatic > Freshwater > Lake > Sediment | place: USA: Wyoming | collected...
GAGATCGGCCCATAGAACCCGCCGGTGCGCGACTGCTGGCTGCCGTTCGCCGCCAGGTGCACGACCTGGTTATGGTAATAGTCGGCGACCCAGCACGAACCGTCGCTTGGGTTCACCGACACCGAATAGGGCCGGGAGAACCAGCCGCCGCGCCACACCTCCGCGCCGCTTGGGGCCAGCAGCACCACCTGGTCGTGGTACGTATCGGCCACCCAGCAGGAGCCATCGTTCGCGTTCACCGACACGGAACTGGGGCCATAGAACCCCGTGCCCCGAAACATCTCGGTCCCCGTCGCGCCCAGGCGCACCACGTGGTTGTTATAGTAGTCCGCGACCCAGCATGACCCGTCCTGCGCGAAAACGCCCACCGACCAGGGCCCATCGCAGCCGCCGCCTCGCCACAGTTCCGCGCCGCCAGGTGCCAGGTGAACCACCTGGTCGGCCGCCAGGTCGCCCACCCAGCACGACCCGTCCGCCGGGTTCACGGCGACCGAGCGAGGCGCACTGAAGACTCCTCCGCGGAAGAGTTCGACGCCTGTTGCGCCGAGACGGACGACGGCGCGGTTGAGGTAGTCCGCGACCCAACAGGACCCGTCGGCCGAGCTCGCGGAAACCGAGTAGGGATGATCGAAGCCTTCAGGCCGGTAGAGCTCGACCCCGGTCTCCGACAGGTGGACCACGTCGTTGTTGAAGTAGTCTGCGACCCAGCAGGAGCCGTCGGTGGGGTCCACCGCCACGCCGCGCGGCTGCCAGAAGCCACTACGGCGCAGCAACTCCGTGCCGTCGGTCGCCAGGTGAACGATCTGATCGTGGGAAGAGTCAGCCACCCAGCACGTGCCGGTAGTCGGGTTCACGCTCACCGAATAGGGCGCACTGAAGCCGGCGAACCGCCCTACCTCGCTGCCGCCGGCTGCCAGGCGCACCACCTGGTTGTTCCCGGTATCGGCCACCCAGCACGAGCCGTCAATGGGATCCACGGAAACAGAATAGGGCATGGAGAACCCGGCAGCCCTCGACGCTTCGGAGCCACCCGCCGCCAGATTCACGACGGCGCCCCCATTGTAATCGGCCACCCAGCACGAACCCGTATTCGGGTCCACGCAAACCGACACAGGACCCGCCAAGGTGCCGCCGCGCCAGAGGGATACGCCCGCGGCCGACAGGTGCGCCACCTTCCGGTTGTAGTAATCCGCCACCCAGCAGGAACCGTCGCTGGGATTCACGGAGACTGACATCGGGCCGTAGAAGGTCGCGCCGCGCCAGAGTACACTGCCATTCGCCCCCAGGTGCACCACCGCGTTGTTGTAGTAGTCCGCGACCCAGCACGTGCCGTCGTTCGTGTTCACCGACACGGAGACCGGCCCGTTGAACCCGCTGCTGCGCGACACTACCACGCCGCTCTGCGAGACGTGCACCACCTGGTTGTGGCCGTAATCCGCCACCCAGCACGAGTTGTCGGTGGGGTTCACGCTCACGCTGGCCGGCGAGTTGAACGGCGGGGCGGTGCTCCGCCAGGCCTCAACAACGTCCTCGGCGAACCCGGGCGCGCAGAGGCCGGCTGCGAGAACCAGCGGGAATCCGGCAATGAGGACCGAGACCATTCCCCGCGTGAAGCCCAGGCGGAACCACGAACGCAGTCCAAGACGGCTCACTGTTGCCTCCTCCCATGCCAGGCGGACGCCTCGGATGGGCAGGATGCGATCACCAAGCCTGTGGCCAACGTCCTCGCCCCGGGCCGGTGCTGCGGGTGACTTGCCGCGCGACGGCGGCCTCGTCAGCGACGGTCCGAGACTGGCAGAGCGGGTCTGTGGAAGACGAGTGCGGGAACCGCGCCGCCCCTACGGCGACGATGAACAGGCAGGTGCCGCCCCAACCCCTTCAGCGTCCAACAGCCGCGGTATTCTACAATGCAATGGGCCGTTCGTCAAGTCTCGCCATCGCGCCGGGAAGCCCGGGGAAAGACCCCGCAGCGTCCGTGCCCGCCGCGGCGCTGCCAGGTCAGGGACCAGGCGAGCCCTCAGTTGGGAGCATCCACCGCGACCAGGCGCCTTGCGCCCTTGCGCATCACACCGGGCCGTCGCGATCACGTTGGACCCGGAGACCCGGGAGACCGGAACTGGCTTGAGGCTGCCCGGGCTGCCCCCAACGTGTGGAGGCGGCGACCGGAGTTGAACCGGTGATGGAGGTTTTGCAGACCTCTGCCTTACCCCTTGGCTACGCCGCCTCGAGGGAGCCGGACAAACTGGAGCGGGAAACGGGATTCGAACCCGCGACCCTCGGCTTGGGAAGCCGATGCTCTACCAACTGAGCTACTCCCGCTCCTGACCAACGCTAGTTTAGCATCCGGAGCCCAAAAGTCAAGGCCCCGGGCCGCTCGGCCAGGTCCCGTAGATGAGGTGCACGATCCACAGCACCACCGCATTGCCCGCCAACCAGAGTCCCACCAGCGCCGAAAGCCCGATCGCCTTCGCCCGCCGCGTCACCAGCAGCGTCGAAAGTCCCGCCACGCTCAGGATCGCCATCATCGGCCAGACCACGATGAAGTATCGCCCCGCCTGCAGCGCCGTGTAGTCCACGAAGAGGACATACCTCAGGATGCCCAGCGTCACCACGCCCACCGTCATCAGCATCAGGGCCAGGCCCTGCGATTGCAGCAGGGTGAGCCCCGGCCGGCCGCGGCGCCGGTCCACCCAGGCCAGCACCATGCCGATGAACGCCGCCGCCGTGAGCAGGAGCATCCCCAGCGTGTAGGGTGTGGGCGGGATGTGCCGTCCCCCGCCCACCGCCCACCACGGCACCCACAGGAAGAGCACGGTTCTCTGCGCGGTGAGGCCGGTGATCGCCAGGAGGTGCCACGGGTGCGTCAGCGCCTCGCGCAGGTTCTCGAACGCCGGGCGGTTGAAGAAATACACTGTCGGCGAGCCATAGGCATGCAGATTATCGAGGAACCAACCGCTGCAGACCGCGCCGGCAATCGCCAGGGCCAGCCCGGCGCGCCCGATGCGTCGCAGCACGGTCTTGCTCTCCGCCGGCCCGGTCGTGGCGGCGACGATGAGCAGCCCCGGCGCCAGCGCCAGCGCCGACTCCTTGCTCAGAACCGCCAGCCCCACCAGCACACCCGCGACCACGACGTCCGCCAGGTCCGGTCTCCTCGCGAGCATCCGGCACCACTGGTAGATCACCGCCGTGAACAGCAGCACCGCCATGGGATCGTTGTTCACCACGGCCGTGATGTAGGTGAACATGGGCAGTAAAGCCAGCACCGCCAGGCCGGCCAGGCAGACCGCCGCATCCTCGGGAAACACCAGCCGCAGCAGCCGCCATTGCAGCGCCATCACAGCGATGCCGAGGGCGATCGAGAACAATCGCAGCGCGCGCCAGAGGCTGTCCGCCGGCAGCGCCCCGAGGGCTCGATACACCAGCGCGGCCACCGCATAGTAGAGCGGGGGCTGCTGGCGCTGATGCGAGATCGCCCCGCCCCGGAAGTAGCCTTCTTCCTCGCCATGCAAGGGCATGGCAGGCAGCCGGAAGTCGAGCGCCAACGACTGCACGTACGCGAAGTGCGCCGGCTCGTCGGGGCCGAACCTGAATCGCGTCACCTGCGAGTACAGCACCGCCAGGGCCACGTAGGCCACCACGATGGCGGCCAGCGCGCCTTTCGCCCGCCTCGACAGGGGTTGTGCGGACCGGGGACCTTCCATGCGCATTCACCCTCGGCGATTCGGTTCCGTTGCCGTCGCCTCCTGCCGCGCTTGGCTCGCCCTCGGCATGCCCTGCCCACTTTGGCAGGGCGATCCTGAGCACCGCGAAGGGCCGCCCCTCGCTAACGCTCGGGATGGCCCCATCCACCTTGGGAGGGTGACCCCGAGCACAGCGAGGGGCCGCAAGGAGACCACCGCGCCCGGGTCGAAACCATCGCACAACTGACCCCCGGGAGGATCCTATGCGCGCGTCGCTCGTGATTCTGATGACCGCGATCGTGCTTTCCCTCGCCACCTGGGCGGCGACGGCCGCCACCTGGTCCTTCGAGTCCGGCGCCGACCGGCCCGAAGGCTGGACCCCCGGACCCGGCGCAACGTGGGCAAGCGGCGTCGCGCACACCGGCGAGCGCTCGCTTGCCGCGAGCACCACCGCCGCGGCCCGCGCCTGGTCGAGCGAGGCGCTGCCCCTCGAGGCCGGCCAGAGCGATCGCCTGAGCGGCTGGATTCGCTGCGGCAAGGGCGAGGCGCGCCTGGGCGTGGATTGGCTGGACGAGGCGGGCCGCGCCGTCGCCTCGGCGCAGACGCCGCCGGTCTCGGCGTCGGAGGCATGGCAGTACGTTGCCCTCGAGAGAGACCTGCCTCCCGGCGCGGCCACGGCGAGGCTGTGGTTCGAAGTGAACGGCGAGGCCAGTCTCGATGACGTGACCTTGACGCCGCTGATCTTCAACCTCCTCTATAACCCCACGTTCGATGCCGATTCCAAGGGCCGCCTCGGCTTCTGGCCCGAGGACGAAAAGCCGATGCTCCCCGGCCCCTACGCAGGCGCTCTCAGGGCCGACCCGGCCGGCGGCCGCACGGGGTCGGCCATGCTCATCGAGGCCGAGAAGGGCTCGTGGGGCGGCCACATGGTGAGCGTCAATCTGCCCAAAGGCTATCTGGCCTATCACTTCTCGGGCTGGAGCCGCGCCGACAAGGGCGAGGTTCACATCTGGGTGGGCTGGGCGGATGGCAAGAACAAGGTCATCCGCGCCGACGCGGCCAAGCCCGCCGCCGCGGAGCAGGGCTGGACCCGCTGGGAGGCGCACGTGAGCCCGGCGCCGGGCGCGGTGGGCATGCGCATGCTGGTGGCGGTGCGCAACGGCAAGGCGTGGTTCGACGATTTCTCCTGCGTGCTCGAGGCGCCCGCCGCCCACTTGCGGCCGCTGGTTCGGGTCCACGTGAACCAGGTCGGCTATGAACTCAAGGGCCCCAAGAGCCTGGTCGTGGCGACGAACTTCTTCCCCGCCGCTTCGCCCCTGGGCGAACTCCGCATCCGCTCCGAATCAGGCGACACGGTGGCGCGGTTGCCGCTGCGCTGTTCGGGCCGCATCCACGAGGGCAGGCGCGATGACTGGGGCGACTACTACTGGCGCGCCGACTTCTCCTCGGTCGCCGCCCCCGGCAAGTATCGCGCCGAAGCGCGCTTCGGCAGGGCGTCCGGCACCTCGTATCCCTTCGAGATCGCCAAGGACGCGGCGCTGAACGGCACCGCCGATTACGCGGTGGACTTCTTCTTCGTGCAGCGGTGCGGCTTCGATGTTCCCGGCTGGCACGGCGCCTGCCACCTCGACGACGCCAAACTCCCCAACGGCGCCCACCTCGACGCCACCGGCGGCTGGCACAGCGCCGGCGACTACAACAAGATCATGTACGAGAACGGCGACGGCGGATGCGCCTACGCGCTGCTCCAGGCCGGCCGCGTGGCGCCCGAGATCTTCGCCCCCTATGACCGCAACCACGATGGCATGCCCGATGTGCTCGATGAGGCGATCTGGGGCTGCCTCTTTGTGGCGAAGATGCAGATCCCCGCGACCGGCGGCCTTTACAATACCGTCGGGCAAGGACCGGGCCGCACCTGGATGAAATGGTCGCCTCCCGACCTTCAGACCGACAACCTTGTCGGCACGCCCGATGACCCGGTGATCGCCGAGGGCGAGGGCCAGTCGCCGTGGGTCATCGGCGCCTGGGCGCGCCTCTCGACGATGCCGCCCAGCCGCGTCGCCCGCAACGATTACCTGAACCGCGCCATCCGGCTCTTCGACCATGCCACGCAGAACGGCACGCAGGTGGGCAGCCCCCATCTTATGCTCAGCGCGATGGACCTGCACGCCGTGACCGGCGACCAGCGCTACCTGGATTTCGCGCGCCGCAGCGTCGAGAGCATCCTCGCCGGCCAGCAGCAGTCCGGCCGCTTCCGCGGCGCCTGGGGCGGTTTCGGCGAGCACAACGCCGGCGCCATCGCCACCTTCGCGCTGACCTACCCGGACGATCCGCTCGTGCCGCGCATCAAGGCGGCTGCCGAGCCGTTCATCACCTTCTGCCTCAGCACCGCCGATAACCCGTTCGGCCTGACCAAACAGCAGGTGGGCGAGGGCGACAAGGATTACTTCTTCGAGCCCACCTCCACCCTGGGCACGAACTTCCTTTACCTGGGACGCGCCTGGGCGGCTGCGCAGATCTACCGCCTCACCGGCGACCGCCGCGCGCTCGTCTTCGCCAGCGACCAGGTTGACTGGGTCCTCGGGAAGAATTCCATCAGCCTCTGCATGTTCGAAGGCAAGGGCTCATTCAACCCGCCGCGGTATCACCATCGCTACGATTCCATCCCGGGCCACCCGCGCGGCGCCGTGCCGGGCGCCATCGCCAACGGCTTCGTGCGCTCGCAGTTCGGCGATGCGCCGGGGTTCGATCTCTCCGAGGTGGGATCGGAAAACCCGCATCCCTCCTATCGCACCAGCGAACCCTGGCTGGTGCACAACCTGTGGTATCTCATGGCGCTCAGCGCCTTGCCGCGCGAGCCGTAGCGCGTCGAAGCGACGCCAACTTCAGAGGAGACTGCCATGCCCGAGCCGGTTGCGCTTGCCCTCGTCGGATGCGGCGGCATGATGGGCGCCCACGTCAAGGGACTCAAGCAGTTGTGGGACGCCGGTCTGCGCGACTTTCGCGTCATCGCCACCTGCGATATCCGCGAGCCCAATGCCGTCCGCTTCGCCGACGACCTGGAGGCCATCCAGGGCACGCGCCCCAAGGCCTACGGCCACGTCGAGGCCATGCTCCTCGCGGAGAAGAACCTCGAGGCCGTGGATATCTCCGTCGTCCACCGCCAGCACCACGCGGTGGCCGTTCCTTGCTTCCAGGCCGGCAAGCACGTGACCATCGAGAAGCCGCTCGCGCTCACCATGCGCGCGGGCAAGGCGATGCTCGACGCCGCCGCCCAGGCCGGCACCGTCTTCCAGGTGGCCGAGAACTACCGCCGCTCGCCGAAGTACCGAGCCATCCACTGGGCCATCCGCTCGGGCCGCATCGGCGCCGTGCGCCTGCTCTTCTGGATTGACGTCGGCGAACGCCGCTTCTACTGGACCTGGCGCGAGCACCGCAGCGAGGCCGGCGGCGGCTGGGTCCTCGACGGCGGCGTCCACCATGCCGACCTCTTCCGCTACCATGTGGGCGAGGTGGAGACCGTGTCCGCGCAGGTCGAGACCTTCGACCCCATCCGCTATCGCAAGGCCGAAACCCTCGAAGACCCCATCGAGGTGGACGTGGAAGACTCCGTCATGGCGCTGCTCACCTTCGCCAACGGCGCGCTCGGCGAGTGGACCTCCACCTCCGCCGCCCCGGGCCAGGGCTTCAACATGCACGGCGTTTACGGCGAGACCGGCTCGCTCAACTTCGACGGCACCCTCAAGTCGCGCACCGAGGAACTCTCGCCCGATCAACTCCTGGCCGAGTACATGGCCAGCCTCTCGGCCGAGGAGAAGGAGCGCTGGTTCCCCCACGGGGTCACCGACACCGTGGCCACCGAACTCGATGAGTTCTTCCGCGCCGTTCGCGGCGGCCCGCCCGTGGAGATCACCGGCCTCGAGGGCTACAAGGACCAGGCCATCTGCGAGGCCGTTTACGAATCCCAGGCTCTCGGCCGCCCCGTCTCCGTCGCCGACATCGAGGCCCTCAAGATCGAGCAATACCAGCGCGACCTGAATGCCGGTGTGGGCCTCGCCTAGCGCGCTCGGATTCTGGCGTAGGGGCGGACCTCTGGTCCGCCCGAATGGGGTAGGGGCGGCCCGGTGCGGCTCGCCTGCGCTACTTCCCCGAGTACCACCCCTTCTTCTGCATGCGGGGCACGGCCGCGGTCGCCCTTGACGACATTCGCATCGAGCGCCTGCCCTGACCGCGAGGATTCGCGCCCGCCGGCGCCGAAGCCCTTCCAGGCGCGGGTTGCCGCAAGCCCGTAGGGCAGTGAGATGAAGGACACTCAGCCGCCTCCGCCGGAGCCGCCACCCCTCGACGCCGCGCAGACCATTGCGCCGGCGATGCGCTACATGTGGCTCATGCTCACGCGGCCGTTTTCGCTGCGCAAGTGGCTGCTGCTCGCCCTCGTCTCGCTTCTGGCAGGCCTGTTCGGCGGCGGCGGCTTCAACTTCGGGTCGGGTGGCGACTGGCGGGAAAGCCCACGGCACGGGCACGTCGCGCCTTATCTCGCCGCCGCCGGCCACTGGGCCCGCGAGCATATCGTGCTGCTGGTGACCATCGCCGGCGCGGTCCTGCTGCTCGGCCTTCTCGTCGCTTACCTCTCCGCGGTGTTCCGCTTCGTTTTCCTCGACTCCGTCGCGCGCAACCGCGTCGAAGTGAAGCGCGCCTTTGGCGAAAACTGGGACCGCGGCCTCGCGCTCTTCCTCTGGCAGGCGGGCTTTGCGTTGCTCGCCCTCTTGCTGCTTGGCTTGGGGTTCTTCCTCATCGTCTTCCCTTTCATTCACACGCTGCTCGCGGTTCATCGGGGCGGCCCCGCGTCTCCCGCCGCCGGCGTTCTCGCCGCGCTCGCTGTCGTCCTGGGGATCCTGCTTACCCTGCTCGGCGCCCTCGTGGTCGCGCTCATTCAAGTCACGCTCATGGACTTCGTGCTACCCGTCATGTACCTCGAGGGCCTGGGCATCTGGGCTTCCTGGCGCCGCGCGCTTGGCCTCATCCGCGCCCAACTCGGCGCCTTCGCGCTCTACTACGTGCTCAAGATCCCGGTGGGCATTGCCGCGGCTATGGCTTCGGGCTTGCTGGGGGTGCTGGGCCTGCTCGCGGCGGTGATCCCGCTTGGTATCCTGGCGCTGGCGGGGTTCCTGGTCTTCCTGGCCGCCAAGGGCGGCCACCTCGCGTGGGCGTGGACGCCCGGCACGATCTTCCTCACGGTGTTTGGCGGGGGGATCGCCTTCGTCTACGTCGTCTACGGCGCCGCCTGCGCTGCCCTGCCGGTAGCGGTGTTCCGCCAGGCCTGGGCGCTCTGCTTCCTGGGGCAGCGTGACCGCAGCCTGGCGGTGATTGGCCCCCCTCCGCCGACGCTTAGCCCATAAAAACTTGTCTCCCCGAGCCTACCCGAGGCGTGTGAACCCCCTCAGTTCTTGGGTACTAATCAGGTGTGACTGCTGGAATTCGCGAGACGGGCGCCGGTATGCGGGAGCGCATTGACGAACTCGTTGAGGTCCTCCTGGCGCGGCTGGACACATCCGGCGTCCCCATAGCCATCTGTGATCGCCTGCGGGATCCGCTTCGCGACCGGCTCACCGATGAGGGGTTTCGGTGCTTCATCGTGGCACACATGCACGAGCCCCCTGGGCGCACTCTGGACGGCCTCGTGCTCGCCTACGACCCCACGCTGGAACTGGTCGAGGTGACCTACAAGAACTGATGCGGGGCAGGTTTGGTAGAGTGTGGGGGCGGGAAACTAGTGTTTAGAGAATACTCAACAAGCCCTCTTGACGGGCCTCGAATTCTGTGGTAGGGTAGGCGCACTGTTACCGACTAATGGTCAAAACGGAGGGCTTGGTATCATAGGGTTTGGCGGGTGACGGGTGTCCGGAAGACACTAACCATAGCGCCCGATGTTACGAGCAAGAGTCCCTGCAAACTCGTCGCCCGCCTCATGGCTTGACCGTTTTGGGAGCGCACGGGAGCTTTCGCCCGAAAGCTCTTCCCCCCTCGTGCGCTCCCTTATTTTTTGCACCCTCTGCCCAGACCCGTCGCCCCGCCGCTTTGACGGCAAAGATGGCCTACCTCGCGCCCGCTCCTGGTGCCGCCGTCGGCCGTTGGTCGGCGGCCTTTTCCGGCAAGTGCGTCGGAGTTCTCGCCTCGTGAGAGGGGACTAAGATTTTTCTTTGTCTTGGCGTAACTTTTTGCCACCTCGCGTGTCCAAAGTGGAGAACTCAGAAGGAAAGGCGGCACGAGTTAGCGAAGACGCAAGACGTAAGAAACTGGCCCATCGCCTGATCTGAAAACCCTTTTTGGGAGCGCATGGGAACTTTCGCCCGAAAGTTCTTCCCCCCTCATGCGCTCCCTTTTTTTGTGGGTCCGCCGGCGGCGTTCCCGGCGCCGCGACCTCATCCGGCCCGCCGCACCTCGATGACCACCGCGCTGCGCGGCTCCAGGCGGCGGTGGATGCGAACCGGGTCTCCGCCCTGGGCTGCGGCCGGGCTGGCGCCTTCCGGGCCGATCTCGCGCAGCCTCACCGCCTGCGCGCCCAGGCCGTACACGCTGCGCGGCAACGCCACATCCACAACCTGCGGCTCGTCCGCCATGTTGGTCATCGCCAGCCCCAGGTTTCCATCTGCCGCGCGCCACACGGTCGCGATGACCGCGGGCATGTCGAAGCGGTAGGTCCCCTCGCCGAACGGGTTGGGTCCGCTTACGACCAGGGTTGCGGCCCCTGGCACTTCGGGCATCCCCACCAGTTCCCCGTAGGCCAGGAACTTGTGGGCATTGTGCCGGCAGCGGGCCAGCGCCCGCAGGTACTCCCCTTCGCTCCGGTATTGCGGTTCCGCGACCGTGGGCGCCACCCACCCCCACTGCGCGCCGAAGCAGAACGCCCTCCCCATCTTGGCCCGGAATGGGATCTTGTCATCCAGGTCCTTGGGGCCCGGGTACTGAAATCCGAAGGTGATCGTCTGCCCCGAGTAGACCGCCGGAAAGA
>Ga0315286_10007487_pt1 | contig 10691 bp, 8 predicted proteins | sample YL17G10_0_MG_FD_205038 | JGI IMG/M metagenome (GOLD analysis project Ga0315286, IMG submission 205038) | Sediment microbial communities from Yellowstone Lake, YNP, Wyoming, USA - YL17G10_0 | ecosystem: Environmental > Aquatic > Freshwater > Lake > Sediment | place: USA: Wyoming | collected...
GGCGCGGCAACACTCGTCAGGCTTCCTCGTAGGCGCGCAAGAAGTCCTCGCGAGGGATGCCGGCCTGGTTGCAGATGGTGCGGAGCGTCGAGCCCTTGATGTGCGGATGGTTGGGCATCAGAGGGGCACTCCGGCTTCCGCGATGAAGGCCTCCAGGACGGGAGACTCCTCCTCCGCGAAAACCTCCTTGCCGAACGTCTCGATGTGGAACCGGATGGCCGAGCGGACGTCGTCAAGGGCCTCCTCGTAGGAATCCCCCTCGCCCACCACCACGCCCTTCAGGCCCAGGGGATAGGCCACGTACCCGTCCGCGTGCTTCTCCACGATGATCTTGATCTTCGTCATGACAGGCCGTCCTTACCTCGGTCCTCATCGACGCTATCTCAGGATAGCACTCCGCAGGCAAGAGGTCAACCCGCGAATGCGCCGCATCTCTTGCTGCCGGGCAGGGGCGCGCAGGTAGGCCGCGGCAACGCCGCGGCGCCGCGCCCATTCTTCAGGCCCGAAGGGCCGAAACGTGACAGCCGTGGGCAACGCCCACGGGGACGGGCACGGCGCCACCCCCTCCTCCTTTCAGCCTGAAAGGCTGAGACGCCGCCGTCGCGCCCTTTCAGGGCTTATAAAGGAATGACTGTGATGCTTATGCGTTGCCTTTCACCGTGGGCGTTGCCCACGGCTGTTACGTCTCAGCCTTTCAGGCTGAACGGCAACCCGTGGCACACGGCAACGAGGGGTCACGCCACCCTTCCTATCGGCCTGCCTCCTGCAATCCGGGACCGCCGGTTCTACTGGAGCTTCGGCCCTTCGATCGTCTCGCCGCGCTGCTGGCGGGCCTGGTCCGCGGGGTCGAAGGTGCCGTAGAAGAGGGCGTTGGCGTCCATCCAGGTGACGAGGCGCTCGATCTCGGCCGGGCTGAGCCGGACCTTCTGGTGCCCCGCCAGGAGCAGTTTCATCAGCGGGCTGGCGCGCGAGCCGAAATGGTCGGGCAGGCTGATCGGCTCGCTGTTCGCCGCGCGGAAATTGCCGGCGCCCGTCCATGCCGAGATCGGCACCCGCGGCGCCAGGGCGTTATAGGAAACCGTGTAGTGCCCCTGGGGCTCGCCCGTGAGGATGACGCCGCCGTCCGGCTTCTCGCGGCTGTGGCAACTGACGCACCGCTCGTCGAGCACCGGTTGCACGAGCACCGGGTACGAGAGCGGCCTTGAGCCGGCCGGGGCGGGGGCGATGGCCGACGGCGGCCGCGCCAGGGCCGTTGCCGTCGCCCGCGCCGGCGGGGCGCTCGTGCGCGGCTCGTGGCAGCCGATGCACGCGGCGTTCTCGCCCGGCTGAAGATAGGTGATGCTCCGCATGATCTGGACCGCCCGTCCGAATTCGTCGAGCGCCTGGAGCGCCAGCGGCACGCCGGCCGGCGCCCGGAAGTACGCCGAGCCGTCCGGCTCCACCGGCACGGTGCCCAGGACCTGCTTTCCGGGCGAGGCGTTGGCCAGGCCCACCGGCGGCCGGTTGATGCCCGGCGTGGACTTCGGCAGCACCTGCACAACCCGCAGCCGCTTGATCGAGCCGCGCACCAGCGGCGGGTCGGCCTGGTACACGTCTTGGACGAAGAACGTGCCGTCGTGCGTGCCGGGTGCGCCAGAGTCTTGCGACAAGCTGCCATTACCGGGGGTGGCATGCCCAGCGCGTTGTTCGCTGGGCATGCTTTCCGCCTCGGGAGGAACATGCCCACGCAACGGCGGCGTGGGCATGCCACCCTGCGCCAGGGTCGACGCCACGACGGGCGGGCGCGGCCGCGGCCCGAGCGGTATCGGCCACAGGCTCGCGATGTTCAGGTCGCGGTACAGAAGCTCCTTGTTGCCGAAGGCGTCGACGAGGTACAGGCCGAACATGTTGGGCGCGTTCGGCTTCGGTTCGCCCACGAGCGAGTCGAAGCTGTAGGCCGCCAGGAAGTACTTCTCGGCGAGCGGGTACGGGCTGCGGTAGCAGTGCCCCGGCCACCGCTGGGCGTCGATGGATGGCGGCGGCTCGGCCGGCACCGCGCTTCGCCAGTTGGGCAGGAGGAGGGCCTCGCTCTCGGGGAACGGGGCGTCGGGCGTCAGCCGCAGGAGGGGCGCGGGGCCGTCGACGCCGCGGCCCACGTCGACCAGAACGATCGACCCGGCCGTCATCGCGTGGTGAGCCCCCGCCGTGGCGATCACCCGGGTCGAGTGCGGCACCGGGCGCGCTTCCCACAGGCCCACGGGGTTGAAGGTGTTGTTGCCGTAGAAGGCCGTGGGGACGCTGCCGTCGGGGTGGACGGCCCAGAGCTGCTCGTAGAAGACCGCGTGTCGGTCCACGTAGTCCCATCGCGTGTAGATGATGCGGCCGTCGTCGAGGACGGCGGGGTCCCATTCCTGCGTCTCGTGGCAGGAGATGGCTCTGGCCGCCGAACCGTCGGCGTTGCAGAGGGCGAGCGTGTAATTCTCGCAGCCGGGGGCGCCGCACCGGTGCCATCCGCCGCGCCGCGTGGAGATGAAGACGATCTGGCCGTTGGGCAGGTACCGCGGCGCGAAATCGTTGAAAGGGCCGTCGGTCAGTTGCCGCAGGTCCGTGCCGTCGGCCGCCATCTCGTAGAGGTGGTAGTACCGCCCGTGATGGCCTTCGATGCTGTTCTCGGGCGCCGTGTCGGCCTTGCAGAACGCGAAGAGCACGCGGCGGCCGTCGAACGAGACCTCGGGGTGCTGGTAACTTCCCTCCGGCAGGGCCCCGGCGGCCAGGGGGCGGCAGGCCATGGACCGGCCGGGCTCGTCGAGCACAAAGGCGCCGCCGCCCGGCCGGGCGTAGCGGCCGTAGTACTGCGTGAGTTGGTGGCTGAAGGCCCCGGGCACCTGCTTGACGAAGAGGATCGGCCCGGTTCGGGCGAGCGGGTTAGAGAGGGCCACGTGCCGCCGCCACTGGTGCGCGCGGCGCCAGAGATCTAGCCATCGCGATTCGTCGGCCGCGCCGGCGGCCGCCAGGTCCTTGGACTCCTGCCGGAGCTTCGCCACCGGCGCCACCCCGTCGGCCGGCGCCGCGCCGTCGCCCTGGAGATCGCGGAGGAGGTCTTCGCCGCGGTCGAGCGTCCGCTGGACGGCTGCCGCCCAGGTGCCGGGCGCGCGGGCGGTGCCGATGCCGTCCTGCATCCGCCAGTCCCACTCGATGAGCGCCTGCTCGATCGGCGGCCGCAGGGCGGGGAGGAGGGGCGGGGGGCCGCGGTCGGCGGGCGGCGCGGCAACAGATATCGGGATCTCGATGCTCTCGCTGCCTGCCGTCAAGCGGAGGCCGCGCCAGCGGACGGCCGACTCGCCGGCGTCGCCGCGGGTCCGCAGGTGTACGACGAGCGGTTGTGGCGCGGCGTCGGCCTGCACGGAGAGACGCACGCTCTCGCCGCAGGCGAGCGACGGCGCCGCGCCCCTGCGCGGCGGGTCTCTCGCCACGGCGAGTCTTCGACCTGATCCGCCGCGCTCCGGCGCTTCCCTGGCGCCGGGCATGACGGCCTGCCGCGCATCAAGTGGCGCCTGGACGTCGATGACCAACTCGACGGCAGCCTTCTGGCCGGTGAGAACGGTGGCTTCGGCGGAAATCGTGAACGGACCAATCACCCCCTGGATGGGAACGGCGACCGCCGCCTCTTCGCCCTGGCGCACGCAGGCGACGAAGGCCGCCGGCCCCACGAGCGCGACCTGCGGCCCGGCCTCTCGCGCCACGACGGCGAACCCGCACACCGTGGCGCTGGCCGGGGCCGCCTGGCCGCCGAGCGTGATCTCGGCAGGCCCGAACCTCGCCGCCTCGGCCGCGGCGGCGCTCGTTGGCGAGAGGGCGGCCAAGGCCGAGAGGATAAGAATCGCCGAGGTGCTCAGCCGCATCGCCAGTCCTCCGTGCCGCGGTAGCGACAAGTCTAGCAGCGCGGCAGGAGAACGGCAATCCCGTTTGCGCGGGCGCCGCCTTCATGTGGGCCGGGACGTTGCCGCTGCCAAGCCGGGCGGCATGCCCACGCGGATAGCGACGAGGGCCACGCGCTCGCCCGCAAGCGCCCGGGCTTCGCGCGGGTGCTTGCGACCGCCGGCCCGCTTGGTACAATTCACCCTGCGTGTGGCGCGGCCGGCTTCTGCGGATACGTGTTTGGCGACGGCCTGGCTGCCGGGCCCGCCCGTGAGGACGCACTGCAAAGGAAGCACTGGAAGCGCCTGTGGCACCCGTCAGAGGGAGAAGAGCTATGAGAACGAGCTTCGCGCAAGTGTCCCGCCGCCGTTTCCTCCAGGGCCTGGCGGCCGCCGCGGCCGCGCCGCTGGTCGTGCCCGCCTCCGTCTTCGGCGCCGAGGGGCGGGCGACGCCGAGCAACCGCATCACCGTGGGCTTCATCGGCACGGGCAAGATGGCCAAGGACTATCACCTGCCGAGCCTCCTCGGCATGGGCGATGTGCAGGCCCTGGCCGTGTGCGAGGTCGACACCACGCGCCGCCAGTTCGCCAAAAAGCTCGTCGAGGACCGCTATGGGCAGGGCGGCGGGTACAAGGGCTGCGCGGAGTACACCGACTTCCGCGAGTTGCTGGCTCGCAAGGACGTCGACGCCGTCTGCATCGCCGCCCCCGACCACTGGCACGCCATCCCGGCCATCGAGGCGTGCAAGGCGGGCAAAGACGTGTACTGCGAGAAGCCGCTGACGCTCACGATCCGCGAGGCCCGGTTGTGCATCGACGCCGCGCGGAAGTTCAAGCGCGTCTTCCAGACCGGCAGCCAGCAGCGCTCGAACGTCTTCGGCCCGTTCCGTGAGGCCGTCGAGTTCATCCGCAGCGGCCGCATCGGCAAGGTCAAGACCGTCAGCGTCGGCGTGGGCGGGCCGAGCCGGTGGTGCACCCTGCCGGAAGAGCCGATGGAGCCCGGCCTCGACTGGGACTTCTGGCTGGGCCAGGCGCCCAAGCGGTCGTACCACTCGGCCCTGAGCCCGCGCGGCAACCACAATCACTTCCCGGCGTGGCGGTCCTATCGGGAGTATTCCGGCGGCGGGCACACCGACATGGGCGCCCACCACTACGACATCGCCCAGTGGGCCCTCGACATGGACCGCTCCGGCCCCGTCGAGGTCATTCCGCCCGCCGACCCCGCGACCGGCACGGGCGTCAAGTATATCTATGCCAACGGGGTGGAGATGACGCACGGCGGCCCGGGCGGCTGCACGTTCGTCGGCGCCGAGGGCCAGATCCACATCGACCGCGGCCGCTTGGAAAGCCAGCCGGAGAGCCTCGTCAAGGAGCCGCTGCGGCCCGACGAGGTGCACCTCCCGAAGTCGCCGGGCCATCACCGCAACTGGCTCGAGTGCATCCGCACGCGCCAAGCGCCCGTCGCCGACGTCGAGGTCGGGGCGCGGACCGTTACGATCGTCCACCTGGGGAACCTGGCCTACTGGCACGGCCGGCGCCTCAAGTGGGACCCCGAGAAGTGGGAGTTCCCGGGCGACAAGGAGGCCAACACCTGGCTCGACCGCGAGCGCCGCGACCCGTGGCAGTTGCCGAAGATCTAGCCGCGGCTTGCACGTGCGCCTGCAGTCAGTACTGCAGTGCCGCTTGGCCCCGTGCGCGGTGGGTCTCCTGACCCACCGCGCAGGAAGTGGCCCGCACGTGCCAAAAGACGCACGCGCGCGGCGGGTCGGGAGACCCGCCGCGCACCAATCAGCGAGTCAGCTATGGTGTGCGAAGGAGGCTCACCCATGAGTGCCATGATGTTGCTGCTGCCGCTTCTGGCTGCCGCCGCGTTCGCCCAGGCGGAGCCCCCCGACCTCGTGCTGCATCACGGCCGCATCGCGACCGTGGACCCCCAGTTCCGGATCGCCGAGGCGATGGCCGTCAAGGGCGACCGCATCCTCGCCGTCGGCACGAGCGACGATATCCGGCGGTTGGCCGGGCCGAAGACCGTCCAGGTCGACCTGGGGGGCCGGCTCGTCCTGCCGGGCCTGATCGACTCGCACTCGCACCCGCCCGACGCCGCCATGTACGAATTCGACCACCCGGTGCCCGAGATGGAAACGGTCGCCGACGTCCTCGCGTACATCAAGTCGCGGGCGAAGGTTCTGGCGCCTGGCCAGTGGATCGGCATCCAGCAGGTGTTCATCACGCGCCTGCGCGACCAGCGATTCCCGACCCGGGCGGAGCTCGACGCGGCGGCGCCCGAGCACCCCGTGCTCTTCCGCACCGGGCCCGACGCGGCGCTGAACTCGCTGGCGCTGAAGCGGAGCGGCATCGACAGGGATTTCAAGGTCACCGACGGCCAGGCCGGCTACATCGAGCGCGACCCCGCGACGGGCGAGCCCACGGGCGTCCTCCGCAACTGTAGCCGCTTCGTCAAGTACAAGTCGAACGGCAAGACCCCGGCCGCCCAGGACCGCTACGACCGCCTGAAGGCCCTGCTGGCCGCCTACAACGAGGTGGGCCTCACGGGGGTCACCGACCGCGGCGCGGGCGACGATACCATAGCCATCTACAAGCAACTCAAGGACAAGGGCGAGCTGACCTGCCGCATCTACCTCACTTATTACGTCGACGCCCAGTCGCCCCTGGAGAAGATCGAGGCCGAGATCCGGAAGGCCGCCCGCCATCCGCTGCACGCGTACGACAACATGCTCTGGCTGCGCGGCCTCAAGATTTACCTGGACGGCGGCATGTTGACCGGCAGCGCGTACATGCGCGAGCCGTGGGGCGTGAGCAGGATTTACGGCATCAGCGATTCCGAGTACCGGGGGCTGTTGTTCATTCCGCCGGAGCGCCTCCGGAAGATCGTGGGGTGGGCGCTGGAGAACGACCTCCAGCCGACGGCCCACTGCCAGGGCGACGGCGCGGTCCACGCCCTCATCGACGCCTACGAGGCCGTCAACCGCGACCTCTCTGTCCGCGACCGGCGGCCGTGCCTCTCGCACTCGAGCTTCATGAGCGCCGAGGCCATCGAGAAGATGCGCCAGGTCGGCATCGTCGCCGACCTTCAGCCCGCCTGGCTCTACCTGGACGGCGTGACGCTGCTCGCGCAGTTCGGCGACAAGCGCCTGACGTATTTCCATCCGTACCGTACGCTGTTCGACCGCGGCGTGGTGGTCGGCGGCGGGTCGGACCACATGCAGAAACTCGGCAGCCTGCGATCGATCAACCCGTACAACCCGTTCCTGGGCATGTGGATCGTGCTGGCGCGCCAGCCGCGCTGGACCGACAAGCCGCTGCACCCGGAGCAGCGCCTCACGCGCGAGGAGGCCGTCCGGCTGTACACGATCAACAACGCCTACCTGACCTTCGAGGAGCGCCAGAAGGGGTCGCTCGAAGCCGGAAAGCTGGCGGACTTCATCGTCCTGGACCGCGACATCCTCACGTGCCCCGTCGACGAGGTGAAGGACGCCAAGGTCCGCGAGACCTGGCTCGGCGGCAGGCAAGTCTACAAGGCCCCCTGACGCTACGGAGCCCCTTGGCCCGGTGCGCGGCGGGTCAGGCGACCCGCACATGTTTCGTACGACAGCGCCAGATACACTTTTGCGCGGCGGGTCTCCCGACCCGCCGCGCAAAGTGGCAGTGGCAGTGTTGGGGTGAGGTCTTGCGAGCGCAGGATCAAAGGGTAAGATACGCGAGGCAAAACCCGGGCGTTATCCACGGGCCAGGCGAAGGAGAAGACCGCATGCCGGAGTCCACGCGTGTCAGTCGTCGGGATTTCCTGAGCGGATCGGTGGCTGCCGCCGGGGCGATCGGCCTGGCGGGCGCCGGGGGTATGGCGCCGGCCGCGGCGCCGGCGCCCGGTGCGGAGGCCAAGCCGCCGGCGGCCGACGCCAGGATGTTGCCCTGCGGCACGCTCGGCAAGGCTCGGATCAGCCGGATGCTCCTGGGCGGCAACCTCATCTCGGGCTACACGCACTCGCGGGATCTGAAGTACGTGAACCGGCTGTTCCAGGCCTACATGGTTCCGGAGAAGATTCTCGAGACGATGAAGCTGGCCGAGGCGCGCGGCATCAACACCGTGTTCGAGACGGGCGCGAATTTCGTCCAGCGCTACAACCGCGAGTGCGGCGGGCACATGCAGTTCATCCCCCACATCCAGGTGTCCGCCGAACAGAGCGAGACGCAACTGCTCGACCACATCCGGCAGCAGGTGGATTCCGGCGCCGTCGCCCTGTACGTCTGGGGCGTGGCGGGCGACACGCTGACGAAGGCCGGCGCGATCGACCGGATCGCCCGGGCCGTCGACCTGGCCAAGGCGTACGACCTGCCGGTGGGCGTCGGCGGCCATTCGCTCCTGGTGCCGATGGCCTGCGAGAAGCACAAGGTGGCCTGCGACTTCTACGTCAAGACGCTCCACCGCGACAACTACCCCTCGGCCACCCCCAAGGAGCTCCGCAAGGAGTTCATCTGGCTCGACGGTGGCAAGGGATGGTATGACAATATGTGGTGCATCAACCCGGAGGAGACGATCGAGTTCATGAAGACGGTGGCCAAGCCGTGGATCGCCTTCAAGGTCCTGGCGGCCGGGGCGATCGCTCCGCGCGACGGGTTCGCGCACGCCTTCGACAACGGGGCGGACTTCATCGCGGTGGGGATGTTCGATTTCCAGGTCCGGGAAGATTGCGACGTGGCCTGCGCCGCGATCGGCCGCGCCCAAAGCCGGCCGCGCCCCTGGCGGGCGTAACGTGCCGCACGCCCGCCGTCCGCACAGCAGATCTTTGCGAGGAGGATTCCGTGCCGACGATCTTGCGACGTCTTCTGCCGGTGCTCGTTCTGCTCGGCGCGGCCGCCTGGCCCGCCGCGCTGCCCGCCGCCGACTGGCCGCAGTGGGGCGGGCTGCCCGGCCGCAACATGGTCTCCGACGAGAAGGGCCTGCCCGACTCCTTCGTTCCGGGCAACAAGAAGCCCAACGACGGCGGCATCGACATGGCCACGACCAAGAACGTCCGGTGGGTCGTGCGGCTCGGCTCGTACATCTACGGCAACCCGACGGTCGCCGGCGGCAAGGTCTTCGCCGGCACCGATGACGCGCTCCTGGCCGACGACCCGCGGCTCAAGCGCACCGAGTCCGGCATGGTCCAGTGCCTCGACGAGGCCACGGGCCAACTGCTCTGGCGGCTGGTCGTCCCCATCCGGACCAATGCGCGGCTGCCCAAAGGGGCGCACTACGGCCAGCAGAAGTACGGCGTCTGCTCGTCGCCCGCCGTGGTCGACGGCCGGGCGTACGTCGTCACGAACGCCTGCGAGGTCGTCTGCCTCGACGCGAGCGGCCTCGCCGACGGCAACCAGGGCCCGTTCACCGACGAGGGCCGGTACATGGTCGGGCCGGGCAAGACGCCCGTCGAGGTCAAGCCCGCCGACGCCGACATCCTCTGGGCCTTCGACATGGTCGAGCAGCTCGATAGTTGCCCGCACGACCTCGCGAGCTGCTCGCCGCTGGTCTACGGCGGGTTTGTTTACACGGTCACGTCGAACGGCGTCGACGAGCCGCACGACAAGTGCCCGCGGCCCGACGCGCCCAGCTTCATCGTGCTCGACGCCAAGACGGGCCGCCTGGTGGCCGCCGACGACGAGAAGCTCGGCCAGCGGCTGTGGCACTGCCTGTGGTCGCCGCCGTCGGTGGGCGTGGTGAACGGCCGGCCGCTCGTCTTCTTCGGCGGGGGCGACGGCGTGTGCTATGCCTTCGAGGCGGTGACGAAGGCCGAGGACAAGCCGTTCCACCTCAAGAAGGTCTGGTCCTGCGACTGTAACCCCCGCGAGTACATGGTCCGCGACGGCAAGCCCATCCCCTATTACGCGGGCGACAAGCGCAAGAAGGACAGCCCCAACAAGGACGACGGCACGTACGTCGGGCCGAACGACATCATCGGCACCCCCGTCTTCCACGAGGGGCGCGTGTACGTGGCCATCGGCCAGGACCCGGCCCACGGGCGGGGCCGGGGCAGGCTCCTCTGCATCGACGCATCGAAGACCGGCGATATCACCGAGACCGGCCGCCTCTGGACCTACGACGCCATCGAGCGGAGCATGTCGAGCGTGGCCATCGCCGACGGCCTGCTCTACGTCCCCGACCTCTCCGGCAAGATTCACTGCCTCGACGTGGCCACCGGCAAGCCCGTCTGGGTGTACGACACGAAGGCCGAGACGTGGGGCACGCCGCTGCTGGCCGACGGCAAGCTCTTCCTCGGCACCAAGAAGGGCCTCGTCGTGATGGCCGCCGGCCGCGAGCCGAAGGAACTGGCGCGCGTGAACCTCGGCTCCCCCTGCTACGGCACGCCCGTGGCGGCCAACGGGGTGCTGTACGTGGCCTCCGAGCGATACCTCTGGGCGGTGCGGAAGGAGGCGCCGTAGCCGCCGGGCCGCCGCGATGGAGCCAGGCCGTGCGACTGCCCCCGTGCGGAAGAAGGGCGTTCCTCAAGACGGCGGCCGCCGCGGGCGCCGCCATGGCGCTTGACCTGGCGGGCTCGCCGGCGGCGCGCGGGGGGGAGACCATGCCTCAAGTCCTGCCGCCGCAGTTCAACCCCGCTGAGAACATCATCCCCGCGCCCGACGACCCCGCCCAGTGGCCCGCGTTCCGCACTCCGCACTGTATTTGCACGTAAGTGTTCCTGCAAAAACGCGACTTACGTCTTTCGGACCCCCCAGACCCCCCTTTTTGGCCGGAAGTTTTCCACAAAACGGCCTTGGCGCTAGCGCCAGGGCCGGTGA
>Ga0315286_10007488_pt1 | contig 10690 bp, 10 predicted proteins | sample YL17G10_0_MG_FD_205038 | JGI IMG/M metagenome (GOLD analysis project Ga0315286, IMG submission 205038) | Sediment microbial communities from Yellowstone Lake, YNP, Wyoming, USA - YL17G10_0 | ecosystem: Environmental > Aquatic > Freshwater > Lake > Sediment | place: USA: Wyoming | collected...
CTTTCTTGCTGCCCATCTCCTGCCCACAAATGAGGGCGGCGTAGCGGGCGATGTCGTGTTCGGCCCACTCGCGCTCCAAGGCTTCGCCCGGCGTGGCGGAGACGCAGATGATGTCCGCCTGGCGCGCAAGTTGCTCGACGCATTCGCGGAAATAGGGAAAGGGCGGAACGCCTTCCACCATGTCGGCGATAGAGCGGTTGACGGCCTTGCTCCACTCGAGGGTCTGCTTGAGGATGGGGTCGCCAGTCTTCGCCACCTCGACTTCGAGCGTCGGATTGCCGAGTGCCACGCCGGAATCAATCCAGGCCTGAAGCGTGGGCACCTCGGGGATCTTGACCCCGCGCCGCATCGGTTCGGGCCAGTCGCGCAGCAGCTCGAACATCTTGGTGAGGGCAGGGAAGCGGTTGATGCCCCGCCACTTCGAGTAGAGGTTGACGAACTCGGCGGCCGCGCGCGCGTACTTGGAAATCGCCTGGAGCTTCCAGTACTTGATGATGTTGGGGATAAAGCACTCCTTGTGCTTGATCTCCATAGTGTCGAAAACACAACCGTCCGAATCGATGCCGACGAAATACGAGTGCTGAGGCTTGAAAGCCAGCAACTTGCTTTTGGGAGATGAGTCCATGCAGTCCTCCGATAGCGCTAAATAGGGCATTTGGCCACCTTGTCGTGACCAAGGGCTGCATCTTAGCTCAAAATCGGTCACGGCGGGAACGGTCTTGGCTCGGCGAGGGAGAGGACACCCCCGGCACGGATGCCGTGGTTGTGGAATCCCCCGTCCCTGAGCCCGAGCCCCCAGCCCCGAGTTAAGGCTGGAATTTGTTGCATTCTCCATGCTGAAAGGTCTATACTTTACATGGCGAACGCACACAGTGGGCGAAAGCCCACTTTTTTGTTGGCGAGCTTTCGGTCGGAGTAGGGTGCGCCGGCATGCGCCAACAGACGAGTGTGCGCATTTACGAACATGGCTGTTGACCTGGAGAAGATACGGGCGATTGCTGAGCGGGTGGTGACGTCTGAAGGTCTCACGCTGGTCGATGTCGAGCTGAAGGGTGGGCGCGTCAATCCGCTCCTCAGGGTTTACATTGACAAACCCGAAGGCGTCTCGCACGCCCACTGTCAATTGGTGAGCGAGCAACTCAGCGCGATTCTGGACGTGGAGGACCTTTTTCCAGCGAGTTATCTCCTGGAGGTCTCCTCGCCCGGCCTGGATCGGAAGTTGGTGAAGCCGAGGGACTTCGAGCACTTTGCCGGACGGCGTGCCCGCCTGGTGTTGCGTGAAGCCATAGGGCAGCAGAAGGTTGTCGAGGGTCGGCTGGCAGGATTTGAGGACGGCCGGGTGCGGATGGACCTCGGCGAAGGCGGCATGGCCGAGTTCGAACTCGCTAACATCTCGAAGGCGAGATTGATTGTGGAGTTGTAAGCAATCGGGATTCGGGACTCGGCGTTTGGGATTCGATGCGATTCCTAGCCCGAGCGGAGGGTAGGCACGGTTTTCCCGAACCCCGAATCCCTAGTTCCGAATCCCGAGCATTTCCGGGGGTATGAGCGTGACGACAAGTCTCCTTTACCAAACGATAGACCAGTTGAGCCGCGAGAAGGGCATTGACCCGCAGATCATCATAGCCGCGGTGGAAGATGCCATCCTGGTGGCGACCCGGAAGTATTACAAGACCAGCGAGGAACTCCAGTAGCATTTCAACTAGGAGACCGGCAAGATCGAAGTCCATGCCGTGAAGAAAGTCGTCGAACAGGTAATTGACCCCAACCTGGAAATCTCCGTGGAAGAAGCTCGGAAATACAACCCGGAGGCCGCGCTGGAGGGCGAAATCCGCATTCCCAAGAAGACGGATGTGCTGGGCAGAATCGCGGCGCAGACCGCCAAGCAGGTGATTTTTCAAAAAGTGCGCGAGGCGGAGCGCGATACGGTTTTCGCCGAATACAATCAGCGGATCGGCGAGCTGGTCAATTGCACGGTGAAGCGCCTGGAGGGTCCGGACATTATCGTGGACCTGGGGCGGACGGAGGCACGCCTGCCGCGCAAGGAACAGTCCCGCCTGGAGAGCTACCAGATCGGGGAACGTGTGCGCGGGGTCATTACCATGGTGGACCGCGCCGCACGCGGGCCGCAGGTGGTGGTTTCCCGAGCCGACCCCGCGCTGGTGCAGCGGCTGTTTGAGATGGAAGTTCCCGAAATCTACGATGGCACGGTGGTGATCCGGACCATGGCGCGGGAGGCGGGCGAGCGGACCAAGGTGGCGGTTTACTCCAAAGATCCCGACGTGGATTGCGTGGGTGCCTGCGTGGGCATGAAGGGAATGCGAGTGCAGTCCATCATCCGCGAGTTGCGCGGGGAGAAAATTGACATTATCGAGTACGACGAGGACCCCATCGCCTTTGCCGCCAATGCGCTGAGCCCCGCCAAGATCAATCACGTTTCGGTCCTCGATGCGGAGCAGAAGCACCTGGAAGTGATCGTGGACGACACGCAGTTGTCGCTGGCGATCGGCAAGAAGGGGCAGAATGTGCGGCTGGCGGCCAAGCTGCTCGGCTGGCGGATTGACATCAAGAGCGAAGAGGAAAAGCGTCAGGAGATCGAATCGCAGATGGCCGCCATGGCCCTGCGCGGGGCGCCGGTCGCGAGTCTCGCCGGGCTGGGTGACAAGACGTTGCAGAAGTTGCGTGACCACGGCGTGGAGACCGTCGAGCAGTTGGCCCAAATGACGCCGGACGAACTCACCCAGATCCAGGGCATCGGTGAAAAGACGGTGGAACGAATCCGTCGCGTGGTGACCGATTACTTTGAGCAGGCGCAGCAGGTCATGGAAGCGCCGGAGGCGGAGAAGAGTGCGGCCGCTGCCGCGCCTGAACCTGTGGCGCAGCCCCAGCCGGCGGGCAGTGAACAGGCGGTAGCAAGTGAGCCCCCTACGGAGGAAGCCGCGGTGCCGCAGGAGGAAGGCAAGGCGGAAGAGTCTGACTCGAGCCCAAAGAGCGAAGGGGAGAAGGAAGCCTCTTCGTTGGGCGAAGGAGGCGAAACAAAGTGAAATGAGGTAGCAGCGCTTGGAGCGCCGCGAAGGTGGGCTTCGACTGACCACGAGAGTGGGACGGGAAAAAGAAAGAGGGGAAATGGGTAAGATTCGCATCAACGATCTGGCACGCGAGTTAGAGGTCAAAAGCAAAGCGGTCCTGGATTATCTTCCGGAGCTGGGGATCACTGATAAGCGGTCGCACTCCAGCGCCGTCGAGGAGGACGTTGCGGAGAAGGTGCGCGAGCATTTCCGCGCGGCTACCCAGGAGGCGACGGCGGAGGAAGTTCCGACAGTCTCCAAGCCCGCTCCGGTTGCCGTTGCCCCTGCGCCCCCGCCGGCCAAGAAGCCTGCGGAGGTACATCATGAGGTGCGGCCTTTGACACGCACGCTTGCCGAGATCAAGGCAGACGCGCGTCGCGTGGTGGCGCCTCCTCCCCCGCCGCCTCCGCCTCCGCGCCCGGCTCCGGTTGTGGAGCGACTTGGAGTGAAGGTGACCCCACCCGCACCCGCTGCCGGCCCCGTGGCACGCCCGGCGGTGCGGCCTCCGTCAGCGCCGGGCGAAATCCCATTTGGACCGGCCAGGGCTGCTCACGGCGTAGCGGCTAAAGGCGCACCTGCGGCGGAACGTGCCACGCCCACCAAAGTGTTACCGACAGCTCCACCCCCCACTGCCGCCAGGACGACGCGCGCCGGGCGGGGTGCCCGCCGGATGGATCCTACTGCCAGTCAACCCATTTACCCACCCGCCATCGTGCCCAGGGGGATTCCGCCGCGGCCACTGCCGCCGCGCCGGCCGGGAGAGCCGCGTCCTATGCATCCGACGGCGGTGCGGGCCGGGCAGGCCGGTGCCTTTGGTCGCGTCGCGACGCCCGGCCTGCGGACTCCGACGCCGCACCCGCGCCTGGGGCCTCCCGTCTTGCCGCCCAGACCGCTCGTGCCGGAAGAAGTTCCCATCACGCGCAAGATCACCATCACCGAAGGGATCGCCATCAAGGAACTCTCGGAGAAGCTGGAGGTTCGAGCTAAGGACGTCATCAAGCGGCTGCTGGACAAGGGCATCTTCGCTACTATCAATCAGACGTTGCCCAGCCAGACCGCCACGGATATTGCCCGGGGTTTTGGAGCGGCAGCAACCGTCATCAGTTACGAGGACGAGGTCATTCACGAAGTGGAGGAGGCGGATCGTCCTGAGGATCTCCAGCCGCGCGCTCCGGTCGTGACCGTGATGGGCCACGTGGACCACGGCAAGACATCGCTGCTGGACGCCATCCGGGAAACCAATGTTACGGCACGAGAAGCGGGAGGCATCACCCAGCACATCGGCGCTTACGGGGCGGAGGCTCATGGCCGCAAGGTCGTCTTTCTCGATACCCCCGGCCACGAGGCCTTTACCCTGATGCGTGCCCGGGGTTCGCGCGTCACGGATGTGGTGGCGTTGGTGGTGGCGGCTGACGACGGCGTGATGCCTCAGACCTTGGAGGCCATCAACCACGCGCGCGCTGCCAAGGTTCCGATCGTCGTGGCCATCAACAAGGTGGACAAGCCCGAGGCTCAGCCGGAGCGCGTGAAGAGACAACTGGCCGACCACGGCCTGATGGCGGAGGAGTGGGGCGGCGACACGGTGACCGTGGAGGTCTCGGCCAAGCAGCGCAAGAATCTGAATCTCATCCTGGAGATGATTCTGCTGGTGGCCGACATGCAAGCCCTGAAAGCGAATCCCAAGCGGCCGGCCAGCGGCACCGTCCTGGAAGCCAAACTCGACCGGGGCCGCGGCCCGGTGGCCACGGTGCTGGTTCAGAACGGGACCTTGCGCGTCGGAGACTCCTTCATTGTGGGGGCGATCTACGGCAAGGTGCGCGCCATGTTCGACGACCGCGGTCGCGTGGTGGCAGAGGCTCCTCCCTCCACCCCGGTCGAGGTGTTGGGTCTGGAAGATGTGCCGCAGGCCGGCGACCGCTTTCTGGTGATCGAAGACACCTTGAAGGCCCGGCAAATCGCGCTCCACCGTCAGGCGAAACGGCGCGATGCGGCGCTGGCCAAGAGCGCGCGCCTTACGCTGGAGCAGCTCCACGAGCAGCTTGCGGCGGGCGACCTCAAAGAGCTGCCGCTCATCATCAAGGCGGACGTGCAGGGGTCGGTGGAAGTCCTGGTCGATACTCTCAACAAGCTCAGCACCGACAAGGTCAAGATCAAGGTCATTCACGCCGGTGTGGGCGCCATTACTGAGTGGGACGTGCTGCTGGCCTCGGCCTCGAACGCCGTCATCATTGGTTTCAACATCCGCCCGGAGCGCAAGGCGGCGGGACTCGCCCAGCTCGAACGGGTGGACATCCGGTTGCACACTGTTATTTACAACGTGACGGACGAGATCAAGAAGGCCATGGTGGGGCTCCTGGCCGTGACCGTCAAGGAAGTCACTCTGGGTCGTGCCGAAGTGCGCGACACCTTCCGCATCTCGAAGGTCGGCACCATAGCGGGCTGCGCCGTTCAGGACGGGAAGATCACGCGGGAGGTGAAGATTCGCCTGCTCCGCGACAACGTGGTGATATACGAAGGGCGCGTGCGATCCCTGCGACGGTTCAAAGAGGACGTGCCGGAGGTCAAGACCGGCATGGAGTGTGGCATAGCGCTCGAGAATTTCAATGATGTCAAGATCGGGGACGTCATCGAGGCTTTCGTGACCGAGAGAGTTACCGAGCCCGTGGCGGTGTAAAGGTCAAATCGGGGGCAGGCGAATGCCGGTCGGCGTGCTGACCCTGGAAATCGAGCTGCCTTACTCGCATTCCCTCAAGGAAAAGAGAGCGGTCTTACAGAAGATCCGCGATCGCCTGCGCGCGCGCTTCAATGTGGCGGTCGCCGAACTGGATCACCAGGACGTCTGGCAGCACGCGACGCTCGGCGTAGTTTCCATCTCGAACAGTCAGACGCTGCTCGCATCGACCTTCCGCCAGGTTCTCGAGGAGTCGGAGAAGATTCTCGGCCAGGATGTGGCCAACCACACGCTGGAGTTCTTTTGATCGGGCCATCGATTCAGCGGACTATCGGGCCATCGGTTTATTCCTTCATCGATGGTTCGATGACCCGATGGCTCGATGGTCACATTATGCACGCTCACGGACACCGACGCGAACGCCTGGCAGACCAAATCCACGCGGAAGTAGCGGAGATGATTGCAGGGGAATTGAAGGATCCGCGCATCGGATTCGCCACCGTCACGCACGTGGACTTGAGCCCCGACTTACGCCACGGGCGCGTGCTGGTGTCGATCTTGGGAGATGCGGAGTCCCAGCGCGAGACACTGGAAGGGCTTTCCTCGGCGGCGGGCTACGTGCGCTACCAAATCAGCCACCGGTTGCGCCTGCGGCGCGCGCCAGAGCTCGTTTTCGTCCTGGATAGAGGCGCGGAAGAAGGGCAGAGGATCGAAACGCTGCTCCAGAAACTCCAGGAGGAAAGTTAGCCTTCAGCGAACAGCCCGGCTTGGGTTCGCTGAGAGCTGATGGCTGACCGCTTCCTCAATGGGGCACTTGGATTGTCCGGTTGCACATGGATTCTAACGAGCACGAATTCTCCGGCGTGCTAATCATCGACAAGCCTGCCGGCCCGACGTCGCACGACGTCGTGGCCAAGGTCCGGCGCTTGCTCGGCATTCGGCAGGTGGGTCACTTTGGAACCCTGGACCCCTTCGCCACGGGTGTGTTGCCGCTTTCAGTGGGCAAGGCCACGCGATTCGCGCAGTTCTACCTCAAGTCCCGGAAGGCCTATGACGGGACGATTCGCTTCGGCTACGCGACGGACACCTACGACGCCACCGGGAAGCCGACTTCCGAACCCGTTGTGCCCCAACTCGACTCGGGAACGCTCGACAAGATCTTTCGCGAATTCACCGGCCGGGTGATGCAGACGCCGCCTTCGTTCTCGGCCAAGCGCGTGGGCGGGAAACGCGCCTATGAGCTGGCTCGCCGGCAGAAGCCCTTCCAACTGAATCCCGTGGAGGTTGAGATCTACGCGCTGGAATTGCTGGGGATTGACGGCGACCGGGTGCATTTTGCTGTCGAGTGCTCGGGAGGGACCTACGTCCGCTCGCTAGCGCACGATATTGGTCAGAAGGTGGGGTGCGGCGCGCATCTGGCCGGGCTGCGACGCACCGCCGTGGCGGAATTCGGGCAGAATCGAGCCGTAACCCTGGAGCAGCTTGAGTCAGCGGTCCGCGAAGGGAAGGTGGAAAGTTGCCGCGTGCCGCTGGAAGCTCTTCTGCCAGATTGTCCCGAGCTGGTCGTGCGTGGACGCGAAGAATTGAGCGTGCGGCACGGACACAAGTTTGAACTGGCCCAAGCCCTCCGGTCGGGGCGTGGAGGTGCTGCTGGGCGCTCGAGCGTCGTGAACCTGCTGAAAATCCTCAACCTGGAACACCGCCTGATCGCCGTGGCCCGGCATGTCTCCGGCAGCATCTATCACCCTGATCTCGTCCTGGTTTAGCGGCGGGATTGCCAGCCCTTCAGAATGGCCTCTGCGGCTTCGGGAGCCGCCTGGGGGCGCGCGAGCGCTCGAGTGTTGGCTCGCAGGCGAGAGAGTTCTGCGGGATGGGCCAGCAGCCGCTCGAGCGTGGGCGCCAGCTCAGCGGGTTGTCGTATCCAGTAGCCTACCTCCCATTTCTCGACCAGGTCGCAGGCGCGCCGCTCGGCGCCGGGCAGGGGATTAAAGGCCAGCAGGGGCACACTGGAGTTGATGGCCTCCGCTACGGTCATGCCTCCTGGCTTGCTCACCAACAGATCCGCTGCGGCGAGCCATTCGTGCATGTTGTTGACCCACCCCAGCACGCGAAAGCCGGGATATCGCTGGCACTGACGCCGGACTCTCTCTTCCATTCGCTGATTTCTGCCCGTAACAAAGACCGCTTGCAGGGGCTGCTTAATCCTCTCCAGTTCCGCCACGATGCGGCGCGGGTCGCCGTGCCCTCCTCCACCAAAGAGCACCAGAACCATCGGGAACTCCAGCTCCAATCCGAGCCGCGCCCGCACCTCCGCCCGGTCATGTACCGAGCCGAAGCTCGGGTCGATAGGCACTCCGCAAGGGAGGATTTTGTTCGCAGGCACGCCGGCGCCTTCCAGTTGCGCCGCGACATCTCCAGGCATGACGGGATAAAGGTCCACTTCGGGTTGAGCCCAGGGACGGTCAATATCCACTCCGGCCGTTGCGCCGACTAGGAAGAAACGGGCGTTACGCTCGCGTTTGTACATGGCGGCCAGTTCGCAGGTGCCAACCTCGGTGGCAATTACGATGTCCGGATCGGATTTCTGAATGAACTGAAACAGGCCTTGCGCGCCCCTGCGGTAGAGCCAGCCGGGGCCCGTGGAGGTATGACTGTGCTGCTTGCTTTCGATCCATCCCCAAAGAGTGGGCCAGTACTTCAGCGGAATCTCGTAAGAGTCATAGTAGGCGCGAAACCAGCGCGCACAGTGCGCGAGCGCGTTCACAATCTCGACCGTGAGTTCCGGCTGTATCTCGAGCAGCGCTTTCCGCAAGGCGTCCGCCACGCGTTGGTGTGCCGCGCCGTGCGGGATCGTCAGGATGAGGATCTTTGGCGTGTGCATGTTCGAGGTTAAAGGTTACAGGGAACAGGTTGCAGGGGGAAGCAGTTTTCGTCGCCCTCTGTCGTCTTTCCGCTGTTCTCTGACCTGCGCGTCCTTTACTTTTTCCGACTTGCCGCTTAACATCCGGGGCCACGCGGAATCGTTATGGACTTGCTCCTCTTGGGATTGGGGATGGGGGTGGTGGGCGGGTTGATTCCCAGCCCGCTGCACCTGATCGCCTTGACGCAAGTTGCCCTCAATCGCTGGTGGCGCGCTATTCTGGTCCTGCTCGGGCCGCCGCTGGTGATTGATGGCGCGCTGCTGCTGATGACTTTCTTCTTCTACCAGTACGTCCCTCAGAACATCGCGCACTACGTGGCCTACATGGGTGGAGCAGTTCTCGTGGCCTTCGGCGGGTATTCGCTTGTGGAAATGCGCCGCAAGAGCCAGGAGGAGATGGCGCGCTCCGCTACCATGTCCTGCGCCAGCGTGACGGTGGCGGCCCTGGCTGAACTGGGCGCGCCCGGCACGTGGATCTACTGGTTGACCATCGCCGGCCCCATCATCGCTGAAGGTCGGCAGAAGGGCTACTGGCATGTTATGCCGTTCTTTGTGGGCGGCTTGGTAGGCTTCTACGGCGCCGCGATCTTCTCCACGTGGCTGATGGCTTGGGGTGCCAGCCTGCACAGGCAATTCAAGAAGCACCTCTTCCTCGTTGCCAATCTGCTGTTGATGGTTCTGGGGATTTCCTACCTGCTCCGCGCCTACTCGGGGGGCTAGCGCGGTTCCCGTTGGGGAATCTCGGAAGCCTCAGCTCCAATTAACCCTCCTTTCATTTGGCGCATATCGAAACACGTCGCAACAGGACGAAATATCCTACACAGTAACTCTTGTAGGTTCAGTACGTTGCAGACGTGCAACCTAAATGACGACTATTACATCCATAGAGACTGGAGGATGGTTCGAAAGGAGCATCGGAACGAAAGTGAACCGGCCAGCGACGATGAAACGCCATATTGAAATACCAGGGGCACAAACCCCGGGGAGGATGACAATGCGTACACTAAAACTGGGCTCTCTCTTATTTCTGCTGGCCTTTGCGGTTCGACCCGCGTTTGCCAACACGCACGCCTCGAACGCTCAGACTCTCGCCAACATCCAGGACCGCCTGTATCATGCTCAGGTCTTCAAGCATGGCCAGGTGCAGGCGGCCTATGAGAACGGCGTCGTCACGCTGACCGGAAGCGTGGACAACCTGGGCAGCAAGCTTGACGCCGAGCGGGCGGCCCGCAAAGCCGAGGGTGTGGTTCAGGTGGTCAACAACATCGAAGTCCGCGCCGACGACGTCACCGAGCAACAGATTCTGGCGAAAGCGCGGCATGAGATCGTGACGTACTACGCTTACGGGATCTTCGACAACATCACCTTGCAGGCGCAGGGTGACAAGCTCACGGTCAGCGGCCAGGTCACTCAGCCGTTCAAGAAGCAGGACATTGGCAATTTCCTGACGCGGGTCCGGGGCGTGGCAACCGTGGAAAACAACCTGGACGTTCTGCCGGTTTCGTTGTTTGACGACCAGCTGCGCCTGGCCGTGGCGAGAGCCATCTACGGCGATCCGTTCTTCGTACAGTACGGCAACCAGGCGCTGCCGCCCATTCACATTATCGTGAAGAACGGGAACGTGACGCTGGAAGGAGTGGTGGCCACGTCACTCGACCGCACGAAGGCTGAGATGGCAGCGCGCTTCGCCGGCCTCTGGTTCTCGGTGGCCAATAACCTTCGTCTGGATCGCGCCTAAGGCGTTCCGCTTGTGCTGCCGCTGCCTGCGCTGCCTTGTCGCAGCGCAGGCTTTTTTTCGATGCCTGGAATCCCACGGTCGAAGGCTGTGTTGATGCCCGCGGGCAGACAATGAAGATAGATGGCGTTCCAGGATTCGCCCTGCGCTGCGGGTTGACTTGCCGCGAGGATCGACCATAATACCGGCGCCATGTGGAATCCGGAGCGTGGTCGGCAGATTCTCTATCTCAAAACCTGACTTCAATTCGGCATATCGTTACCAAGCACAATAGAATCAACAGACTAGCGGTCGCT
>Ga0315286_10007489_pt1 | contig 10689 bp, 9 predicted proteins | sample YL17G10_0_MG_FD_205038 | JGI IMG/M metagenome (GOLD analysis project Ga0315286, IMG submission 205038) | Sediment microbial communities from Yellowstone Lake, YNP, Wyoming, USA - YL17G10_0 | ecosystem: Environmental > Aquatic > Freshwater > Lake > Sediment | place: USA: Wyoming | collected...
TTCACGACGCCCGTGCCGATCTTGCTCCCGACAGCCTCGCCGCGCGCGAGCACATCGCTCTTCGACTCGAGCACATAAGTCTCCAGCACGTTCTGCGACTTGACCGCATGGAACGTCTCCGGCCTGGCCTGGACGATGTACAGTTCCCCGGTGATTCCGTCCTTTGCCCACTCGATGTCCATGGCTTTCTTGTAGTGATTCTCTATGATGCAAGCCCACTTGGCAAGAGTGACGATCTCATCGTCCGCGAGAATGAACCTCTGCCTGTCGGCCTCGGACACCTCAGCATCTGCCATTCCAGGCCCCTTCGATGCGTAAACCAGCTTCTGATGCTTGCTGCCGAGCTTCTTCTCGATGATCGGGTCCTCGAACTTCCCTATGGCAGACTTGAGGACATAGAACTGGTCCGGATTTACAGCGCCCTGGACTATCATCTCACCAAGGCCCCACGAACCCGTGATGTATACTACGCCGTCGAAGCCGCTCTCGGTATCGAGCGTGAACATCACGCCCGAGCAAGCCAAGTCGCTCCTGACCATGCGCTGCACCCCTACCGAGAGCGCGTTCCCGATGTGTCCGAAGCCCATGTGGACGCGGTATGCGATTGCTCTGTCGGTGAACAAAGAAGCGAAGCATTGTTTGATCGCCTTGAGCACTGCGGTCTCTCCACGGACATTGAGGATCGTCTCGTGCTGGCCCGCAAAGGATGCTCCCTCGAGGTCCTCGGAGGTCGCGCTCGAGCGTACGGCAACGCTTGGGTTGGACATGTTCAGCTTCCGCCCGAGCTCCCAGTATCCGTACTCTATCTCCCTCCTGAGCTCCTGGGGGAAGTCGGCATCCAGAAACATCTTCCTGATGACCTTGCCCCTCTGAGCCACATCGGACGGGTTGTCAGGGTCAAGCCCCACCAGAGCTGCCTGAATCTTCTCTTCGAGGACGGCAGCGTCAACGAACTCGCGAAAGGCCTTAGTGGTTACGGCAAAACCCTCGGGCACCCTGATGCCCATGGATGTGAGGTGGCGAATCATCTCACCGAGGGAGGCGTTCTTGCCGCCCACCTTCGGGAGGTCCTTGAGACCAATCTCGTCGAACCATAGCAGTTGCTCGTTGGTTCTCTTAGATGAGGTGTTCTCCCCCTTGAGCATACTTCGCCCCAGCCCTGAACAGGTTGATGCTACGTGTTGCTCGTTCGAACGCCGAAGCCCAGGGATTCCCTGCGATTTCCAGCGAGCGGCTAGGAGCAGTTCGAACGATGCCCAAGCGCCATTCGCAGCGTCATCTGGGCATGCTGACTGCTCGCAACAGAACGGGGATAAATGTCCCGCGCTTAATAACATTTCTCCGTTACGGTCGGAGAGCTCGAAAACCGTTCGGTCGTCTGACCTCGAAACGGTGTGAGTGCCACGTCCGACTCCGTGCAACAATCTCCGAGAAGCCCTTGTCCTCCAGGGAGAAAGGAATTATCACACGACTGCGTTTCCGCGACCGGAGATGCCGAATTGAAGGTGGCGATGCTGACATACAGCACGAGGCCAAGAGGAGGTGTCGTGCACGCGCTCAAACTCGCGGAGCGCCTGAAGGTTTTCGGAGTCGAAGTCACGCTCTATTCGCTGGCGAGGTCAGATGATTCAAACTCGCTCAAGAAATACTTCCGCGAAGTATCAGTCCCGTTCGAGATATTCCCGTACGATTGGAGTCCCGATCTCATGACTCGGCTGGAACGGATGATCGAATCGTACACGGACAACCTTCCGCGGGACTCGGACATATATCACGCCCAGGACTGCGTTGGAGGCACGTCCCTGGCAGGCATGAAGGCGAAGGTATTGATCTCCGCACCGATCTTCAGGACCATCCATCACATCGACGATTTCGCCGAACCAAGACTGTTTGAGTTCGAGGAGAGGGCAGTTGCCCACGCAGACCACAGGTTCGTCGTCTCGAACTACTGGAAGGACGCTCTCGAACGCGATTACGGGTACGAGTCAATCGTAACTTACAACGGAATAGATGCATCCGATTTCAGTACGACGCGCGCGCGAGGAGCGAAGATCCCGACGATCCTTTTCGTTGGCGGCCTCGAACCCAGGAAAGGGCTCGAGCAGCTCATCCATGCGATGGTGCATGTCGTGGGGAAGATGCCGGGCGCTCGTCTGATCTCGGTCGCGAAGACTGGGTTCAGAGGAACGGACGAACAGCGCTGGTTCCGAGAACTGGCTAGTAGGCTCGGAGTCAGCGACAGCATCGAGTTCTACGAGTCTGTTAGCCAGGAGATGCTCCTAGGTTTCTATTCGGATTGCAGTCTTGTGGTCCTGCCGTCGAAGACTGAAGGTTGGGGTCTTTCATTGATGGAGGGTATGGCCTGCGGCAAGCCGGTCGTAGCCTCGCGGGTCGGGGGCATACCCGAGCTCGTCCGAGACGGCGTAGACGGCATTCTGGTGGATGCGGGGGACGTGAAGGCGCTGTCTAGAGCGATCATCATGCTCCTGGACGACCCTGTCCTCAGGAAGCGCATGGGCGATGCAGGAAAGGAGAGAGTGAAGGAGTTCTCCTGGGACAGCACTGCCAGAGTCGTCCTCGAGGAGTACAGAAAGGCGCTTCAGACGAACTGACCGAACTCGTTCATGAAGTGGACCATGAACTTCTCGATCTCTACCAATCCCGCGATCTTGGCGTTCCCCTCTACGACCATGTATTCGTTTGGACTATGCGCGAGGTCGCTGTGTCCCATGCCTCCCAGCGTGAACGGGAGCTTCAGGATCCTGTTGAACACGAAGAACGGCACGGACCCTCCGGATGTCGGCCAAATAGTGGGCTCGCCGCCGAACGCCTTGAACGACCTGATGAACGCCTGAACGACGGGAGCCTTCACGCTCGTCCTGCACCAGTCGTAGCCGGTGTCTATCTCCCTCATCGTGATGTCATTGTATCCCATCTTGTCAAGGTGCTTCCTAACGAGCGGCATCATCTTGTCCATCTTCTGGTTCGGCACCACTCTGATGTCGATCTTGCACGTGACCTTGTGCGGCAGGATGGTCTTCGACCCTTTCTCGATCCATCCGCCCCAGATACCGTCGATATTGAGGGTCGTGCCGTACGTGTACAGATTCAGCAGCTCGGCCTTCTCCTCATCGGGAGCCATGAACCGCTTGACCTTCATCGCGTCCTTCGTCGCCTTCGGGTCGAAGGTCTTTGCGGACGCGGCAATCACCTCCTTGTCCTCCTCGGACGGCGGAGCGACATCGTCGTAGAATCCGTCGATGAGGATCTTGTTCCCGTTGTCCGATGTCATCGTGCTGAGCGCGTCAATCATGCGCCAGACAGGACTGTCTACCCAGGCCTTGTTGGCGCTGTGTATCGCGAACTCCTGCGGCCCCCTGCCCCAGTTCTTGCCCGAACACTCAAGCTCGAAATACACAACGCCCTTCACGCCAAGGTAGAGGTTCATGGCGCCGTCCGAGTCCTGGGCGAAGTAGGGAAAATAGCATGCGTCAGCTCTCGAGAGCCTCTTCTTGTCCTTCTGCACATATGACGGAAGGTTCGGGCTTCCAAGCTCCTCCTCGCCCTCGGCCACGAGTATGAGATTGCACGGGGGCCTCCCGACGGACTTGTTGCTCGCCTCGACCGAGTTGAGGAACGCAGCCAAAGGGCCTTTGGTGTTGTCAGAGCCCCTGTTGACGATTGCCTTCACCTTCCCGGCAGGGAGCTTCATGTCGACCAGCTTGGCGCCCATGGCGGGATGCTTCCAGCCGGGTTCGTTGAAAGGCATCGTGTCGTACATGAAGTAGCCCATGAGCGTCTTGTCCGACTCTCCCCTGCACTCGCCGTACACGATCGGGTTGCCCTTGGTCTTGACGATCTCGACCTTTTCGCAACCTGCGGCCTCGAACATCTTCGCGACCAGCTCAGCGCACTCCTTGATCCCTATGTCTTGCTGGCTAGAGCTCGGTTGCTTCAGCAGTCTCGTGACGTTCGCGATGTGCCTGCCCTTGTCTTTGTCAATGCGATCGTAGATACTCTCGAGCGAGGAATCACTAGGCATGTTCTCGCGCGGCAGATGCGGCTCCGTGGTAAAGGTGTTTGCGGCCCGTGACATCCGAGAGCGAAATATAGCAGAAATGCCGTGCTCGTGCCAATGGCCGCTGAGTTCCTGCTCGTGTTCATTCCGATGTTCATCATCATAGACCCGTTCAGCGTGCTCCCGCTCTTCATAACGCTGACAGGCAGCATGAACAGGACTGCCAGGATGAAGACCCTGAGGTACTCGATTCTGTTCGCGACGTCCCTCCTGATCGTCTTCTCCGTGCTCGGAAAGGCCATCCTCGACTATCTGTCCATCTCAATCGATGCGCTGCGAATAACCGGTGGACTGCTCCTGCTCGTAATAGGTGTCAGCATGCTATACGAGGGCGACACGCCAAGGTCTAGGCGCAAGGGGGAAGAAGAGGTCGAGGAGAAGCAGCTACCCGAGGACGTGGCGTTCGTTCCGCTCGGCACTCCCATGCTGGCCGGACCAGGCGCAATGTCTGTCGTCATCATCCTCTCGGGGACATCAGAAATCCCGCTCGTGATAGCTTCGCTCATCACCGTCATGTTGGTTTCCACGCTTATTCTGGTGCGCGCGGACCTGATATTCAAGCTCATCGGCAAGGCCGGCACGAGAGCCCTGACCAGGGTGATGGGGCTCTTGGCTTCTGCGTACGCCGTGCAGATGATATTGGACGGCGTCTCGGGCTACGCAGGCACGTTAGGCTAACCGCTCGAGTTGGGCATTCGCTCATGCCGGCCAGAAGAGGCCTAGACGGACTTGACCGGTTCTTTTTCACCGATGCCCGTCCCTGCCACCAAGAAGATCGCTAGTAGGACGAGAACGCCTCCGAAGGTGGCGGCGACGCTCATGGTCTCCATGAGAAGGAATATGGACAGTGCCAGAGCTGTCAGCACCTCGACCAGCATTATGGTCGCCGAGGCGGTCGCTGAGACTCCTTCGAGGCCCATCGCCCAGAGCAGAGTAGCGATGGATGTGCAGAACAAACCCAGATAGAGTATCGCCAGCCAACCGGTCGGCTCGATCGAGAAGTCAGCACCCGTGACGAAGAGGTAGACGGTCGGCAGCACGAGCCAAACAGTACATGTTGTGATTGCTGCCGAGCTGATCTCCACACCGCTGTACTTGCCTAGCATCCGCTTGTTGTACACTATGAAGAACGCCCAGCTCCAGCCCGCCACATAGACCATTATGTCACCCAGGATCTGATCGGGATCGAACACGAGGTCCTTGTTGAGCGTTAGGAAAATCACGCCGACGGTTCCGCACACGATGCCCGCGGTCTGGATCCGGCCCAGGCGCTCCCTGAACATGAAATAGGAAACGATGGCGACTGCGACCACGTTGATGTCCACCAAGAGGGCAGTCTTGGACGCTGTGGTGATAGTCAGGCCGACGTACTGCAGCACGAATCCTGCCGCATTGAACCCTCCGATCACCCACATCATAGGCTCTCTGAAGATGGACAGACGGAGCTTGCCCAGGTAGAGGACCACGGAGAGCGTGATGGCGCATGCGACCAGAAACCTGAGCAATAGAAAGAAGACGTCGTTGCCGACGAACCCAAGTCCCCACTTCGTCCCTGGGAACGATGTGCCCCAGACAAGGCTCGCGAGGACCGTTAGGAATATGGCGTTCTTCTTCTCCCTAGCTGCCATCGGGTTCGGAGATTGCTCGGGAGTATTTGAGGTATTAGAATCTACTTGGCGGGCTCTTTGGGAAGGTCGACATGGAACACGCTGCCTTTGCCCACCTGGCTCTCGACCCACATCCTGCCGCCGTGCGCCTCGATTATCCCTTTCGCGATTGGCAGTCCAAGCCCGAGTCTGTTGACCTGATGGGACAGATCGTTGCTGGTCACCAGATGGAACCTGTCGAATATCTTGCCGAGGTTCTCGAGCGGGATGCCCACACCATTGTCCTTGACCCAGATATGCAGCATACGTCCCTCGTCCCTCGCGCTCACCTGGATTCTTCCCCCTTCCTGCGTGTACTTCAATCCGTTGTCGATGAGATTGCTGAAAACGTCCTTGAGTCTCCGCCTATCGGCCATGATGAGCGGCAACTTCCCCTCGATGTCGAGGGTGACAGTCTGATTCTTCGCCTCAGCGTCGTGAATCATGGTCTGGACGATCTCTTCCAGGATGGTGTCGACCCTGACTGGTTCGGGGTGTATTTGGAGCGAGCCCTTCTCGAGCCTGCTGACATCGAGCATGCTCTCGACAAGGCCGTAGAGCTTGTCCGTGTTCGCTTTGATGATCTTGAGCCTCGACCCGAACTTGGGCTCGAGCTTGGCCGAATACTCGGACTCCACGAGGTCGATGTAACCTCTCATGACGGTGAGCGGGGTTCTGAGCTCGTGCGAGACGACGTCGATGAACTGCGTCTTCATCTTGGTCACACGCTCCAGCTCCTGGTATGTCTGTGTGAGCTTCTCGTACGACCTCTCGAGCTGGTTCTGGAGCCTTATCTTGGATGTGATGTCCATTGCGACTGCTAGGAGCCCCTGGACATCGCCTTTCTCAGTCTTCAGGGGAGTGACCTTCACGTGCAGGTACAGTGCTCTGTCCGAACGAAGAACGAAGTGAATGTCTGCCTTCTCGCCCTCATGTCCTTCTATGCCCTGCATTAGAAGCGCGTCCAGGCCGGACTTCGTAACGATGGGGAGCTCGAACACGCTGGTTCCAATGAGCTCCTGCTCTGAGTCGCTGTCGAGCATGGTCAGCATCTGTCGGTTGACCGATTTGAAGATGCCCGTCGAGTCGCAGCTGAAGATTCCGATAGGCGCCAATAAGAGGATGCGGTCCGTGCCCTCCTTCGCCTGGCTCAGCTTCGAGTAGACCCGCATGCTGTCGACGATTGCCGCGACGGCGTCAGATAACGAGGGCATGATCGCTTCCACGCTCTCACTGGCAACCGGACTCCCTTTCTTGTTCCCGACGGCGACATATCCGAGGAATTCCCCTCTCAGAACAATCGGTGAGAGAAGACCCGTTTCCATATCGGTCGCCTTCAGGATGTCTTGGGCGACGCTCGGGAAATCAGATTGTGAGCGAAGCTTCATGAGACTTGTTTCGTTGGCGTCCACGATTCGCCTTCTGTATTCCTCGTCGACTTTGACGACCGGCAGGCTCTTGGCCTTGTCCCTATCGAATCCTGACAGACCCACGAACTTCAGAGTGGAATTGTCCTTGTCGACCAGGACAATAGCTGCATAGTCAGAGTTCGCAATGGACCTGATCTCGTCAGCGATGATACTGAAGCCTTCCTCCGAACCTTGTAGGTTCTGTATCTTTGCGATGAGACGATGCAGAGTCTTTAGGATGCTTGACTCGTAGTCATTGGACTGCGACAATTGACAGGACCTCCGGGGGAGAGGGTGCCCTCCATTGCGTCATAGCGATATCCGTGGAAACGCTGTTCGCGGTAGATAAGCTGTTCGTTCGGCCAATAGCACCTGAAAGCTATATCGGTTCGAGCATCGATGAGGGGTCCATGGTTCTCAGGAGTTTTGGGAACAAGAGCCCGACTCTGGGCTCGGACGTGTACGTGGACGAATCGGCAGTCGTGATAGGCGAGGTGTTCTTGCGAGACCGTTCAAGCGTTTGGCCCGGCGCGGTCCTTAGGGCAGATGACGACATCGTGGAGATAGGCAGGGGATCAGCCATGATGGACATGTCGTTCGCTGAGGCACCCAAGGGGAGGTCCGTCGTCGTAGGAAACGGATGCATCGTCTCGCACTCAGCACGACTGCACGGGTGCAAGGTGGGCGATGAGACGCTTGTTGGCATCGGAGCACTGATTCTTGACGGAGCCGTCGTCGGGGAGAGATCGGTCATAGCTGCGGGCTGTCTCGTGCCGCCCGGTACAAAGATAGCCGCGGAATCGTTCGTCATGGGCCTTCCAGCTCATATCGTCAGACAGACCTCTGCCAAGGATGTTGACTGGCTTAGGGAAGAGCTGAAGATGCTGGCTGCCAAGGCAGCCAAGTACCGGTCGCAACACTGACCCTAGAAAAGACCTCCGTAGAGGTTCCGTCCCCTGAATCCACAAAGGCGACATCTGATTTAAATAGGACAGAACGCGTAACACGGCTCCTGAGAAAGGTATTGTCGTCAGGGTGGGGCGACAAGTCTGCCTTTGAGAAGGTGTCAAATTGGAGGTACACTTCGGCAAGCCAGTCATCGCCAAGGTGAAGAAGTGCAGACTCGTCATAGTTAGGAAGAGACACCAGCAGGAAGATGAGACCGCGAATGGGTCTGATCGCTGAACTCTATCCCAAGCCTACTTCTTACACCCGACAACCCTCTTGAGAACGACCGACGTCCACTGTTCTGACCGTTCTCGATGCTTATATACCCCCCTCCGAAAGAGATATTACATATTGAAACCATTATCGAAATGGAAGGGATAAAAATGGTTTCTGGACAACCAGGGCCTATGCAACAGGGTCCGTACCCGATGTATCAGCCAGCTTATCAACCGCCGCACAAGCCAGCAGTCGACTACGTGAAGACCGTAGTGTCTGACCTGATGCTTTCCATTGCGGTTGTGGTCAGCCTGCTGTTCGTGATGATCGGGTCATGGCTTATTGGACTGATGGACACGGAAGGCGGAGTCAACGCAGGACAGGTAGTGAAGTCCCTTGGGATGTTCATACTGACCGTTGCGTTGCTTTTGGGTGCGATAGTCAGAACCGACATGGAGAAGTGGGTCAGGACTGCGATGATAGTCTCCGCGGCGTTCCTGATCGCCGTTGTTGGTTTCTGGTTCACGAACCTGAACTTCATGTGAACGCTGAGCAACTAAACGCTTTCAAACCATTTCCGTCGTTTACTTCTTCAATTCCTTTCCGACCTTCTCCTCAACCGAGGCGATCTTCTTCTCGAGAGCGTTCTGGACGTCCTTTCTGTCATCTATTCTGACAGTCGTCATGACCCTTGGACAGAGCTCTATGACGCGCATATGGCACTTCCTTATCACCGCCATGACCGCGTCATAATCCCCCTCCAGCACGGTTCCCATGGGGTTGATCTTGTAGGCGATGCCCGACGCCTCCACAATCTTCATGCATTCCGCGACATACTGACTCACGCTCTCGTCCTTGCCAATCGGCACCACGCTGAACTCCGCCAACATCCCCTCATCCTCCGTACATATCTGTCCAATCCACATACTGGCCGGTTTCCAGTGGAAACCTAGCGCGCGTGCGCACAATGAGCCGTCGTGAACGAACGTATTTATATGATGAATTGCTAAATGAATGTTGCGAAAGCAGATTCTTGTCTGAACTATCTGAGAGGGGGATAATAGTGGCAAAAAGCAGCCGTGAGAACATGAATATTCTAACGAAGCTGAAGAAGTCGGATGGGGAATCTGCAGGCTCGACCCTAACGGTTGAGCACCTCACGAAGGCCATCAAGAACAGCATAGACAAGGCGGGCATGCCGGAGGAGGAGGCCAGATCAATGGCCCAGCATGTCATGAACTTCTTCGGGTACAGCGAGCGCATCATCGACAACGTGCTCGAGCCCGAGGACAGGGACGCCTTCTACATGCTCGAGGACGCGGGCATCTTGATGACCGAGAGAGAGGAGACGACGCTCTACGACGGTCGCGAGTGGCGGATACACTACTGGATGTTCCGCAAGGAGCGCATACATGAGCTCCTGACGGGAAAGAAGGGCTTGACCTCCGGAGATGGCATCTCGGAGAACGTCTACGCCGATATCCCTGACGACATCTGGAACAGAGAATAGTCCAGACAACCCCCAGCAGCCCATTTATTACTTTCACACCTCTGAGCGAAAGCGATTAGACCTCACCGGCACTAACCATCAATCACATGGCATCTAGAATATTCCCGTACGTCCCTAGGCCAGGACAGGACATGCTGATGGAGCTTGTCGGGAAAGCCTGCCATGACCGCGCGCACCTGGTGGTCGAGAGCGGCACCGGAACTGGGAAGACAATCTGTTCCCTGACCGCATGCGTCGAGTTCTGCAAGGAGAGGGGTAAGAAGATACTCTACGTGACCCGGACCAACTCACAACAGAGACAGGTGATGCTCGAGCTTCGGCAGATCGCCGAGCGCACCAATGTGTTCGCCGTCGCGCTCCAGGGCAGGAAGAACATGTGCCCTCTGGCGCGCACTGACCATGAGCTCTCGCAAGGCAGCCCGGAAGAACTATCCAAGGTCTGCGGAGAGCGCAAGGCCAAGGTCATAAGAGGAGAGGAGGAGGCGTGCAAGTACTATGCGGCAACAGTCTCTGAGGATCTCACGCCAATCATGCGCTACGCGAGGGAGGAGCTGCCGACTTCCGAGGAGTTCTCCGCGTACTGCGTCGACAGAGGGTTGTGCTCGTACGAAGTCGCGAAGATACACGTCCCTGCGGCGGACGTCGTCGCGACCCCATACATCATGTTCTTCGACGGATTCATCCGCCACGCCCTCATGGACTGGATGGCATCTTCGCTCCAGGACATCGTTCTGATCGTGGATGAGGCGCACAATCTGCCGTCCTACGCGAGGGAGCTCGAGTCCGCTGCGCTGAGTGAGATCGCACTCAAGCTCGCCCAGAAGGAGGTGGACGAGTTCGGGGACCCTGAGGTCGGGGACGGCATAAGCCTCCGGGACGTCC
>Ga0315286_10007490_pt1 | contig 10689 bp, 16 predicted proteins | sample YL17G10_0_MG_FD_205038 | JGI IMG/M metagenome (GOLD analysis project Ga0315286, IMG submission 205038) | Sediment microbial communities from Yellowstone Lake, YNP, Wyoming, USA - YL17G10_0 | ecosystem: Environmental > Aquatic > Freshwater > Lake > Sediment | place: USA: Wyoming | collected...
GGCCGAGCGCGCGGCGAAGGCGAAGCAGGCATGAGCGAGCAGCAGCAGGCGCGGCCGGCGCGCAAGACCCGCACCGGCAAGGTGGTGAGCGCGAAGATGCAGAAGTCGGTGGTGGTCGAGCTCCGGCGGCGCATCGCGCACCATCTCTACACCAAGCAGGCGACGCGCACCAAGCGTGTCGTCGCGCACGACGAGAACAACGAGGCCCGGCTCGGCGACGTCGTCCGCCTGATGGAGACCCGCCCGCTGTCGAAGACGAAGCGGTGGCGGGTCGTGGCGGTCGTCGAGCGGGCGGAGTAGGGAGGGACCGTGGTCCAGCAGGAAACGATCGTCAGGATCGCCGACAACTCCGGCGCGAAGCGGGCCCTCGTGATCCGCGTGTTGGGCGGGTCGGGGCGGCGCTACGCCGGCCTCGGCGACGTGGTCATCGTCGCGATCAAGGTCGCCCTGCCCACCGGGACGGTGAAGAAGGGCGAGGTGGCCCGCGCGGTGATCGTGCGCACGGCCAAGGAGACGCGCCGCAAGGACGGGAGCTACATCCGGTTCGACGAGAACGCGGCCGTCATCATCAACGATCAGAACGAGCCGCGGGCGACGCGCATCTTCGGGCCCGTCGGCCGCGAACTGCGCGAGAAGAAGTTCATGAAGATCGTGAGCCTCGCGCCGGAGGTGCTCTAGATGCGGATACTCGTCAAGCGCGCCAAGCCCAAGGCGCCGCGCACGCGCCGCCCCAAGCTGCACATCACCAAGGGCGACACGGTGGTGGTGATCTCGGGCGACGACAAGGGGCGGCGGGGGAAGGTGCTCCGCGTCCACCCCAAGAAGGGCACGGTCGTGGTCGACGGGGTGCGCGTCGTGAAGCGCCACCGCAAGGCCCGGCAGCAGGGTGAGGAGAGCCAGATCGTCGAGTTCCCGGCGCCGATCCCGGCGTCGAAGGTGATGCTGATCGACCCGAAGGAGGACCGCCCAACGCGCGTCCGCCGTCGGGTGGACGAGGACGGCACGGTGGAGCGGATCGCGGTCCGCTCCGGCGAGCCGATCCCGCGGACCCGGTAGGAGCCATGGCCGAGACGAAGGAGAAGTCCCAGCAGAGTGGGAAGGCCGGCAAGGGCGGCAAGGACGGCAAGGGTGGCAAGGGTGGCAAGGGCCAGGCGGGCGCGGCCGAAGCCGTCGCGGTAGCCGCGGCCCCGGCCGAGCCGGCCGAGCCGGCCCCGGTGCCCCGCCTCCGCACGCACTATGTGGAGCGGGTGCGGCCGGCGCTGGCGCGCCAGTTCGCTCTGGCGAACCCGCACCAGATCCCGCGGGTCGCGAAGATCGTGCTGAACGTCGGTTTCGGCGAGGGCCCGAAGGTGCCCAAGGCGCTCGAGGTGATCGTCGCCGAGCTCGCCGCGATCAGCGGGCAGAAGCCCGTCGTCACCCGCGCCAAGAAGGCGATCTCCAACTTCTCGCTGCGCGCGGGGATGGCGATCGGCGCGGCGGTGACGCTGCGCGGGGCGCGGATGTACGAGTTCCTGGACCGCTTCATCGGCATCACGGTGCCGCGGATCCGGGACTTCCGCGGGCTCCCGACCAAGAGCTTCGACGGCCGGGGTAACTACAGCTTCGGCGTGAAGGAGCAGCTGATCTTCCCCGAGATCAACTACGACAAGGTCGAGCGGATCCACGGGATGGACATCACGATCGTCACCACTGCGGGGCGGGACGACCTGGCCCTGGCGTTGCTGCGCGAGATGGGCATGCCTTTCCGGGGCGAGGCGCCCGTCAGCGACGGCTGACACACATCGAGGAACCGATGGCCAAGAAGTGCTGGGTGGAGAAGGTCAAGCGGAAGCCGAAGTTCGCGACGCGGGCGTACACCCGCTGTCAGCGGTGCGGACGGTCGCGGGCCGTCCTGAGGAAGTTCGGGCTCTGCCGCATCTGCTTCCGTGACCTGGCCCTGCGGGGCGAGATCCCGGGCGTACGCAAGGCCAGCTGGTAGCCGAGGAGCGACACGAACCTATGAGCATGAGCGATCCCGTCGCGGACATGCTGACCCGCATCCGCAACGCGTGCGAGGCCAAGCACCGTCGCGTGGACGTCCCCGTCTCCAAGCTGAAGGTGGAGATGGCCCGGATGCTCCGCGACAACCACTACCTCCAGGACTACCAGGTCCTGGACGACGGCCGGCACGGCCTGCTGCGCCTGTACCTCAAGTACCACCAGGGCGACCAGCCGGTCATCCGCGAGCTGCGGCGCGTCTCGACGCCCGGCCTGCGGCGCTACGTGGGCGCGCGGGAGATCCCCCGCGTCCGCAACGGCCTCGGCATGGCCATCCTCTCGACGCCGAAGGGGCTGATGTCCGACCGCGAGGCGCGCCAGGCGCACCTCGGGGGCGAGCTCCTCGCGGTGGTCTGGTAGGGGGACGCCATGTCGCGCATCGGCAGGAAGCCCATCCCGATCCCGGCCGGCGTCACGGTGGTGGCGAAGGAGCACGTGGTCACCGTCACAGGGCCCCGTGGCGCGCTCACCCGCACCCTCCATCCGGAGCTCGCGGTGAAGCTCGAGGGCGGCGTGCTGGTCGTCCTGCGGCCGTCGGATGCGCCCAAGCACCGGGCGTTGCACGGCCTGTCGCGGACCCTCGTGGCCAACATGGTCGAGGGCGTGACGAAGGGCTACGAGAAGCGGCTGGCCGTGGTGGGCGTCGGCTACAAGGCCGAGCTCAAGCCGTTCGGGATCATGCTCACCGTCGGCCTCTCGCACACGGTGGACGTGAAGGCGCCGGCGGGGATCAAGCTCACGGCCGAGGCGACGGTGCCGGCCCAGAAGGTCGCAGACAACCACTCCACCACCATCACCGTGTCGGGGGCCGACAAGGAGTTGGTGGGCGAGATCGCCGCCGAGATCCGCGGCATCCGGCCGCCCGAGCCGTACAAGGGGAAGGGCATCCGGTACCTGACGGAGAAGGTCCGCCGCAAGGCCGGCAAGACCGGAACGGGAGCGAAGTAACGTGAGGCCGATTCGCAAGCCGCGGACGGCGGAGGAGCGGCGCAAGCGCCGGCACTTCCGCGTCCGCAAGTCGATCGAGGGGACGGCGGAGCGGCCGCGACTGGTCGTCTTCCGCTCGCTCAAGCACATCTACGCCCAGCTGGTCGACGACGCGCAGGGCAGGGTCCTGCTCGGCATGGCCGACCGGTCGGAAGGCGTCGCGCCCAAGCCCGACAGCGGCAAGGTCGGGAAGGGCTTCGCCGTCGGGATGGCGCTGGCCGAGAAGGCCAAGGCGCAGGGCATCACCCGGGTGGTCTTCGACCGGGCCGGGTACGCGTACCACGGGCGCGTCAAGGCGGTTGCCGAAGGCGCGCGCAAAGGCGGACTGGAGTTCTAGCGGATGGCCAAGGAGCAGCAGCGGGACCAGCGACGAGGGCGCGGCGACCGCGCCGAGCGCGACAGCGACTTCGTCGAGAACGTCGTCAGCATCAATCGCGTCGCCAAGGTGGTGAAGGGCGGCCGGCGGTTCTCGTTCAACGCCCTCGTGGCCGTCGGCGATGGCGCCGGGCACGTCGGCGTCGCGACCGGCAAGGCCAACGAGGTCAGCGAGGCGGTCCGCAAGGCCGTGGAGGCCGCGCGCAAGCAGATGATCGAGGTGCCGCGCACCGGCCTCACGATCCCGCACGAGGTGCTCGGCCGCCACGGCGCGGGCAGGGTGCTCCTCAAGCCCGCGGCCCCCGGGACCGGCGTCATCGCCGGCGGGCCGGTGCGCGCGGTGCTCGAGTGCGCCGGCGTGGCCGACATCCTCACCAAGAGCCTGGGCAGCAACAACCCGCACAACGTGGTGCGGGCCGCGATGGACGGGCTCAGCAACCTCGTCACCGTCGAGCGCATCGCGCGCGAGCGCGGCATCGAGGTGGCGTCGCTCCCGTACAAGTCGCGCCAGGAGGCGGCGCATGGCCGCTAAGACGAAGGCCGCCGGTCCGCGCCTGCAGGTGAAGCAGGTGAAGAGCGGCATCGGCATGCCGGGCGTGCAGAAGCGGACGCTGCGCGCCATCGGGCTCAAGCATCACCAGGACGTCATCGAGGTCACCGACACCCCCTCGATGCGCGGGATGCTGTTCCACGTGCGGCACCTCGTCCAGGTGACGCCCGCCGGGGAGGCGCGATGAGCGAGAAGCGGTTGTCGCTGTCGGACCTGCGCCCCGCCAAGGGCTCGACCCACGCGCCCAAGCGTCTGGGCCGCGGCCCCGGCTCCGGGCACGGCAAGACCTCCGGCAAGGGCCACAAGGGTCAGAAGGCCCGGTCCGGCGGGCACGTCCGCCCGGGCTTCGAGGGCGGCCAGATGCCCCTCATCCGCCGCGTGCCGAAGCGGGGGTTCACGAATCCCTTCAAGGTGCGGTGGCAGATCGTGAGCCTCGAGAAGCTGGCGGCGTTCGCCGGCCGCGAGGTCTCGGTCGCCGCGCTGGTCGAGGCGGGCGTGGTGGACCGCGCCGACCTCGGCGTCAAGCTGCTGGCCGATGGCGACGCGCCGCAGGGGCTCGTCGTGCGCGGGCTGGCGATGTCGGCGTCCGCTCGCCGCAAGATCGAGGCGGCCGGCGGGCGCGTCGAGGAGTAGCCGGTGACCGGGCCGCGGATCCCCAACGTCTTCAAGATCCCGGAGCTCAAGGAGAAGATCCTCTTCACGCTTCTCTGCCTGCTCCTGTACCGCCTCGGCGCCCACATCACGGTGCCGGGCATCGATACGTTGGCGCTGACGCAGTTCTTCCAGGGCCAGAACAGCCAGACGCTCTTCGGCCTGTACGACATGTTCACCGGCGGCGCGCTCCTGCGCGCCACGGTGTTCGGCCTCGGCATCATGCCGTACATCTCCGCGAGCATCTTCTTCCAGCTCGTCGGCGCCGTCATCCCGTCGGTCGAGAAGCTCCAGAAGGACGAAGACGGCCGGAAGCGCATCACGCAGTGGACGCGCTACCTCACCGTCGTGCTGGCCGCGGGGCAGGCGTGGGGCTACGCCGTCTTCCTCGAGGGCCTGCAGGGAGCGGTCGGACATCCCGGCTGGGGTTTCCGCGTCGTCACGGTCTTCACGCTGACCACCGGCGGCGTGTTCGTGATGTGGCTGGGCGAACAGATCACCGAGCGCGGCCTCGGCAACGGGATGAGCCTCCTGATCTTCTTCTCCATCGTGGAGCGCGGCTTCCCGGCCCTCATCCAGACGGTGCAGTTCCTGGGCACCGGCGCGCTCACGTGGCCGGCGCTCATCCTGCTGCTCGTCCTCATGGTGGCCGTGGTGTGGTTCACCGTCGCGATGATGGTCGCGGCGCGGCGCATCCCGATCCAGATCCCGCGCAAGGTGATGGGCCGCGGGCGCATCCGCGAGGGGCAGAAGTCCTTCATCCCGCTGCGGCTCAACTCCGCCGGCGTGATGCCGATCGTCTTCGCCCAATCGATCATCATCGTGCCGGGCACCCTCGCCCAGTTCTCCAACGTCTCGTGGCTGCGCGACCTCGCGAACGAGTTCCAGCCCGGTTCGTGGGTCTACTACATCTCGAACGTCGTCCTGATCGTCTTCTTCACGTACTTCTACACGGCGATCATCTTCAACCCGGTGGACCTCGCCGAGAACCTGAAGAAGCAGGGCGGGTTCATTCCCGGCGTGAAGCCCGGCTCGCGCACGGCCGAGTACATCGACCAGGTGCTCTCGCGCGTCACGCTGCCAGGGTCGCTGTTCCTCGTGGCGATCGCGATGCTGCCGTACCTCCTCCTCGACAAGGCCAACGTGCCCTTCCGCTTCGGCGGGACGTCGCTCCTCATCGTCGTCGGCGTGGCCCTGGACACCGTGCAGCAGATGCAGCAGCACATGATCCTGCGGCAGTACGACGGCTTCATGAAACAGGGCCGCATCCGGTTCCGCGGACGGCAGCGGTTCATGTAGGAGACGTGAAGCGTGACAGGTGATGCGTAAGGGGTGATCGGCGATAGGTTGGGGACAGGGGACGGTGCGCGTCTCCTGTCCCCTCTGCCATCCGAGGCTCGAAACGGGGGAGGGGCGACGATGTACGTGATGATCCTGGGAGCACCCGGCTCGGGGAAGGGCACGCAGGGGAAGCTGCTCGCGGCCAGCCTCGGCATCCCGCAGGTGTCCACCGGCGACCTGCTCCGCGCCGCCGTGAAGGCCGGCACCCCGCTCGGCACGCAGGCCAAGGGCTACATCGACCAGGGCCTGCTCGTCCCCGACGAGCTCGTCGTCGAGCTCATCCGCGAGATCCTCGACTCCGCGAGCGGCCGCAACGGCGTCCTGATGGACGGCTTCCCGCGCACCGTCGCGCAGGCCGAGGCGGTGGACCGCATCCTCGCGGGGAAGCAGGCGCGCGTCGATCACGTCGCGCTCCTCGTGGTGGATGAGCAGGAGCTCGTGCAGCGTCTCCTGGCGCGGGCCGCCAAGGAGGGGCGGAGCGACGACAACCTCGAGTCCATCCAGCAGCGCCTGCGCGTCTTCCACCAGCAGACCGAGCCCCTCATCGCGTACTACGAGCGGCAGGGCGTCGTCCGCCGAGTCCAGGGCTCGGGCGACATCGACGCCATCCAACAGCGCCTCCGGGTAGCCGTCGAGGCGTGATCACCGTCAAGTCGCCGCGCGAGCTGGACCTGATGGCCCGCGCGGGGCGCATCGTCGGCGCGACGCTCGCCCTCGTCGCGTCGCGCACCCGCGCCGGCCTCAGCACTGCCGACCTCGACGCCGTCGCCGAGGAGTTCATCCGCTCGCACGAGGGCGCTACGCCGTCGTTCAAGGGGCTGTACGGCTTTCCCGCCACGCTGTGCACCTCGATCAACGAGGAGGTCGTCCACGGCATCCCCTCGAAGACGCGCGTGCTCCGGGACGGGGACATCGTCAGCGTGGACGTCGGCGTCTGCGTCGGCGGCTTCCACGCGGACAGCGCGATCACGGTGCCCGTGGGCGCCATCCGCCCCGAGGCCGCCGCGCTGCTCCGCACCACGCAGGAGGCGCTCGACGCGGGCCTCAGGGCGGTTCGCGCCGGCGCCCAGGTCGGCGACATCGGCCACGCCGTGCAGCAGGTGGCCGAGGGGGCGGGCTACAGCGTCGTCCGGGAGCTGGTGGGCCACGGCATCGGCTCCGCGTTCCACGAAGAGCCACAAGTCCCCAACTTCGGCCCGCCCCGCAAGGGCGCCCGCCTCGTCGCCGGGATGACGCTCGCCATCGAGCCGATGATCAACCGCGGCCGCCGCGACATCCGCACCCTGCCGGATAAGTGGACAGTCGTCACCGTGGATGGCTCGCTCTCCGCCCACTTCGAACACACCGTCGTCGTGACCGAGGACGGCGCCCGCGTCCTCACCGAGCGTCCGGCACCGTAGAGCTGTATCTCCGAGTCATTCTCTCCTCAATAGCGTTGTCACTGGGGTGCCCCACGTTAGGCAGGCGTTAGTCCTGGCGTGTCCGGCCGTACGGCCAGTCATATGACGGCTCGCTGACGCGACGTCCCTAGGTTGGGCGGGGTCTGGCGCGCGGCGCGCGCCAGCGCGCCCAGCCCTTCGTTGCGGGGAGTGGATAGCCGAACGTGAACGACAGGATCCAGCGCCATCTGCTGCTCGACGACAGCGTCCTGCTCGATGTGGACCCCCGCCTCGAGAGCGCCGTCTCGTCGTGGATCCCGCTCGGTTCCTGTCGCAGCGGCGGCGGGGACCAGGCGGCGTCCCGCATCTTCGTGCACACGGCTCCGCTGCTCGGGGTCGAGGTGCCGAATACCACGCCGGCGCTGCGGGTCGGATCGATGGGCGTGTGGTTGTACCAGGAATCCAGCCGGGCGATGCTGGGCGCGGCGGAGCGCGACTGCGCCGGAGCCGTGGACCTGCAGTACCGGCTGGCGACGCTGGTCGCGAGCGCGTCCGCCGAGGCCGTCCCGCGGCTCCACACGGCGCTGACGCTCGCCACCTCGCTGCTGCTCGGCCGGCTGGGCCGGGCTCTGGTCCACGCCGCGGCGGTCGTGCAGCCGGACGGCTGCGCGTGGCTCCTGACCTGCCAACAGGGCAATGGAGGCCACACGGCGTGGGTGCGACTGATGATGGCGGGGTGGCCGAGCCTCGCGATCCACCGGGTCGTGCTGAGGGAGGACGGCATCCGCGGTTCGGTGGTGGTGGAGGGGCTGCCCGAGCCGGAGGGCGCGGCCCAGATGGAGCCTGATTGGGGCCGGCACGTCGGGACGGAGGACCTCGCCGGCGTGCTCATCCTCCGGTCCACGCCGCAGCAGCCTACGGTGCTGGTGCGGGTGCCGGAGGTGGACCTCCTCAGCGCCCTCGAGCCCGAGTCACCGTGGCTCCGGCTGGACCAGACCGGAGTGGCGGGCATCCTCCGGGCGATGCACGGCGGCTTGCGCCTGCCCACATTCGAGCTGCGCCAGGGGCTGGATACCTACGCGGACCCCGAGCGCCTCGCCGAGGTGCTCGAGGCGCTCCCCCACGGCGCTGCGACCTGACGCCGGCGCCGCTCAGGCGCCGATGGCGGCCTCCACGGCGGCGGCGGCCCGCGCGGCGTCGCGGCCCGCCTCCTCGACCAGCTGCTTCGCCTCTGCGGCGAGCGGCTCGCCGACGGCCCGGTCTGGGAGCCCGGCCACGTTGATCCGGACGTTGTAGGCCGCGCCCCGCGCGGCGGCGTCGGCGAGCAGCGCTGCGACGCCGGCGTCGGACACGGCGTTCCTGTTCCCCACCAGGGCGGCGCGGGCGGAAAGCGCCGCGACCTCGCGCGCCGCACGCAGCGTCTCGAGGGGCACGTACGTCGCGTGGAGCAGCGCCGCCTGGATCGCGGCGGTCCGCCGCGCCTCCTCGGCCTTCGGGATGCCGTACGCCGCGCTCACCGCGCCATAGGCGGCGGCGTCCTCCTCGCCCAGGCGCGTGAGCGTGAGGCGCAGCTCCTCCGCCCGCTCGATCAGGTCCCGGAACTCCGCGTCCACCTCCGCGTACTTCTTCCGCCCGACGGTCAGCCGCCCGACCATCGCGGCGAGCGCTGCGGCGACGCCGCCGGCGATCGCGGAGACCGTCCCGCCGCCGGGCGAGGGGCTGGCCGACGCGACGCTGTCCATCCATTCGCCGAGCCCGGGGCCGGCGGTCCGGCGCACCTGCCGCTCGAGCACGTGGCCTTCGAGGGCGTCCTGGAGCCTCAGGTGCGCGCCCGCCGCCTCGTACACGGCGCGCTCCGGCACCAGGCCGACGATCTCGCTGCGCACCGCCTCGGCCCCGGCCTGTCGCGCGGCCGCGTCGACGGCGGCAAACGCAGCGTGCAGGCTGGTGGCGTCGAGGTCCAGCAGGTTCATCGAGACCTGCGGCTCGCCCTTCACGTCGAACCCGCGGGCCTGCACCGCGGGCAGTCCGCCGTCGGACGTCCGGATGCCCTTGGCGATGGACTTGGCGAGGGCGACGTCGCACCCCCTCAGGTACACGTTGCAGGCGACGAGGAACGGCCGCGCGCCGATGGCGGTGGCGCCCGCCGTGGCGTGGATGCGGTGCGGGCCGAAGTCCGGGTCCCGCGCGGGGTCGCTGCCGATCGCCTCGCGGAGCCCCTCGAACTCGCCCTTCCGGATGTCGGGCAGGCGCTCCCGCTCGGGCCGCGTCGCGGCGCGGGCGTAGAGGTACACCGGGATCTGCAGCTCCTTCCCGACCCGCTCGCCGAGGCGCCGCGCCAGCTGCACGCAGTCGTCCATCGTCGCGCCCTCGAGCGGGATGAAGGGCACGACGTCGGTGGCGCCCATCCGCGGGTGCTCGCCCGCGTGGCGCGTCAGGTCGATGCGCTCCCGCGCGGTGCGGATGGCGCGGAAGGCGGCCTCGACCGCGGCGTCGGGCGATGCGGCGAAGGTGAAGACCGAACGGTGATGGCTGACGTCGGCCTGGACGTCCAGCAGCCGCACGCCGGGCACGGAGGTCAGGGCCGCGCGCAGCGCGCCCAGCGTGCCGGGGTCGCGGCCTTCACTGAAGTTGGGTACGCATTCGACGAGAGAGGGCATGGGGCCAGGAGTCAGAGGTCAGAGGACAGAGGTCAGGGGCGAGGGTGCGCCGCAGGAGTCGAGCAGGCCGCGCAGCCAGGCGTAGATGGCGGGGTTCCCCGCGACGATGGAACCGCGGCGGCGGCTGACGTCGGGGCGCCCGTCGTGGTCGGTGATGAGGCCGCCGGCTTCGCGCACCAGCAGGGCGCCCGCCGCCACATCCCACGGCGAGAGGGCGAGTTCCCAGAAACCGTCGAAGCGGCCCGCGGCCACGTCGCACAGGTCCAGCGCCGCGGAGCCCGGGCGCCGCAGCCCGCCCGAGCCCGCGATCACGGCCGCGAACTGCCGCTGGTAGAGCGGGATCTGAGCGATTTCGGAGTACGGGAAGCCGGTGCCGATGAGCGCCTGGCGCGGCGCGGTGACCGCCGAGACGGCGAGACGCGTCCCATCCTGCCAGGCGCCGCCTCCGCGCACGGCGTGGTAGCGGATGCCCGCGGGCACATGGTGGACGACGCCCACCTGGAGTTCTCCGTCCAGCGCGGCCGCGATCGAGACGGCGTAGATGGGGAAGCGGTGCAGGAAGTTCGTCGTCCCGTCCAGCGGGTCCACGATCCAGACGAGGCCGCCGGGCTCGGCGTCGGGGCTCAGCTCCTCGCCCACGACGCTGCTGTCCGGCACGGCGCCGAGCAGCGTGTCGGCGATGAGCCGTTCCGCCGCGACGTCCACCTCG
>Ga0315286_10007492_pt1 | contig 10688 bp, 6 predicted proteins | sample YL17G10_0_MG_FD_205038 | JGI IMG/M metagenome (GOLD analysis project Ga0315286, IMG submission 205038) | Sediment microbial communities from Yellowstone Lake, YNP, Wyoming, USA - YL17G10_0 | ecosystem: Environmental > Aquatic > Freshwater > Lake > Sediment | place: USA: Wyoming | collected...
GCCATCGAGATCGACCCAAAGGACCCCTGGACCTATGAAATACGCGCTTTGACCTTCCTGGCGACCGACCAGTATAAACCCGCCACAGCTGATTTGCAGAAGACGATCGATCTTGACCCTAAGAACGCTGCTCCCTGCTATTTTATCCTTGGGTTTGCCTCCTCCAAAATGGGGGAAACGAAGGAAGCCCGGGAGTTCTTCCTCAAAGCAAAGGATTTGAGCTCAGATGTCATTGAAAAATGGGTGGAGCGACTCGGAAAAGCCACCGATCCAAACCTGAAAAGGGTGCTGGTGGAAACCCTATTGCTGGCGTCGGAACATTTGGATATTTCTTCCCGGGTTCTTGCAAGAGCGAAGGAGATGGGGAAGGAAATTCCGACCCGGACGGATCAGGAGTCTTGGTCTTTCCTGAAAGCCCTGGACTCTCGGGGCACCGTTTACATTTTGCTGTTTCTGTCGGGCGGAATTCTCGCTGTCCTGGGAATTCTTTATCTTATCCGCAAGCGAGGAAAACCCTTGGAGGAAAAAAGGTCTTCCACTCCGAAAACCGCGCTTGGGGCGGCGACGCCGATTGAGTGCCTAAAGGTGGCTCGACCCGAGAAAAGCGGAGGGCTGCGAGAAACCACCATCGTAGGGAATTACCAGATCGTCGATAAAATTGCTTCCGGAGGAATGGCCAATATTTACAAAGCCGTCCATATAAGCCAAGGAGGCTTTGCGGTTCTGAAGATCCCTTATGAACAGTTTCTCAACGATCCCAAATTTGTCGACCGTTTTCGGCGGGAAGCCGAGCTGGGCCGAAAACTCTACAACGAAAATATCATCAATATCTACGAATCGGCGACCACCGTTGAGGGGATCACCTACATTGCCATGGAGTACCTGGAAGGGATTGACTTGCGGCGATATTTGAACAAATACGGAAAAGTGTCGATTCCGGATGCCTTAAAAATCCTTACGCGCGTGTGCCGTGCTCTTGATTACGCCCACATAAAAGGAGTCATCCATCGAGACATAAAGCCTGAAAATATCATGCTTCCCGATGATTTGGAAAAAGGAAGGGTTGTCTTGATGGATTTCGGAGTGGCCCATGCGACCTATATGTGCACGGTGGCCACGCGAACCACGTTTATCGGGACCCCCTATTATATGTCCCCGGATCAACTTTCCGGGGACGAGGTGGATGCCCGTTCCGATATTTATTCCTTGGGAGTTGTCTTTTTCGAAATGCTTACCGGCCAGCGTCCTTTCAATGAAAAGGATGCGTTGAAGGTCCTCATCCAGCATCAGAAAGCTTTGCCTCCGAGACCCAGTTCTTTGAATAGAAGCATCTCTCCCGATTTGGATTTGATTATTCTGCGGATGCTGGCAAAAGATCCTGCAGACCGTTACCAAAGCGGTGAGGCTCTCCTCGTTTCCCTAAAAGATTACATGTTAAGAGAAGGGATTGAAGTCATGTAGCATCGCTTTTCTGGGTGGGATTCAGGCAATTATGATGATCTCGTATAAAGTCGGCGGAAAGATGGTTTCGTAAAAAGCTCCAGATGCAAGGCGCGCAAAAACTGAGGAGTGCGGCGCACTTACAGGTGCGCCGCAACGACGAAGTTGCCGCGCAACGCAGCAGATGGACTTTTTACGAGACCATCAATTATGCCTGTTTTGAAGGAGGAGGATCCATGAGCTTGGGAAAGCCCTTTTCGCGACTTTTGCGGGTTTTTCTCGTGGGGATGCCTTTTCTTTTATTCAGCGGGGTGGGAACAGGAAGTTTGGCGGAAACGGTCAACGGGAGGGTGGTTTCCGTTCAAAGAGACGAAATTGAAATGAATATTGGCACCGATGAAGGTCTGGAAATAGGAGATAAGGGGAGGGTGTATTATACGATCAAGATCGATGGGCAAGAAATGCCGATATTCATAGGGGAATTTGCCGTCACGAAGGTTTCAGAGAAGTCCGCAAGAGCGCAGATCCAAGAACGGAAGGCGGACATCAAGGTCGGGTATGAGGTCGAGGTTAAAGTCAACTTGGGAGCTTTAGAAGTGAGGTCGGAGCCCCCCGGAGGGGTGGTGTATTTGGATGGGAAGGAAGTCGGGAGGACCCCGATTGTCCTGCCAAAAGTCAAGTTGGGTCGGCACCAAATACGTGTCCTAAGGGATGGATACGATCCGTATGAGGTTTGGGAGGTTGTCGGGTCTGAGCAGAAAGAAGTGCTGGCGAAATTGAAGATAAAGGTGCAGTTAGGGGCCGTCATGGTTCTTTCAGATCCGCCGGGAGCCGGCGTTTACTTGGATGATCGTTTGGTCGGACAAACTCCCTATGAGGGGAAGGATTTCAATCCGAAAGCGTATAAAATGCGAGTGGTGAAGGAAGGGTATGAAGGTTGGGAAAGGGAGGTAGATATCCAGGCGGGGAAAAGGGTTGAGGTATACGCGCAGCTAAAGGCAAAGGAGATCGGATTGGAGGTGCGGTCCGACCCTTCCGGAGCGAGGGTGTGGGTAAATGGCCAGGAGACGGGGACAACGCCCTTGGTGATGGCGGTGAGGGCGGGGCAGTACTTGGTTCGGGTTTTTAAAGAAGGACACGCGATATATGAGGAATGGGTCACCGTGACGGGGCCCGATCGGAAACTCGTTGAGGTTTCTTTAAAAAGGATATTAGGAGATCTTATTGTTCAAACGGATCCTCCCGAGGCGAATGTTTATCTGGATGAGGTATTTGTAGGCAAGAGTCCTTATGAAGGGAAAGGGTTGCTTCCCAAGGCTTATAAGGTGCGAGTGGGGAAGGACGGCTATGGCGACTGGGAGAAAGAAGTTCGGGTGGAGGGTGGAAGAAGGATCGAGGTTTTGTCGATGCTTCGGGAGAGGGCAAAGGAAGTGAAAGTATCTCCCCCTCAACCCCAGCCGCCCCCCCAACCTCCGCCGAAGGCAGTTAGGGAACCAGAGGGCAAGGCGCCGGAAAAGAAAGCAAGGCTTGCGGAGGCCCCAAGGTATTGGAAAGAAGCGAAATCAGGCATGGAGTTTGTTTTGGTGGAGGGGGGATGCTTCGAGATGGGGGATACGTTTGGGGAGGGCGAAAATGATGAAAAGCCTGTGCATGAAGTGTGCGTGGATGATTTTTATATTGCCAAATATGAAACGTCTCAGGATCAGTTCAAGCAAATCATGAATTATAATCCCTCCTCCTTTCCTGCAGCTCAAAGCAGGGCCTACCGGGATTATTATGGGACTGGAGGCAATTACCCTGTAGAAGGTGTCTCCTGGAATGATGCGGAGGAGTTCATCAACAAATTCCGGAAGGGGCGAGACAAGAGTTTTCGCCTGCCAACGGAGGCGGAATGGGAGTATGCGGCGAGGGGGGGAGGAGCGAAGGTGAAATGGGCCGGAACGAGCAGCGAACAAAAGGTTGGCGATTATGCCTGGTTTGGGAAAAACTCAGGGGGGGAAACCAAAATCATCGGCAAAAAGGAACCGAATTCGCTTGGTTTGTACGATATGAGCGGGAATGTATGGGAATGGGTTGAGGATTGGTATGAAAAGGATTATTACAACAAGAGCCCCAAGAACAACCCTAAGGGGCCTTCTTCCGGCACATCGAAAGTGCTGCGGAGCGGAGCGTGGGATTCTCCGGTTGGAAACGTGCGGGTTGCCGACAGGCATTTCAGTTTGCCCAGTAAAACGGACAAGTCATACGGATTTCGGTTGGTGTTCTCTCCCCCGTAAGAAATGCGAGAAGGAAAAGTGAAGAGGCGGGGAAAAATTTTGGGCCTGGGACTCGAGTCGCTGGTGACATCCACCTTTGGGATATAGGGGATAAGTGGGGCTCTGTGAGAAACATTGCGGACGATCTGAATCGACCCAAATGTTGCATAAAAAGTGGCCTGCCAATTCCCCCTCACCCCGCCCTCTCCCCCGGAATCGGGGAGAGGGGAAGGGTGAGGGGGAAATCAGACATCAAGATGGAATTCACCACAAGTGAATTCCTGCAAATAAATTCCCAAGCGTTATGGGAATTGCCAGAGCTTCTATAGTGAACGACCTAAACAAGTGGACATGACGGCGACTGTCTTTCGGAATCGAGCGAACGGATAACCTGAAATCCCCCCTTGCCCCCCTTTGACAAAGGGGGGATGGGGGGATTTCCTGGACAATGCTGGCTCTTTCACCATGACTACTTTCTTTTGCCGTTCACTATAAATGCTGCATTTGGCCCTGAATTTTTTGAAACAAGTTAGCCGAGAGTCCTGTGATTCTTTTCACTTTGAAACGGCAGGAAGATCCTGTTATGATCTTGCATCGGACCAAACCCGCCTGATCATCGAAGGAGGGGAAAGAATGAAATGGAGAGCGATGTTCATCAGCGGGCTGAGAATGATTGCGATCGTAGTTCTTGGACTTGTCTTTTGGGGAGAGGGAACAGGATTAGGAGCGGAGGTTATCAAGGGGAAGGTGGCCTCTGCGCAAGGAGATGGGATTGAGTTGGATGTAGGGTCAGCGGAGGGGGTGGGATTGGGGGATGAGGGAAGAGTTTATTACACGATTATGATTGATGGAAAAGAAACATCCATTTTTGTTGGGAAGTTTAAGGTAACGGGGGTTTTGGACAGATCGGCTCGAGGCCAGATTGTCGACCGAACGGGGGAGATCAAGGTTGGGTATGGGGTGGAGGTTGCGGTCCGGGTGGGAGAGTTAGCGGTGAGTTCGGATCCTTCCGGGGCGGCGGTTTATTTGGATAGGAAAGAAGTTGGCAAGACCCCCTTGGCGCTTTCGAAGGTTCGGTTGGGTCGGCATCAGATTCGAGTGCAGAGGGAGGGGCAGGAGAATTGGGAACGGGAGGTGGACATAGAGGGGGACAGGAAGGTTGAAGTCTATGCGCAATTGAAGAGTGTGGAAGGGGGGTTGGAGATTCGTTCGGAGCCGAACGAGGCGAAGGTATGGGTGAATGGGCGGGAGATGGGTTTGACGCCGTTGGTGATGTCGGCTAAGGCGGGACAATATTTGGTTCGGGTATTTAGGGAGGGATATGAGGTTTATGAGGAGTGGGTGCAAATAGAGGGTGGAGGGCAGAAAAACGTTCGGGTTTCTTTAAAAAAGATTCTCGGAGATCTAACGATTCAGGCGGATCCCTCGAACGCAATCATATATTTGGATGGAAAGGCTGTGGGGACAGGTACCTATCAGGGGAAGGGATTGACTCCCAAGGTCTATCGGGTGCGGGTGGTGAAAGAGGGGCATGAAGATTGGGAGCGGGATGTATTGGTGGAGGAGGGGAAAAAGGTAGAAATTATTTCGAGGTTAGGGAAAAAGGAGAAGGAGGTAACCGTTCCTTCCCCTGCGCCACGGCCAAAAGAGAAGCCAACAGGGTCTATGGTGAGTCAAAAGCCACCCGGCGAGATTGATTGGGCAAAAAAGGTTTGGGAAGCCCCGGCTTGGAAGGTCGGGGACAAATGGACCTATAAAAGCGCTGCCGGAGCCCCCTGGACCGGTGAGGTTGTAAATATCGAGGGGGATTGGGTGATTGCGAAATTCTCATGGCAGAATGATTTGTCGGCCTTTAACCGAAAAACTATGAATTTGGATCATCTCATAACCACAGAAGGAAAAAAAATAGAAGGCTCCGTGTCTTTCCTGCAAAAATTGCTGGATTTCCCTCTCCAGGTTGGCAAGAAGTGGAAAAATGAGGCTCCGAAAAACACTTTTAATTCCTTTGAAGTGGAGGTAGTTGAGAGGGTCAGCCTCCCCGCCGGGGCTTTTATGGCGTATAGAATTTTATATAAACAGGACAAGTATGAATATAATCGATTAGGCCATGGAGTCTTTAAGGTGGGGGAAGGCTGGTTGCGGTATTGGTATTCTCCAGAAGTCAAGTTTTGGCTCAAAATGGAAAGGGAAAAGTCCAAGTTCTGGGAAGACCAGAAACGCTATCAAGAGTTCGAACTCATTTCGTATCGATTGAAATAGAAGATCATCGACAATCAGGCCGAGATGGGGACCGGAGGAGGGTACTTGGACCCAGGCTAAATAGCCCCATGTCCGGCGATGGACGTAGGTTCCATTATAATCCGGTCCCTCTCAGCGAAAACTTTAATAGGCGCGAGAAACTTGCTACTCGGAAATCGGAGGATGAGGATGGAGATCGATCACCTTGAGAAACGGTTTGGAGTGATAGCTATAGAGAAGGGATTTCTCTCGGCGGACCAAGTTATTGAAGCCTTGAGAATCCAAGTATTGGAGGATATCGAAAAGGGAGGGCACAGGCTCATGGGCCGGATCCTATTGGAAAAGGGCCAAATCACTCTCTCACAGATTAATGAAGTGCTAACGTCCTTGGGTAAAAATCTCCCCTTATTAAGAGAAGAATGAAAAAGAATAGCTTTTTTTGAAATTTTCCACAGGATATAATCTCGCCGGTATTAGGCGGGCAGCACCCAGATTTTGGAGAGGAGAAAAACCCATGCCCCCTTTTCAGCCCATCCGTTTTGGAAAATACCTCCTTTTGGAAAAGCTTGCAACAGGGGGGATGGCCCAGTTATACCGGGCCAAGATCGTCGGCGTCCAAGGCTTCGAGAAATTCGTGGCCCTCAAGCAGATCCTTCCTCATCTTGCCGAAGAAAAGGAATTCCTGGGCTCCTTCATCGATGAAGCGAAGTTGGCAGCGCTGCTTCAACATCAAAATATTGTCCAAATTTACGATTTCGGGAATATCGAGGACACGTATTTCATCACGATGGAATATCTCTTTGGCAAAGACCTCCGAATGATTGCCGAAAAAGCCCGAGAACAAAACCTTACCTTCAGTCTGGAACATTGCCTTTACATCATCTCCCGAGTCTGTTCCGGTCTTGATTATGCCCACAAATTGAAGGATTTCCACGGAAGCCCCTTGAATATCATCCATCGGGACATCAGCCCTCAAAACATTATTATCACCCATGAAGGAGATGTTAAAATTGTTGATTTTGGTATTGCCAAAACTCGCAGCCAGAGCACGATAACCCAGGTGGGTCTCATTAAGGGAAAAGTTGCCTATATGTCTCCGGAGCAGGCTGCGGGGATCAATATTGATCACCGCTCGGATATTTTCCCCTGCGGCATTCTTCTCTATGAAATGCTCAGCGGCAAGCGGTTATTTACCGGAGACACTTTGCATATCCTGGAAAAAGTGAGACGGGCAGAATTCAATCCGCCCGAAGATGTGGTGAAAGGCCTTCCTCCCAAAGTCTATCAAATTCTGCATCGGGCCCTGGCCAAAGAACCGAGCCAGCGGTACCAATCGGGTGGCGAGATGTTGGCGGATCTGGAAGAAGGCATGTTCGAGCTTTCCATGCGGCCGGCGGCGCGGGGTCTCTCTCAATACATGAAGGAGCTTTTTAGGGAGGAAATCGCCACAGAAGAGCAGGTTTTTCGTTTAGGCGCCGGGGTCAGCACCATCGATGAAGGGAAGCCGGAAAAGAAAGAAGAAATTATTGAAAAGAGTCAAGAGAGCCCCTCCCCGCAAGTCGGGGAAGGGGTGTCTTTGCAAAAGAAGAGACCGCTTCCTCGATATCTCGCGGTGGGAGCGGCAGTGGTATTGGCATTGTTATTGGCCATAGCCTTTTGGCCCCGGACCGCTCCTGTCCCCACCCCACCCAAAGAAACAAAAGCTCCCTCCAGCGAACCTGCCGTTGCGAAGCCGGCTAAGGAGGAAGGGAAAACTTCGAACGCGCAGGCTCAGGCAAAAAAATTGGAGAGCGAGGCGGTCAAGCTGTTAGAAACGCAGCCGGAAAAGGCCCAAGCCCTCCTGCTCGAGGCGGTCAAGCTGGACCCCGCCAGCGTCCAAAGTCATTTCCAGCTTGGATTGGTGCGGTTAAAGATGAAAGACTATCCCAAAGCGATCGAATCCTTTTCCAAAGTAAGCAAACTGGATCCCCAATTTCCCGATGCGTTCTTCAACCTCGGGTACCTTTTGGCAAGAAATAAGGATTATGCCGGGGCCGAGGAAATGTACGCGCGGGTCGTGCAATTGTCGCCATCGTACTTGGACGAAGCTCTTTTCAACCTTGCGGTGATTCAGGACAAACTGGGGAAGAAAAAGGAAAGTCTTGCAAACTTGGAAAAGACGCTGGCGGTAAACCCAAACAACGAGCCAGCCAAAAAGCTTTTCGAAAAAATGAGAAAAAGATAACACTTTTACTCTTTGGAGAAAGTTGGGACATAAGGACCAAGGGGTCGCATGGCCCGGGCCTAAACAAGGCGGGTGCACCTTTTTTCAAACCGCTAAACTGGTACAAAAAAAAGATAAAAGGGGGACCTATGAAGGACTTTTCCGGGTTTCTCAAGCCGTTCGGAGTGGCTTTGTTGTTGGGGGGATTTCTGGGGATGGGGTGTGCAACCCCGGGTGATAGAACCAAAACACTGCCTTCCCCCTCTGTGGAGGCACCCCTTCCGGTTCCCAAGGCACCCGAGCCCACCCTTCCGAAAGTGAAGCCTCCCGAGCCCCCTCCTCCGCCTCCTTCTCCCGTTCCTTTTCCTCCAGCTGAAATCCGAGAATCTGTCCCCCCGCCTCCAGTCCCAACAGAGCCGGCAGAGAAAGTTACTTATTTTACCCATACGGTCCGGTTTAGCGGGGAGTCAATTTCCATCATCGCCGCCTGGTATACGGGTGATCTGGAAAACTGGAAAATCCTCGCCCCAGTCAATACGAAGATAGACCCCAACCGGATATTTATCGGGAATAAAGTCCTTATTCCTGAAAATTTGCTGAAGACCCGAGAACCCATGCCAAGAGAATTTATGGAAAGTTTCTACGAAAAAGGGAAACTACGAAAAAAACCCATCAAATCCGCTCCCCCTGCAACGAAGGAAAAGGAAGAAGAAACCGAACTTTTTGGGCCCAAATCGGCGCCGAAGAAGTAAAGATTGCAGAATCTGACTCAAGGATTGGATAATAAATATGAAGGATTCGAAAAGATTTTTCGGCCGCTTGGTTCCACCCCTTGCGGCCGATAAGAGTATGAAGTCCTTCTTTATCGAACTTCTGGCGGGCATCGCCTTTTTGGTTTTGGCTACCCTCGTTGTCCTCAGCTTCTACGCCATCCATCGGCATCGAGAAGTTCTTCTTCTCGAAAAGATCCATACGGGAAAAGTCACCCTGAACCACTTCGCCCGCGGAGCGGTCCTATCCCTTGTGGAAATGGATTTTTTGAACCTGAATACGCCCTTCAAGGAAGTGAAGGATGTGGATGGTTTCCTCTATGCTTTTATCGTTGACCATCGTAATTTCATCCGAGCCCATACGGATCCCAAACAGATTGGCATTCTTCCAAGAGCCTTTGAGCCTATTCAAAGCCGAAAGGAAGGAGATCCCATTTCGGAAACAATCTATCAATCCTCCTCGGGGACCCAGGTTTTGAATCTGGAGACCCCGATCCTTTATATGCAGAAACCGATTGGGAGGGTTCACCTGGGATTGTCTCTGGACACCCTCAACAAATTGATTGAGGGGGAAATCGCCTCCTTTCGAAACGGACTACTATCCTTGAGCCTCCTTCTGATCCTGGTGGCGGCGGGAACGGTTCTTTTTCTACGAACCCGCCTTTCCCGCTGGGCTCTTGCGCCAAAGGAAATCAAATCGGAAAGGAAAGAAGAGGGGGCGCTTCCTAAGGAGGCGACGCCTGCGCGGCAATATGGGGCAAGGGGGATGCCTCAGAGACCGGATCAAGAATTTTCCCAAATTACTCGGAAACAAGTCACCATCCTTTTTGGAGGCATTAAGGGGTTTCGCGATTATGCCGAAAGCCGAGAACCCGAAGATGTGTTGAAGGATCTAAATGAGTATTTTTCTATTGCCTCCCAAAGTATCTTGGATCAGGGAGGATATATCGATAAGTTTGTGGGGGATGCGATAATTGGGGTTTTTGAGAGTTTGTCGTTCCAAAAAGACCACGCGGAAAGAGCTGTCCAGTCGGCCCTATCCATGCAGAGAACTCTTCAAGAGGCAAACCGAAACGGCAACCCCCTTTTGAACAGGGTCGGCATCGGAATTACTTCCGGGATCGTCTTATCCGGACACTTCCTGAGTCAGGGGCATGAAAAACACACGTTTATTGGGGAAAGCTTCAAGGAAGCCTATCTGTTGAACCTCATGGCGGGTCCTGGGGAAGTTACCCTGAGCAAAGATGTGTATCACTTAATTCAGGACATCGTTACCGTGGATCCTCTTCCGCCCCTGGAGATGAATGAGAAGAGAGCCCCATGGGAGAGTTTTCGGTTAACCCATATCCGGGGATCCAAAATCTATGTATAGAAGGCGCTATCGGGGAATCTTAGCTTCTTTGCTTGGGTTCGGAATTATGGGCCTTTTTTTCATCGGTTGCGCTGGATCTCCAATTCGGACGCAGCCCACCTCTCCTCCTCTGCCGCCCTCGACCCCTTCCCCGAGACCGTTACCTCCGCCGGTCTCCTCTCTCCCGCTGCCCGAAGTTCCTTCTCCACCGATCCCTCCTCCTCCCCCTGCCCTTCCGCCGGAAGCTCCCTCTCCTGTCCGGGTTTTTCCCAAATTTGTAGCGGTGATCGCTCAACCCGGCGATACATTTTCTTCCCTTGCCGAGAAGTATCTCCATGATCCTTCTCTGGACTGGGTGATCACCGAATTCAATAGAATCGATCGAATCAGCCCGGGAGAGGAAATCATTATCCCCCTCAGATTTCAAAACC
>Ga0315286_10007493_pt1 | contig 10687 bp, 8 predicted proteins | sample YL17G10_0_MG_FD_205038 | JGI IMG/M metagenome (GOLD analysis project Ga0315286, IMG submission 205038) | Sediment microbial communities from Yellowstone Lake, YNP, Wyoming, USA - YL17G10_0 | ecosystem: Environmental > Aquatic > Freshwater > Lake > Sediment | place: USA: Wyoming | collected...
TTCAAGCCTACGACAATGGGACAGGCAACTATTGGAACATCTCTGGCACAATTCTTGGATGGGGCAATTACTGGTGCGATTGGAGATCTCCGGATGCTAATGCGGACGGCATCGTCGACAAGCCTTGCAACATCTCCGGGGGTGCCGCCAATAAAGATTGGTATCCATTGATATCGTCATCGAAGATTGATAATTCTCCCCCTGTGACCGATATCTCGACATTAGGCACTATCGGAGCTAACGGCTGGTACGCCTCAAATGTGACAGTGTATCTGAACGCTAGTGATGTCGGTAGCGGCATCAATCGCACGTTGTACCAGATAGAGAACGGACCCTGGATGAGATACTCCGGATCATTTTCTTTCGTATTGGATGGAAGACACAATATCTCGTATTACTCCATCGACGCTGTTGAAAACAATGAGACCAAGCAAAGCGTTCAGATAAAGATAGACAAGACCCCACCTCTCTCTCATGCTACCAAATCTGGTACAAATATTACGATTGCGGCGATTGACACCGTGAGCGGAGTCAACTCAACAAAGTACAGTATTGATGGAGGGGCATGGTCGATATATAATGCCACGATCAACATTACAGCGTCAGGAAACCATTCGATCCGATACTACTCGGTCGATAATGCTGGTAACAATGAGAGCATCAAGGTGATCTATTTAGACAATGGGTCAGCTGGTATGACTGACATGATTCTGATCACATTAGTGGTTGTTGTGATCATCATCGTCATCCTTTCATCTTACGTCTTCTTGAGGAAACGGAAGGGAAAGATAACCGAGCCACCATCTTCTAACCAATGAGCTATAAAGTTAGGAGATAAGGCTTGGTGTGTTGAAGAGGTCCCTCGCCGTTATCTGGGTAGTGAAACCGATGCGGCAAGAGACCAAGGTATACGTTGGCCTGGACGTACATAAAGAATTCTGTCAGGCATGCGTGATGAACGGATCGGGGCAGGTAATCTCGAACGAGAGGTTCCTGTCCACCCAGGAAGCTCTGGACAAGTATCTCGATAGATTCGAAGACGCGGAGTTCGTCCTCGAATCCACTGGCATCTGGGAGTTCATCTACGAGGGGATCGAGAAGAGGGGGTTCGAGGTCGTCATGGCTCATCCTCTTAAAGTGAGGGCGATAGCTGAAGCGAAGGTGAAGACCGACAAGGTCGATGCGGAGATGCTCGCGCATCTTCTTCGTGCGGACCTGATCCCTCGGTCGCATGTCCCTCCGAGGGACATACGCAACCTCAGGCAGCTGGTGAGGCACAGGGCGTATCTCGTCCGCCAGTGCACGTCGATAAAGAACAGGATCCACGCGGAACTCTTGAGAAGGGGGATCCGGAGGCCTGACGATCTCAAGAAGACCTTCACCTTCAAGCACGTCGGATGGATGCGCTCGCTCGGGATATTGACGATCACATCGAGCCTGAACTGCCTGGAGGGCATCCAGGAGCAGATCAGGGAGGTCGAGTCGTTCCTCCTGGCGGAGTACAACTCGAGGAAGGACGCGCAGCTCATCGCGACGATTCCGGGGATCGGTTTCTACGGAGCGTTGCTGATCCTCGCTGAGATAGACGATGTGCGGAGGTTCCCCGGGCCGGAGAAACTCTGCGCGTACGCTGGACTGGTGCCGACGGTGCACCAGTCGGGATCGAGGGGGCATAACGGAAGCATCACGAAGAACGGGTCGCCGCATCTCAGATGGATATTGATCGAGGCGGTGCATGTGCACACGAACTACTGCCCGGGGTCGAAACTATCGAAGTTCCATGCGAAGGTGGCTCAGAGGAGAGGGAAGCAGCGAGCGACCGTGGCGACCGCGAGAAAGCTGCTTCACACTATCTACTGGATGCTCCTGACGAAGGAGAAGTTTCACTGTCAAGGATTCAACCTCGTGGAAAAAGCTGCGACTCTGATCGCGTGATAAGGATTGAGGCAGGTCCCTGACGAATGGACGTAGCACCAAAGTGCTGGAGAACCGCGAATAGAGGCTTGTCCGCTAAACCCCAGACAGGATCGGATTGGAAAGGAGGAAAGTTGAAATCGTGAGAAGTGAATCGGCTTAATGCTGCGAGGGCCTCTTCAACATAGAGGCTTCTTCCGATTGCACTCAAGACTCCAGCAGGCATGGGAAGATTGACTATCTCCTGCATTGATAAGGCAAGACGGCAAAGTGTGAATTAAGGGGCAATTCCATGAACCAGCCGTCAAAGATTTGCATCTTCATCACTTGCATAACCATAGTATCATTGTTCCATACGGCAGTCCTATCCGGAGAAATCGAAAAAAATACTCATAGCGAGGTTCTCCTAAACCCTTCTCACACAAAAGCCAAAATCTCAGATTTTTCACCGACCGAATATGGACCTGGATACTTTGATACGAGCGAATACATGATCGGCACCTTTTCGGTCGGATTGATATTTGTCGAAAGCAATGGCCAATTGGATACAGATACCGAGGACTGGACGACCACAGAAATGGATGCTGTGAAGGCAGGGGTCACTGCGGGGATAAATTGGTGGGTTGAAAATCCACTGGGCCCTCACCTGAATTGGACTTTAGATGTGTCAATTGTTCAGACGAAATATGAACCGATCACAAGACCAATGAGTGATACACTTCTTTGGGTCACAGATGCTATGTCCGGAATGGGTTACGATGGGCTCTTAGCGGTCTACGATTATGTGAATGATCTTCGGGTATCGCATTCCTCAGATTGGACCTTCGCTATTTTTGTTATCGACAGTAGCAATGATTTAGATGGTCGCTTCTCTGACGGAAAATTCGCATTCTCCAATCTCGGCGGTCCACGCATGGTCCTGACCTATGATAATGATGGATGTGGTATCAGTAACATGAATCTGGTAACTGCACACGAAATGGCCCATATCTTCTACGCGACCGATGAATATGATGGCATCACGGAGAATTGCGGTTATCTGAATATTTCAGATAATAATGGCGCCAATTGTATTATGGGTCCCTTTCCGAATTTTACATTGTGTAATAATACACGTGAGCAAGTCGGATGGGTCGATAGTGACGATGACGGAATATTTGACATTGTTGACATAGAACCGACCATCGAAATGTCCATGCCGGATCATCATGTTACTAATGATAACTTCGACATTTCCGGAAAGGCTACAATTTACCCGATCGACAATCATAATCCTCATGGATTCGGAGACGACATCACTGTCGCTAAAATCGACCTTCTGCAGTATAGACTCAATGAAGGTCCATGGCAGGACATTGATTCAACAACTGAAACACTCGGTGCCCCAGTCGAACACTTTGAATTCTCCATCTCCCCACCAGAAGGGTACAATAGCCTGGGCATCAGAGCTCGATCGACGTACGGACTTTCGACAATGTATTCCTATCAAGATCTTCTAGTCGATAGAACCCCACCAGAAATGAATGTGTCATTGAAGAATGGGACCATCTTCAATTCGAGGAGCGTCAATATTTCTTTCTCAGCAAACGATACGCTGAGTGGAATCTCCTTCATTGAATATCGCGTCGATAATGGCACGTTTAATTATTGCGATCAATCCTACATCTCACTCGACAATATCTCAGATGGATTGCATTCAATAACAATCCGAATCTCTGATAACGCCGGAAACATTGTAACGAAGAATCTGACAATCAGGGTTGACACTAATATTTTCAGCATTAGCGGCCCGTTTGGCCCTTGGTTCTTGATTGTACTGGCCATAGTCATTGCTAGTGTCCTGGTTATCAGCATATACATCTACAGGCAAGGGGTCGCCAACTTAGTAGAATGCGGCAAGTGCGGATCCCTGATTCCTAAATCCGCCAAGAAGTGTCCGAAGTGCGGAGCCGAGTTCGGAAAGGACATGATAAAATGCAGCGAATGCGGCGCCTTAATCGCGGCTAGCTCGGTCGAATGTCCGAATTGCCATGTTAACTTTCCTCCTCCACTTCCACCCGAGGTCGTATAGATCGATTCCCTCGTCAGGAGAAAAAGTTTATTCCCGATTGCTCTATTGAACAGCCGATGCCGTGACGTAATCGTTAAAAGTGGACTGGCACGGGGTGTCACTTTTTCGACCCAATCTCTTTTGAATAAGTGAAATCCGCATAGTAAACTCTACTGGTCTATCATGAAACAATAGCATTGCCGTGTCCCCAAACCCTTTCCTATTCTTTTCAAGGACTACGAGTTTCGTATGATACGCCCTCGCAAACCCCTTTCAAGGCTTTTTCCTCGTCCTGCCGAGCATCGCTCAGACGGCAGGAGGCGCCGGTTGCTCGGGCTTCATCTCATCAAGTCTCTTCGGAGGCGACTTCTTCATCCTCATTAATAGCACGGATGCGAGCACTGTCGCCATCCCGATGATGATCACGAGGAACAGTAGCCAATCGGGGACGCCTACAATCAGACTCCCGCTGATATGCACCTTGAAGTCCAGCCTCGTCTCTTTGACATTTCCTGCCTTATCGACCACGCGGATCACAATATAATGGGTCCCTTCCGTCAACTGGGTTCTCACTGTGCAACTATATGTGCCAGTCAGATTGTCTAAGGTGGTGTTGGAAGGAGGAGTGAAACCGTCAAAGGAACTCTCGTAATAGTAGACTCCGCTGACCGCGTCGGAAATATCAAAAGCTATCTCGACCTGGTCGGATGAGAACACGGTGTTGTTCGCCGTTATGATGGTCAACGTCGGTGCAATCGAATCGATCTTGATGACGATGCTCTTGACCGTTTCATTGTTGCTGGCGTTGTCCATCGAGAAGAATTGAAGCAAGGAGCTGCCCTCGCTGGAGAGGGTCAATGTAGAGGAGTACTTCGACCAACTTCCCGATGTACCGATTCGATAGAAAGTCGCGTTTACCCCGCTGACGGAATCGCTTGCAACGACGTCAAGGGATACGTTCGAGATATACCAGCCGTCTGATCCGAGCGTCCCGATGCAACTCGCCTCAGTAGAGGGGGGCACCCTATCGATCTTCACTTCCGTCGACCGGACAGATTCGATGTTACCGACGAGGTCCTCAGAATAATAGTCCACGGAATATGTGCCATCTGATGTGATGTTTATCGCCCCGGAGTAATTCTGCCAGATTCCCTCGTTGACGCGGTACCTCGTGAAATTGACTCCGCTCCCTCCGGTGTCCGAGACGTTCAGAACAATGCTGATGTTGGAAATGAAAATCCCATTTGCTCCGGTAGAACCTATTACGGAGGCAACGGTCGTTGGTGCACTGTTATCAACTGCCGCTCCACGAGAGGTGGTGTTCGTAAGTCCTCCCGTATCGTTCACTTCCATGGAAACCGTGTAAGTCCCCGATGCAGGGTATTGATAATCGATCGCTGCGGGAGCCGACCATCCAGTGTCCCAGGTCCCGTCGCTTGTCCAATCCCATCTGACAATCAATTTGCTGGTCGTGTCCTCGAGATCGAACGATCCTGATGGATCGAAGGTGAAGGCCGAGGTCGCGTTGCACGAAGAGGGGGAGACTGTGAAGTATGCAATCGGCGGAGAATTTACAAACACAGGATGGTCCGCGAGCGGGAAATGGTCGCAGACGGTGCCAGTTATGTTGTAAGGCGAATCGATTATGCCGTCCGCCGGAGACAAATCTGGAGCCGTCCAATCGCTCCAGTAGTTGCCCTTGCCCCTGAGGTCCCATGAACTAGATATGCTCTGATCGCTTGCCTGGATCGAAGTGGAGTTCCAAGCGGATGTCGAATTGTTGTTTCCAATGAAGTCATTGGATACCACAACATTCCACGAGGACTCGATCCAAGGGTACCAGTTTAGATTAACGTCTCCGCTATCGATGGCGACGCCCTGTTTCTGATTCTGATAAATCGAATTGAAACAGACTCCATTCGATGCGCTGCCCTCCATTATCAACACCCCTACCCCGTTCCTGGAGATGTTGTTCCCGACGATCCTGTTGTCCCTCGACCAGTCGATGCAAATGCCTGAGATAGAGTTCGATTTGATCGTAGAGTTGCTGATCGTGATGTTTGAAGAGGATGTCAGAATTATGCCGATGGTGGCGTTCGATATGTCAACCGAATCGACTCGCACATTAGAGCAATTCGCGAGGATGACCTGACCGGCGTCGTTCGGAATCGTCGCATTGACAGTATTCGAAATCAAATACAGCGGCTTTCCATTGACGGTGTTCGACGAATCGACATCGCCTTCGAATATCGTCCATTCACCGAAATACTGCAGAAACACGCCATTGCCAGAAAGGACATTCGCTCTCATCTTCGTCGAGAGAATGGATGAGTGGAAATCGAAATAAATCCCGAACCTCGTATTGTTCAGAAGCGTGTTCCCCCTCAACGAAGTCATCGTATTGTATCCGATCTGGATCCCGTCAACCACATTGTACGAGCAATTATTGTCCGTCAATGTGATGTCCTTGGAGTAGCTCATGACCCCGATGCCGCATTCGAGATTCTCGTCGCATCGGTTCCCAATCGCAGTCACATTCCCTGTCGAGGAGGAAGTGTCTATGTTTATTCCGGTCCTTTCGTTACAACAGCACGTGTTATTCTCTAATTCAATCTCAACGCCAGTGGCATAAATTCCCATACATCTATTCTTATAGCATTCGTTGTTGACTATCTGGCACCGGGACAATTCGTACGCAAAAAGCCCAGTGGTTATCCCGTGCCAGCAAAAGGAGCAATTGTTATTTGCCACGATCAGGTCTGCCGAGTTTTCAAAGCTTATCCCGTGCCAGTAACAATCGATGCATGTGTTGTTTAAGACCGAGATGTTCGAACATCTGAAAAACGCAATCCCTTGGGGAGGGCCGTGGATCGTCTGGTTGGCTACAGTCATGTGGCTGCAGTTGTAGAGTATCACCTGTCCAGCGTTCGCCGGCAACGATGCCCCACTCTGGTTCCTCATGAAGCAGACGGGTTTCCCGTCGACGGAGTTCGAAGAATCGAAGACGAGGGTGACGAAGGTCTGCCCCTCGTCGTAAATGAAGGCCCCAGTGTGGTTGAAATCATTGACCCTCATAGTCAATTTCGTACAACTCTCGACGACAACGCCTGATTCAACCGTGGAGATGCTGTTGTTTAGAAGCAATTGATTCGTGGAATATTCCAGACGGAACCCCTCGCCGGTCGACGTGAGATTGTTGTTGCTGTAAGTGACTGAATCCGACTGACCGACGTGGATGGCATACCAAGTGACGTTGAAAGTGTTGTTATCTACAAGAAGGTCGAAGCAATCCCCCACACCCATCCCGGTCATCGCGGTAATTGTGTTATTGATCAGGGTCCCGTTTCCTGTGCCGCTTATCTTTATGCCCGTATGGTCAGGGACTTCGATCACGCAATCACGAACGATGAAGTGGGCGTTGACGCTGGAAATCGTAATTGCGCCACCCCACCAATAATCTACGTCGGTGCTGTTTATGCAGTAATTCTGGATGATGAAAGGATTGGCCGCCGATCCGTCTCCAGGCCAGCCATTGAGCGCAGCTTGGGATGCAAAGTCGGCATCTCCATTGATGGTTATCGCTGGGAAATTCACCAGGGCTGCGCTTGCAGGTGATGAGATTATCATGATTGCGGCAATTTGGCTGAAGATGATGACCAACGATAATGGTCTTGTGAGGCAATGGCACGAGCCAAGTTTCATTATTTCCTCCGGAATTGTAATGATATGTTGTATATTAAAGCGATTTGTCATCTGGCTATTCGATGAGTTCCCATTTTGAGAAGAACGACCGCAAAGAGCCGATGGATAGGCAGGAAGTGCTTCAGTCTTGAGTCGAGAGGGGGCTTCCATACAGATGGGAGCATTCATGATTCGGATTCAGACGCCAGGGACATCCCCTACCATCCATAATAACAAAAGGAAAAGGATGATTGGGATGATAAATGTTAAACAAAGAAACCATACCAAGGAGATCGTGCTCTCCGTTCGATCATATGCACGAAGGGACTTGATACCAAATGTAATCGAGAGGGGTATCCCAATGAGGCAGAATATGATTATTATCAGATTCACCAAGCCAATTCCTCCGCCAGTCATCCTCTTGTCAGGAGATATAGTTTATTCCAAAATGATCGCTGGAGCTTCCATAGAAGTAGAAGCACGAATTCGTACAAGATGATAATGATGGATCGCAATGTTTACCATTGAGGGGTGTCCAATTGAAATTGACACCATATTTATACTGTCAAGGGATTTAAGTTGACACCTCCAAGTCGGGAACTTAAGGAATGAAAGAGTAGTCCCCGAAATTATATACTTATCCAGAAGCTTTAATCCCAGCATCATTGAAGGCAATCTTCGATTGGAAATCGCGGATCTCCTTAGCGCGGAGGATGTCGAAGAACATCAGCTTTGGATAGGAGTTCATCCTGGGCAATTCCTTGAACCCGATCTTTTCATAAAATCCGACGCTCCCCTCTAGCGAATGGACGGCGAGAATGCGTACCGCCAATCTGTTATTGACGCCGATCGCCATCGAAAGTATTCTTTTGAAGATTATCGTTCCAACGCCGCGATTCTTCCATTTCCTGTCGACCGCAATCCGCCCTATCAGAATCGCAGGCGTGTTGCGGACCTGAGCACTTCGCGCATTGAACAAAGACCTCCCCGGTGCGTACTCCGTCTTTTGGTGCCCGGCAGAGACGGTGAAATATGCCACTAATTCTTCCTCGAAGAAGACCAGCGTGGTATGTCCAACCAGTTCCTTCTGATAATCTGATGCCTGGCTTGTCAGAATGAATTCGTTTAGATCATCGTCTTCACAATCGAATGGGAGTCGTATCTGTTCGTTGATTGGCAAGGGTCTGAAGTTCAGCTTTGCCGGATTAATCGCTACTGCCCCATCCGTTAGCTCTCCACTCACGGAGTCACCCCCATCACTACTTACCCTCATCCGGTGGAAACTCTCTGAGAGCCTGTCTGACTAACTCCTTCTGACTTTCAGTAAGAGTGAAATTGCGCAGCATATCGTCGAAAGCTTTTGCGTTCTTTCCCTTCAGGTCGGGGATCGGTTTCGGGTAACCCATATGACTGCCTCTTATCGTCGATTTCAATTACGGAATATCTGGCGTATAAAACTTGGGTATGGAATTAGTATTTTCCTTCGAGCAGTCATCCAACTAGGAGTGGCCACGCTCCTCTTCACTTGGGAGCATTTCAATCAGAAAGATGGGAGCATTGAGTATAATTGGATTAATACTCAATAGAACTACTGGCTCGGACGGAAAAGGTACAGTCTAGGCGATTTATGGCATTTCGGGAAGGTAACGGAAAGGAGGGGCTACGAGCCCCTCGCAACCCCCTTTTCATTTCCTTTCCTCTCGTCCTTTCTGACTTATGCGGAAAACATACGCAGTGGCAACACCAACCGCGATAGCGATGCCGACTCCTGTTAAAGCGATGAAAAAGCCCTCGTTGTAATCATTCGGTTCAGTGTGATTGTCAATTGGTATCCAAGTCGAATTCGAAGCGATGTTCCCAATCTCATAATCCCAAATGACCACCCGTGACATGATGACGTATTTGCCCGGTGAAAGGCCAGTCCGATTCCATTCCCAAGGCCCAAAGTCTGTCGAAGTTTGAGGATCGAACTCCATGTAACAGTACGGATACACTCCGTCCTGTAAGTCGCCCACGGTGCTGCCATTTACGGAGATAATGTATGTGGGCCACGAGATGTTGCAGAGGCCAGAGTCATGAAGGATTGTGCCCCCCATGTTCGTGAAATTCGCAGTAATCTTGGCGGTTGGGCCACGATTAGAAAGCTCTGTCACCACAATGTCGAGGGTGGCATTCGGGAGATCCGATAGTCCCTCGACGACCAAGTTTCTTATATTGTTCAGCAACGCATATGAGGCGGGAACTATCCCCATCATGCTGCGACCGTTGAAGGTCACCGTCTTGAGCTCGCCAGAGACCTCAATGCATGCACGTTCTATGTGATTCATCCACGCCTGGGACCAACCTAAATCGTCATACGAATCGCTCAGCGAATTGAACTCCTCACCGATAAGGGTCTCATATAACTCTGAAATCAGTGCAGCTGACAGCTGACCAGTCCAATTCGTGGTCGAGTTGCCCCATTGATTGTTCGAGATGGACTGGTAGGCCGCAGTTCCGTTCGAATAAATAAACAGATATCGATCATTCAAATAGGGGGGATCCCCCGTGAAGTTGTCGTGGGTGCAGTACCGGACGACAAAGGCGTCCCCAGACGCGGAGACGTTGAAAATGCCAATGTTTGTAAAGCCGACTATCTGTGAAAACAAGCCCAGAATGAATAGAAGGGATAACATCCTGACTGAGGAAATCTTTTCCAGCATTCTTCCCACAACGGATTGTTCATATCAACTTCGCTAAATAACCTTGTCGCTGATGTTGACTTTAGTGTCAACATGCTCGTCGGCGTCTTTCCTTACTTTGGCTTTTCCCGCTAATCAAAGAACCCTTGTATACACATATGCTGCGATGAAAAGAGCAATCGCAATTAGGATTGCTGCAGAGATTATGCGCCACATCAGCTTCTGCTTCTCTTCCTTGTCCAATTCCCTGAACATTTTCTTCGCCTACTCATCCCCTCGTCAGAAGATAAGGTTTTTTCTGAATAATTTCGTGAGCTTCCAGAGAGATAGAATATGTAATCTGGACGGCCTTGTGGCTGGC
>Ga0315286_10007494_pt1 | contig 10686 bp, 6 predicted proteins | sample YL17G10_0_MG_FD_205038 | JGI IMG/M metagenome (GOLD analysis project Ga0315286, IMG submission 205038) | Sediment microbial communities from Yellowstone Lake, YNP, Wyoming, USA - YL17G10_0 | ecosystem: Environmental > Aquatic > Freshwater > Lake > Sediment | place: USA: Wyoming | collected...
CTCCGCCTTGCCGACAACGCGCTGAGCTTCAGCAACCACTTCATCACCTTTGCGGAGACATACAAAGCGCTGTACGGCGTGCTCTACTCGGATTACCTCCCGAACCTGGGCGGGGCCACGCGCGACCTGTACGGCAGGCCCCTGCCGCAGCGATCCCTGGTCGATGTGCTCAAGGCTCGTGGCTACCAGACGGCGTTCTACCACTCCGGGTTTTTCTACTACACCGATCTGGGCTACCTCGTCGAGGCATTCGACACGCGCGTGGACGGGACGCAGATTCAGAAGGTGGGCAAGCCCTGGGTGTGGGGAGTGTATGAAGAGCAGACGGTCGAGGCGCTCTCGCGGTGGATCGCCGCGAACAAAGACCGGCCCTTTTTCGCCGTCTATTCGACGATCTTCCCCCATCACCCCTACATCACCCCCATGAAGGACAAGCCGTTCCCCGGCGACACATGGGCCAACAAGTACCGCAATTCCCTCTGGTACGCGGACCACGGCATCGGCAGGCTGATCGATTTCCTCGATAAGGAGAAGCTGCGCGATAACACCTTGATCGTCGTCACGGGCGACCATGGCGAAACCGTGTCGTCTTTTCCCGTGGCGCACGGGCTGGCGATGACCCTGGAGGAAACGCGCGTGCCCTGCATCCTGTCGAACCCCAAGCTCTTCCCCGGCAGGCGACAGACGTCGCTCTGCACCAACCACCTGGACCTCGCGCCGACGCTGACGCGGCTGCTCGGCGCTGACCTGGCCCCAGACTGGCTCGGCCGAGATGTGCTGGCGCCACAAGTCCCCGCGAGGATGCTGTTCATGCGCATGGACCAGGGAAAGCTCTTGGGCGTCGTCGATAACGGACTGATGTATGTGCTCGATGAGAAATCGAACCGGTCGTCGCTCTATGCGATTGGCCAGGAACAGTTGGCTGCTCTGGACAGCGCGGACGGCCGCAACACGCTGATGAACCAATATGAGAGCAAGGCGCGGCTGTTCACAAAATGGGCCGCGTGGCGGCACCTGAAACGGGCGACGGGGCAGTGAGGCGGTCCCGAGGGAGGCCAGACGCGGATCGACTCGGATAGCGATGGCGGGTTATGGGGCGTGGGCGGATGATATGGGCGAGCCTGGGCCGCCTGGTGTACAATGAAGGTGTTGTCGGAGTTTTGCATGGAGATACTGCAAGGACTCAATGGTCTGCGGTGCCTGGAGCCGGACGCAGTCGTGTCCATTGGAAACTTCGATGGCGTCCATCGCGGGCATCAGGAGATACTGCGCAGGGCCAGGGAACTCTGCGCGGGGCAGGAGCGGCGCAGACTGGCCGTCGTCACCTTCGAGCCGCATCCGCTGACCGTGTTGCGCCCGGGGACGGCCCTGCGGCGCCTCACGCCGCCAGCCTTTAAGGAGGCGATGCTCTGTCATGCGAGAGTCGATTACCTCGTCGTGTTGCCGCCGGAACGACCGGTGCTGGACATGACGGCCGAGGACTTCTGGGGGCGGCTGCGGGAGGACGCGAAGCCGTCGTGGCTGGTCGAGGGAGGCGAATTCAACTTCGGGAAGGATCGCGGCGGGACGATCGAAAAGCTTCGCTCGTGGGCCAAAGCAGACGGGGTGGGGCTGGAGGTGGTCGACGACGTCGAGGCGGTCTTGCTTGACCTCTCGATCGTGCAGGTGAGCAGCACTCTCGTCCGCTGGCTGTTGGCCCATGGGCGGGTGCGCGATGCGGGCATATGCCTCGGCAGGCCCTATGTGCTCGAGGGAGAGGTGGTCAAGGGCTGCCAGCGAGGCCGGGAAATCGGCGTGCCCACCGCAAACCTCCAGTGCGCCGATCAGCTCGTCCCCGGTGAGGGTGTCTATGCCGGTCGCTGCCGGCTGGGTGCGGCGGTCTATCCGGCGGCCCTCAGCATCGGAACGATGCCGACCTTCGGGGGAGATCAGTGCCAGATCGAGGCGTACCTCGTTGGGTTCTCGGGCGACCTCTATGGCCAAACGCTGCGAGTGGAATTGCTCGACTGGGTACGCGACCAACGCAAATTCGAGGGAGCCGCAGCGCTCAAGGTCCAGCTCGACTGGGACATCGAGGCGGTCGGCCATCGCAACGCCATGGAAGCCGGCCGGGACGTGCAGAAGAGGACCGCAAACCTCGGACCGAGCGCTACGGGTTGACATGCCCTTCAGTTTGGCCCGCGCGTGGTTCACTTCCCTCAAGGGGCGGCTATCATCTGAGGCATGGCGGATCCCTATCAACAGGTCATCGGTGTGCTGGCCAAGTGCAGGCGGGTCCTGGTCACCACCCATGCGAGGATGGACGGCGACGCGGTGGGAAGCTGCGCGGCCCTCGTCATCGCAATGAGGCGTCGAAACATCGACGGCCAGGTCGTGCTCCTGACCGAACTGCCCCGAAAATATGCGTTTGTGTTCAATGAGAACAGCATCCCCTACCGGGACGTACTGAATGGATGGCCGGACGAGTGCCGCCTGGAGAGGTTTGACGCCCTGTTGGTCGTCGACACGGGGACCTGGTCGCAGTTGCCCGGTTTGAGGGAACGATTGGGGGGCTGGAGCGGCAAAACCGTGGTCATCGATCACCATCTGACTCAGGAAGCCTGGGGCGATGTCAGGCTCGTGAACAGCGACGCGGCGGCCTCCGGGCAGGTCGTGGCGGACCTGCTGGACCGCTGGGGCGTGCAGATCGACCGCGACATCGCCACGGCCCTCTACGCCGCGGTGGCCAGCGATACAGGGTGGTTTCAGTTCTCCAACACGCGGCCGGCGACCCTGCGACTCGCCGCCAGGCTCATGGAGTGCGGCGTGGACACCGACGGCATGTACCAGGCGATCTACCAGAACGAACGAGCCGAGCGCCTGGCGCTCCAAACCAGGGCGCAGCAGTCGCTGGAACTCCTGGCCGATGGGCGCCTGGCCCTGATGAAACTGAGGCAGCTGGATTTCCAGCAGACCCACGCCAGTATGGCCGACACCGAGAATATCGTGAACATCCCGCTGCAGATCGGGACCGTTGAAGTGTCGATGTTCATGGTGGAGGAGAAGCCCGATACGCTCGTCCGGGTCAGCCTCCGCAGCAAGGGGCGTGTCGATGTGGCCAGGTTTGCCGAGCGGTTCGGAGGCGGCGGGCACGCGCGCGCGGCAGGGCTGAAACTCGAGATGAGCCTCACCCAGGCGCTGACGCACGCCGCCGGAGCCATGGAAGATCTGCTCAAGGGGCAGAAGTGAGCGGCAACGTGTTATCGGACGACGAGGAGACCGCGCGATGAGGCGAACGGCATGGGTTCAGATCATCTGCGTGAGTGCGATGCTCGCGGCGTCGCTGCGACCCGCCCCAACGCACGCGGCCACCTATGAAGAGGTGGACGCGGCGATCAAAAAGGCCCTGGCCTACCTCTACGCGCAGCAGCAAGACGGGAACTGGGAGGTCGTCCCGGTACGCGATCCCAAGTCCGACCACACCAACGTCAAGGGCTGGCAATGGGGCGGATTGTCGGCCGCCGCCACCTGCTCCCTCCTCTCCGCCGGCCAAAGTCCGCAGGACCCGCGCATCAAGCAGGCGATCGAGTTCCTCCTCAGAGCCGACATCCACGGCACCTATGCCCTGGGGTTCCGCTGCCAGGTGTGGGGGATGCTCCCGCCCTCGCCCCTCATCCAGCAGATGGCCTTCCGTGACGCCATGACGCTCATCGACGCCAACATCAAGCAGGGGCCGGCAAGGGGGTATTTCCCCTATTACTTCTACCAGGGAAAGCCCAAGCCTTCCGACCAGGACCTGGACCACAGCGTCAGCCAGTACGGTGTCCTCGGGTTGTGGGCCTGTTCGCAGCAGGCCGTGGAGATCCCCACCCGCGTCTGGCAGGAAATCGAGGCGGCCTGGAAAACGCACCAGTACGAAAGCGGCGGTTGGCCCTACCGCTACAAGCACGAGAACGCGGACTGGGCCGACGCCACGTTGCCCATGACCGCCGCCGGTGTGGCGTCCCTGTTCATCACCCAGGAAACACTGCATTCCCTGGAGGGTCTCGATGGCTCGGCCTATTGGCCAGACGAGGGCATCGATCGCGGCCTGAAGTGGATCAGCGCCCACTTCAAGGATTACCAGAAGTCCCGCACATATTACACGCTCTACGGCATCGAACGGATCGGATTGGCCAGCGGGCACAAGTACTTCGGAGGCATCAACTGGTATGACGAGGGGGCGGCGTATCTCGTGAAACACCAGAAAAGCGACGGCTCGTTCGGGGACGCCAACGACAATGACAATGCCATGAAGGTTCCGGATACGGCCTTTGCGCTGATGTTCATGGCGCGCGGGCAGGCGCCCGTCTTGATGAACAAGCTGGAGTACGTGACACCTCAGATCGGCGCCAAGCCCAAGCCGCCGGCGTGGAACCAGCGCCCCCGCGAGGTGGCGAACATATCGCGGTGGCTTGGCAGGCAGATCGAGCATGACCTGAACTGGCAGATCGTCAGTCTCGATGCGCCGGTGGAGGACCTGCTGGACGCGCCCCTCCTGTGGATCACCGGCAAGGAGGCGTTCAGCTTCAAGCCGGATGAGGAGGCGAAACTCAAGCGGTTCGTCGAGAAGGGAGGCATCATCCTCGGAAATGCCGAGCTGGGCAGCAAGGCATTCTCCGACAGTTACAGGAAGCTCGGACAGAAACTCTTCCCCTACGAGTTCCGCGAGCTGCCGCCGGGGCATACCATCTACACCTCCGAGCAGTTCCCGCGGACCGAGTGGAAGAGGCCGCCCAGCCTCCTGGGGCTGAGCAATAATGCGCGAGAGCTTATGCTCCTTATCCCGCAGGCCGACCCGGGCAAAGCCTGGCAGCTCCAGAGCTTTGTCGGTGGCGATCGAGAGGCGATGGCTCAGTTGATGGCCGACATCTTCCAGTACGCCGTGGACAAGAAGAACCTGCATCACAAGGGGCAGACCTTCCTCGTCGCCCTGGACAAAAATGTGCAGGCCAAGTCCACGGTCAAGGTGGCCCGGCTGCAATACGCGGGGAACTGGGACCCCGAGCCGGAAGGGTGGAGACGGATGGCCAATGTCATGCACAACCGGTCTGCCACGGACCTGGTGATCGAAACCGTCCGGCTGGGGACCGGTAAGCTCGCGGGACGGTACAAGGTGGCGCATCTGACGGGCGCCACCCCCCTCGCCCTCACGGCCGCTGAGCAGGACGACCTGCGCAAGTTCATCGATGGCGGGGGAACACTCCTGGTCGATGCCGCGGGCGGCAGCGTGGAGTTCGCCGGCATCGCCGAGAACGAGCTGGCAAACCTCTTCAAGCCGGACCAGATGAAGCTGCTCCCGCTGGATCATCCGGTCTACTCCACGGGCCAGACAATCAAGGAGTTGGACTTCAGGCAATTTGTGAAGAAGGTGCCGGGAAAAGCGGCCAAGCTCCTGCTGAGGGGCATCGAGAGGAACGGCAAGGTCCGGGTGTTCTTCAGCCCGGCGGACTTGAGCGTCGGCCTCGTCGGGCAGCCGGTGGACGGGATCGACGGATACGATCCGAAGACGGCGTCGGCCCTGATCGGGAATATGATCCTGTATGCGGTGAAGTGACCGAAAAACTTCGCCGGCCGCGGTCGCTGGCCCTCCGGGTTCGCATGTTCGGAAATGCCCGTCAGTCCCTGACGATCAGTTTGCTCTTGGCCTCGACGAGCAGCTCGAACACGATCGCCACGTCCTCATTGCGCATCCGGATGCATCCCATCGAGGCTTCCTTGCCGATCGAGTCGGGTTCGATCGTGCCGTGGATGCCGTAGGAAACCTTGCCGACGGCGTGTCCGTCGATCCCCGCCAGACCGATCCAGAAATCGCCCAGGGGATTCCTGGGGTCGCCGGCGGCGATCACGCCTTCGCCTCGCGGACCGTGATACGTGGGCTTCCTGAGCTTCTTGTGAGGGTCCACAACCCATGTGCCCGCGGGGGTCGAATCGTCCTTGCCCAGGCCGACCGGATAGGCGGCCACGTAGATCGAGCCATGCTCGCCGGGCATCCCGAGGTGAATGTCCATCTGGAACTTGCTCTTCGTGATAACGGCGTGAAAGGGACCCTTGATGATCTTGATCGTCTGGCCCGCACGCACCTTGCGCGGGTCGGGAATGCCGTTGATCCGGCATAAAAGCTCCCACGTGACGCCGTTGGCCGCGGCTATCTTCTGGAGCGTGTCCCCCGACTGTAGAACGTACAACGCGCAAACAGGATCGTCCCTGTACACGCGCCGGCCGAACAGCGCGTCCTGGCTCATCTTCGTGAGCAACGTTCTCGCGGCGGCCGTGTCCGTGTCGCTCAGATTGCCCGCGAGCAGAGCGTCGTTAAGTATCTTGCGGGCCCCCACAACGTCGCCAGCATCCAGCCTCGTCTTGGCGTCCTCCAGAGGACGCCCGCTCAGGGTCACAGCAGCGGCTGCCACGGGCGAGGCGATCACAAGATCGGCAGCGGCGGCACGCGCGGCCGAAGCAGCGGCGGCACGCGCGCCGGGTGTCTCGGTGGTCACCAGGAGAGGCACCAGCGGGGCATCGGGTCTCGGCGCCGCCTGGCCGCCGGCATCGTCGTCGGCGACTGGCCTGCGCGCCTCCGAGCCCTGCGGAGACTGCGACGCGGAAACCCGCGCACCTTTGATCTTACGAGCTGCGATGAAGATCCCCGCCGCGAGCGTGCAGATGAGAATGAAAGCCACGATGCGGCTGATCCGACGTCTGGAGCGGCTCATGGAAGAACCTCCGTGTTCTTTGGCTCTCGATTCCTCTCAGATGATCTTCGATTCCGCAGGCACTCCGACCTGCGCCGCACTCCAGAGCTTCCATCACGAACCGAAAATCACGAATCGAAAACTCTACGACCGGATGAGTTCCGGCGCGAACCGCCGAACACTCCGATCGGTCACCAGCATACCGAGCGAAATGTCGTGGTCAAGCACGGGAATGGAGTCAACGATCTGTTCCTCGAACGCCAGCCCGCAACTGAGCCCCATGAAATCGGCCTGGCTCAGAAAGCGATCGTAGAAACCCATGCCGCGGCCAAGGCGGTGCCCCTGCCCCGTGAAGGCCAGCCCCGGCACGACAACGAGGTTGATCAGATCCACCGGGATCGGGTTGCCCCCAACCGGCTCGCGAACACCGTGTTCGGTCGTGCTCAGCCCGCTCTGCAGGGTGTTGATCTCGACGGGGAGGATACGCCGCTGGTGCCAGGAGACGCTTGGCACCACCACCGTCTTGCCTTGCTGCCAGCAACGCAACGCCAGCGGAGCCGTATCCACCTCGCTTGGCATCGACAGGTACAGCATCACCACCTCGGCGGCCGCAAACTCCGGGCAGCCGATCAGCAGCGAGCACGCCGCCTGGCTCTTCTCGTGCCGGCTCGCCTCGTTCATCGCCGCCAGCCGCTCGCGGAGCAGTTGGCGAACCACGGGTTTGCTGTTGTACTCGGTCACCATGTCCTCGCTTCTATCATCGGCTGTCTTCGACCCCTATCCATCAGACACTCCTCCGGAGTTGCGGTCAGGCCTCTGATGCCTCGATTTTCGCAGCTCTTCGAGCCTCCGGCGGATCTCGGCCTCAACGCCTCGGTCAGTTGGCTGGTAGTACGCCTTGTCCACGCCCAGATAGTCTTGATCGACAAAACCCGTTGCCGAGTCATGAGCGTACTTGTAGTCGACCCCGTGACCGAGCCGTTTGGCGCCGCTGTAGTGGGCATCACGCAAGTGCTTCGGGACGGGGATGGTGCGGCCTTCTTTCACGTCCTTCATCGCGCCCCAGATCGCGACCGCACAGGCGTTGGATTTGGGGGCGGTGGCCATGTAAACCGCCGCTTGACCTAGTGTTAGCTGTGCCTCGGGCATGCCGATGCGCTCCACAATCGCGTACGCCGCCTCCGCCACGAGCAGCGCGTTCGGATCCGCGTTGCCGATGTCCTCGCTGGCGAGAATCGCGATACGCCTCGCGATAAACCGCGGATCCTCCCCAGCCTGCAGCATCTTCGCCACCCAGTACACCGCGGCATCAGGATCGCTGCCACGCATCGACTTGATAAGAGCGCTGGCGGCGTCATAATGCTCGTCCCCTGTCCCGTCGTAAACGATCGCCTTACGCTGGATCGATTGCTCGGCGACATCGAGGGTGATCCGGATCGTGTTATCGGTCTGGGCTGCCGCTTCCTGCGATCTGGCCTGCGAGACCACGGCCACCTCCAGCGCCATCAGCGCCCGCCGAGCGTCCCCATCGCACATAACAGCCCAAAGGTCAACGGCTTTCGGGTCGATATCAACTTTCAGAGTGCCGTAGCCTCGTTTCCCGTCGGCGATGGCCCGATAAACCAGCACGCCTATGTCCTGTTCAGAAAGAGGAACGAATTGAAAGATCTGGCTGCGGCTCACCAGCGGCGGGTTGACGGCGAAAAAAGGGTTCTCGGTCGTCGCGCCGACGAGGATGATCAGCCCGTTCTCCACGTCCGCCAGCAGAATATCCTGCTGAGCCCGGTTGAAACGATGGATCTCGTCCAGGAACATGACGGTGCGCTGGCCGCTGTGCGCGAGGCGGTCCTTCGCCTGATCGAGGATCGCCCGGACCTCCTTGACGCCAACGGCGCCGGCATTGGCCTGCTCGAAATGCGCGCGGGTGTAGTTCGCGATCAACTGCGCCAGCGCCGTCTTCCCCGTCCCCGGAGGGCCGTAGAAGATGACGGACGACAGGCGGTCAGCTTCGAGCGTTCGACGGAGAAGCTTGCCCGGACCAAGAAAATGCTGCTGCCCCACAAATTCGTCGAGCGTCTGCGGCCGCATCCGGACCGCCAGAGGCGCCACACGCTCCAGGTTCTTACGGCGAGAGTCTTGAAAGAGGTCCATGGTGGTCTCATGCGTCGGGCCAGGCCGGGCGACGTCGCTTGGCTCCCGGCCGCAACAGGCGTATGCTGCTTGATGTTGTCAATGATACCCTGGGCCGAGCGCGCCGGGAGGGTTCGGGGGCCTTTGAACGATGCGGTGCCGGGCAGCCCGGGCGTGGCTCGTTCCGCGGCAGCGGGGGAGTGCGCTGTGTGCGGGAGTTGAGGAGGAACACCATGTGCGGAATCGTAGCATATGTCGGGCGGAAAATCGCGCAGCCGATCCTCATTGAAGGCCTCAAACGCCTGGAGTACCGCGGGTACGACTCGGCGGGCATCGCCGTCATCGACGAGGCGGGATCGATGCACATACGGCGGGCGGTCGGTCGCATCAGCGTCCTGGAGGACATGCTGCAGCGCAAGGCGCCTCTGCCGGATGCCCATGTCGGCATGGCCCACACGCGCTGGGCGACGCACGGCCCGCCCACGGAACTCAATGCCCATCCTCACCAGGACGACACCGGGCGCGTCGCGCTGGTGCACAACGGGATCATCGAAAACTATACGGCGCTGAAAAAGTTCCTCACGGAAAAGGGGCATACGTTCTCAAGCCAGACGGATACGGAAGCCCTGGCGATGCTGATCGGGGACCTCTACGCGGAACTGCAGGCCCAAAACCATGTCCCCGACGGCGCGTCGCTGCTCCAACGAGCGGTCCAGGCCGCGCTCCACGAGGTGGAAGGAACCTACGGGATCGCGGTGATCTGCAAGGATGAGCCGGACACGCTCGTGGTGGCGCGCAAGGGCAGCCCTCTCATCATCGGGGTGGGGCAGAATGAGTATGTGGTCGCCTCCGACGCCAGCGCGATCGTGGAACACACGACCCAGGTCGTCTATCTCAACGACAACGAAATGGCGGTCCTCAGGCCGGACTCCTTCCGCACGCTGACGATCGACAACATCGCCATCACGCCGGTGGTCTCGCACCTGGAGCACAAGCTCGAAGAGTATGCGCTCGGTGAGTACGAGCACTACATGCTCAAGGAGATCTTCGAGCAGCCCACGGCGATCAGCAACTGCCTGCGCGGGCGGGCGGATTCGAAAGAGGGACGCATCGTGCTGGGCGGCATCGCCGACCACACACGCGAGCTGGTCCGGGCGCGGCGTTTCATCCTGACCGGGCAAGGAACCGCCTGGCACGCCGGGCTTGTCGGCGATTACCTCCTGGAGGACCTGGCGAAAGTCGTGACCGAGTGTACCTACGCCTCGGAGTTCCGCTACCGCAACCCCCTCGTCGAAGAGGGAACCGTCGTGGTGGCCATCAGCCAGTCCGGCGAAACCGCCGACACCCTCGCGGCGCTCCGCGAGGCAAAAGAAAAGGGGGCGCTGACCCTCGGCATCGTCAACGTGGTCGGCTCCACCATTGCCAGGGAAACCGACGGGGGCGTTTACCTCCACGCCGGGCCTGAGATCGGCGTGGCCAGCACCAAGGCGTTCACCTGCCAGTGCGTCGTGCTTACCATGCTGGCGCTGTACCTGGGCCGGCGGCGATTCATGAGCCAGGCGGCCTGCCATGACATGATCGACGGCCTGTGCGCCATTCCCGATCAGATGACGCGCGTGCTGCAACAGAGCGATCACGTCAAAGATATAGCACGCAAGTTCTGCGATCGCGGAAACTGGCTGTTCCTGGGTCGAGGCTACCACTACCCCGTTGCCCTGGAAGGCGCACTGAAGCTCAAGGAAATCAGCTACATCCACGCCGAAGGCATGCCCGCGTCCGAAATGAAGCACGGGCCCATCGCGCTCATCAACGAAGGCATGCCCGTGGTCTTCATCGCGACGCAGGGACT
>Ga0315286_10007495_pt1 | contig 10686 bp, 7 predicted proteins | sample YL17G10_0_MG_FD_205038 | JGI IMG/M metagenome (GOLD analysis project Ga0315286, IMG submission 205038) | Sediment microbial communities from Yellowstone Lake, YNP, Wyoming, USA - YL17G10_0 | ecosystem: Environmental > Aquatic > Freshwater > Lake > Sediment | place: USA: Wyoming | collected...
ACCTGCAGGGCTTCTCGCTCGAGGGGCGCCCCCGCAAGGATCTCCGCCACTCGGTCCACATGCTCGAGAAGATGGGGATCGAGGCGCGCTTCCATGATTCACCTGTGTCGGCCGCCGTGATCCGGGAAGTGCAGGAGATCTCCGACGAGTGGCTGAAGCTGCCCGGCCGTCGCGAGCGGCAGTTCACGCTCGGCTACTTCACGCCGGAATACGTCCACTCGACCGGACTCCTCGTCCTTCGCGACAAGGAGGGGAGGGGCCTCGCCTTCGTGAACGTGATCCCGTCCTACGTCCCCGGAGAAGCGACGATCGACCTGATGCGCCGGCGGACGCAGGCGCCGAATGGTCTCATGGATTATCTCCTCGTGCAGTTGTTCGAACACCTGAAGGAGAAGGGATTCACGCGTTTCGACCTCGGCATGGCGCCGATGGCGGGGTTCCGGGAGAGGGAGGAGGCGACGGCCGAGGAAAGGGCGATCCACTCCTTCTTCCAGAGGCTGACCTTCCTCTTCAACTACGAAGGGTTGCGCGCGTTCAAGGCGAAGTTCGCGAGCTCCTGGGAGCCGCGGTATCTGGTGTTCCGCAGCCCTCTCGATCTGCCCGGGATCGCGCTCGCGCTCGCGCGCGTGACCGAGGTGCACGGCAGGGGACATGGAGGCGGCGACGAATAATCCCACGAACGCGCCGCACCCTCTCAGCCGCGTCTTCCAGATCGCGGCCGGCTATGTCATTGCCGTCGCTTGCCTGATCTGGATATTCCACGACGTGCCGCTGAGCGGGCTTGCGGAGAACATCAAGGGGATCCGGTGGGGATGGGTCCTGCCGGCGATCGCCTTCGACGTGTTGAGTTATGCGACGCAGGCGGTGCGCTGGCGACTCCTCCTCCGCCCGCTCGGCGACATCTCCCCGATTCGCGCGACCCAGGCGGTCTACGCCGGGCTCTTCACGAGCGAGGTCCTTCCGATGCGCGCCGGTGAGATCGTGCGGGCGTATCTCGCCTCGAAGTGGATGTCGTTGCGCACGGGATCCGTCATCCCCTCTCTCGCGGTGGAGCGGTTCTTCGACGGCGTCTGGCTCTCCCTCTACATCGGCATCGTCGCGGTATTCGTCCCGTTGCCCCGCAACATCTTCCACGCGGCGGAGATCTTCGGGGTGGTCATCATCACGGGGACCGTCGTCCTCGTGACGCTGATCCTGCGTCCCCACGGAAGACCCGCGGCGGCGACGGCAGACACGCGCGGTCCGGCGAGCACGCCTGCCCGCGCGACGCAGCGGATGCTCTTGCCGTTCCAGAGGCTTGGCCGCTGGCTGGTGCATTTCGGCGCGGTCGTCCGTCTGATGGGCCGGACCCCCGCCTTCTATCTGTCTTTTGGCATCTCGTCGTTGATCCTCGCCTTCCAGGCGATCGCCTTCTGGCTCGTGATGGTCGCCTATGGTTTCCACTTCCCCATCTGGACTGGCGCGGTCGTGTTTCTGATCCAGTATTTCGGGACCGCGATCCCCAATGCCCCTGGAAACGTGGGCTCCTACCAGTTCTTCGTGATCATCGGGCTCGCTCTGTTCGGCGTGGACAAGACGCGGGCTACGGGTTTTTCGGTCATCGTGTTCGTGCTTCTCACGATGCCGCTTTGGCTAATCGGCTCGCTCGCCCTGCGCCGGAGCGGTGTGACCATCGGCCAGGTCCGGCGCGATGCGGCGCAGTGGATGGGCAGAGGGTAGTGCGAACTTTGGAGAACACCTGACGCCATGGCGGAAACGACGAAGCGGGCTGAGGGGATGCAGCCGGTCAGCGTAGTAGATTGAGACATCACATCGTTGCATGGCCCGAACCTCCCCAAAAATGGACTTGACCCGCACCCCGAAAACGCGGCTTCATGTCTATCGTCCCCGGATCACATGGACAGGATGAAGGGGTGCGCATGAAGATCGCTTACATCGGGACGAAGGGCTTGCCACCGAGGGGCGGCGCCGACAGGGTGGTCGAGGCGCTGGTAAGCAGACTGGCAGGTCAGCATGAGATAACAGTTTACTGCAGCAGCAGATACACCCCTCCCGATCTCCAGGTCCCCGATATTCGCCTGATCCGCGTCCCCTGCCTTGCCGGCAAGCACAGCCACATGACCTCGGTCGACTTTCTGTCGGCGTGGCATGCGGTGACGAGGGGCGACTACGACCTCGTCCACATGCACAACATCGAGGCCAGTTTCATCCTGCCGGTGCTGAAGATGCGCTACAAGGTCGTCGCGACCGCCCATGGTTGGCCGTATCTCGACGAGAAGTGGAGCCGGATCGCACGCACGATGATCCGGTTCACCGAGAAGCCGTTCGCACTGATGTCCGACGCCGCGACGAGCGTCTGCTCGCGGTACGCCGAGTACTTCGAGCACAAGCACGGACGACCGTTGACCGTCATCCCGAACGGTGTCGAAAATTCGCCGGTCGCCGACCGGGAAGCGGCGGCGGCTCTCCTGGAGGAGATCGGCATCCACAAGGACAGGCCGTTCCTTCTCTTCGCCGCGGGACGGATCGTTCCACTCAAGGGATGTCATCTCCTGCTCGATGCGCACAAGCGCCTCGGGCTGGACATTCCGATTCTCATCATCGGCGATATCCACCAGAAGCGGGACTACGGAGAGAAGCTCCTGACCTCCTCGAACGGCAAGGTGCATTTTCATCCGCTCGTTCCGCAGGCGACCCTGATGGGGTTGCTCTCGCTCGCGCGGACGTTCGTGTTCCCCTCCACGAGAGAGGGAATGTCGATGATGCTGCTCGAGGCCGCATCCATCGGCGTGCCGACGATCTCGAGCGACATCCCCGAGAACCGCGAGGTCCTGGGTCCCGGAGGGGTCTACTTCGAGTCCGGGAACAGCGAGGATCTGGCTCGGGCGATGCAATGGGGGCTCCAGAACATCGATGTGATGTACCGGATCGCCGGCGAGACCAAGAATCACCTCGGATGGAAGCTCTCCTGGGACCGCATCGCGTCCCAGTACGAGCGGATCTACTATGAGGTTGCGAACGGCCGCGCCTGGCGGACCGCCGGGCGGACCCCGGAGTTTGCGCCCAACCCGGTTGCTCTCGAGAAGGCTCCGGGGATGGTCATGAAGCTCCTGGCCGAGCGGCGCGCGCTCCCGCGCGAGATGTCTCGAGCCTCGCTTCGCCATCGGGAGTCGGATGAGGTCGAGGCCGAGGAATGCCTGGCGGGATCGTCCGGCCGGGACCACGCCGGGGTGTACTCTCCGCACGGGGTCGCTGAGCGTGACGGGAAGAGCGCCCATTCCGATCTGGCCCAGGGACGCCGATAGCTGTCGATTGTTGCCCCATCCCATCCCATCCTCTTCTTGACCCCCGCCGGCCTTGGGAGTTTTCATAACTCGGTCGCGCGATCTTCGCGCCTGGTCCGGAGACGCCCTTTCTGGTAGCGTCCTCGCTTTCATGGACCTCGTAAGGTGAACAGGGTGGATGTAGGCGCAACAGGCTCAGAATCACTGATGAGGGACCATCTTCATCTGATCCTCTCGACGGACGCGACAATCGACGACATCGAGCGTTACGGGATGCTGGCGTGGATGCGGGCGATGGTGGAGACCTACGGCGCGGCGTTTGAGCTCGATTTTTACACCGCCGATCACAGATCGTGCTCGGACCTGCTTGGCGTACGGCACCATCCTTGCTGCCCGCGCGCGCTCTCATTTCTGCCGAGGAGGATTCGGCAACTCATCTTCTATGCAGCGCTGCTCTTCCGTGCCCCCCGGATGAAGGGCGTGATCCGGGTGCTGAGCCCGAATATGGCCATTTTGCCCGAGATACGGGGTCTTTCCCAGACCCCGACGATCGCGGACTTTCATTACGACTGGTCGGAGAAGACCCGCGCCGACTACCGGGGGCCGAAGAGGGCGTTGGCCGGGTTTGTTCAGCGCAGATGCATGAGGGGAGCGGATCTGGTCATCGCATCGACCGCCGAACTGCGCCACCGGGCGAAGGAGGAATACTCACGCCGGGTCATCCACATACCGAACTTCGTTGATCAGACCCTCTTTCATCCGGGGCGGGAGAGGGAACGGAAGGTTGTGTTCGCAGGCCGGCTTCACTGGGCCAAGGGCTGCGATGTCCTCGTGGAAGCGTTCCGGCGGATTGCCCCGCGCCACCCGGAGGTCAATCTCGTCATCATGGGGGCGGGAGAAGAGGAGGAGAGAATCCTCAACCTCGTTCCGCCCGATCTTCGCGACCGCGTGGAACTCCTCGGCAGTGTCCCGCAAGCGGAGCTTGCCGCCCAATTGGGGAGCGCTGCGATTTTCGCTTTCCCGACGGTGACGGTCGAGGGGCAGCCGAAAGCTCTCATCGAGGCGATGGCCTGTGGGACGCCATGTGTCGGCACCTCCGTTCCGGGGGTGGAAGGGTTGATCCGGGACGGCCACAACGGACTTCTGGTCGCGCCGGGGGACGCCGGCGCGCTCGCGCACGCGCTCGATCGCTTGATATCGGACGAGAATCTTTGGAGGCGACTATCGGAGAACTGCCTTAAGACTTCCCGCCGATTCGAGAAGGAGCCGGTTCTTCGCCGGCAGGTTCGTGTGATGCGATGGTGGGCTTCGCGTAACGGCAAGCGGGATTCGGCGATCGATCAATGCTGAGCTTCGTCGTGCCCGCATACAATTCCGCGCGAACGATCGAGAATTGCCTTCGCTCCATTCTGGATCAGCGGCTCGACGGAATCGAGACGGAGATCATTGTCGTCGACAACGGATCGAAGGACGCGACCGGCGACCTGGTCGCCCGGATGCCGGCGGTTCAACTCGTCCACGAGTCGGTTCCCGGGGCCGCGGCGGCGCGCAATCGAGGAATCGCTGAAGCGCGAGGAGATCTCATCGCGCTTGTCGATTCGGATTGCGAAATCCCATCGGGCTGGTCGCGGCGGGCCCTCGACCTTCTCAAGAGTCACCCGGAGGTCTGCGGCGTCGGCGGGCCGGGGCGCATGCCTCCCGACAGCATCCTGGCCCGGTGCATGAACGGATTGCACTACGGGCTGAACTCGAACACGTCGCGATGTTACGTGCGGTCGCTCGCAACGATGGACGCCCTTTACGTTGGGTCGGTCTTGCGGGATTACCCGTTTGATCCAAATTGCTACTGGGGTGAGGATGCCGACATGAACCTCCGGCTGATCGCCGCCGGGTACAAACTCCTCTTCGATCCATCACTCGCGGTGACTCACCATCACCCTATCAGCCTGGGAGGGATCCTCCATAAGTGGTACGAGTACGGGATCCAGTACCCGGTACCATACTTGAAGAAGAAGCGTTTCCTCTTCGATCCGGGGTTTCTGCCTCGAGTCGCCTATCTCCCCCTCCTCCTCTTGCTGCTCGTCGCAAGCTTGTTCAACCCGATTGCGCGATATCTTGCCCTCGCCGTGCTCATCTCGCTGCCGGCAGTCTACTCGTTCCTCGGTCTGAAGGCGGTTCGAGGACTCGACAGGCTGGCCTTCCCCCTGATCCATTCTCTGAAGCAGTGGGCGCATATGATTGGAATGCTGGTCGGACTGCTTCTCCCGTCGCAGCGGGTGAGGCGAGTCTCGGACTAGGACCCAAGTGCGCGTCTGTTTCGTCAGTGGGAACATCTACCCGCTCCTCGCCGGGCGCGTGGATGCCGGCATCCCGATCATCGGGGGAGCGGAGACCCAGCAGCTCCGAATCGCCCGAGAACTCACCCGTGCCGGGGTGGACGTTTCATTCGTGTCGGAGGACTTCGGGCAAGGTTTCGATAACGAAGCCGGCGGTTTCCGAGTGCTGGCCTACACATTCGGCCGGAACAAGCTCACACAGGCGAGGACCCTCTGGCGGGCGCTGGATTGTTCCGGCGCCGACGTGCTCTACGTCCGCGGCGTGCCCCGGTTCATCGGATGGATCGTCCTATACGCGGTTCTGCGCCGCCGTCCCCTGGTGATCGGGATGGCCACGAACCGCACGGTATTCCCCCGGCCCTTGAGCATGTTTTCGTTGCCTCTGGATCTCGCGTATCGTTGGGCCCTGTCGCGTGCGGCTGCGGTGATCGCGCAGACCGAGTTCCAACGCAGTTATCTCGCGAAGAACTACCGACATGCGGGCGCGGTCGTGATCCGGAATGGCTCCCCCTACTCTCTCGCGCGACCCGCCGAATACGCGGCGAGGAAATGCGCCGTGTGGATCGCGACCCTTCACCCGCACAAAGGGATCGAACGCCTCTTCGAGCTCGCCTCTCTGCGACCCGAGATTCCCTTCGAGATCATCGGGGCCCCAGAACGCGGCGACCGGACGTACTACGAGGAGACGATGCGACGCGCCCAGGCGCTCGCGAACGTCCGGTGGCTCGGCATCGTCCCGAACGAGAATCTCGATCAACTCCTATCGGGCGCCCTCGCACTCATCCACACGACCCTGCCCCATCCCGGGATTCCCGTGAACATCCATGAGGGTTTCCCGAATGTCTATCTTGAAGCCTGGCGCAACGGGGTCCCGGTACTGACCCTGGACACCGATCCAGATGATGTGATCTGCAGGGAAGGTCTCGGATTCCACTCGCGGAGCATCGAAGAGATGGCGCGCAACCTCGACGTCCTCTGCACGTCGCCCGAAACGTGGGGCCGCATGTCGTCGTCGGCCATCCGATATTTCGAGCGCGAGCATGCGATCGAGAGAGTCGGGCAGGAGTATCTTGAACTCTTTCGGAGGGTCCTCGTAAGGAAAGGCGCGTAGGGGCCGGGCTCTAGGCGGGTTTACCGCGCGCGGAACGTCCGCCTAGCGCGGCGCGGAGCGCACCAATGTCCGTCATCCATGCCTCCACGAAGCCGGAGGGGCCGTCGGGGACCGGAACGCCTCGGTTGCGATCGCGATACTCGAGCCAGAACACGATCAGGATTCCGACCATCCCGGACAGGATGAAGGTCAACACGCAGAGCAGTGAGCGCCTGGGCCACGACCGATAAACGGGCGGGAATGCTTGATCCAGAACGGTCAGGCTCGGCACATCTCCCGTTTCCTGGATCTTCGCCTTGTAGTACTGCTGGTTCAGGAGCTCGAACACCGTCTGCTGGACGGTCAAGTCGCGCATCACCATCGCCTGCTGCTGCGCGATCGCCGGAAGGTCCGCGAACGGAACCTGGAAGTCCCTCGAATCGGAATCCGCCGTCCCCTCGGGCGCTCCGTACTCGAGCTTCGAGTACTGCTTCCGCAGCTCCTCGAGCTTCGACTCGATGGCATGGATCTGGGGGTTGTCGGGGAGCATCGTCTGGCGGAGGATGTTGAGCTCCATCTCTCCGGCGATGATCTTCCCTTTGATCTCTCCAGCGGACTGGATCGCCGCTTTGGTCTGGTCCTCGATCGCGATCGCGCGGTTCTTGAGCTGCAGATGGACGAGCGAGTCGGACTCGGTCTTCATCCGCGCCTCGGTAATCTTGATCTGCTGCTCGAGGTAGATCCGGACGGCCCGCGCCCTCGACGTCGCCTTCTCGCGGTTGACGATGTTCAACTGGTCGGAGAACGCGTTGGCGATCCCCGCGGCCAGGTCGGCGGTCTTCCGTCTCGTCGAAACGCGGGGGAAGAACGGGGTCGCCACACTTACGTCGACCGAGATGATTCCCGCCTCGCTCTTGTCGAACTTCGCCCGCTTCTTGAGCAGGCGGACCGTCTCCTCCATCCCCCGGGCCTCGGGCAGCTTGTCGAACTTGAATTCGCGAATGAGATCGCACTGTCGCACGACCCCTTCGAAGACCGAGCGACTGCGCAGCATCTCGAGGAAGATCGCGCCCTCCCGCCGTCCCAGCCCTGCCATCAGATCGAGGCTGGATGGGCCCGACATCAGCGACGACAGGGAGAGGCCTTTCGTCTCCTCCGGAAGCAGGCTGACCTGCGCGTGGTAGACCTCGGGACCGATCAGGCTCAAGACGACCGCGACGACGCACGCGATCCCGACAAAAGAAACAAGAATCCTGCGTCGCGCGAGGAGGATGCGCGCATACTCCTTGAAGTCGGAAGGCGTCCGCCCCACCTGGTTCCCACCGCCATTCGCCATAGGTCGCGAAGCTAGTGCAAAGCTTTTGGAGTGTCAAGTTGATGCGGCCATGCTACGGTATCGGCCGGAGGACCAAGGAGGTCATGTCGTACGCGAACGCCGCGGTATCACAGCGGTCGCCGAAAGCGTTCCTGATCTGCTGCGCTGCGCTTGCTGGCTCCGTCTGGACGCTGGCGGCGCTCGAGCAAAGGATCGGTCTCGTTCTCGGCGGGTTCTTCGGCGTCGCGATGATGATCTTCCTGTTCTTCCATCCACGGATCGCCTTCCTGTTGTTCGTGTTCCTCGTTCCGACGCGGTTCTGGTTGACCGACGACCTGCACCTGTTGCCGAGCGCCCTGCGTTTCATGGACGATGCCGTTCTGATCGTCTTGACGCTCCGAATCATCTGCGACAGGCTGCGCTCGGGCCGGCTCATCGCTCGGACGCCGTGGGACATTCCGTTCTTCGTATACTTCGGCGTCGGGCTCGCGTCCGTTCTGGTCAATCATGTGCCCGTCTTGAACGCGATCGCGGGCACCCGCGGGCCGATCTTCTACGGTCTGGTCCTCTTCGTCATCGCCAATGGCTCGGATTACTTTGATCTGGAATACCTGGAGTGGATCTGGAAGCTCTTTCTGGTCTTCGGTGCGCTCCAGATCCTGTGCGGCCTGTATCAATACCCGCACCGGGGATTCGGCGCGGACTCGCTCACGGGGACGATGGGTGTGAATGGTCCGAACGACCTTGGAGTCTTTCTCGTCCCCGCCCTGTTCTACCTGCTTTCGTTGCGGTTTGACGCGGGGGATAAACGAATCACCGTCGTCGGCGGAATCTTTGTTTACCTCGCCACGATGATTCTCTGTGGATCGCGCGCCTCGTGGTTCATCTCGCTCGCCTCGATCGCCGTGCTCTGGGGAAGGCGGTTGCGCAGGCTGCGAACGCTGGTCACAGCGCTCGTTACGCTCGGATTGGTCACCTTCATCATCGCACGGGTCATTCTCTTGCAGGGGGTGCCCGACGTCTCCAAAGCGATCGGTTTCAGCGGGCTTTATGGGGCCTTGTTCCTGGTCTCGAGCGGCGGCGGCAACTTGGCCTATTACCCGATCGTCTGGCATCTTGTCACGAAGGGCGCGCCCGCGCCGCTCTTCGGTCTCGGACCCGGGATGGTGTCGAGCGGGGCGGCGGCGCATCTGAACGCGCCGATCTACCGGAACATCCTTTTCGACTACTTCGGGCAGACGACGTTCAACTTGGACGGCAACGTCGAATCTCAGATCCTTTCGACAGGCGGCGAGTTCGGGCCGATCGGGCTCATCGCATTGCTCTCGGTCTTCGTCATCTGGGCCGTTCTCGCGCTGCGCGCCCATCGAAGGAGCATCGGGGCGCGCGAAAGGGCGATGGGCGCTGCGGTATTTGCAGCCGCCGTGGGCTCGTTGATGCTGATTCCGATCCGCAACGCCTGGGAGATCCCCCACGTCGCCTTCTCGCTTTGGTTGCCCGGAACGATCCTGTACATGAAGCTCCAGGCTTCGACATTGTCGAAGCCCGTTCATTGCGGTTCGCCGCCAGCGCCGACGGTCCGCGGTCATTTGCCGGAGGGTGAGAATGTCTAGGTCAGCTCGGTTCCTTCTCGGACTTTTCTTCCTGCTCGCGATGGCCCCGCCGGGGCCGGCGAAGTCCGCGGACACTCCCTCCACCGACGAGACCGAACCGGCGCAGGTCGGGAAGAAAACGGAGGAACAGCTCAAGGCAAAGAGCGGCCCGCCGGATCAAATGCTCGAAGGCCCGGTCGACCCCACCCTCTATCACCTCGGCCCGGGGGATCTGCTGGACGTTCGGATCGGATCGAATCCGCCGGTCGACCGAATCCTGAGGGTCGCTCCTCAAGGGACGCTGATATTCCCGGAAGGAGCGCTGATCCTCGTCGCCGGACTGTCGATCGCGAAGGCCGAGAGCGTCCTCACCGAAAACCTCTCCCGCTACTACCGCAAGCCCGAGGTGAGGCTGAACCTCCTCGAATTGCGCACGTTCGGCGTCTTCGTCATCGGGGAGGTCGTGCGGCCCGGGATGGCGCGGGGATCGGCGGTGGATCGCGCCTCGGCCCTCATCGAGCGGGTCGGGGGACTGAAGCCGACCGCGTCGAACCGGGCGATCATGCTCACGCGGTCGACGGGAGAGGTCCTCCCCGTGGATCTCCTGCAATTCGAGGCAAACGGGGCGCTCCCGAACGATCCCATCGTCGAAGCAGGCGATCGGATCTATGTTCCGCCTGCCGGAGCGACGGCAGTCGTAAGCGGCGCGGTCCGCAAACCCGGCACGCGCGAGGTGATCGCGGGGGACTCGGTCGCGACGATGATCGGCCTCGCCCATGGCCTGCGGGACGACGCCCTCCTCGACTCCGCCTATGTCGAGTCGTTCGAGGGGACGCCGGCCCGATCGATGCGCCGCTATCTCGATCTGCGGGATCACGCCTCCTGGCGGGTCCGGATTCACCCGCGAGATCTCGTGTTCGTGCGCCCTAGACCGAACTGGACCGAGACCCGCGCCGTCATTCTCACCGGGGAGGTCCAGTACCCCGGGACTCACGCCCTGCCTGCCGACTCGCTGCCGCTCACGCAGGTCATCGGGCTCGCGGGAGGCTTCACCCGGTTCGCATCGCTG
>Ga0315286_10007497_pt1 | contig 10685 bp, 9 predicted proteins | sample YL17G10_0_MG_FD_205038 | JGI IMG/M metagenome (GOLD analysis project Ga0315286, IMG submission 205038) | Sediment microbial communities from Yellowstone Lake, YNP, Wyoming, USA - YL17G10_0 | ecosystem: Environmental > Aquatic > Freshwater > Lake > Sediment | place: USA: Wyoming | collected...
CGACATCGAGGCCGTGGACGTGGCGGGGTGGGCCCCCGCGCTGCGGCGGCTGCCCGAACTGGGGCCGGCCGGCGCCAACGTCGACTTCGTCGAGTTGGACGCCGGCGGCACGCTGCTGCTGCGCACCTTCGAGCGCGGCGTCGAGGGGGAGACCCTGGCGTGCGGCACCGGCGCCACGGCCACCGCCGCGGCGGCCACCGGCCTCGGCTGGGGGAAGCCGCCGTGGCGCGTGCGCACCCGCAGCGGGGACCTGCTCGAGGTCGCCTTCGAGCTCGGTCCCGGGACGCTCACCGGCGTCGTGCTGCGCGGCCCGGCGGTGCGCGTCTTCGCGACCGAGTACGAACCGGCCTGAGGCTCGCCCCGGCGCCGTCGGGTGCGGTCGCCCGCGCGGCGCCATCGCGTTCTCGTTGACCGCCCCTCGGCACTCTGAAAGACTGGCCCGGCGATGGGAGGCGGGCGCGACCCCGCCACGCGGGCCGCTCCCACCGCGGGCACCCCACACGGGAGGAACCATGTTCGAAGGTCTCTGGGTCGCGATCGTGACGCCGCTGCGCGACGGCCGCGTGGACGAGCCGGCGGTCGAGCGGCTCGTGGACTTCCTCGTCGCCGCCGCGGCCGACGGCATCGTGGTGGCCGGCAGCACCGGCGAGGGGGCCACGCTCACGGGCGCCGAGCGCCGCCGCCTCTACGATCAGGTGCGCGAAGTGGCCGGCGGCCGCTGCCGGCTGGTGGCCGGCACCGGCACCAACGACACCGCCGTGTCGATCGAGCGCACGCGCGAGGCGCTGGCGGCGGGCTACGACGGCGCCATGCTCGTGACGCCCTACTACAACAAGCCCACGCCGGCCGGGCAGGTGGCGCACTTCACCGCGGTGGCCGACGCCGTGGACCTGCCCATCGTCCTCTACAACGTGCCCGGCCGCACCGGCACCAACATGCTCCCGGAGACGGTGGCCAAGCTGGCGGCGCATCCGCGCATCGTGGCGGTGAAGGAGGCCTCCGGCTCGCTCGACCAGGTGAGCGCCATCCGCGCGGCCTGCGACATCACGGTGCTGTGCGGCGACGACTCGCTCACCCTGCCCATGCTGGCGGTGGGGGCGCGCGGCGTCATCTCGGTGGTGGGCAACGTGGCCCCGCGCGAGATGCGCGAGCTGCTCGTGCACTTCGAGGCCGGGCGGCTGAGCGAGGCGGAGGCCATGCACCGCCGCCTGCTGCCATTGGCGCGCGGCCTGTTCGTGGAGTCGAACCCGGGGCCGGTGAAGTTCCTGCTCTCCGCCTGGGGGATGATCGCCAACGAGCTGCGGCTGCCGCTGGTGCCGGTCGGGAAGGCGTCGGAGGGCAAGATCCTCGAGGCGGCGCTCGCCGCCGGGGTGGCGGGACCGCGCGCCGCGGCCGGCCGGTCGGCATGAACGCGGCGGGGGGCGGGCCCATCGGCGTGGCCGTCGCGGGCGCGGCCGGCAGGCTCGGCGGTGCCGTGCTGCGCCGGCTGGCGGGCGACTCCCGCTTCACGGTGACCGCCTGCCTGGAGCGGCCGGGACACGCCGGTCTCGGCCGGCCCCCGCTGGCGGACCTCGCCGGGCTACCGGCGTGTGTTCCCGACGACGGGCCTTGGGGATCGCCCCGCGTGTTCTTCGACGCCGGCGCGGCCGGCGCAGTGGCGGCCCACGTGCGCCGGGCGGCCGGCGACGGAGTCGCCCTGGTGGTGGCGGTGACCGGCTTGCCGGAAGCCGCGGAAAGGGAGCTCGAGGCGGCGGCCCGCCGCGTGCCCGTCCTGGTGAGCCCGAACCTCAGCCTGGGCGTGACGGTCCTGGCCGGCCTGCTGCGCGAGGCTGCCCGGCGGCTGCCGGGCTACGACGTGGAGATCGTGGAAGCGCACCACGCGGCCAAGCGCGACAGCCCCTCCGGGACGGCGCTGTGGCTGGGGCGCGAGGCGGCGGCGGCCCGCGGCTGGGCGTGGCCGGACGCGGCGCGCCCGGGCCGCCAGGGGGCGGTGGGCCCGCGCCCGGAGCGCGAGATCGGCATCCACTCGCTGCGCGGCGGGTCGGCCGTCGGCGAGCACCGCGTGCGCCTGGCGGGACCCGGCGAGCACCTCGAGCTGGCACATGTGGCCGAGAGCCGCGACGGCTTCGCGGCCGGCGCGCTGGAAGCGCTCGCCCTGGTGGCCCGGTCCGGTCCCGGGCGATACACGATGGAGGATGTGACGACCGGGCGCTGAGGGCGACGGCATCAGGCGAGCCCGGGCCCGGCGGGGAACGCGCCGCTCCCGCACGGCGCGGCCGCGGCTTCGAGAGCCGCACGCATCGACCGCGAAAAGACGCCGGGCGCGGGCCCTTCAGCGCGCGAAAAAGATGGAGCGGGAGCGGAGCGGGCGGAAGGTCACACGAAGCGCTTTTGGACGTACTTGCTGAGGCGGGATTTTTGGCGAGCGGAAGTGCCCGACTTGAGGACGCCCTTCTTGGTGGCCCGGTCGAGGACGGACGCCGCGCTCCGGAGAGCCTTCTCGGCTTCCTCCTTGGAGGCGGCGCCGCGCACCTGCTTGAGGGCCGATCGCACGCGCGACTTGACTTCCACGTTGTGCTGCCGGCGCTTCTCGTTGGTGCGGACGCGCTTGACAGCGGACTTGTGATGGGGCACGGAAGACCTCCTTAAGGCCTACGGCAAACGTTTGGATTGAGAATCGCTTGGCAGACTTTATGCAGCCGCCTGCCGGCCTGTCAAGCGGCCGCGCCCGGGCGGGTTGTGAGGCCGCAGCCCGGCGTGATAACTTCACTTAGCCCCCGCCCCGTCGCTTGGAACCCGGCTTGCCCACGCGGGGTGGAGAGGAGCGTGTACGCCATGGCGAAAGAGAGCTTCCGGGCGGCCGTCGATCGGTTGCCGCCTCGCCCTGGCGTCTACCTCATGAAGGATCCCCGCGGCCGGGTCCTCTACGTCGGCAAGGCCAATCGCCTCGACCAGCGGGGACGCAACTACCTGCAGCCGGCCGACGCCCTGCACCCCCGCACCCGCAAGCTCCTGCAGCACGCCGAGGACCTGGACTTCATCGTCACCGGGAGCGAGGCGGAAGCGCTCGTGCTCGAGGCCACGCTGGTGCGCGAGCACCGCCCGTACTTCAACGTCCGGCTCAAGGACGACAAGAGCTTCCCGTGGATCCGGATCTCGGTGGGGGAGGAGGTGCCGCGCCTCTCCCTGACCCGGCGCGTGGCGAGCGACGGCTCGCGCTACTTCGGGCCGTACACCGACGCGGGCGCCCTGCGCGCCACGCTGCGTGCCCTGCGGCGCGTCTTCCCGCTGCGCACCTGCGCCGACTTCGCCGCGTATCGGCGGGCCGACCGGCCGTGCCTCAACTATCACGTCCGCCGCTGCGTCGGCCCGTGCTACTCGCGCGCCGCCGTGGCGCCCGGGGAATACCGGGCCCTGGTGGACGGCCTGACCCTCTTCCTCTCCGGGAAGCAGGAAGCCGTGCGGGAGCGTCTGGCCGGCGAGATGCAGCGCGCCGCGGCGCAGCGGGAGTACGAGCGCGCGGCACGGCTGCGCGACCAACTGGCGCGGCTCGAGCGCGTGGCGCCGGCGCAGCGCATGGCCGAGCCGGGCGAGCGCGACGCCGACGCGGTGGGCGTGGCGTGGCAGGGGCAGGATGCCTGCGCCGCCGTGCTGCAGGTGCGCGGCGGACGCGTGCTGGGGCGGCAGACACGCTTCCTGCGCGGCGCCGGGGGCAGCCCGCCCGCGGATCTCGTGAGCCAGTTCGCCGCGCAGCACTACCTGCGCGCCCCGGCGCCGCCGGCCGAGGTTTGGTTGCCCGAGGCGCTCGCCGACGCGGCGGTGCTCGAGGCGGCACTGGCGCGCGACGGACGTCGCGTGCGCTTCAAGGTGGCGCGCCGCGGACGGGCGCGGCGGCTCGTGGAGCTGGCGCAGGAGAACGCGACGCTGGCTCTGGAAGCCCATCTGGCCAGCCGCGCGGGCCGGCGCGGCCGCTACCAGCGGGCGGTCTACGACCTCCAGCGGGCCCTCGGCCTGGCCGAGCCGCCGTTCCGCGTGGTGTGCTTCGACATCTCGAACCTGAGCGGCATGGACGCCGTGGCCTCGGTGGTCGTGGCGGAGAACGGCCGCCCGCGGCGCAGCGGCTACCGGCGGATGCGCATGCGCGCGGTGGGGCCCGATGACTTTGCCATGATGCGCGAGGCGGTCGGTCGGTACGGGGCGCACGTCGCCGGGGGCGAGATCCCGCGACCGGACCTGGTGGTCGTGGACGGCGGCATCGGCCAGGTGGGGGCGGCGCGCGAGGCGCTCGCCGCGGCGCAGCTGGGCGAGTTGGCGCTGGTCGGGCTGGCCAAGCGCGAGGAGACGGTGGTCTTCCCGGACGGCCGCTTGCTGAGCCTGCCGCGGCGCGGCGGGGCGCTGCGCTCGTTGCAGCGGCTGCGGGACGAGGCGCACCGCTTCGCGATATCGTACAATCGCAAGCTGCGCGGCAAGCGCACGGTGGGCTCGGTCCTGGACGGTGTGCCGGGGGTCGGCCCGGCGCGGCGGCGCGCGCTCCTGGCCGCCTTCGGGAGTGTGGCGGCGGTGCGGGCGGCGGCGCCGGAAGAGCTGGCGCGGCGCTCGGGCGTGCCCCGGCCGATCGCCGAGCGGATCGCTGCGGTGCTGCGCGAGGGCGAAGCGGAGGGCGGCCATGGCGGCAACGCGGCGTAGGGCGCCGGTCGGCGAGCCGATGGGCGAGCCGGTGGTCTACGGCACACTGCGCACGCCGTGGGGCAAGCTGTGGGTGGCGGCCAGCCGCAGCGGCCTGGTGGCCCTGTCCTTCCGGCCGCAGCCGGCGGGCCGTCTGGCCGAGGGGCTGGCCGGACGCGTCCCGGTGGTCTTCGTGCGCGACCCGGGGGGCCTCGCCGAGTACGAGGCCGCGCTGGCGGCTTTCCTCGACGGGCAGACGAGCCGTCTGGTCCTCCCCGTGGACCTGCGGGGGGTAGGGGAGTTCGCGCGCCGCGTCTACGAGGTGACGCGCGCCATCCCCTGGGGTCAGACGCGCAGCTACGCGGAGGTCGCCGAGCAGGTCGAGTCGCGCCGCCACGCGCGCGCCGTCGGGCAGGCGCTGGCCGACAACCCGGTGCCCATCGTCATCCCGTGCCACCGCGTGGTGGCGTCGCGCGGCGGTCTGGGCGGGTTCTCGGCCGGCCTGGTGTGGAAGCGGCGGCTGCTGGCCCTGGAACGCGGGCAGCAGGTCCTCGGGGTCTAGGGGCGCATGGGCGAACCGGCCGTCAAGGGGGGCGACGCGGTCGCGCGGGCGGTCCGGGACTACCTCGACTCGATCCGCTACGTGCGCCGCCTGGCCCCGCGCACCCTAGAGGCCTACGGCCACGACCTGGCGGACTACGCCGCCCACCTGCGCTCGGCCGGGGTCCGGGACCTGAAGGAGGTGACGCCGGAGGCCATAGGGGAGTATCTTCTTCGGCGCCGCCGTTCGGGGTTGGCCCCCCGCACCCTGGCGCGCCGTCGCGCGGCGATCGCGGGTCTGCACGCGCACGCGGCGGAGGCTGGCACGTGCCCGAGCGACCCCACCCGGGAGCTGGATCCGCTGCGCGTGGGGCGCCGGCTGCCGCGCGCCCTGCCGCTCGAGGACGTGGAGCGGCTGCTCGCGCAGACGCTCGGCGAGGGGCCGCTGGCGCTGCGCGACCGGGCGCTCCTGGAGTTGGCCTACGCCAGCGGCCTGCGCGCCTCCGAGGTCGTCGGCCTCGACACCGAGGCAGTGGACCTCGACGGGCGCCTGGCGGTCGTGTTCGGCAAGGGCAGCAAGCAGCGCCTGGTGCCGTTCGGTGGCGCGGCGGCGCGGGCGCTGACGCGCTACCTGGAGGCCGCCCGCCCGGCGCTGGTGCGCGGCCGCGGCGAGGCGGCGCTGTTCGTGAACCGCTTCGGGCGCCGCCTGAGTCGCATGGGTTTCTGGAAGGTGGTGGCCGGATACGCGCGCGCCGCCGGGCTCGGGGCGCGCGTCAGCCCGCACGTGCTGCGCCACTCCTTCGCCACGCATCTGCTGGCGGGAGGCGCCGACCTGCGGGTGGTGCAGGAGCTGTTGGGACACGCTTCGGTGACCACGACGCAGATCTACACGGAGGTGGACAGAGAGCACCTGCGGGAGGTCCACCGTCACTTTCATCCCAGACCCTGAGGGGCGCGCGCCGCGACAGGAGCGCCGCCCGGGAGGCCGGATGTCCCCGGTCCGCATCGATCATTTCGTGAGGAGCACCCGTTGCTGGCTGGGGCGCGCCGCGCTCGGCGCGTTCGTGGCCGTGGTTTGGATCGCACCGGCGTCTGCCCAGGAGCCGCCGCCGCTGCCCGGCGCCGCACCGGCCGGGACCGGCTGGCGCCCGCGCATCGTGCGCGAGGGCACGGTGTCCCTGGGCGGGCAGGCGCAGTACGGCACCTTCTTCGCCAACACCGGCTTCGGTCGCGACTACGACGCCGGGCCGGGCATGACCATCCGCCTGCGCTACCGCACCAGCCGGGAGACGGCGCTCGGCCTGTCCTTCGAAGGGCAGCGCATGAATGCGACCGAGGATCCGGTGGCCAGCGACGACCCCGACTGGATCCGGGGCATCGTCACGACCTTCGACTACTATCAGTACTTCCGGGTCAAGAAGCGCGCGCCGCGCTATCTGGTGGCCGGGGCCGGGCTGGTGCAGACGCGGCGGCAGCTGCAGAACGGCGAGACCGAGTTCCCCGGCGATGCCGGGGTGGTGACCCTGGGGGCGGGCACCGAGATCTGGTGGAAGCGCGGGATCACCTTCGACCTGTCGGCCCGCTACTACCTGTTCGCCAGCGGCGGCGACGGCGCCGTCGAGCTGTCGCACAACGTGCAGGCGGCGCTGGGCTTCCAGCTCTACACGTCGAAGTGATGGGCCGCGACCGCGTCGGGAAGGACGCAGCAGCTTGACCGAACCCGACCGCCACGACCGGCCGGACGGCGACCGCCCGATCCGCGACGCGCTGGACTACCACGTCGGCCAGCGGATCCTGCATCCGCAGTTCGGCGAGGGGCTCATCGTGGACGTGCGCCGCGGGCGGGGTCCCGAGGTCATCGAGGTCGTCTTCGGCACGGAACTGAAGCGGCTCTCGGCGCGGGTGCGCTGGCAGCCGGCGGATGCGGCGGGCCGCTCACCGGCGCGCCCGGCGACCGCGCCGGGGGCCGGCCCCGAGTCGGGCGCCCCGGCCCCGGCGCCGCCGCGCGGGGCCGGCGGGCTGGGGCTCACCGTGACCGCCGAGTCGGCGGGCCTCCTGGAGCGCTGGGCCCAGGGCGATCGGGTGAGCGCCTCGCTCTTCGAGGCCGGGATGCGCGCCGAGCGCTACTCGGCGTGGGCGGCGCCGGATCGGCTCATCTCGCTCGACTCGCTGCGCGGCGTGCAGCGCTTCCCGCACCAGCTGCGGGCGGCGCAGGCGGCCATGCGCGACCTCGGCGGGCGCTGCCTGCTGGCCGACGAGGTGGGGCTCGGCAAGACCATCGAGGCCGGCATCGTGCTCAAGGAGTTCCTGCTGCGCGGCCTGGTGCGCTCGGTGCTCGTGCTGGTGCCCGCCTCGCTGGTCGAGCAGTGGGCGGAGGAGCTGCACGAGAAGTTCGAGCTCGACTTCCTGGTGTCGCGCGGGGCCGACGGCGCCTGGGGCCAGCACCCGCTGATCATCGCCTCGCTGGAGACGGCGCGCCACCAGCGCCACCGCACGCGCGTGCGCCGGGCCGGCTACGACCTGGTCATCGTCGACGAGGCCCACCGGTTGCGCAACCATCTCACGCTGGGCTGGAAGTTCGTCAACGAGCTGGGCGCCCGCTACCTGCTGCTGCTCACCGCCACCCCGGTGCAGAACGACCTGCGCGAGCTGTACAACCTCGTCACCCTGCTGCGGCCCGGCGCGATCGGGACCTTCGCGCAGTTCAAGCGCGACTTCATGACCTCGGGGGACCGCCTGCGCCCGCGCAACGTGGAGAAGCTGCGCGAGCTGCTGGCGCAGGTGATGATCCGTTCGCAGCGCGCCCAGACGCAGATCAAGTTTCCCAAGCGGTACGTGCGCACCCTGGCGGTGGAGCTGACCGGGGAGGAGTACCAGCTCTACGTGGACGTCTCCGACTTCGTCTCCCGCACCATCGAGCTGGGCGACGACGAGGTCCGGCAGCGTTGGTATTTCACCCTGGTCGTCCTGCAGAAGGAGATGGGCTCGAGCACCGCGGCGGCGGCCGGCACGCTGCAGCGGCTGGCGTCGAAGGCGCGGCCGGGGCTGGAGATGGCGCGGCTCAAGGCCCTGGCCGAGCGCGCCGCGGCGGTGGTCGAGTGCCGCAAGGTGCAGGCGCTGCTCCAGCTGCTCTCCGGGCTCGACGACAAGGCCATCATCTTCACCCAGTTCCGCGGCACGCAGGAGCTGCTGGCCCGCGCCCTCGAGGAGGCGGGCCTGGAGGCGGTGCTCTACCACGGCGAGCAGGACTGGGCGGAGAAGGAGGAGGCGATCGAGGCCTTCAAGGGCAAGGTGCCTTTCCTGATCTCCACGGAGGCCGGCGGCGAGGGGCGCAACCTGCAGTTCTGCCACCACGTGGTGAACTACGACCTGCCGTGGAACCCGATGCGCGTCGAGCAGCGCATCGGGCGCGTCCACCGCCTGGGGCAGACCCAGGATGTCTACATCCACAATCTGGTCGCCAAGGGCACGATCGAGTTCCACGTGATCGAGATCCTGGAGAAGAAGATCAGCCTCTTCGAACTGGTGGTGGGGGAGGTCGAGGAGATCCTCGGCCACTGGAACCCGGAGGGCTCGTTCGAGGAGGAGATCTTCCGCATCTGGGTGGAGAGCCGCGATTCCCAAGCCCGCCAGAACCGCTACGGCGAGTTCGCCTCGCGGCTGACGCAGGCTCGCAAGCGCTACTTCCACGAGCAGGACCTGCAGCGCGCCCTGCTGCCCTCCGAGGGGCGCTCGTGACCGGCCCGCGGCCGCGGGCCGGGGCCGGGCGGGGCAAGGCGTCGGGCCCGCCCAAGGCGGCGAAGCGGCGGCGGGCCCCGATGGCCGCGGCCGCCGTCCCGGCTGCTTCCCCGGCGGGGCCCGAGCGCGCCGAGACCGCGTTCGGGCGCTTCGTGGTCGACTTCCTGGAGGTGCGCGGCGGGACCTGCCAGAAGCTGGCGGGGGGCGACTGGCAGGCGACCTTCGACCCGGGGCTGGCCCGGCGGCTGCGCCGGCAGAGCGCGCGGCTGGTCTTCGATCCCGACTGCGCCATCCTGCCGCGCGGCGGCATCTTCGTGGCCCCCGGCAGCCGGGCGGGCCTGATCGTGCTCGAGCTGGCGCGCGGCGCCGGGCACGTGACGCGTGAGCGGCTGGAAGCGGCGGCGGGCGTCGATGCCGGGGCGCTGGCCAAGGCCGGGTTCGTGGTGCACGACGCGCGCCTGCGCTCCTGGGAGGTCGGCGAGCCGCGCCACGTCGTGCAGATCCTCTTCCACGTCACCCTGACCCTGAAGGGCGGCGGCGCCGAGCAGGACCTGCGCACCGTGCTCGCCGAGCCGCGCGGTCCGGCCTTCGAGTTCGTCGAACCCGAGGAGCGCCGCGGCTGGCGGCTGCGGGACGGCTTTCCCGAGGGGCCGGTGTGGTGGGGCGACCGCGACCTGGCGCAGATGGTGCCGGCGCGCGAGGCGATCCCGGTCTGGGGCAGTCTCATCGGCTGGCTGAGCCGAGTGCAGGAGCCGCGGTTGGAGCGCTGGCGGCGGCGCTGCGAGGAGACGCGCGAGCGGGACCTGGCGCGCATCAACGGCTACTTCGAGACGCGTCTGCAGGAGGAGGAGAACCGGCGGCGGCGGCGCAGCGAGATGCACGAGGAGGAGGACCACGCCACCGAAGCGGAGATCAAGCTCGAGTGGGAGCGACGGGTGCGCTCGGTGCGGGCGCGCTGGGACGCCCGCGCCGAGCTGCGGCTGTGGGGGGTGGAGGAGATCGCCCGCCCACGCGCGCCGGTGACGTGGACGTACGAGACCCGGGCGGGCCTGCGCACGCTGTCGGGGGAAGTGGATCTGGCGGACGGCGTGGTTGCCCGGTTGCCCTGTCCGGTCTGCGGACGCCTGGTGGGGGAGTACTGGTGGGAGGGGGGGTTCGTCTGCCGGCGCTGCCGGGGCCGGGGGGTACAGGCCACGGAGCCGGCGGAGTCCCCGCCCAGGGCCCCGGCCGGGCGGATCCCGGCGCGCAAACGCCCCGGCTGAGCCGGGCTCCCCCGGGCATTGCCTCCGCGCGGCCCAGGGCGTAGATTCTCCAGCGAACTGCAGTCCGACCGCCGGCCGAGGCGGCCCCACGGCGCCCCGGTCGCTTTCGTTCCTCCCCAAGCGCCCTTCCGGCTGACGCCTCGCGTGTGCCCGCGCCGGGAGAGGAACGCGTTCATGGGCTCGGGTCCGGGACCCGAGCGGAGGCAACGTGACCGAACCCCATCTCACTCGTCGCCAGCGGGAAGATCCCCTGGTCATCGCCTGGCTCCGCGCGCAGGAGTGGCTGGAGGCCAACGCGCGAGTGCTGGCCATCGTGGCGGGCGCCCTCGTGCTCGTGGCCGTCGTCGCCGTCCTGTGGTCGCGCGCCAGGGCGCAGGCCGCCGACAAGGCCAGTGCCCGCGTCACCGAGATGTCGGCCTTGTACTGGCGCGGCGATTACGCCAGCGTCCTGACGCAGGCCGACGGGATCCGCAAGGAGTT
>Ga0315286_10007498_pt1 | contig 10685 bp, 9 predicted proteins | sample YL17G10_0_MG_FD_205038 | JGI IMG/M metagenome (GOLD analysis project Ga0315286, IMG submission 205038) | Sediment microbial communities from Yellowstone Lake, YNP, Wyoming, USA - YL17G10_0 | ecosystem: Environmental > Aquatic > Freshwater > Lake > Sediment | place: USA: Wyoming | collected...
GCTCGAGCTGATGCTCGCCGCGGTGTCCATCAACGTGGTGGCGCTCACCACCCTCACGGGCCACGACGCGGCGATCGGGCAGGTGGTGGCGCTGATCCTGGTCGGCGTGGCGGCGTCGGAGACGGCCGTCGCGCTCTCGCTCTTCGTGGCGATCCACCGGGCTTCGCACAGCATCGACGTCGAGTCGCTCTCGGAGCTCAAGGGATGAGCGGTTCCGTCCTCGCGGCCCTGATCGCCCAGGGGGCGCCGCTCGCGGCGTGCGTCGTCATCCTCGTGGCGCTGCGCGCCCGGCCGCGCGCCGCGGCCGCCACGGGCATCGCGGCGCTCACGCTCAGCCTCGCCGCCACCGCCGCGCTGGTGTGGCGCATCGCCATCCCCAACGTCTCGTGGGTCGCGCAGGCGGTGTGGCTCCCGGTGCAGGGGAGCCCCGGCCTCGCCTTCGGCGTGATGGCGGACCCGCTCGCGACCTCGATGGCCTTCATCGTCGCCTTCGTCACGCTGGCGGTGATGGTCTATTCGCTGGGCTATATGCGGGGCGACCCCGGCTTCGCCCGGTTCTACGGCTTCCTCGCCCTCTTCGGCTGGGCGATGCTGGGCCTGGTGCTGGCGTCGAACCTCCTTCAGCTCCTCGTCTTCTGGGAGCTGGTCGGCCTGGCCTCGTTCCTCCTCATCGGCTTCTGGTTCGAACGCCCGGCCCCTGCCGCCGCCGCCCGCAAGGCGTTCCTGATGACGCGCGTCGGCGACGTCGGCTTCCTGCTCGGCGTGCTGCTGCTCATCAAGCAGCTCGGCATCGCGACGATCCCGGACCTGGTGCGTGCCGCGACGCAGCTCGATCCCGGCTTCGTGCAGGTGGTCGCGATCCTGCTGCTGATGGGCGTCATCGGCAAGAGCGCGCAGGGCCCGCTGTTCACGTGGCTCCCCGACGCGATGGAGGGCCCGACCCCCGTCTCCGCGCTGCTCCACTCGGCGACGATGGTGGCGGCGGGCGTCTTCCTCGTGGCGCGCCTCCACGGCTTCTTCGCCGCGGCGCCGGCGGTGATGCACGGCCTGCTGTGGCTGGCGCTCGTCACGGCGCTGGCCACCGCGACGATGGCGATGGTGGCGGGCGACATCAAGCGCGTCCTCGCCTACTCATCCATCTCGCAGCTCGGCTACATGCTGATGGCGCTGGCGGCCGGGAGCGTCTCGGCGGGCTTCTTCCACCTGACGACGCACGCCGGCTTCAAGGCGCTGCTGTTCCTCGCGTCCGGCATCTTCATCCACCACGCGCACTCCAACGAGATGAAGGAGATCGCCGAGCACGACCCGATGTCGCAGCGGGCGGGGGTGATCGGCCTGGTGGCGGGGAGCGCCGCGCTGGCCGGGGTGATCCCCTTCGCCGGCTACTTCTCGAAGGAAGCGGTGCTGGCGAGCCTCGGCGAAGGCGCCGGCACGGTCGCCCTGGCGCTGGCGTACCTCGGCGCGGGGCTCACGGCGTACTACAGCTTCCGGATGGTGTTTCTGACCTTGAGGGGCACAGGGGCACAGGGGCACAGGGGCACGGACGCACCGGCGCACCGTCCGGCGCACGGGGGGCACGGGTCCGCGGCGGTGCATGCGGCGCTGGCGGCGCCGGTGCTGGTGCTCGCCGCGCTCACGCTGGTCCTCGGCTACCTCGGCGGCTTCTTCGCGACGCGGCTCTCGCCCGGCGCGCCGCACGAGGGGCCGTTCGTCATCGGCACCGGGGCGCTCCTCGCGCTCGGTCTCGTGGCGGCGGGCATCGCGCTCGCCTGGTTCGAGTTCGGCGCGCGGGGCGCGGCCCGCGTCGGCTTCGCGGAGCGGAACCCGGCGATCAGGGGCTTCCTCGCGAACAACTGGTACGTGGACCGGCTCTACAACGCGACGATCGTGCGGTGGGCGCTCGCGCTCTCGCGGGCCGCGAAGTGGAACGACCACACGGTCCTCGACGGGGCCTCCGACGTCGTCGCTGACGGCACGGTCTGGGGCGGGCGGATCCTCTCGATGGTGCAGAACGGCTACGTGCAGGCGTACTTGGCCGCGGCCATCAGCGTGGTGGCGGCGCTCGGGATCTGGCTGGTGCGGACGGGGGGCCGGCCGTGACGGGCGTGCCGCTGCTCACCCTCCTCGTGCTCTGCCCGACGGTCGGCCTGGCGGCGATCCTCGCCATCCCGGGCCGGTACCCCAAGGCCATCAAGGTCGCGGCGGCCCTCACGGGCCTCGCCACTCTGATCGTCACGACGCTCATCTACCTGCGCTTCGACCCGACGGCCAAGGGCTACCAGTTCGTCGAGCAGGTGCCGTGGATCCCCGGCGTCGGCATCGAGTGGCACAACGGCATCGACGGCATCAGCCTCGCGCTGCTCGCCCTCACGTCCATCGTCTTCTTCACGGGCGTGCTGACGATGTGGGAGCTTGAGGACCGCGTGAAGGAGTTCTTCGCCTTCATGACGCTGCTGGTCATCGGCGTGTTCGGCGTCTTCCTGTCGCTCGACCTGTTCTTCTTCCTCTTCTGGTACGAGGTCGCGGTCCTGCCGATGTACCTCCTGATCGCGGTCTGGGGGAGCACGCGGAAGGAGTACGGGGCGATGAAGCTGACCCTGTACCTCCTGGCGGGGACGGCGCTGGTGGTGCCGGCCGCGCTGGCGATCTACTGGGCGGCGGGCCTCAACACCTTCGACATGGTCCGGCTGGCGTCCGTCACCTACAGCCACAGCTTCCAGGTCGTCGTCTACCCGTTCCTGTTCGTCGGCTTCGGCATCCTGGCCGGCATGTGGCCGCTGCACACCTGGTCGCCGGTGGGTCACGTGGCGGCGCCCACGGCCGTCTCGATGCTGCACGCCGGCGTCCTGATGAAGCTCGGCGCCTACGGCATCCTGCGGGTGGCGATGATGACGCTGCCGGAGGGCGCCCACACCTGGGCGTACGCCACCGCGGCCTTCGCGACGGTGAACATCGTCTACGGCGCCTTCGTGGCGCTGTCGCAGACGGACCTCAAGTTCATCATCGGGTTCAGCTCGGTCTCGCACATGGGCATCGTACTGCTCGGCCTCTCCACGCTGTCGGTGGACGGCATCAACGGCGCGGTGTTCCAGATGTTCAGCCACGGCGTGATGACGGCCCTCTTCTTCGCCGCCGTCGGCTACATCTACGACCGCCTCCACACCCGCGACATCACGCGGCTGGGCGGGCTGTCGCGGCACCTCCCGGTGGCCTCGGCGTTCTTCATCGTCGCGGCGCTGACCGGCGCCGGCGTGCCGGGCTTCGCCTCCTTCTGGGCGGAGCTGCTGGTCTTCCTCGGCACTCTGAAGACGTACCCGATCCTCGCTGTTCTCGTGGTCGGCGCGCTCGTCATCACGATGGCCTACTCGATGCGCGCCATCGTGGTCGGCTTCTTCGGCGAGCCGCGTGAGGCGCACCCGCACGTGGCGGACATCTCCTTCTTCCTCTCGGTGCCGCGCCTCATCCTCGTCGCGGTGCTGCTCGTGTTCGGCTTCTATCCGCGCCTCCTCCTCGACATCGTCGATCCCGCGACGCGGGCGCTCGTGGCGGTGCTCCCATGAGCCGCCTCCTCGCCCTCCTGCCCGAGGTTGCGCTGGTCCTGACCGGCCTCCTGATCTTCGCGGCGCTGATGCGCGAGCGGCACCGCGAGGTGTGGGCCCGCCGCGCGGCGCAGTTCGGCGGCGTGCTGCTGGTGGCGGCGTGCGCTCTCTCGCTGAACCAGGGCCTCGAGATCTTCTGGTCCACGTACCGCGTAGACGGCTTCTCGCAGCTCGTGAAGCTGGCCGTCGCCCTCGGGTACCTGGAGTCGGTCTATCTGGTGCGCGACGGGGCGGGGCAGCGCGACGACGCCCGCGCCGAGGTGTTCTTCTTCCTGCTGACGTCGGCGTCGGGGCTGATGGTGATGGCCAGCGCCGTCGAGTTGCTCGCGCTGTACCTCGGACTCGAGATCGCGTCGTTCTCGCTGTTCGTACTGGTGCCGCTGCGCACCGGCTTCGCGCTGGGCAAGGAGGCGGGGCTCAAGTTCCTGGTCGTGGGGCTGGCCGCCTCGGCGGTGACGCTGTTCGGGCTGTCCATCCTCGTCGGCCTCACGGGGACGACGCGGCTCGCCGAGATGGCGGCCATCCTGCCGACGATCGCCGGAGAGCCGGCGCTGCTGTTCGCTCTCGCGCTGTTCCTCTCGGGTTTCCTCTTCAAGCTGGCGCTGTTCCCGTTCCACTTCTGGGCGCCCGACGTCTACGAGGGGGCGAGCCACGGCGTGGCGGCGTTCGTCGCCACGGCGTCGAAGGTCGCGGCGGTGGCGCTGCTGGTGCGCCTGCTCGCGCTGACTGAGCTCTCCGGCTCGCTGCTGGCCGGCGCGCTCGCGGTCTCGGCAGCCGTCTCGATGACGCTCGGCAACCTCGTCGCCATCGTGCAGCGGGACCTGAAGCGGATGCTGGCGTACTCGGCCGTCGCGCAGGCGGGGTACATCGCGGTCGGCCTGGTGGCGTTCAACGCCGACGGCTTCGCGGCGGCGCTGTTCTACGGCCTGCTCTACCTGCTGATGAACGCGGCGGCGTTCCTCGTGGTGGCGCGCGTCGGGGCCGACGGCACCAACCCGTCGCTCGAGGACCTGCGCGGGCTGCACCGGCGCTCGCCGCTCTTGGCGGCAACGCTGCTGCTGGCGGTCTTCGCCCTCGCCGGCGTCCCCCCGACGGCGGGCTTCATCGGCAAGTGGTTCCTGTTCCGCGCGGCGATGATGGAGGGGTACTGGTGGCTGGTGCTGCTCGGCGCGGTGAACGCGACGGTCTCCATCTACTACTACCTCGTCGTCGTGAAGCACGCGTACCTCCTCCCCGCGGAAGAGGAGCAGCCGGTGCACCTCACGCTCGGGGACAAGGCGCTGGCGTACGGACTGTGCGCGGCGATCGTGGTGCTGGGCGTATGGCCGACGCCGGTGTACGACCTGGCCGTGCAGGCGGTGTCGAACCTGCCGTAGATCCCGGCGCAGGCCGCGCCAACCCCGTTTCCACAGGACCGCACCCACATGCCGACCATCGGTCAGCCCGCCCCCGACTTCACGCTCCCCTCGACCGCGGGGGCGGACGTCGCGCTCGCGTCGTTCCGCGGCAAGGAGAACGTGCTCGTGGCGTTCTTCCCCCTCGCCTTCACCGGCACCTGCACCAAGGAACTCTGCTCGTTCTCGGAGGACTACGCCCTGTTCCAGGCGGCGGGGACGCGCGTCCTCCCCGTGAGCGTGGACGCGGTGCCCTCGCTCAAGGCGTTCAAGGAGAAGGAGCGGATGACGGTGGATCTCCTCTCCGACTTCTTCCGCAAGACGGCCAGGGACTACGGCGTCCTGAACGAGGAGAAGGGCACCGCGAAGCGCTCGTACTTCCTGGTGGACAAGCAGGGGGTGCTCCGGTGGAGCCACGTCGAGGCGGAGAACGGCCACCGGCGCGAGGACGCGGAGCTGCTGGCGCAGATCGCGAAGCTGTAGGCGCCGGCGCGCCGATCGCAGGCGCGCCGCCCCGCGCGCCCAGGCCCTACCGGCGCGCGCCGCCGAGGATTCCGCCCAGCACGCCACGCAGGATCTGCCGGCCGAGCTGACTGCCGACGGTGCGCGCGGCCTGCTTGGCCATCGACTCCACCATCCCTTGGCGGCGCGTGGTGCCCCACAGCAGGTTGCCGAGCGCCCCGCGCCCGGCCGGCGCCGGGGCCGGATCGGCCGGAGTCTCTCGGAACGGCCCCCGCGGGCGCGGTGCCGAGGTCTCGACCTCCGGCGCCTGCGGAGCCCGCGCGACGGGCACCTCCGCCGCCGCGGCGCGCCGGCTCAGGATCTCGTAGGCCGACTCGCGGTTCACCGGGGTGTCGTACTTGCCGCCGATCGGGCTGCGCGCGCGCACGGCCGCGCGCTCCTCCGGCGTGACCGCCCCCATCCGGCAGCGGGGCGGGCAGATCAGCGTGCGCTCCACCGGCATCGGCACCCCCTTCTCCTGGAGGGTGGACACCAGGGCCTCGCCAACGCCGAGCTGGGAGATCGCCGCGGCGACGTCGATCCTGGGGTTGGGCACGAACGTCTCGGCGGCGGTGCGCACCGCCTTCTGGTCGCGCGGGGTGAAGGCGCGCAGGGCGTGCTGCACGCGGTTCCCGAGCTGGCCGAGGATCTCCTCCGGCACGTCGTCGGGGAACTGCGAGCAGAAGTACACGCCCACGCCCTTGGACCGGATGATCCGCACCACCTGCTCCACCCGCTGGTGCAGCGCCGGGGGCACGTCGCCGAACAGCAGATGAGCCTCGTCGAAGAAGAAGACCAGCTTGGGCGCGTCGAGGTCGCCCACCTCGGGCAGGTGCTCGAACAGCTCCGACAGGAGCCACAGCAGGAAGCTCGAGTAGAGCCGCGGCTTCAGGACCAGCTGGTCGGCGGCGAGGACGTTGACGATGCCGCGGCCGTTGAGGTCGGTGCGCAGCAGGTCGGCGAGATCCAGCGCCGGCTCGCCGAACAGGCCCTTGCCGCCTTCGCCCTCGAGCGAGAGCAGGGAACGCTGGATGGCGGCCACCGACGCCGTGCTCACGAGGCCGTACTGCGTCGAGATCTCCTTGCGGTGCTCCGCCACGAACGTGAGCAGGGCGCGCAGGTCGTCGAGGTCGAGCAGCAGCAGGCCCTGGTCGTCCGCAAGCTTGAAGGCGATGTCGAGCGTGCCCTCCTGGACGTCGTTGAGCTCGAGGATCCTGCTCAGCAGCTTCGGGCCCATCTCGCTGACCGTGGTCCGGACGGGGTGGCCCGCCTTCCCGTAGAGGTCCCAGAACACCACCGGGCTGGCCTCGGCGGCGTAGCCGTCGATGCCGATCTGCGCCACGCGCTGCTGGATCTTCTCGCTGGGTGTGCCGGGCATCGCCAGGCCGGCCACGTCCCCCTTCACGTCGGCCATGAAGACCGGCACGCCCAAGCGGGAGAACCCCTCGGCCAGCACGAGCAGCGAGATCGTCTTCCCGGTGCCCGTGGCCCCCGCGATCAGGCCGTGCCGGTTGCCGTACTTGGCGAGCAGGTGCACCGGCTGTTCGCCCTTGCCGACCAGTATCCGGTCCACGATCTACCTCCCCGTCAGAGAGCGGCGTTGAACGTGTCGCATGCCCGCAGGTCCCCGCGGTCCAGCCCCCGCCGGAACCACCGCACCCGCTGCGCCGAGGTGCCGTGCGTGAAGGTCTCCGGCACCACCGTGCCCTGCGACTGCCGCTGGAGCCGGTCGTCGCCGATCGCGCTCGCCGCCGTCAGCGCTTCCTCCACGTCGCCCGACTCCAGCATCGGCCGCGCCGCATCGGCGTCGTGGGCCCACACGCCGGCGTAGCAGTCGGCCTGGAGTTCCAGCCGCACCGACGCGGCGTTCGCCTCCGCTTCGCCTGCCCGCTGCTGCAGCCGGTGCACCGCGTCCGACGTGCCGAGGAGGTTCTGGACGTGGTGGCCCACCTCGTGGGCGATCACGTACGCCTGGGCGAAGTCCCCCGGCGCCTGGAACCGGCTGCGCAACTCGTCGTAGAACGAAAGGTCGATGTAGACCTTCTCGTCGCCGGGGCAGTAGAACGGGCCCATCGCCGCCTGGCCCGTCCCGCACGCCGACGGGGTGGCGCCACTGAACAGGACGAGCGTCGGTTCCCGGTACGTGCGTCGAGAGGCCTGGAAGATCGCGGACCACGTCTCCTCGGTGCTGCCGAGGATCGCCGCCACGAACTGGCGCATCGTGTCGTCGGCGGAGGGCGCCGCGGCGGCGGGCTCCGACCCACTGGAAGCGAGGCCGGCGTTCTGGAGCAGCCCGCGCGGGTCGACGCCCGCCAGCAGGGCGATGACGACGATGACGAGCACGCCCACGCCGCCGCCGATGGGCCCGCCCGGCATCCGAAGCCCGCGCCGGTCCTCCACGTTGCCGCTGCGCTTCAGGTCCTGCCACCGCACGGGCGCCTCCTCTGTTGCACGAGCGCCGTGTGGGATGGGCGCCCGACCGATCGGCGTAAAGTGCCGCGCGGCCCCGCCTCCGGCAAGCGGAACGGCGGGTCCGTGCAGCGGAGTTGCTGGAGCAGATCAGGCAGCTGTAGCGGCAGCCCGAGGCGCCGTGGACGCCCGCGCTGCAGGGACGCAGCGCGGGCGTCGGGCGTCAGGGTCGGGGCGAAGGGCCGTTCAGTTGAGCGCGCGCGCCTCGTCGACGGCCCGGAGGAGGTCGTCGCGGGATACCGGCAGCTGGATCGTCCGCACGGCGCCGAGGTCCCGCGCGCCGGCCATCGGGTCTGCGTCCCCCTTCGAGGTGCGGTGCATGAGAGCGACCACGCGCGCATCGGGGGAGGACCCACGGAGCCGTCGCAGGAACTCCGGCGCGTCCATCCGCCCCGTCGCCTGCACGTCGAGGAGGACCACGTCCGCCGGAAGGGCCTCGTACGCGGCCAGGCCAACGCCCGCGTCGGCCGCTTCAGCGACGTCGTGGCCGGCGCGGGCGAGCGTGCCCTGCAGGATGTCGCGCAGCGCCTCATTGGCGCCAACGACGAGGATCCGGGCGGCGCCGGGGTCGGGGATGATCGCTCCCCGGCCGCACCCGAGGCACATCACCAGCCGGCCCGTCTCCGTCGCGGTGCGGCGGGCCGGTCCGAGGGAGACGCGGCTCCGGCAGGTGGGACAGCTCACGGGGCCCGGCGCAGCGAACCGCGCCCGAAGCTCCACGAGCTGCTCGACGGTGTAGGGCGTGGGAGTGCCGTGGCACCGCACGCCTGGGCGGCGGTCCGAGAGAGTGCGCCGCTCGAGGGCGCGGCGCCGATCGTCCTGGCGGCGGTCCGACCCGCCGCGGCGCTCGGCGGGAGGCTCGCGCTTCCCGCAGCGGCGATCGCCGCTGCGCCGATCAGCGTTCGTGCGGTGCGGTTCTGGGGAGCGCCGATCCCACAGGCGGCGGCGCTCTTCCTCGAAACCTTCTGCCGATGGCTGGTCCACGCGCGGTCCCCGTTGGGTTTGTCTTCCCACCCATAAGGATAGCGCCGGCGCCGCCCTTGCGCATCGCTGCGGCCGAGGTTGGGCCACAAGGGTGCGGCCGAACCCTCAGGCCGGAGGCGTCTCTCCCGCCTCAGTCCCGCGACGCGCGGGGAGCGAAGCTGACGCGGCGCCGCTACACCCCGAACTGCCGGAAGTGGTGGTCCACGTGGCGGTATGCGAGCACGCCCCACGCGCGGCGCGTGAGCGGGCCGAAGGCCGGGTGCGCGGGCAGCCGCGCGTGTGCGGGCTGCGACGCGAACTTCTCCAGCTCTGCCGGGAACGCCGCCGTCTCCTGCGCGAACTGCGCGCCATCGATGCGGGCCAGCAGCTCGCGCGCCGTCGGGACGCCCTTGGGGAAGGGCAGCACGTAGATCATCAGCTGCTTGATGGGCCAGAACCGCACCGGGAGCTTCCGCGGCTTCACGGGGAGTTCGCCCGTGGCCATCCGCAGCGCGTCATTGACGTGCGCGAGCATCTGCGGGGCGTTCATCTTGCCCCACAGCGGTCCGGCATCGGGACGGAGCGCGGCGAGGCGCGTGCGGAGTCGGGCGCGGGCTTCGGGCTGCCAGAGCGAAGGCATCAGCGCGCGGCCCGCTCGTCCACGACGATCGTCTCCGCGATCCGGTCGTGAACGGTCTGCCGGTTGGGATGGATGAAGTACTGTACGAAGCCGAAGCCCAGCTCGAGGGCCGAGGCGCCGTAGGCCAGGGCGCGTTCGAACGCCTGCCAGCCCCGCAGACGGTCGCGCAGGAGCGACACGGCCCGGATGCCGAAGAGCCGCTTGCCCAGCGTCCGCCCGTTCCCGAGGTGATTGCTCGCGCCGAGGAACAGCACCAGCCACACCACGCTGTACCAGTTGTGAAAGAACTTCAACTCGAGCAACACGTCGTGGCTCCCGTCGAGGATGCCGAGGGCCAGCAGGGCTCTCCCGACGAGCAACGACACGGGGAGGAACAGCAGGCCGGCCAGGATGAAGTCGATGGCCAGGGCCGCGCCGCGCCGCGCGAACGACGCCAGGGGCAGGCCGCGGAGCTCCTCCACGCGATGCGGCGGATGGGGGTCGAAGGTCCGGAGGCGCGCCATAGGTCTCACGGGTGGAGGTGGGAGCGTGGACGATTCCCGAGCATCGCGGCGGAGGCAAGCCGTCCCGTCACGCCGCCAGCTCCCGCAGCGCCCGCACCAGCGCGTCGAGGTCGGCCGTCGAGGTGAAGAGGTGGGGCGTGATGCGCACGCCGTGCACGCCCGCGCCGTCGATCGCCACGGTCCAGATGCGGTAGCGGTCGAACAGCGTCTGGGCGAGCGCCGCCGGCGTAAGGCCGGCCACGCCGACGTTCGCGATCGCGCCCGTGCGCGCCGGATCGCTCGGCGTGTTGAGGGTGATGCCCGGCCGGCCGCGGACCTGGTCGGTCCAGTAGCGCTGGAGGTAGCGCAGGCGCTCTTCCTTGCGCCGGATCCCGATGCGCTCGTGGAAATCGATGGCGTCGTTGATGGCGAGGTCGGTGTGCACCGGGTGCGTGCCGGTGTGGTTCAGCTTCCGGATGTCGTCGTCGGGGAAGCCGAAGTCCGCGAACAGCGGCCACAGCTCGGCGATGTGGTCGCGCCGCACGTGGAGAATGCCAGCGCCGAGGGGGCAGGCGAGCCACTTGTGGAGTGAGGCGCCGTAGTAGTCGCAGCGTAGTTCGGGAATGGTGAACTCGAG
>Ga0315286_10007499_pt1 | contig 10685 bp, 12 predicted proteins | sample YL17G10_0_MG_FD_205038 | JGI IMG/M metagenome (GOLD analysis project Ga0315286, IMG submission 205038) | Sediment microbial communities from Yellowstone Lake, YNP, Wyoming, USA - YL17G10_0 | ecosystem: Environmental > Aquatic > Freshwater > Lake > Sediment | place: USA: Wyoming | collected...
TGAATTCATGCGGAACAGGAGTATGTACGGGAACATCAACATGCACCAGAGGCGTTTGGGGCAAATGCTCTACTTCTGGCATTGATGCAGGGATATGCGCAAAATGCGACACAACAGGAACGCCTGTTTATGCTTCCACCCAGAACACAGACTGCACAGCAACCACTTGCCCAGCTGACGGATGCGGAGTAGATACCTGCGCACTTAATATGTGGGGAAATTATCCTGCTAGTGTAGCAAACAAGTGCTCAGCAGTATACACATGCACACAAAACACCTGCGCTGGAAAAGCAATTTGCAAGTTAGCCCCAAAGAAATGCAAGTAATAATAAATAGTTGTCCTGCATAATTTAGGCTCATTTATGACAAACCCAAAATTAAACCTAAAATAACAAAAGGTGATACATATGGAAGAAAATAAAGATGATAATATCAATAAGATGCTTAATGAGCACAAAAAGATTCGCCTGCAGATTCGGCCGCACAGGAAAAAATCAGCTGGCTTGGCAATAGCCACAATTGTCCTTGCACTGTTCGCACTGGCACTAGCATTAATCTTGATAAAGAATATGAGCCCTTTGAACAACATAGTCAAAACATATAATAAAGACTATCCTGACTCATTGCTAACAATCCAGAAGCTGACAGGTGAAAATGCCAAATCAATCAAGCAGCAAATAATCACCTACTGCCCTAAATTTAATCTTGACGAGTATTATTTTGCGCAGATTGACAACGTTGTAACCAAGAAATCATTCCTATTTATTATTAATACAAAAAATGGCAAGACAGAATGCGCAATTGACAGGAGCGTTCCAGCTAACTCAACAGTGAACCAGGCGCTTGGACAGGACATATTAGCAACTATTAATGGAGAGCCAGTATATAATGAGGAAGTGCTGGCTGTCTATAACAACATACCGGTTGCTTCAAGGACTAATACTTCTCTGCAGGAATCATTGGACCAGGTTATTGGCAACAAGCTGTTAATGCAGGATGCTACCGGCAAAGGGCTGGCTGTTAAAGAGGGCGAAATTGATAATGCAATCAACACCTTCCTCACTAATAATGGATTAACCCTGCAGCAGCTAGAAGAAAGGCTGGCAAGCGTTAGCTCGTCAATGAATGTTTTCAGGAATAACACAAGAAACAACCTGTTGCTGCAAAATGAGATTAGCGAGATAACCAAGAGCGCGCTTGCACCCACTGATGCAGGCATACAAAAATATTATGATGACAACAAGCAGACTTTTGTAACCAAAGCAAGTGCAAAGACAAGGCAATTATTGATATATGCTAATGAAAGCAATGATGCAGAAAAGCTTGCCCAGATAAAAGGCATAGCCACCATGCTCAACGCCACTAACTTCTGCGAGCTAGTAAACCTTTACTCTCAAGACAATGCAAGCATTTCAAGATGCGGGCAATATGATTTTGAACAAGGACAATTATTGCCTGAGTACGAGCAGGTAGTGTTTAGCTCAGAGCCAGGCACTGCCAAGATAACCAAGACAAGGCTAGGCTATCACATAATTGAGATGATGAATGTGACCCTGGCCCAGCAGCTCAGCTTTGCACAGGCAAAAGATTCAATAGCTAATTATCTGCTCCTGAAAAACAAGCAGGACCTGTTAAGCCAGTACATAATAAGCCTAAGGCAGCAGGCAAAGATTGTGAGCTATGTTTGATGAAATTGGAAGATTAAATTAATAGAATGCGAATATTTAAAGCCTGTTGCTTAATTCATTCCTAAAGGCAGTTATCCTTTCTGGTTCGCCAAAAATACGGTGTATTGTTCTTTCTAATTTTCCAGTATTCTGTTCATAGGATTCAATGATTCTTTTCAACGAATCGATAGAATGAACTGCTGCTTCTTTTCTATAATCATTAAGCTTTTGCTCAGCCAGTTCCCTATAAAACAAGCCAATATACTCATATCCCGGTCCAAGTATCATTTTAGAAAAAAGTATTATTAACATATTTATATTCTTTCCGGAATTTTTTCCGAAAATCCTTCGGAAATTCTAACGAAAACTATTTATATACAATAAGGATACCATAATCATAAGAGATTAACTATAAAAATTAAACAAAGGTGATAAAATGAGCCTAACAGAAATAGTAAAAAAAGAAGAAGTAGCTCAGCCAAGAAGTGCCGTAAGTAATGAAGCTAATAGGAATGCCATTCCTAAGGTATATTCTCCCCGCTTCAGCAAATACATACCTTTAAATCTAGGTACTCCAGCTGGAGAAATACAAAAATACAATGTCGGGATGGGTCCTGGAAGCTGGTATTAATTTTATTTTTATCGGAAAAATGGAACTACTCAATTGTTTTAAGGAGTATGTCGAGCAGTTCCAGCAGCTTAGTTTTAGAGATTTTTCAGATATTTATAATTCCTTATACCAGAGTTACCAGCATATGCAAGATAAAGTAGAATTCTCGCTTTTAATTGACAAAGCCAACCCATTTGACTTGCGATTTGGGTTATTTAAAATAAATAATCCTCAAAAAATATTCTCATTATTAAAAAAAACAGGGTATGAGCATCCGAGCCTTGAAAGAATTATAAACTTTGCAGCCGAATTCACCCCTGAATTTGCAGCAGGGTTCGATTTTAACATAAAGAGTCCGAAAGCCAAAACTTATTTTTTAAGGTTACCTGATAACAAGGAGTTCAGAAAAAATCCGAATGAGAAAATAATAGGGTTGGGAGAATTAATCGATATTGACCTGAAAAACATTAATACTGTTGAGTTAGATGGCTGCTATTTAATAGCTATTGATTTTCATAAGACAAACAAAGAGAGCATAAAAATATACTCGAGAGAGGAAAAGGTTGATTTTAATAAAATAAGGGATTGCTTGAAAAAAAATGAAATTAATTCACAACACCTTGGAATTTTTCAAGAATTGTTTTCAGAAGGAGGGTTAAAAGATACAACCATTTCTAAAAAATACTCGGCTGAAAAGCAGGATAATCAGAAGAACATGCTTTCGGGGTTATCGGTGTTTTTTGAGTTAAATGACAGTTTGAATTTAGCAGTAGAAAAATTAGTTGAAATGTGTGTCCCTGAAAAATCCACAGAATTCAAAAGAACAATCCAGAAATTAGGGGATGAACATCAAATCAGGTATAGTCATATCGGGATAACTTTTTCAAGAGAGAAAGAGCCAAATGAATCAGTCCTCCTATATTTTTCAACCTTAGCCAAGGGGAGTTAGGAAAAATGAGAAAAATATTCATAGTCACAGATTATTCATGTAATAACGCATGTATTTCATGTGCAAAAAAGTTGGAAGAAAAGGGGCGTTTAGAATTAGGACAGCTGATCAATGAAATTGATTCGATAAAGCCATCTAAAGAGGATTTCATCGAGGTCAGTGGTGGAGAGCCGACCTTAAGAGAGGATTTATTCAAGCTGTATGAGCATATAAAATCCAATTATGACACTAACTTGATAATCCTTTCAAATGGCCGCAGGTTTAAAGACAAGAACTTCAGCAGAAAAATAAAAGATTCTGGAGTTGATAGGGTCATGACCACTTTTTATAGCCCTCATGAACAAGTTCACGATGAAATTACCATGAGGAAAGGAAGCTTTGCCGACTCTGTGGCTGGTTTAAGAAACTTGGAAGAAATAGGGCTTCCCATATCAGTGAAAACAATAGTCTTAGAACAGAATTACAAGGAGTTATCTGATTTTGTAAGCTTCAGCTACGATACTTTTCCCTCAGCATGGGTTTCTATTCACGGTCTGATTCTAAGAGGTCATGCAAGCGATAACCGCAATCAGATCACTCCAAGATATAAAAACATAAAGCCTTATGTTGAGGAAGCTTTGGATGAGGCAATTAAAAGAGATAAGAACCTGGGAGTGTTTATAATCCCTTCTTGTATTATTGATCCATCATACTGGCAATATTTAAGCGTAAATTGGAGGAAGATGAGTAAGGAAATGGTTTATATTTCTCCCGAACATATAATTCATGGGAACCTGGACATTGCCCTTCCTAATTATTGTTCTGATTGTCTAATTAACGAAAACTGCTCCTGGGCATGGGAATCGGCATGGAAAGAATATATTGATATGTTTGGCACTGGAGAATTGAGTAAGGTAACTCCATCAAAATTGAGGTTTGAATGATGAAAATAATAAAAGCAACAAATAAATATTCACAAAAAATTTCAGAATTGATGCTCTTAGAGCTGGAAAACCCCAATCCTTTGTTCCCACACAAAATGATTGAAAAATTCAGGGAGCATGCTAAAAAAGAGAATGTGAGCAAAGAATTCAGGAATCCCGATCTAATCGCATTTTTAGCTTTAGATAAAGAGTCAGTTGTAGGATTCATTGTAGGTTACGAGAACCGTCATGATAATAGTGCAATGATTCATTATCTTGCATCTAAAAAAAAGAAAGCTAAAAGTGAACTGCTGAAAAGCTTTATTAAAGAATGCAAACGAAGAAACTTAAAAAAGATAATTGCAGATACCTTTGAATTCATGGACAATAATGATTTCTTTCAAACCAATGGATTTAAATTGATAAGAAAAGAGAAAATAGCTGATAAGCTGGAAATGCTTTGGTATGAATTTCACAGTTAACTAACCAAAATCTTTATAAACAAGCAGCTAAAACTTCCAGTTACCGATGACTAATGAAGCCCGTAAGGGCTGAAGAGGTACAAACTTCTGATTGTATCTCATAGTGAGAGGATAGAGTATATAATACACGAATATATACAGGAGGATTGATACATATGAGCGAAAAAGCTTATGAAGCAGTTGAGCTTGCAAGGAAAACAGGCAAGATAATTAAAGGAACAAACGAGGTCACCAAGGCTATTGAGAAGGACAAGGCAAAACTGGTAGTGATTGCCATGGATGTTTCTCCGCCAGAAATACTGATGCACATACCATTGCTTGCAAAAGAAAAAGGAATTGCAGTGGCAGAGGTTGCCAGCAAGGACGAGCTTGGAGCAGCTGCAGGCCTGAAAGTTGGCACTGCAAGCGTGGCTATTGTCAAGGAAGGGGATGCAAAGGACCTGCTCAGGGAACTGGGCGTTAAATAAGCATTTAACATAATATTAACTGGTGATAATAATGGCTGAACAACGAACTGAAAGAAAAACATTTAGCAAAAAAGAAGGTGGAGAACGAGCTGGCGGTGGCCAGAGGCAGCAGGAAGGACCCAAAGGAGGAGTTACTTTCTCTCCAGCAGTGCCTGCCAGTGTCGAGGAGATAGTGGGCAGGACTGGGACAAGAGGAGAAGCAACCCAGGTAAGGGTCAAAGTGCTTGACGGCAGGGACAAGAGCAAGATTATCAGGAGAAACCTGAGAGGGCCTGTGCAGCTGGGCGACATACTAATGCTTAGAGAGACTGAGATCGAGGCCAGGCCTCTTAACAAGGCAGGCAGGAATAAATAAAATATAAATAGCAAAGTAGCAAATAAGAAAAAAATAATAACAAACAAAATAATAACAAATAAAATAATTAAAATAATAATAGGTGAACAATATGCCCAGATGTGATTTTTGCAGGAAAAGCATTGAGCCAGGAACTGGCAAGATGATAATCAAGAACGACGGCAAGGTAATTGACTTGTGCAGCACCAAGTGCGAAAAGAACATGATAAAGCTCAAGCGAAAGCCCAGGACAACTCCCTGGACTGTAGAGTTCGCTAATGTGAAGAGCGGGATGAAAAAGTAGTTAGCCTCGTCGGCGTGTGAGGCGCAATAAATTATTTTTTTAAATTTATAGAACTAACGAAGAATTATTTGCCCTGCGGGGCTTACGAAGGTGAAAACATGACTTTGGAAAGAACCCTTGTTTTAATCAAGCCAGATGGAGTCCAGAGAGGGCTTATTGGCAGGATAACCAGCAGGTTCGAGGATGCTGGATTGAAGATTATCGGAGCAAAGATGGTGTGGGTTGACGAAGAATTCGCAAGAAAGCATTATACAGAGGACTTGGAGAAGAGGAGAGGAAAGCAGGTGCGTGATTACATGGCTGATTTCATTAAGTCAGGCCCTGTCATGGCATTTGCGCTTGAAGGTGTTGATGCTATTGATAATGTGAGAAAGATTGTCGGGGCAACAGAGCCGAAAGCAGCTGTTCCAGGAACAATAAGAGGAGACTTCAGCCATGTTAGCTTTGCCCATTGCGATGAGAAAAAGCAGGGAGTGAGAAACCTGATTCACGCATCATCTGACAAGAAAGATGCTGAGTATGAAGTAAATCTTTGGTTCAACTCAAATGAATTGCACACTTACAAGACAGTGCATGATGTTCATGTTTTATAAGTAAGGCGGTCCGCCGACTGAGGACCCTAAAATTAAGTTTAAGTTAAGATAAAAAAGATTGAAAACAAAATTAATTTAAGAAAACAAAGAAAATTAACAGGCCCCAGGCGGAAAAAAAGTTTATGTTTAAAATTTGAAAGGTGATAATGACATGGGCGAAAAGATGAATGATAAGATTGCAAGGATTATGAACGATCCTAAGCACATAAGGAATATTTGCACTAGCGCGCACATCCACCACGGAAAAACAGCATTCACAGACAACCTGTTAGCTGCTTCTGGCCTTATGGCTGAGAAATTCGCAGGAGACCTGGAAAAAGGAATGGCTACCTGGCAGCATTCTGACGAGCAGGAAAGATTGCTAACAGTTGACGCTGCTAATGTTTCAATGGTTCACGATTACCAGGAACAACAATACCTGATTAACCTGATAGACACTCCAGGGCACGTTGATTTCGGCGGTAACGTAACCAGGGCAATGAGAGCTATTGACGGAACAGTTGTCCTTGTTTGCGGCTCAGAGGGAATAATGCCCCAGACAGAGACAGTTCTCAAGCAGGCTCTGAGAGAAAGAGTAAAGCCGGTGTTGTTCATCAACAAAGTTGACAGGCTAATCAAGGAATTGCAGCTTCCTCCTGAAAAAATCCAGGAAAGAATTGCAAAGATAATCATTGAGTTCAACAAATTAATAGAGCAGATTGCAGAAAAGGAGTACAAGCAGAAATGGCAGGTTAATGCTGCTGATGGAAGCGTTACTTTTGGAAGCGCAAGAGATAACTGGGCTTTATCAATTCCTTACATGCAAAAAAAGAATATTAAGTTTGCTGAAGTGCTCGAAGGCTACAAGATAGAAGACCTGGAGGAGAGAAAAAAATTCTTCTGGGGAATTGCTCCTCTTTACGAGGTAATCATGGACATGGTAGTAAAGCACCTGCCTAATCCTTTAGAAGCTCAGCCTTACAGGATTCCAAAGATATGGCACGGAGAGCCTGAAAGCCCTCTTGGAAAAGGAATGCTGACATGCGACCCTAATGGAAAGCTCGCGTTCTGCATAACCAGGGTGCTTATTGACCCAAAAACCAACAGGGAAATATCAGCAGGGAGGCTTTACAGCGGAACCATGAAAGAAGGCATGACAATATACCTTAATAACACCAAGAAAGAGCAGAGAATACAAAATGTCTACATGTATGTAGGAGTAAAAAATGAATCTTTTAATAATGTCCCTGCAGGCAATGTCCTTGCAATAGGAGGAATAGATGGCTATGCAGGTGAAACAATTACTGAAGAGCCTGACCAGCCTTTTGAGGAATTAAGGCATATATTTGAGCCTGTAATTACCAAGTCTATCAAGGTTACAAACACAGCAGACCTGCCAAAGCTTGTCGAAGTCCTAAGGAGAGTTGCAAAAGAAGACCCGAGCATCAAGATTGAGATTCATGAGGAGACAGGAGAAAACCTGATGAGCGGGATGGGAGAGCTGCACCTTGAGATTGTTGAGAACAGGATAGTCACAGAAAAAGGGCTTAAAGTCCTTACTTCTCCCCCGATTGTGGTTTACAGGGAATCAATAAGTGCAAAATCACCAGAAGTTGAGGGAAAATCCCCTAATAAGCACAACAAATTCTACTTTGTAGTCGAGCCTCTTGAAGATAATATGTACAAGGCAATAAAAGCAGGCGACATACCAGAAACCAGGATTAAGAAAAAAGATTTGGCAATCAGGAACCAATTTGTCGAGTTCGGCATGGAATCAAAAGAAGCAGACAAGATAAAAGATATCTATAAAGGAAACATCTTTATTGATGACACAAGAGGGCAAGTCTACCTTGGAGAAGTCATAGAGATGATTGTTGACATGTTCGAGGATGTTATGGGCGGAGGCCCTCTTGCAAGAGAGCCATGCATTAAAGTCAAGGTAAAGCTGGTTGACATGAAGCTTCACGAAGACGCAATCCACAGGGGGCCAGCCCAGGTCTACCCTGCTGTGAGAGACGGAATAAGGGAAGCAATGATGCTGGCAAAGCCAATAATGTTCGAGCCAAAGCAAGTGCAGCTAATAGAAGCTCCTCTTGATTACATGAGCGAGATATCAAAGCTCGTGCATAACAAGAGAGGACAGCTGCTTGAGATGAGCCAGGAAGGAACCATGGTGGCTGTGAAAGCAAAAATACCAGTTGCAGAACTGCTCGGATGGAGCAATGACCTTAGAAGCGCAACTTCAGGAAGAGGAGTTTCCTCGCTCGTAGACCAGACATTCGAGAGAATGCCAGACGAGCTCCAGGAAAAAGTCAAGAAGCAAATCAGAGGCAGAAAAGGAATTGCTCTTGATGCAGAAGTTGCCAAGGGAAGCAGCAACTAAAAATATTTTTTATTATTTTAGTTATTAACATATTATTTTTGTTATCAACATATTAATTTTAACAAACAAAAATTAGGAGTTGAGATTATGCCAGCAAAAAAAGAACCTAAAAAAGAAGAAAAGAAAACAGAGTCGGTTAAGAAAAGCGATGCAGGTGCAGGCATCAAGAAAGGCGACAAGATAAAAATTGATTACACAGGAAGCTTTGATGACGGAACAGTGTTTGATGATTCTTCAAAGCACGGCCAGCCATTGGAATTCGAGGTCGGTGCAGGAATGATAATACCAGGATTTGAAAAAGCATGTCTGGGCATGAAAAAAGGAGAAGAGAAAACCATACATCTCGAGCCTTGCGATGCTTATGGAGATGTTAATCCTGAGGCTACAAAAAAGATTCCTAGAGAACACCTTCCTAAAGGCCAAGAGCCAAAAGTAGGAATGATACTGGTGATTAACCTTCCTAATGGCATGCAGCTGCCTGCAAGAATAACTGAAGTCGCAGACAAGGAAGTAACCATTGACCTGAACCACCCGTTAGCAGGCAAATGCCTGAACTTCAAATTCAAGATTGTTGAAGTCAACGCTTAAAAACCCAAATAATTTTTCAATTAACCAAAATAATCTTTCAATTTTTATTATTATTTTTTCTTTTTAGTAGTGATTATACTCCTTTTTCTATGATTATATAGGTAATAATTAATAGAAAGATTTAAAAAGAAAGACTTTGTTCTTGGGAAGATTAACCCTTTTGGAAAAGAGGGACTTGAGCATTACTGAGTATGATATACTGAGTATTATCTAGCTCAAGGCAAATAAGCTATAAAAAAGCATAGAAAAAAGTAAAAAAAACATATAAAACATATTAAACTAAGGAATAAGGAGGGAAATATATGGCTAAAGGAAAACCGCACATAAACCTCGTGTTCATTGGACACGTAGACCACGGAAAGTCAACAACAGTCGGAAGGCTGCTCTATGATTCAGGAAACATTGATGAGCAGGCCATGAAGAAGCTCAAGGAGAAAGCCCTGGAGCTTGGAAAAGCAGGATTCGAATTCGCATTTGTAATGGACAACCTTAAGGAAGAGAGAGAAAGGGGAGTGACCATTGACCTTGCGCACAAGAAATTCGAGACAGACAAGTACTACTTCACCATAATCGATGCTCCAGGACACAAGGACTTTATCAAGAACATGATCACTGGAACAAGCCAGGCAGATGCTGCAGTCATCGTAGTCTCAGCCAACCCTGGAGATGGAGTGCAAGCCCAGACCAAGGAGCACATCTTCCTCTCAAGGACACTTGGAGTCCAGCAGGTCATAATCCTGATCAACAAGATGGATATGGCCAAGTATGATGAGAAGAGGTTCAACGAAGTCAAGGAACAAGTGACTGCGTTATTGAAGACCGTCGGCTACAAGCCAGACACCATACCTTTCATTGCAGGAGCAAGCTTCCCAGGGGACAACATATTCAAGAAATCAACCAACATGCCCTGGTACAAGGGACCAACTCTGCTTGAAGGAATCAACGGCTTAAAAGAGCCTGAGAAACCAACCAACCTGCCATTAAGGCTGCCTATACAGGATGTTTACAACATCACAGGAATCGGAGTTGTGCCTGTAGGCAGGATAGAGACAGGAATAATGAAGGTAGGTGAAAAGGTCATAGCAACTCCTGGAAGAGAAGGAAAAGGAGTTCTTGGAGAAGTAAAGTCAATTGAAATGCACCATGAGCAGATGAACGAAGCATACCCAGGAGACAATGTCGGCTTTAGCGTCAGAGGATTTGGCAAGAAGGACATTGCCAGAGGAGATGTTATAGGACCTGCAGACAACCCTCCAACTGTTGCTACTGAGTTCACAGCCCAGATAGTTGTGCTCAACCACCCAAGCGTCGTGACTGTTGGCTACACACCAGTGTTCCACATCCACACAGCACAAGTGGCATGCCAGATAATTGAGATTACTAAGAAGATTAACCCGGCTACAGGAGAGACCTTGCAGGACAAGCCA
>Ga0315286_10007503_pt1 | contig 10684 bp, 10 predicted proteins | sample YL17G10_0_MG_FD_205038 | JGI IMG/M metagenome (GOLD analysis project Ga0315286, IMG submission 205038) | Sediment microbial communities from Yellowstone Lake, YNP, Wyoming, USA - YL17G10_0 | ecosystem: Environmental > Aquatic > Freshwater > Lake > Sediment | place: USA: Wyoming | collected...
GTATCGACGGGGCCCATGAGGTTGACCAGCTCGTCGTAGACGATTTTGACCATGAGCTGGCCGGGCTGGAGGCTCTGGATGACTTCCTGCCCGCGGGCTTTCTCGAGGACCTTATCGGCGAAGTCTTTGACGACCTGGAGGTTGACATCGGCTTCGAGGAGCGCGGTGCGGACATCGCGGAGGCTCTCGCGGACGTTTTCCTCGGAGATGCGGCCACGGCCGGAGAGGCCGCGGAAGACTTTGGTGAATCGTTCAGTGAGCGCGTCGAACATGGATATCCTTCGGAAATCGTACAACAGCGTGCAATACCTGGGTGGGATTATAACGCAAGGCAGGGAAACCGCAGCATGTTGGGAGTGGCGAAGGTGGATTGGCAAAAGGCCGAGTGGGGATTAGGATCAGGCCGGACAATGATCGTATTTCCCTGCCACGTGTGTCAGACCGCGTTGTGCGCAGAGGAGGCCCAGGCGGGGCACCTGGTGCGATGTCCGACGTGTTCGACGACCTTACGGGTGCCGACGGCAACCGCGCCGACGCCGGTTTCGGAGGCAGGGACGTCCAAGACGCCGGGGGGCGCGGCGCGGACGTACAGCGGGGTGCTGGGCGGAAGATCGACGGGGAAGCGGTATGGGTTCAACTGCGTGTACTGCTCATCGCGGCTGGAGGCGACGGAGGCGATGGCCAGCCAGGAGGGGCAGTGCCCGACCTGCGGGAACCAGATCACGATTCCGATCCTGGACCGCTACGGCCGGCTGATCGATCCGAGCACGCGCGAGATCATCAAACAGGACCCGCATCCGGTCCACACGTACGCGGCGGCGGGGGACCGGGCGCCACAGATCAAGCGTCTGCAGGACAGCAAACAGGTGATCATCTGCCCGCGGTGCGCGGGTCAAAGCCCGATCACGTCGAACAACTGCAAGGCGTGCGGGATGCCGTTCACGATGGAAGGGACGACGGTGGAGGCGGCGGGGAACGCGAACGGGTTCTGCGTGGCGTCGCTGGTGCTGGGGCTGATCGGGATACCGGCGGCATGCACGGTGGTGCTGCCGGTGCTGGCGGTGGTGTTCGGGATCATCGGGTATACGCAGGTGAGCCGGGGGGAGAGCGAAGGATCGGGGAAGTCGATGGCGGCGGCGGGGATCATCTGCGGGATCGTGGGATGCCTTGTGGCGATCGGGTGGGCGGGGCGGGGGTGACGGGGGCGGGGTGAGAATCAGGGTTGGGTGTGGTTTGCCTGGGCGGCCAGGCGTTTTTCCTCGGCTTCGGGCAGGCGGATGTAGATGGGGATGAGCTGGTAGGGGTCGGCAAAATGGCCGGCGCGGGCTGATTCTGTGCCGAGCTTGGCGACGGCGGAGGCACGGGCACGCCAGGCATCGTCGGGGGTGAGGAGAATCCCGGGATCATCGGAGGGGATGAATTGGCGGTGATGGGGGATTCCTTCGCCGAGGAGATGGACGGGCCGGGGGGCGCGAGCGAGCATGGCGGAGAGGGAATCGAGGTGGGCGGATTCGGCTTCGAGCCAGTCGTCGTTGGCGCGTTGGAAGCGGGCGGTGTAGATCTGGTTGCGTTTGGCGTCGAGGACGATGATGACGTTGTGGGCGGCGGAAGGAGCGTTCTCGACGAGAACACGGAGAGTGGGGACGGCGACGATTTTGAGGCCGGTGGCGAAGGCGAGGGTTTTGGCGAGGGTGATGCCGATGCGGAGGCCTGTGAAGGAGCCTGGGCCCGCGGAGACGTAGACTTCATCGAGGTCGCGGGGGGACCAATGGTGCTCACGGCAGAGCTGATCGATGATGGGGATGATGGTGGCGGCGTTTTTCAGGCCATGGGGGAATTGGGATTCCGCGAGGACGCGCCCGTCCTCGGCGAGGGCGACGGAGCCGACGCGGCCGGAGGTTTCGATGGCGAGGGATCGGGGCATGGGGTTTCTGGTTGGCAATTGATAGTTGAAGATTGGCGATTGTCAATCGCGAGGAGAGGCGGACCTACGGTCGCGCCGCTACGCGGGGGAAGAGTGGACGGGGGCGGGTTTGGGGGAGTGACCGAGGATGAGTCCGGTGGCGGTGAGCATGAGGCCGGCGCCGATGAGGTAGAGGCGGGTTTTGACGTTGGCAAAGAAATCGGTGAGGAGGCCTTTGACGGGGCCGTAGTCGGGCATGGGGGGCGGGTGGGGCACGGTGACGAGGACGAAGGGCGAGCGGTCGGCGTCGGAGGAGGCCAGTTCCGGGAGATCCAGGACGCTGGCGCCTTTGCGGATGAGGCGCATCTGGCGTTGGGCGAGGCGTTCGGCCAAGGCGGGATCGTGGCCGATCTGGTTGATGAACTCCTGGTTGGTGCGGGCCTGCATCTTGATGTGGTCGAGGCCGACCTTGAGTTTCTCGCACTGGTAGAGGAGGGAGCGGTTTTCGTTGGCCTGTGGGACGAGCAGGCAGCAGGCGATGAGACTGACGCCGATGGCGATGAGGAGAATGGTCCAGCCGTTGGCGCCGGCGGGTTGAGGGGGAGGGGTTGCGGGGCGCCTGGGAGGCGCGGCTGGCTGGGGTGGCGGATCCGCGGCGGAGGAATTGGCGAAAGCGAACTGGCAGTTGTCGTTGGCCGACGGGTGATCATCGTCGCGGAGGGAGGAGACGGCCTGGATGGTCTGGTCGCTGAGGGTCATGGCGAATCCCGTACGCCGAGCCAATAGAAAAGGGCGAGGCATGGCCTCGCCCGTGATTGGCAAGCAACACTTGCGGGGCGATGCCCGCATACATTATCGGCGTTATTTGTTCCAGAACTTTCCGCCGAATTCAGCCTGTTCGCCAAGCTGCTCCTCGATGCGGAAGAGCTGATTGTATTTGGCGACGCGGTCGGATCGGGCGGGTGCGCCGGTCTTGATCTGCCCGCAGTTGGTGGCGACGGCGATGTCGGCGATGGCGCAGTCTTCTGTTTCGCCGGAGCGGTGGCTGATGACGGCGGTGTAGCCATTGCGCATGGCCAGGTTGACGGCGGCGAAGGTCTCGCTAAGGGTGCCGATCTGGTTGACTTTGATCAGGATGGAATTGGCGGTGCCGGTCTTGATGCCTCGTTCGAGGAACTTGACGTTGGTGACGAAAACATCGTCGCCCACCAGTTGGACCTTTTTCCCAACGCGGTCGGTGAAGAGTTTCCAGCCTTCCCAATCGTTCTCGGCGAAGCCGTCTTCGATGGAGCGGATGGGGTACTTTTCGATCCACCCGGTCCAGTAGTCGACCATTTCTTCGGGGCGGAGGATCCTGGTGGGGTTGCTCTTGAAGAACTTATAGCCTTTCTTTTCGGAGTCCCAGAGTTCGCTGGCGGCGGGGTCGAGGGCGATGAAGACCTGTTTGCCGAACTCATAGCCGGCGGCCTCGACGGCCTCGCCGATGACTTTGAGGGCGTCTTCGTTGTCCTTGAGGTCGGGGGCGAAGCCGCCCTCGTCGCCGACGGCGGTGCTCATCTTGTTCTTATGGAGGACTTTTTTGAGGGCATGGTAGATTTCGACGCCGGCGCGCATGGCGTCGGAGAAGGTGTTGAAGCCCCAGGGCTGGATCATGAATTCCTGGAAGTCGACGTTGTTGTCGGCGTGTTTGCCGCCGTTGAGGATATTCATCATGGGGACGGGGAGGGTTTTGGCGCCGGTGCCGCCGAGGTAGCGGTAGAGGGGTAGGTTGGAGGCTTGGGCGGCGGCCTTAGCGACGGCCATGGAGACGCCAAGGATGGCGTTAGCGCCGAGCTTGGCCTTGATGGGAGTGCCATCGAGGTCGATCATGAGCTGATCGATGGCTTCCTGGTCGCGGGGATCGCGGCCGATGAGTTCGGGGGCGATTCTGGTGTTGACGTTTTCGACGGCCTTGAGGACGCCCTTGCCCATGTACTTTTTCTTGTCATCGTCGCGGAGTTCGACGGCCTCGTTTTCGCCGGTGCTGGCGCCGGAGGGGACGGCAGCGCGGCCGACGGTGCCGTTTTCAAGTGTGACGTCCACCTCCACGGTGGGATTGCCGCGGGAATCAAGGATCTGGCGGGCCTTAATGAACTCGATGTTGATGCTCATGAGTATGTCCCTCAAAGGTAATCGGGGTTACGCACACAATAAGACGGCAATTCCGGGGGAAGCAGTCTATGCGCTGGCGGCCGGGTGTCAAATGGGAGGGGACAAAGAGAAAGAGCCCACGGTTGGGGGCCGTGGGCTCTGGTGGGCGTTTGGGTGGAGGGAGGGAAGTTACGGGGCAGCGGGCCGGGTGGTGGGTCTGGGTGCGGCGGCCTTGAGGTCGGCCAGTTGCTTCCTGAGGTCGTCGGCGAGCTTGTCGGCGGCGGCCTTCTGCTGGGTCAAGGCATCTACCTGCGTCCGCAACGTGGCGATCTGATCGTTGAGGGTCTTGACTTGGGTCGCGGCGGCGGCGGCTTTGTCCTGGGCGGCCTTGAGGGCGTCCTTGAGGGCAGTCTGGAGGTTCGACTTCTCAGTGGTCATCGCGGTGAGAGAGGTCTGGGCGGTTTCGAGGGTCTTGCTGGAGGCGGTGAGATCGTCCTTGGACTTGGCCAGCGCGGTGTTGGCGGCCTTCAACTGGTCATTAGCGGCTTTCAGCTTGCTTTCGCCAGCCTGAGCGGCGACCTGAGTCTTGGCGAGGTCAACCTCGGCCTGTTTGCGGGCTTCGGTGACGTCTTTGAGCTGGCGGTCGAGGTTGTCGCGTTCGGTCTGGACCTTGTTGAACTCATCTTTCGTGACACAGCCCGTGAGCAATCCCACAAGCACAACGAAGAGGCCGAGCACCCATGTTCCGCGCGTGTTCATTGGATCTCCTTCCAGTCAGATAAGAATGTTCCTGAGCGTCCGAAACGATCGTCTGACGGACGCGGGGGTATGGTATCAGGAGCGTGTCTGGATGTGAACAAGGGGCGGCGGGCGTAGGGTTGCAGGAGCGAGGCGAGGACGCGGCCAGCCTCCGTGCGGTTGGGGAATCGGCTGGGCATAGGGGTGTAGCAGGAGGTGCGGGGAGCGGGGATGGCGCGGTAGACTGGCGGGATGGGCATGATCAGAACGAGCGTGGCGGCGTGGGCGGCTTTGGGCGGGCTGGTGATGGCGGTGCTGGCCGGAGGCGCGGGGGCGGCGGAGAAAGCCGAGTGTTTCCGGATCACGGTTTTTGACGAGCAGACGGGGCGGGGCGTGCCGCTGGTGGAACTGGAGACGGTGAACAACATCCGGCACTGGACGGACAGCAATGGGATCGTGGCGTTCGACGAGCCGGGGTTGATGGACCAGGAGGTGTACTTTCACATCCGCAGCCATGGGTATGAGTATCCGAAGGACGGGTTCGGGTATGCGGGGAAAGCGGTGAAGGTGACGAAGGGTGGCGAGGTGAGGATCGCGCTGAAACGGGTGAATATCGCGGAACGTCTGTACCGCATCACAGGACAGGGCATCTACGCGGACACGGTGCGGCTGGGGCTGCCGACGCCGATACGGAATCCTGTTCTGAATGGCCAGGTGGTTGGCCAGGACTCGGTGCAGGTGGTGATCTACGGCGGGAAGCTGTATTGGTTCTGGGGTGACACGAACCGGGTGGGGTACCCGCTGGGTCAGTTCGCGATGTCCGGGGCGACGTCGCTGCTGCCCGGCAAGGGCGGGCTGGACCCTGCCGTCGGCGTCGATCTGACCTACTTTGTCGATGAGAAGGGTTTCAGTCGGAAGATGGCGCCGATGAAGGCCGAGGGGCTGGTGTGGCTGGATGGCTATGTGATCGTGCCGGGGGAGGATGGGCAGGAACGGCTCTTTGCGCATTACGCGCGGCTGAGGGACCTGGGCAAGATGCTCGAGCACGGGCTGATGCTCTTCAACGATCAGACGCAGACATTCGAGAAGCACAAGGAATTCGACATGGCCCAGCAGTGGCGATGCCCGCGGGGGCATCCGGTGCGGGTGAAGGAGAATGGGCGGGAGTATTTCTACTTCCCCACGCCGTACCCGACGGTGCGTGTGAAGGCGGAGGCGAAGTCGATGGCCGACCCGGCGTCGTATGAAGCGTTCACGTGCCTTGTGCCGGGCAGCAAGTACGACAAGGGCAAGGCCCAGGTCGAGCGAACGGCGGATGGGAAGCTGGCTTATGGGTGGAAAGCCGATACGGACCCCACGGCGCAGAAAGAAGAGCGGGAGCTGATCGCGGCGGGGAAGATGAAGGCGGAAGAGGCGCGGTTTCAGCTTCGGGATGTGGATGGCGGGAAGGATGTCGAGATGCACGGCGGATCGGTGTACTGGAATGAGTATCGCAAGCGGTGGATCATGATCGCCGTGCAGGCGTTTGGGTCCACGTCGTTTCTGGGCGAGGTTTGGCTTGCGGAGGCCGAGTCGCCCACCGGGCCATGGGTGTGGGCGAGGAAGATCGTAACGCACGACAAGTACACGTTCTACAACCCGAAGCACCATCCCTTTTTCGACCAGGAGGCCGGGCGGGTGATCTACTTCGAGGGGACGTACTGCAACACGTTTTCGGGGAATCCGGTGCAGACGCCGAGGTATGACTACAACCAGGTGATGTATCGGCTGGACCTGGGGGATAAGCGGCTGGGGTTGCCGTTGAAGAGGGAACGGTGATTCAGGGAAGAGCCGGCTGGTCGCCGGGGAGTTGGAGGGCGCCGATGAGGTCGGAGAGGCGATCCGTCCTCGTGCTTTTCAGGTGACTGAACAAAGCGACGCGATCGCTTCGACTACCTTAAACACCTCGGTCCACGACGGATCTCGTTCCGGGCTTCGCCTCTTGGCGTTTTGCACGGCCGTGTCCCGAAGAGGCATCAGTTTGCCGTAATCTGCTTGCCCCTTCTTACTGCCAAACCCTGTTCGGAACTTCTTTTTCCACTCTGTTTTGATCCGGTCAACTACCGCCGCACAGTTGTTGAACGCCTCTCCCGTGTCGATCAGATGGGCCAGCGTCCACACCTCATAGCATGGTTTTGATAGCAGAACGTGTACTCCCTTCCCAGCGCCCGATTTCTGGGCCTGTTGGGCTTGGGCCTGTCTGTTTCCTTCCGTTTCCAGGTCGAGCAGTACCCACGTGGAATCATTTGTTTCTGTCTCCTCGCGTTCACGCGATTTTGCCAACTTGACGGCGTGCGCGCGTACGTCATCCGAAGTCGCGCCGCAGCGCGGGGCTGGCTTGACGTTCACTGTGACCTTCGCTTTCACCTCGCGTTTGAGTTCCGTGAAGTATGCCACGGCCGTCCTGGTGTCGTCACAGACCACCGTGACAACTGGCAGCGTCGGGCGCGTATGATATGGGCGCGAAGCGCCATATCGTCTGTGGCTTACGTTCTTGTGCTTGGAGCCCATGAGTCACTCCGCGAACGTCCCCAATGATGGTAGGGCTCCATAACGACCCTGTAGGTAGCGACGCCGGAGATTCAGATTGTTTCGCTCCTTGAACTCCGCGACGGAATAAAGACGGGCCGCGCCTGAGGCATCCTTTTCCGTGAGGTATATCTGATCGCGCCGCAGCACCGCGTTCTTGGCTTCGGCGTCAAGGAGGTTGGTATCATGGGTGACGAAAATCAACTGTCCACGCGCTTCATTGAGAGGTATATCGCAGTTGAAATGGTGCATGACTCCCTGCAAAAGAGTGGGGTGAAGCGATTCGTCGATCTCGTCGACGAACACGGCATGAGGTCTCGAATCATGCGTCAGGTCAAAGAGCATGGGAGCCAGTTGGACAAGTCTGCGCGTCCCGTGCGACTCACGACGGTAGGGAATCGGGAACGACCCGCTTTCACCACGATGAGTCAATGAGAGCTGATAGAAGGTCTCAACTTCAGCCTCATCCGGTCCTGTCTCGACGCGGACCTTGCCCTCCTCGGCGCGCAGGTCAACAACTCCCAGGTCCGCCGACCGAAGACGCGAGAGCAACCACGTGCCAAACTCCGGATCGCCATGGGCACGCCTTGCCGTGTCTGAATGCTGCGAAATCCATGGCGGCTCGAACTCGTCCGGCATAGCGCGGAAGGGGGTTACCAGCCGCCGGATGCCTACGGCAATATTCTTCGCCAGCGACGGAGCCAAGTGGTCCGCCAGAGATAGTATGAGTGCGTTGGGTCGAAAATCCTTGGAGAGCAGCGTGAATTGCTCGTTTTGTTTCCACTCCCCTGTTACATCCTGCCCTTCCCGACGGAATAAAACCGTTGCCTTTCCGTCTGGCCTAAGCCACTCAAGCCGTTCGAAAGTGAACTTCGCTCGTTCGAATCGTACTTCGTAATCGTAAACGCGACGGTCGACCACCGCTTTGATGCCGAGACACACGGGAGCTTCTTTGTGCGATCCAGACGCGAATGGTTCGTAAGGAAGGAGTGGCGCATCGGATCCCAAGCGTCGCGCTTCACTGATCAGTTGTCGAAGACCGCTGGCTGCCCGAATCACTGTCGACTTCCCCGACGCGTTGGCACCGTAGATCGCGACGGCCCGAAGAAGCCGCAAAGGTTCCTCGTCGCCCTCAACCCTGACTTCAACGATGCCACGGTCAGAGCCGGGATCGACATCCGTGGCGAGCATCGAAAGCCGAAACTCGTCGCGAAAACACCCAAAGTTCTGTCCGTAGAGTTCAAGAAGCATAACCGCCTCCAGACGGGCATGCGCAGGAATTCTGCGCGGCGCACCAGATCATAGGCGATTATCGACCAGAATGCCAAGGCTCATGACAAAATTGGACCGTCTAGCGCAGGACGCCTGCGCCCGATCGACGGATGTGCAGCTCTGCTATGGATGCGACGTTGCGGGTGGGGGTTGGTCGCCGGGCAGTTGCAGGGCGCCGATGAGGTCGCTGAGCCGCTCGACCTTCATCTTCTGCATGTACTGAACAAGCCCCTCGCAGATGGCGAGGGGGGTGTTGGGATCGACAAAGAGCGCGGTCCCGATGCCGACGGCCGTCGCGCCGGCGAGGATGAATTCGACGGCGTCCTGCCAGTATTGGATGCCCCCCATCCCGATGATGGGGACGCCGGCGGGTTTGGCGACGCTGCGGTAGACGCGAGAGACGAGGTGGAGGGCGATGGGTTTGATGGCGGGGCCGGAGAGGCCGCCGGTGACGTTCGCCAGGCGCGGTTTCTTCTTCCAGATATCGACGGCCATCGCGGTGAAAGTGTTGACGAGCGACAGGATGTCCGCGCCCCCCTCGACGGCCGCGCGAGCCGTCAGAGTGATGTCCTGAACGTTGGGCGAAAGCTTGACGATCAGTTTTTTGCGTGGCAGGACATTTTTAACCTGCCGGGTGAGCTCCTTCAGAAGCCCAGGCTGCGTGCCGAACGTCAGGCCGTCCTCGACGTTCGGGCAGGAGACGTTGAGCTCGACGGCGGCCACACACTCCAGCCCGTTCATGGCCCCGCACGTCTCGATGTAGTCATCGAACGAATGCCCGGCGACGTTGACGATGACCGGGCAGGGCATTTTGGCCAGGTCGGGAACTTTTTCGACGAGAAAGCGGTCCAGCCCGACGTTGGCCAGGCCGATGGCGTTGAGCATGCCGGCGCGGACCTCGACGATGCGGGCGGGCTGGTTGCCGGGGCGTTCTTCGCGGGTGATGGACTTGGTGACGAAGGCGCCGAGCTTGGAGAGGTCCATGAAGTCGGCGTATTCGAAGGCGTAGCCACAGGTGCCGGAGGCGGTAAGGGTGGGGTTGGCGAGCTTGAGGCCCGCGAGGGTGGTGGAGAGGTCGGGCACAGGATGGTTCCTTGTTGGTTGTTGGTTATTGTTGGTCATGGCTCATTCGCGGGGGCGGATGGGGCATGGTCAATCCGTCCTTACCATAAGAGGTCCGCGGCGGAGAAGACGGGGCCGTCGGCGCAGGCGAGTTTGTAGGACCAGTCTTTGCCGGCCAGGGGGGGTTTGGCGGGGTCGGGCTTCCTGACGCGGATGACGCAGGACTGGCACGTGCCCATGCCGCAGGCCATCGAGCGTTCGACGGAGATCTGGCAGGGGAGGTTTCTGTCGAGGGCGATCTGTGCGACGCGTTTCATCATGGGTTCGGGGCCGCAGGTGTAGATGACGGCAGGGGTCAGGTAGCGGGTGAGGTATTGTTCGAGGGCTTGGGTGACCGGGCCGTGGAAGGCGTAGGAGCCGTCGTCGGTGCTGAGGACGGAGGGGATGTTGTATTGGGCGAGTTCGGCGATGTTGTTGAGGGGGAGGAGGTCGCGGGTGATGGCGCCGGCGAAGAAGATGGCGCGGCCAGGGAGGGTGGAGGCCAGATAAAGCATGGGGGCGATTCCAACGCCGCCGGCGACGAGGATGGCGGGGGTTTCTGGGGGAGGGAGCTGGAAGTGGTTGCCGAGGGGGCCGAGGATGTGGACGCGGTCGTCACGGGCGAGGCGGGAGAGCCAGGCTGTGCCGACGCCGACGACGCGGTGGATGATGTCCAGTTCGACGGAGGAGTCGGGGAGGTCGCGGCGGCCGGCGAGGGATAGTGGGCGGCGAAGGAGGGCGAGAGGGGAGATGAGTTCACGCCCGCCGAGGGACGTCGGAGCGGCCGTGGTCCAGTCGAACTGGTGTTCGGGAGTGTAATCGAGGTCGAGGCTCTGGCAGGCGACCTGGATGAACTGGCCGGGGAAGGTCGGAGGGAAGGAGGGAAGGCGGAGGGTGAGGCGGAAGTGTTCGTGGCAGATGGCGTCGCTGGCGGCGACGGTGGCGATGAAGCGGCCCCGGGGCGGAGGTGAG
>Ga0315286_10007504_pt1 | contig 10684 bp, 5 predicted proteins | sample YL17G10_0_MG_FD_205038 | JGI IMG/M metagenome (GOLD analysis project Ga0315286, IMG submission 205038) | Sediment microbial communities from Yellowstone Lake, YNP, Wyoming, USA - YL17G10_0 | ecosystem: Environmental > Aquatic > Freshwater > Lake > Sediment | place: USA: Wyoming | collected...
CGGCGCGGCGAGGTGCCGCACCTCGCTGCGCCACTTCCAGATCTCGTATATGGCCGGATACACGATGAGCTCGAGCAGGAACGAGGTGAAGATGCCGCCAATCATCGGCGCGGCGATGCGCTTCCACACGTCGGACCCGGTGCCGGTGGCCCACATGATGGGAATGAAGCCGAGGAACGTGGTGGCCACCGTCATGAACTTCGGCCGCAGCCGCCTGGCCGCGCCGTGCACGATGGCCTCCTGCAGGTCGGCGAGCGAGCGAAGGCGGCCCTCCTTTTTCGCCTGCGCATAGGAAAGGTCCAGATAGAGCAGCATGAAGACGCCCGTTTCGGCGTCGACGCCGAGCAGCGCGATGAGCCCGACCCACACCGCCAGACTCATGTTGTAGCCGAGCAGGTAGAGGTACCACACGGCCCCGATGGCCGAGAACGGCACGGCCAGCGCGACGATGGCCGTCTTCGTGAGCGACCGCGTGTTGAGGTACAGGAGCAGGAACACCAGGAGGAGCGTGAACGGGATGATGTACGTGAGCCGTTCGCGCACGCGGGCCATGGCTTCGTACTGGCCGCTCCACAGCGCGGCGTACCCTGCCGGCAGCCTGACCTTGTCGCGGATGAGCGCGTCGGCTTCGTCGATGTAGCCGCTGATGTCGCGGCCGTCGACGTCGACGAACACGTACCCCGTGAGGAGGCCGTCCTCGTTCCGGATCATGGCCGGCCCGCTGGCGACCTCGATCGCCGCCAGCTGCCCGAGGGGCATCTGCCGCCGGCCGTCGGACGCCGGCACCAGCACCCGGCTCAGGGCGTCGAGATCCGAGCGGAAATCCTGCATGTAGCGCACGTTCACCGGGTAGCGCTCGCGCCCTTCGATCGTCGTGGTGACGTTCTCGCCGCCGATCGCGTTCAGCACCGCCGCCTGCGCCTCGTCGATCGCGAGGCCGTAGCGGGCCAGTTCGTCGCGGTTCCACCGGATGTCGAGGAAGAAGCCGCCGCCGGTGCGCTCGGCGAACACGTTGCGCGTGCCCCGAACGGAGGGGAGCAGGCGTTCGATGTCGATGCCGATCCGCTCGATCTCCTCGAGGTCCGCCCCCGAGATCTTCAGCCCCACCGCCGTCCGGATGCCCGTCGTCAGCATGTCGGTCCGCGCCTTGATGGGCATGGTCCAGGCGTTCGACACGCCCGGGAGTTGCAGCGCGGCGTTGAGCTGGTTGACCAGGCCCTCCTGCGAGATGTGGTCGCGCGTGATCGGGCGCAGCACGGGCTTGAGCCACTCCGGGGCCCACGCGGAATACCACGTCGGCACGCGCCGCCACTCCGACTGCGGCTTCAGGATGATCACCGTCTCCAGCATGGAGAGCGGGGCCGGGTCCGTGCTCGTGTCGGCGCGCCCCGCCTTGCCGAGCACGCGTTCCACCTCCGGGAACTGCGCGATGAGCCGGTCGCTCACCTGGAGCAGTTTCTGCGCCTCGCTGATCGAGATGCCCGGCATCGTGGAGGGCATGTAGAAGAGCGCGCCCTCGTCCAGAGGCGGCATGAACTCGGAGCCCAGTGTCATGAACACCGGGACGGTGGCCACCACGAGGACGAGCGCCCCGGTGATGACGGACCATTTCCACCGGAGCGACCAGCGCACCACGGGCTCGTACAGGCGCATCAGGACGCGGCTGACCGGATGGCGCTCCTCCGGGTAGATGCGGCCCACCAGCACGACGTTGGCGGCGCGGCAGAGCCACGACGGCCTGAAGTCGAAGCCGCGCATCCGGGTGAACATCACGCGCAGCGCCGGGTCGAGGGTGATGACGAGCACCGCGGCCATCACCATGGCCAGCGTCTTGGTATAGGCGAGCGGCGCGAAGAGCCGGCCTTCCTGGGCCTGAAGGGTCAGGATGGGCAGGAACGACACTGCAATGACGAGCAGCGCGAAGAAACTGGCCGGCGCCACCTCCTTCACCGCCTCAACGACAATGGCCCTGGCGTCGACAATGGCGCCGCTTCGGCCGCGCTCCTCCAGCTTCTTGTGCGTCTGCTCGACGATCACGATGGCCGCGTCCACCAATTCGCCCATCGCGATGGCGATGCCGCCGAGCGACATGATGTTCGCGCTGATGCCGAGGGCGCGAAACGGCACGAACGAGACGAGCACCGCGACCGGGATCGTGATGACCGGGATCAGGGCGCTCGGCACGTGCCACAGGAACAGCAGCACGACGAAGACCACCATCAGGATCACCTGGATGAGGGTCTCCGTCACGTTGCCGATGGCCCGCTGGATGAGCTCCGACCGGTCGTAGACGGGCAGGATGCTCATGCCCTGCGGCAGTCCCGGCGTGACCTGCCGGATCTTCTCTTTCACCCGGCCGATGACGTCGAGGGCGTTCTGGCCCTGCCGCATCACGACGATGCCCGACACGACGTCGCCCTGGCCGTCGAGATCGGCCACACCGCGGCGCAACTCGGGCCCGAGCGTCACCTGGCCGAGATCGCGGATCCGGATTGACGTGCCGTTGTCGCTGACGGCGACGACGATCCGCTCGAAGTCGGCGAGCGACGTCGCGTACCCCCGGCCGCGGACCATGTACTCGGTGCCGCCGAAGTCGATCAGCCGCCCGCCCGTCTCGGAGTTGCCGCCGCGCACGGCGTCCACCACGCGCTGGGTCGTGATGCCGTAGTCGCGCAGACGGTTCGGATCCAGGTTGATCTGGTACTGCCGGCCGAAGCCGCCGATCGTGGCCACTTCGGCCACGCCCGGCACCGATTTCAGGTAGTAGCGCAGGTACCAGTCCTGGTACGAGCGGATATCGGCGAGGCTGTGTTTCCCGGACGTGTCGATGAGCGCGTACTGGTAGACCCAGCCGAGGCCCGTGGCGTCGGGACCCAGTTCGGTCCTGGCGTCCTGCGGCAGGCGGGAGAGCACCCCCGACAGGTACTCGAGCGTGCGGCTGCGCGCCCAGTAGATGTCGGTGCCGTCCTCGAAGATCACGTAGACGAACGAGTAGCCGAAGTCCGAGAACCCCCGGACGGCCCGGACGTGCGGCGCGCCGACCATCGCGGACACGATGGGGTAGGTCACCTGCGCCTCGACAAGGTCCGGGCTGCGGTCCCAACGGGAGTAGATGATGACCTGCGTGTCGCTGAGGTCGGGGATGGCGTCGAGCGGAACGGAGCGCAGCGACAGGGCCCCGGCGAGGGCGGCCGCGCCGACAAGCACAAGCACGACGAGCTTGTTGTTGACCGAGAAGTCGATGGTGCGATCGATCATGGGGTCCCTGCGCGGCCGGCGCTACTTTGCCGCGTGCGTCGCCGGCGCGGCGTCGAACTCGCGCTTGCACATGTCCGCGCAGAAGTAGTACGTCCGGCCCTGGTACTCGCTCACGAGTCCCTTCGCGCGGGCCGCGTGCTCGTCGACCTCCATTCCGCAGATGACGTCGGTGGCCTTGCCCATCGGGGCGGCCGGCACGGCGGCCTTCATCCGGCTCTCGGAGTCGATCAGGAAGTTGCCCGACACGACGATCGGCTCGCCGTCCATCAGGCCGGCCGTGATCTGCACCCGATCGCCGAAGCGCCAGCCCGTCTCAACGCGCCGCGGCTCGAAGTGCCCGTCGCCGTGCGCCACGTACACCACTTTGCGCCGGCCCGAATCGACCAGCGCCGCCGACGGCACGGTGAGCGTCTCGGGCAGGTCGACGTTCAGCTCGACGTCCACGAACATGTCCGGACGAAGCTGATAGCCCGGGTTCTGCGTCTCGATGCGCACCTTCATCGTCCGGGTCACGGCGTCGAACTGCGGCAGGATGCGGCCCACGCGCGCGTCGAAGTAGCGGTCCTGCCCGGGCACGTGCACGCGCACCGGCATGCCCGGCTTGATGAAGCGGGCCTCGTCCTGGAAGACGTCGGCCACGATCCACACGGCGCGGAGGTCGGCAATGACGTAGAGCTCGTCGCCCTGCTCGAAACGCTGGCCCGGTGAGACGTTGCGGGCCACCACGAAGCCGTCGGCCGGGGACCGCACGGTGACGATGTTCGCGCGCTGCCGGGTGCGGGCCAGTTCGTCGATCTGGAACCGGCTCATCCCAAGGCCTCGGAGGTTCTCGGACGCCGCCTGGATCTGCGCGTTGGTCGAGGCCAGTTGAGGCTCCCCGGCATTCTGCTGCGTGAACCGATCCCTGGCGTCGAGGGCGTAAAGGTAGGCCTGCTGCGCGGCCAGGAACTCGCGCGCCGTGAACGTGGCCAGCGCTTCGTCCTTCTTCACGAGGCTGCCGACCGAGTTGCCGAGCGTCTCTTCGATCCAGCCTGGCGTGGCGGCCGTAATGCGGTAGATGCGGGTCTCGTCCGCGGTGACGCGGGCCGAGGTGCGCACCAGATGATTCAGGGACCGGCGTTCGGCTTTGCCCAGCTCGACGCCAATCAACTGCTGCCGCTCGGCCGAGACGGCCACGGCGCCTCGCGGCGGCGCGGTGCCGCCCGCGCCCGTCCCGCCGTCCGCGTAGACCGGCTCCAGCTCCATGCCGCAGCAGGGCGCCTTCCCCGGCCGGTCGGACGTATAGCCCGGGTGCATCGGACAGTGGTAATGGAGGACCTTACGATCGCCAGCCGCCTGAGCCTGGCCGTCCGGTGTCGCCGCCCCCGAACCGGCGCGGCCGTACGTCATCCCCGCCGCGAACGCGGCGACGAGCGCGACGACCGTGACCGCTGCCAACCAGTATCGCTTCATAGTCTGGCCCCGACCGATTCGCCGGCATTGTACCGTGAGCCGACGCCGCCACGCTGGTCATCGCCCGACAAGGAACGGGCCCCGCGGGTCGGCACGACCGGCGGGGCCCATCGACGTCACCAACGGGCGGCCTTACCCCTGTACGATCAGCGGCCGCATCATGTCGTGCTCCTCGTGCTCGAGGATGTGGCAGTGCCACACGTACTCGGCCCCCTCAATCTTCTCGATCGCCATCCGCGGGCTGTTGGGTATCGTCACGCCGGCCGGCGCAAGTCCCGTGGTCTTCGGGATGTCCACGAGCAGCGTCAGGCACTCACCAGGGTTCGACCGCACCGTTTCCTTCCAGCCAAGTTCGACCGGTTCGGGTCCGTACGCCTTACCCGTGAACTGCGGCGTCCCGCCCTTCGTGATCATGCAAGCCTGACGCGACAGCACCCGGACATTGAAATAGTGGAAGTGGATCGGGTGCGTGTCGGCCGTCAGGTTGAACAGCTTCCACACCTCGACCGTGCCGGCCTGCACCACCTCCGTCGCGGGGTCCGTGAGCGCCATCGCCGTGGCAATCGTGCCCAGGTTCTGGGCGAGCCGGCCGTATTCGTCCACGGTTTCCCAGAGTGCCACCTCGCGTGGCTTGTCGACTGTCTGGAGGGGCGGCCGTGACGCGGGCAGCGTCCAGGTTCCGCCGGCCGGCAGCCCGGACGCGGTGCCGCTGTCTACCTTGAACTGGAGCAGCGTACGTGTGTTCGGCCCGAAGCCGGGCGTGGGCGGCACGGGCAGGGCCTTGTTGCCGGGATAGAAGTCGGCGAACGGCGTTCCGCCCGGGTACGGGACGGGCGCGTCGTTGTGCAGGATGAGCCTCGAGCCGGCTGGCACGGCTGAGAAGTCGATGAGGACGTCTGCACGCTCGCCGGGAGCAAGTACCAGGCCCGGGTCGTTCATCTTCCCGGCGTAAACCACCCCCTGCGGCGCCAGCGTGCCGTCGAGGAACCCGCCCTCCGTGCCGATGACCCTGAGTGCAGGACCTACCGACTTCTCGTCGGGCTCGGCGTCGTTCGGGTAGCCGCCCGGCTGCGCGAAGCAGAGCCGCAGGTTCAGGACGCGCGTGTTGCAGGCGTTCAGGACCCGGAAGCGATACAGACCGCGCTTGACCTCCAGGAACGGATACGCCGTGCCGTTCACCAGCATCGTGTCGCCCCAGAACTCCGGTACTAGCGACGGCGTCGGGAGCGTCTTGCCTGGGCCGAGCGCGAAGAACTGCGTGTCATACGTGCTCGGGTACCACAGACTCCCGTCGGAATTGAACACCTTGTCCTGGATCGCCAGCGGGATCTGTCGTTCGGCGGTGATCCCGAGTTGGCCCATCAGGTTGTCCTCGGCGTCGTCTCCCAGTATGTAGCCGCTCGCGAGGCCCGCATACGCGTTCAGGCGCGTGATGCCGACGGCATGATCGTGGTACCACAGCATCCGGGCGCTCAGCATGTTCGGATACCAGTAGTCGTCGGTGAGCTTTCCGTTCTTGTCCGGCAGCCAGTTGACGCAGGAGGGACCTTTCACTTGCTTCTTACCGTTGGGTGAGAACCAGCTGAACGGTCCCCCGTCGCTCGTCCACGGCACGAGGCCTCCGTGCAGGTGCGGCGCGGCCCGGTTGACCGCCGGATCTCCCACGCCGAGGTAGGGGGAAACCAGCGACATGTCAACGGGAAGCGGATGGACGGGCGGCAACTCGTTCGACCACCGCACGCGCACTGGCCTGCCTGAGCGGGCGATGATCGCGCCGCCCAGGTGCCGGAAGTCGCGGGACTTGTCCGCGGCATTGCCGTAGCCCCAAAGCGTGGTCGCCGGCAGGTGCGGATGCAGGGTGTCCGTGTACTGCCGCATCGCGATCTCGTAGTAATCCGCGCCGTATCGATCCACGCCGACGGATCGCGCGATCGGGATGTCCACCCCGAACTGCCGCAGTGGCTGCACGAACTTCCCCAGCGCCGGGGACATCGCGAACGCCGCGTGCGCGCTCCGGCCGCGCAGGAACATCGCCGCCACCCCCGCCACCGCTGATGCCTGGATGAACTCTCGTCTCGTTGGCCTCATCTCTGAATCTCCTCTACGCGCGCCCGGCGCAACGCCGGGCTGCCCGCGAAACCCGCCTACGCGTCGTTCTGGCCTGCCTGGGGAAAGGCTGACAGCCACTCGCGTTCAGCGCTTCCGAAGTCCTCGTCGTCGATCGTCAGCGCGAAGGTCGTCTCACCCGGCTCCGACGGGGCCGCGCCTCCCTCGAACCGCGCCACGTCACCCGTGCACCGGACCTCGACACCGGCATGGGCGCCCTCGATTCGCGGCAGCGTCAGGACGAACTCGACGCGGTCGCGAAGGCCGAGCCGCGCGCCGCCGCTCTTGAGCAGCACGCCGCTACGGCTGGCATTCACGGTCACGCCGGCATGCCAGCTGGACTCGCCGATCCCCTGGAAACGCACGGGCGCCTCGAGGGGAAAGCGGGTCGCCCGCGGATGCATCACGTGGAACGCCGTCACCTGTCAGTCCGCTCCCTGGCTATGCGCCCCCTGCCGCAGGGCCGTGCATACACCCCGGGGACACGGCGCTAGCGTGCGCCGCCCACGGGCGTCGCGCAATCAGCCGGAAGTACTGGAAGAGGCAGTACGAAAGTACTGGGTGAGGATCAAGCCGACTGGTCCTTGGCGCTGGCGAGCCGGTGATGGACGGCGTAGAGCGCCAGTTCGAGCCGGCTCGAGACGCCGAGTTTGTCGAAAATGCGCGACAGGTGGTTCTTCACGGTCTGTTCGCCCAGGCCGAGCTTCTGCGCGATGTCCTTGTTGGAAGCGCCATCGAGCACCACCAGGGCAACCTGGAGTTCGCGCCGCGTCAGCGTGGCGGCCGGCGGGCGCCCCCCTGACTGAGAGGTGGCGAGCTCGCGCAACGAGGCTACGAGGTCCCGGACCCGCTCGTGCCCGATCCAGTATTCGCCCGCCACCACCGCGCGGATGCATCTGTAGAGCAGCGGCGTGGCGGCCGCCTTCAGCACCAGGCCGCGCGCGCCCAACCGGAGGGCCTCGAGAGCATCCTCGCGGTCGATCGAGGCGGTCAACATCACGGTGCGGACGTCCTCCTTGCTGTCGACAAGCTGCCTCAGCGTTTCCAGGCCCCCGGCCTTCGGCATCGCCAGGTCCAGCAGCAGCACGTCCGGCCGCAGCGCCCGCACGCGCTCGACGGCCTCTCGACCGTCGGAGGCTTCCCCGACCACCTCGAAATCCGGCTCGACGGCGAGCAAACGCCGCAGTCCGTCCCTGAAGATGGGATGGTCGTCGGCAATGACGATGCGAATCGGACCGCCGCGGTCAGGCATGTCTCTGTCCTGGGATCGAGATCTCGATGCGCGAGCCGACGCCGGGCTCGGACTGGACCGTCAGTTGCCCGCCCATCGCCCGGACGTGCTCCTTGAGGATAACCGGTCCCCGCCGCTCCCGGTCGAGTTCTTCGTGCGCCAGCCGTCCCTCGAAGTCGAACCCCCGGCCGTCGTCATCCACGATGACCAGCCAGTGACCGTCGCCGTGCGTGACCCGGACGAGCACGTTGCGCGCCTCGCTGTGTTTGCGGGCGTTGACGAGCGCCTCGTGGACGGCCCTAGCCAGCTCCCGGCATACGCGGGGCGGCAGGGTGATGTCCTCCACGTCGCTGACGAAACGCGTTTGAATGCCGCTATGGCGCTGGAACCTCGCCGCGAGATCCGCAAGGTGTTCGACGAGCCGCCTCGTGTCGACGTCTTCGGGCCGGAGCAGTTGCATCAGGTCCCGGACGTTCAGGATCTCCTTCCGGAGAACCTCCTGGATCGTGGCGAGCTGCGACGCGGCCGCCTCAGGGAGCGGCGCCGACGTCTCTCTGCGCGCGGCCTCGAGCAGCATCTCCACGCCGACCAGCGACTGGATGACGCCGTCGTGCAGCTCGCGCGCCGCCCGCGCGCGGTCGGTGACCCCGGCTCGCGACTGCAGCCGGCGCTGCAGATACAGGTTGAAAAGCGCCGGCCCCACCTGCGTGAGCACCACCTGGAGAAACCGCAACTGGTCGGCGCGCTTCCGCCTCGCGCGGCCGTCGAACACGAACAGCCGCCCGCTCCAGCCGTCGCCGGCGATCGAGGACAAGCAGTGGACCGACGACCACGGGAACGGGACCTCGTACAACGATTCGAACGGGGGACGAACCGGGACGATGCTCCCGAATGCATCAATGGCGAGCGTCATGCTCCGCCGGGCCTCGCCGGCGTCGGGGCGTACCACGCACCAGGCGCGGGCGCCGGCCGGGATGGGGAACATGAAGGTCCTGGCGCTCGCGTCGTCCATGGGCAACGGCCGGGCCCGATGCACGCGGTCGGCCGGTCCCGCTGTCGCTTCCCAGAAGAAGCGCCGATCGCTCCCTTCTTCTGTCAGGATGAGGATGGCCCGCCCGGCGTCCATCCTGGTCAGTAGTTCGTCGAGCACGGCTTCCACGCTCGCGACGATGCCGGACTCCATGCGGACAAGCCGCATGATGCGCGCCACCGCCGACCCGCTTTCACGCAGGCGATGCTCGTTCTCCGCGAGCAGGCCGACGAGCAGACCCACCAGCATGACGCCGCCGGCCCGCACGATGACGACGTTGGGGTGGAACGGCGCCGTACTCAGCCCAAGCAGCACCGACGCGCCCTGAGCCACGAGCACCAGGACCGCCACCGAGGCCGTCATCATCGTCGCGGTCATGCCCCAGCGGAAACCGGCGGCGGCCAACGAGAAGAAGAAGAGGGTGTGGAGCGGGCTCGTGACGCCGCCCGTCACCCACGAGAGAGCGGCGAACCACGCGAGTTCAGCTCCGTGACTGAAAGGAGCCCACGCGACGGCCCTGGCCGGGTCGGCCCTGACAAATGCCGCAAGGACAATGGCGGAGACGGTGTAGGCCGACAGCAGCGCGACGGTGAGCCCCGAGAACAGGCCGGCTTCCGACGGGTCGAGCCAGGTCGCGGCCAGCGACATCGCCGCGATGACCACGCGGACCACGGCGAGCGTCCACTCGACAGCCGTCGCGTGTTCGGCATCCGGCTGGCGCGGAAGGCGCGGCCGCCACAGCCGCCCCACGAAGTCTCCGAAGGTCTGCATGGCCGGCAATTGGGACCGGCTTCGGGCCGAACGGTGGCCGCGGCACTGGTCGAGCAGACTGTACTCGCCCGGCCAGTCTTTCCACAAGGCGCGGCGTTTCCTGCTACACTCTCGCGCCAGCGGCCGGCCCCCGTCGTTCGCCGCCTCAATCAGGAGTCTGCAGTTGACACCCTCTGACGAGTTCGGCATCACGAGGCGCGGGTTCTTTCAGGGCGTGATTGGTTCGGCCGTGGCGGCCACACCGGCGACGCGAAGGCCGGCGCCGCGTACCACGATGCCGTCTTCGCCGAAACGAGCGGCGGGCCGGTGCCCATCGACATTATCACCGTGAAGGTATAGGCGCCGCACGACCGCGGCTTGCCGCGTCGCCGCTCCGGCATTCGAGGATCCCTGGCCATGAGTATCCGACTTGTCGCCGCTGTGCTGTGCCTGGGCGTGTCCGTCGCCGCGCAGGCTCCTGCCGGGCGCGATCTGCGCCGCACCGCCCTGACGTCAACCACGCCGTCCGGTGAGATCGTCCGCATCGACGTCGATGGCGACGGCAGGCCCGACATTCTCGAGCGCTGGTGGAACGGCAAGCGTGTACGCTGGCTCGACGAGAACGGCGACCTGTCGCAGACCGACACCCGGGGCGACCAGGTGGCGGACGTCCTCCAGGTGGACATGAACGGCGACGGCGTCTACGACGGCGTGACGGACCAGAGCGTCAAGTGGGCCGACAACGACCGCGACGGCCGGCCCGACGTGCAGGCATGGTCCACGCAGCCGCCGTCCTGGAGCGAGGGCACGTGGAGCACCAGCGAGTCGCACTGGATGCTGTTCGTCGACGTCGAGAA
>Ga0315286_10007505_pt1 | contig 10683 bp, 11 predicted proteins | sample YL17G10_0_MG_FD_205038 | JGI IMG/M metagenome (GOLD analysis project Ga0315286, IMG submission 205038) | Sediment microbial communities from Yellowstone Lake, YNP, Wyoming, USA - YL17G10_0 | ecosystem: Environmental > Aquatic > Freshwater > Lake > Sediment | place: USA: Wyoming | collected...
TCGTCGCCATGCAGGTGAAGGGCATCAACGCCAATTCGGCCATTCCGGTGCATGCGGGGCTGGCAAAGTTCCTGAAGGAGAAGAAGGCCTGGAACGACAAGTGGACGATCGCCGGCAAGTGATCGCTCAAACGGATTGCCGGGGGTGGGGACTCTGCGCCGCGACAGCGACGGCTCCCACCCCCGTGCGTTCACCCATCTCTCATACAATACCATGTGCCGCGTGCGGCCGGAATCGGGCGTGCGCGACAACGACGGATGGAGGGGTTCGGCCGTACCGTCTGACTATTTGCTGAGCGTCGTCGCGGGTCATGTCGACGTTGCGGCCCGGAAGGCGGCGGACGCTTCGGGCCGAAAGGGGGGAAAGCCATGCAGAGCGACCGGATCGTGCGCGCCACCAATCTCAACAACCTGATCTTCCTCTTATCGATTGTTATGTTCGTCTGGCTGTGCTGGTACTTCTACACCGGCTTCGGAGGCCCGAGTGAACTCGTGGCCTCCCTTGTGCCGATCGCGCTGATGTTGCGGATCCTGCACATGCACAAAAACGGTTATATCTACAAACGACTATCGCCGCGCGTGAATCTTATCATCGTTGTAATCTACCTCGCCATATGTGTGTACGCCTTCTACCATTTTTTCATGGAATACGAGCAGATTGCGATCTGGCGGCAGGGATCCTACACAAAAGAGGACTTCATCATGGGTCTCCTGGTTTTTCTGCTGGTGATGGAACTCTCAAGGGTCGAACATTCCGAGCTGTTCTGGATGAACGTGATTCTGGTGGTCTATACGCTGTGGGGCTATCTGAGCCCGATCGATTTCTTCTGGCATCCGGGGACCTCCTTCTACCGGGTGATCACATCGAGTACCGTCGAACTCTCGACCGGCATTTACGGGATGTACTCACAGATCGCGCTGACGACGATCGCAGCGTTCCTGCTGCTGGCGGCAGCGGCGCGCGGCTTCGACGCGCAGGGGGCGATGGTCAGTTTCATGCGTCGGATTGCAGGAAAATCGCGGCAGACGATCCCCCAGACGGCCGTGCTCGCCTCCTCCGCCGTCGGCATGATCAGCGGCAGCGGCGCGGCCAACGCCACGGTGGTCGGCGCTTTCACGATCCCGCTGATGAAACGCTACGGCGTGCCGGGGGAGTTCGCCGCGGCGGTGGAGACGGCGGCCTCGATGGGCGGGCTCATCATGCCGCCGGTGATGGCGGTCGCCGGTTTCGTGATGGCGGAATTCCTCGGCGTCTCCTACTGGAGCGTGATGCTCCGCGGCTTCGCCCTCGCCTTCATCTACTACTCCACGCTTTCCCTGTCGGTTTATCTGCTGAGCGTGAGGCTGATGCCCTCCACGCCAATCGAGGCGATAAAACTGCCGATCTACGACCAGATCAAGACGGCGATCTTCTTCCTCGGGATCATCTTTCTCACCATCCTGATGGGGGTGCTCAACTATGGCGAGCAGCTTGCGGGGCTCTATACCGGGGCCTTCATGTTCTCGCTTCTGATCCTTCTGTTTCTTTATTTCAAGTACCTGCGAAAGGATCCGGCGGCGGACAAGGATTCACTCTTCGCGAATATCCGCATCATGATCGAGACGCACGCCGAGATGACCTCTTATCTGACGCTGCTGCTGGCGACGCTCGGCATCATGGTCGGCCTCTTCACCGTGACCGGCTTCATCAACCGCATGGGGGGCATCCTCCTGCACATCGGCGAGTGGCACATCATCGCGCTGATCCTGATGTCCTGGATATTCGGCTGGCTTGTCGGCGCCGGCCTGCCGCCGACGGCGACCTATATCGTTCTCGCGGTCATCATCGTCGACCCCATGCGCAAGATCGGCATCGATCCCTGGGTTGCGCATTTCTTCTGCTTTCTGCTCGCGGTCTGGGGTGAATTGTCGCCGCCGACCTCGCTCGCGGCGGCGGTCTCGGCACGGATCGCGGAGGCGTCGTTTATGCGGACCATGTGGGAGGCGCTGAAACTGTGCGCGCCCATCACATTCATGACCTTCGCGATTTTCACCCGCTCCAGCCTCGTGGTGAATCCGGGATGGATGCAGATCTCCGATATGCTGCTTGTGGCGATTGCCACCTGCGGCGTCACCTGCGCGGTTTTCGGGCGGTTCGTCGCCAACCGCGGCTCGGACTTGATGTGGCGCGCGGCGCTGGCCCTTGCCTCGCTCGTGGTGATGTTCCACCCGAACGGCGCCATGTCGCTGGCGATGGCCGTGATCGTGCTGCCGGCGACGGTCTACGGCGTCAAGCGCCACCAGATCATCGCCCCGCCAAAGAGCGAGCCGCAGTCGCAACCCGCAAGTTAAAGCGGCCCCCTGAGACCCAAACCGGCATGAGCATGGGAAGCAACGGTGACGGCTCTGCAAAAAGTCGTCATTCCCGCGCAGGCGGGAATCCAGAGAGTATGTAAATAGCTAAAAATACTGGATTCCCGTTACCACGGGAATGACAGAAAAGTGGGTCCTTGCACTTTTTACGGGTTCATCAGAGATAATACGCGATGATTTTTCATGATATTGTCATCGTCGGCGGGGGGCTGACGGGGTTGATGGCCGCCGTGGAGGCGCCGCCCGGTACGGACGTGGCCGTCATCAGCAAGATCTACCCCACCCGCTCGCACAGCGGGGCGGCCCAGGGCGGCTTCAACGCCGCGCTGGGGGAAGATGATTCCGTAGAAGACCATCTGTTCGACACGGTGAAGGGCGGCGACTACCTGGGGGATCAGGACGCCATCGAAGTGCTCTGTTCCGAGGGTCCGGAGGTGATCCGGCATCTGGAACAAATGGGAGTGCCCTGGTCCCGGACCCCGGACGGCCGCCCGGCCCAGCGTTCCCTCGGGGGCGCCGGCTTTCCCCGGGCCTGCTACGCCGCCGACATCTCCGGCCACGTGGTACTCCACACGCTGTATGAACGCGCATTGCGCGCCGGGGTGCGTATTTATCCCGAGTGGCACCTGGTGGAGCTGCTGGTGGAAGACGGTGCGCTGGTGGGACTGCTGGTTTATGACCTGGCAGCGGGGCGGTTGGAGGTCGTCCGCTGCCGGGCGGCGCTGCTGGCCACCGGCGGGTATGGACGTATTTTTCGCAAGACGACCAACGGCCACGCCAACACCGGTGACGGCACGGCCATTGCCTACCGGGCAGGCGCGGTTCTTGCCGACATGGAGTTCGTACAATTCCACCCCACCACGCTGTGCGGCACCAACATCCTGATTTCCGAAGCGGCCCGGGGCGAGGGCGGATACCTGGTCAACGCCGGCGGAGAGCGGTTTATGGCCCGGTATGCCCCGCAGAAGATGGAACTGGCCCCACGGGACGTGGTATCCCGCTCGATTTTCCAGGAAATCAAAGAAGGGCGCGGGTTGGGCGACGGCTACGTGCATCTGGATCTCACCCACCTGGGTCCGGACAAAATAACCCGCCGGCTGCCCCAGGTCAATGACCTGGCCCGCCTCTACGCCGCGGTGGACCCGACCCAAGCACCCATCCCCATCGAGCCCGCCCAGCACTACAGCATGGGCGGCATCCGGGTCAATCTGGACTGCGAAACCAATATCTCCGGGCTGCTGGCCGCCGGCGAAACCGCAAACGTCAGCGTACACGGGGCCAACCGCCTGGGCGGCAATTCGCTCTTAGAAACGGTGGTTTTCGGCCGCCGGGCGGGCAGGCATCTGCTGAAGGCGGCGGACCGTCCATTGCCGCCGCTACGATCTTCTCTGGAGCCGGCTTTGGCGCGCTGGCAGGCCATTTTTTACGCCGGGAAACCACAACCGCCTGGCGACTCGGCGTCCGCCATCCGGGAGGCGATGAACCGCACCATGACGGATAAAGTCGGTGTTTTCCGCACCGGGGAGGAGCTGCGGGAGGCCGTGGAGGAGATCGCTGCGCTGCGCCGCCGCTACGGGGCGCTGCGGGTGCCCGCCGGGGAACATCCCTTTAACTACCAGTTGATTGAACTTCTGGAACTGGGCTGCCTGCTGGAACTCAGCGAGGTGACCGCCGGGGCGGCTTACCGGCGCACCGAAAGCCGCGGCGCCCATTACCGGATGGACCACCCGAGGCGGGATGACGCCAACTGGCTGCACCACACGCTGGTTCGCCGGGGCGGCGACGGCCCGGTTTACGAGGCCGGTCCGGTCTCCATCACCCGATTCCAGCCCGAGACACGAGGATATTAACATGCGGCTCACGTTAAACATCAATCGATTTGACCCGCAAACCGACAACAAACCATACGACCGGGAATACACCGTGGATTGGGAGCAGCACGAAACCGTGCTGGATCTGTTATTGAAAACGAGACGGGAGGACCCCTCCCTGGCCTTCCGGCGCTCCTGCCGCAGCAGCATCTGCGGCTCCTGCGCAATGGTCATCGCGGATCGTTCCCGGCTGGCCTGCCACACGCTGGTCCGGGAGGTGGCCGGCGACGGGGGCAGTTTGAGCATCAAGCCGCTGACCGGCTTCCGGCAGCTCAAGGACCTGGTGGTGGAGATGGATCCTTTCTTTGATGCGCTGAAACGGGTGCTGCCCTGGGTCATCACCATACCGCAACATAACGGGCTGGTTTCACCGGAGGATTCGGAGCGGATTGAACCTCCGGCCACCTGTATCCTGTGCGGCGTCTGCGACGCCGAGGTGCGGCAAAGCGGCGGCGTTACCCCTGCCGCCCTGGTGAAAAATGTGCGGCTGGCGGTGGATCCCCGTGACGCCCTGGGGATCCAGCGAATGAAGATCACCGGCCTCACGGAGGAGGGGCTGCAGACGTTCCGGGAGCTGCTGGCCTCGGTCTGCCCCAAGGGAATCAAACTCCCCCCCGTGGCCCTGGAATAACCCCCATGCTCAGGGAGAGCACAACGAAGGATGAAAATCACCCCCACCCCGCCCTCCCCCGTCGAGGGGGAGGGGCATTTTCAGATAAAGCGAAGGGTGTTCAAACAGCAACAAGGGATACGAAACCGTCAAACCTGCGATTACTCCGGTGATCAAATATATAGAATGTCATGCCGGACTTGATCCGGCATCCAGTCCTTTTCTGGATTCCCGCTTTCGCGGGAATGACGGCTTTGACATATATTGTTGCCGGAGTAATAACTTTAACGAGACAACGATAACTATAAGGAGTCATAACAATGGACAAGAAACGCTACGAAGAGGGGTTGGCCGTCAGAAAGGCCGTTTTGGGGGCCGAACACGTCGAAAAGTCGCTTCGCGCGGCCGATGAGTTCACCCGCCCGATGCAGGAACTGGTGACCGAATACTGCTGGGGCGAGATCTGGACCCGGCCGGGCCTCGACCGCAGAACGCGAAGCTTCCTCAACCTCGCCATGCTCACGGCCCTGAACCGTCCGCACGAAATCAAGCTGCATGTGCGCGGGGCGCTGAACAACGGCCTGACCAGGGACGAGTTGATGGAGGTCTTCCTGCAGAGCGCGATCTATTGCGGGGTTCCCGCCGCACTAGACGCGATGCGCGTCGCGAAAGAGGTCTTTGCCGAGCTGGATGGCGGCCAATGACAGCCGGCGACCGGAAAGAGAGGGTTGGATTTATCGGGATCGGCAAGATGGGACTCCCGATGGCAAGCCGAATCGCCGCGCAGGGCTACCCGCTGCATGTGTACGACATCGCGGAAGCGGCTCTAAAGGCCATCTGCGACCGGACCGCCGCCCGGGCGCAAAAAACCCTGAAGGAGATCGGGCAAAACTGCGAGGTTGTGATCCTGATGCTCCTCGACAGCGACGTCGTGAAACGGGTGCTGTTCGGCGAAAAAGAGCGTCTTTCCGCCCACCTCTCGCGGGGCTCGGTGGTGATCGACATGAGTTCGTCCAATCCGTCGGTGACGCGCGAGATTGGTCCGCGGCTGAAGGAGGCCGGCGTGGACTTCATCGATGCGCCGGTTTCCGGGGGGGTGAAGCGGGCCGTCGATGGATCGCTCGCCATCATGGCCGGCGGCGACAGCGCCGTCATTGCCCGCGTGAAGCCGCTGCTGTCGACGATGGGGCAGACCCTCATCGAAACCGGCATGCTCGGATCCGGGCATGCCATGAAGGCGCTCAACAACTATGTCTCGGCGGCGGGTTTGCTTGCGGCCTGCGAGGCCCTGAAGGTCGGTTCCGACTTCGGCATCGCGCCGGACAAGATCATTGCGGTTCTGAACGCCTCGACCGGGAAGAACAACAGCACCGAGAACAAGATGATGCAGTTTATTGTTTCGAAGCTGTTCAATTCCGGGTTCAGCCTGGGGCTGATGCGCAAGGACATCAGCATCGCCGTTGACCTGGCGAAAAGCACGGGCTCCAAAACGCTGTTGGGTGAAGTTCTGCTCAAATCGTGGGCGGATGCCGAGAAGCAACTGGGCGGCGCGGCGGACCACACGGAGATATTCCGCATGCTCGACCGGTAGCCGCGTACCGGGCACAAAACCATTTTAATACGAGAAGAGCGTCCTTGAGACCTTTGAAAGTCTACACTTTGTTGTCACCCCGGCGAAAGCCGGGGTTCAGAAGGTTTTGAAAAGACTGGATTCCGGCTTTCGCCGGAATGACGATTTGCAGAATTTCAGGAGTAATTCAAAGGTCTCTTCTTGACCTTCCGTTTTAGCGTGGGCGGGGTGTCGGGACGCCTGTTTTGTAACGGGCGGCGGCTGGATTGGGAGCAGTAATTCGAAACCGCGACCTCCCCTCTTCGTAAAGGTCGCCGCCGTAAATATCGTTGACAACCGTTACCGGAAAATCCTGCACGACGATTCGCCGCAGGGCCTCCGCCCCCAAATCGTCATAGGCGACAACCTCAACCTTCTTGATGCAACTGGAGAGGAGGGCGCCTGCGCCGCCGATGGCGCCAAGATAGACGGCTTTATATCGGTTCATCGCCTCCTTCACCTCCCGGGAGCGCATCCCCTTTCCGATCATCCCTTTCAGCCCCTCGGCCATGAGCCTGGGGGAGTAAGCGTCCATCCGGTAACTGGACGTCGGGCCGGCGGATCCGATGATTTTCCCCGGTCGTGCCGGAGTCGGCCCCATGAAATAGATCACCTGCCCTTTCACATCAACGGGAAGTGGCTTTCCCGTCTCCAAGGCCTCGATCATCCGTTTATGGGCCGCATCCCGTCCGACGTAGATCACCCCCGTCAGCAGCAGCTCGTCGCCCGCATGCAGCGTCTCGACGATCTCGTCGAAGAGGGGGAGTTGTACGCTTCTGGGAGTGGTTGAGATGGTTTTCATCGGGGTCTATGGTCTCCTGTTCTTTTTTCAGAGCGTGGCTTCCCTGTGACGGACACTGTGACATTGAAGATTGACCGCCACCGGAAGAGAGGCAATGTGCGTGGGAAAGACCTCGACATGGACGGCCAGCGCGGTGATCCTCCCCCCGTAACCCATAGCCCCGATCCCCAGATCATTGACGCGCTTTAATAACTCGCTTTCAAGTTCAGCAACCTCGGAATCCGCATGCGGCTCTCCCATTTTGCGAAGCAGGGACTGTTTGGCCAGCAGCATGCATTTTTCCGCAGTCCCCCCGATTCCAACGCCGACGATCACGGGCGGACAGGGATTGGCGCCGGCCTCATCGACGCACTTCACGACAAAATCAATCACCCCCTGCCGCCCTGCGGCAGGGGTCAACATGGCGAGGCGGCTCATGTTCTCACTGCCAAACCCTTTGGAAAGCGCCGTAATCTTCAGCTTTTCGCCCGGTACAATGGCGGTATGGATCACCGCCGGCGTATTGTCCCCGGTGTTCACTCTTGCCGAAAACGGCTCATCAACGACCGATTTGCGCAGGTATCCCCGGTCATACGCACGACGCACGCCCTCCTGAACCGCCTCGTAAAGATCGCCCCCGATGATATGCAGATCCTGCCCCAGCTCCAGAAAGACGACGGCCATGCCGGTGTCCTGGCATAAAGGGATTTCATTTTGGGCCGCCGCTTCCGCGTTTTCCAGCAATTTGGCAAGCGCGTTGCGGGCCGCCGGGGACTCTTCTCTTTCAGATGCCCGCCGGAGGGCCGCGATCACGTCTTCCGAGAGGTGGTAACAGCCCTCCTGAAGAAGGGAGGAAACGGTTTCCGTCACCCATTTCGAATCCATTTCCCGCATGATGCCGCCTTTCCTTGGCTTACCGCTTCCCAGACAGTTGCCCCGCCACCGACGCGGCGGCCTTCGCAATGGCCTCCGGATCGCCGAGATAGTAGTGGTTCAGCGCGCGGAGATGGTCGTCCAGTTCATAGACGAGGGGGACCCCCGTCGGGATGTTCAGCTCCGTGATCGCCTCGTCGGGGATCTTGTCTATATGCTTCACCAGGGCCCGCATGCTGTTCCCGTGCGCCGCAATCAGGATCCTCTTGCCCGCGCGGAGATCCGGGACGATGGTTTCATGCCAGTAGGGAAGGACCCGTTCGAGCGTGTCCTTGAGCGATTCCGTCCGGGGCGCCTCCCCGGGCTTGAGGCCCGCGTAACGGGGATCCCGCCCTGGAAAACGTTCGTCCGCCTCGTCGAGGATCGGGGGCGGGATGTCATAGCTCCGCCGCCAGATGTGGACCTGCTCCATCCCGTATTTCTCGGCCGTCTCTCGCTTGTTCAGCCCCTGAAGGGCGCCGTAGTGGCGCTCGTTCAGCCGCCAGGAGCGGTAGACGGGTATCCACATCCGATCCATCTCGTCGAGGGTGATCCAGAGCGTCCGGATCGCACGCTTGAGGACCGACGTATGGGCCAGATCGAAGAAGTATCCCCCCTCCCGCAGTAGCCGCCCCGCCTGATGCGCTTCGCGGACCCCCTGTTCGGTCAGGTCCACATCGGTCCAGCCGGTGAAACGGTGCTCGAGATTCCACGCGCTTTCCCCATGACGCAGCATCACCAGACGGATCATCTCTCTTTTCCCCCCCCCTTTGAAAAACGAGTGCTTTTTGAAGAAATCCGACGCTGCCCCGACCGAGGCGGCATGATTATGGCACACCCCGTCGCTTCCGACAAGGGGCTTTTCAACAAGGGCTTTTCAGCAGGGATATACCGGAAAAATCGCTGAAGATCACTGAAGCTCTCCACGGCAACCTGAGGAGGAGCACCGATCCTTAAGAGGAATAAACTATTTCGCTTTCGCCCGTTTACCCGAAGTGTGTCCTTATGATGCCGTCGCTTTCATGGTCTTACCGACCCGGGGAGCCGTCTTGACCCGGCGGGCTGATGTCAGAATCGTCCCCTCGGAGAAGAGAAACACAATACCGACAAGGCAGATAATGGTGCCGACAAACGCAAAGAGAGCTGTGATGAATACCGGTAGATTCAGCATCTTTATACCCCATAACGCCGCAAATGTAGCAACTATGGCAACAAACCCACCAAGCTTTTCCAACATATTTTAACTCCCTGCATACGTGATTCAGAAAACCGTGATAGTCCTCACACCATAAGGAATTCAGGTGTTTTTAGATATGTGAGCTTTTTCGGAAAGCTCAGCGGCGCGCTATTTGTTGGTATCTTTTTCCGCCTCTGGTTTTTTGGGCTTTATCCTGGCCATGCTATAAATGACAAGAAAAACCAGCGGGACAATAATGGCTATCGTTAGCCCGGCACCCAGATCCTGAGACTTTACGAACATCATTCCCGCTACGACGCCGAAGAAGCAAATACCAACAAAGATCCACTGCATATGTGCACCCTCTTTCTGGAGTATAGGCCGCAACGGCGGATGGTTGCGGCAATTGAACCCATCATGTCCAACAGCATGACTTTGGCCGCGAAGTTCCTATGACCCATACCGTCTCAGAGCGGCCATGACGATTACAGCCACAAATAAAGCCACCCCGATACATACTAAGGCGATTCGTATATATTTCTTGGTCTTGCTTTCTTCCTCCGGTTGGGCCTTCCCTATTACATCCCGTAATACGTCCCGTTCTTCTTTCATGTGACACCTCTAAAAATAGTATTGGCCGCAATGGCAGATGGTTGCGGCAATTGGACCCATCATGTCCAACAGCATGACTTTGGCCGCGAAGTTCCTATATCCCACACCGCCTCAGAACGGTCATGACGAACACAAACAAAATCAAAGCCAGCAGAACACTTCCAAAGGCGATTCGTATATATTTTTTGGTCTTGCTTTCCTCCTCCGGTTGGGCCTTCCCTATTACGTCCCGTTCTTCTTTCATGTGACACCTCAAAAAATAGTTATCAGGAATGCGGGATCATACCGGTCTTCCTGCGGTACAGAAGTTAGCGTTCACGTGCATAATAGTTAATGCAAACTAACTTGTCAAGAGTAATTTATACAGGAAAAGAATATGTGCTCTTGCGGGGAATGACTTCAATGCAACGGGGATTTCTGATGTACTCGTGGGAATGGGAGGGGCGACGCATCCTGTCGCTAGAAAATTGTTTCCGAAGGCGAAACCGTCAGGAGATTTTAGCGACGAGCAACGGCGTAGCGGTAGATCTTCCAGAGGGAGGCGTACCTCTCGGTCAGCTTGAAGCTGCCCTCGCTGAGGGCCCAGATGTTTACCAATCCCTGGATGAGGGCGAAGAGCAATGTCGCTGAGGCCTCCAGGTCGATGTCCTTGCGAACAGCGCCGTCCCGCACCCCGTCGGAGAGGAGTTCCTTCAGGCGGGAGATGTATTTGCCGATCGCCTGAGACGCCTGTTTGTTCAGTTTTCGATCGCCGAGGCTG
>Ga0315286_10007506_pt1 | contig 10683 bp, 8 predicted proteins | sample YL17G10_0_MG_FD_205038 | JGI IMG/M metagenome (GOLD analysis project Ga0315286, IMG submission 205038) | Sediment microbial communities from Yellowstone Lake, YNP, Wyoming, USA - YL17G10_0 | ecosystem: Environmental > Aquatic > Freshwater > Lake > Sediment | place: USA: Wyoming | collected...
ATGGCGTCTGATTTCCTCACGCAGAGGGTAGGTGCCGCCTATCTCGGACAAACCCATCATCAGCGAGTGTGACGACAGATGGAGACCCAGGAGCAGGACCGGGGTAAAATCCCCCAGGATGCGGCGCACTTCCTGGCTGGATCGGTTGGTCTGGAGGCGCTGTTTCAATTCGTCGCGTTCCGCTTTGAGATCCTTGCGCGCGCCCTTGAGGAGCCCCATGGCTAGCGCCCGATCCTCGCTGGTGAGCGGTTGATCGCTGGTGCGCCAGGCGAGCCGCCGATAAGCACGGGGATCGACCGCTGCTTCTTCACTCCCGTCCCCGGTCTCCTGACTTCCAGTTCCTGACTCCTGACTGCCGACTCCTGACTCCTGACCCTTGACTTCTGTCTCCTCCCTCGTGTCTCCTGTCTTCCGACTCCTGTCTTGTGACTTCTGTCTTCTGTCTTCTGCCTTCTGTCCGCCAAACTCCTTGCCGCCCAGGACCCGCTCAACCTGTATCTGCCGGGTGAGCCGGTCAGCAGTGTCCTTGGCCCGGCTCACCACCAGTTGCCAAACCAGGTCGCGGTCGGCGGAGTCGGGGATATCAAGCGGTTCCGGTTGTTTGAGCAGCTCCAGAAGGTGGTCCAGCCGTTTCTTTCGGGTGTCCAGGGTCTTCTCCTGGTCCTTCATGGCCTTCTTGCGGCCGGCGGCAGCCCACACGAATTCCCGCATGCCCGCCTGGCCCTGGCCGTTCCCGGCGCTCGCCACAAACAGCACACTGCGTTCCGGTGGATCCTTGGAAAGTTGTTTCACCAGCGCCAGCAACACGGCAACCGAAGTGGCTTCATCGGCCCCCGGGGCCAGCCCAAGAAGCGGCGATGATGCATCGTAAAAGGCTTCAATCACCACCAGTTCTTCCTTGAGCTTCTTGGATTTGCCCGGGAGCAGGCCATAACAGTTGCGCACCAGCTTGTTCTGCCAGCGGGTCTGAGCCGTCACCGTGGCGGTTATGCCGCCTTGAGCAGCGAGTTGCTTCAGCCGTTGGCCGTCTTCCGGGGGAACCCAAAAGCGGGGAAAGGCTACGGGCGTGGGGATGTTCTTTTGCTGATAGTCGTCGCGGGTGGATTCGCGGTCTCCCAGATAAATGAGGGCGCTGGCGCCGAGCATGGCAGCATTCATCCAGTTGTTGCCGGATGCTGAATCCATGAGCACCAGTGCCCCTTGCAGCGGATGCCCGTGGAAGCCCGCCAGATTGCCGTCACCCACGTAGATGATCGGCCCCTTGAGGCCTTCTTCTGGGGTCATGGGCAGATACACCAGGTTTGGGCCCCAGGGATAAAGATGCGTGGAGAAGTTGCCCGCCTGGATAGATGCGCTGATCACTTCCGGGACGGGATGGAGGAATTGGTGCGCACCGACGGAATTCAATCCAGCTTCGCTGAACCGTTTAAGGATGTAATCGGCTGCCTGTTCGGCCCCGGCCGATCCCATCGAACGGTCGCCGAAACCGCCCAGGTAGGCGACATCTTCCCCGATGGTCTGGGCGGGAAGCGCACCGGCCAAAGTGGCAAGCTGGAGGACCGCAGCCAGCAAGATGCTATGGAGGAGTTTGGAAAACCGCATTTCAAGTCACTTTGCCGATGGATACCGTGAGTTTGTCGCGATCTTCGATTCGATCCACCAGACCGTCTCGAATCCAGATGACGCGGTCGGACACATTGATCATCTTGATGTCGTGGGTTGCCGAGATGATGGTGACTTGTCGTTCTTTGGAAAGCATTTTGAGCAGGTTGATGATGTCTTCTCCGGTGGAGAGATCCAAGTTGCCGGTGGGTTCGTCGGCCAGGACGATGGTAGGGTCATTGGCCAGGGCTCGAGCGATAGCTACGCGCTGCTGCTGGCCACCGGAGAGTTCCGAGGGTTTGTGCTGATAACGGTCGGCCAGACCTACCAGCCTAAGCAGTTCCATGCCCTTTTCCAGGTATTGGTCCTGAGTCATGCCGGCAAAGATCATGGGAAGCGTTACGTTTTCCATGGCGGTCATGACCTGAATGAGGTTGAAAGTCTGGAAGATGTAACCGATCTTGCGGCACCTAAGCCAGGCCAGTTCGTAGGCATCGAGCTGGGCCACGTCGACCTCATCGATGAACACCTTGCCGGATGTGGGTTTGTCCAAAGCGCCGATCATATTGAACAGGGTGGATTTGCCCGACCCTGACGGTCCCATGATGGAGATGTACTCACCGGCTTTGATGGCGAGATTGATCCCCTTGAGCGCCAGAACCTCATTGTCTCCCATGCGGAACAGCTTGGTCACCTGGGAGAGCCTCACCACATTGTGTACCTGGTCTTGATTTACGCCCGCACTTTGCGCTGCAGCCCGGTCATCAGCGTTGTCCATCGCCACCTGCTCCAGTTGATTCGGCCTTAGAACTTGCCCGAAGACTTTCTGTGCCTGAAAAGCTTTCTATACCTGTTCCGTTCGCATGGCCACGGCAGGTTGCATGCGTGCCGCCACCAGCGCCGGGTACATCACCCCAAGAAATGACAAGACCACCGCCAGCAACGTGGCCAGTCCCAGGGTTGCCAGCATGGTTGTGACCGGCCAGGCCGGCAGCACCAGCCATCCGAACTTCAGAACCAGGGACACGGTGCCCACGAGGACGCCCGCCACGCCGCCCACGGCCCCGCCCAGCAGTCCTTGATAGATCGCTTCCAAGACGAAGATGCGCACGATGAAGCTGTTTAGCGCTCCCAGGCATTTGTACGTGCCAATCTCTCGAAACCGTTCGGTCACCGCCATGAGTTGAGCGTTGACGATGCCCACCACGCAGACGAGCAGAGACAAAATTGCCAACCACCGATCCTTGGGGGTGCTGCCGAACTGTCCGCCGGCCATTTCATAGCCGCTGGCCAGGATGGTTTCCTGCAGTTTGGTATCCGCTTGGTGCCACAACGCATTGAGAATGCCGTAGCCCGACCAGGTGTAGGCGACGAACGCCACTGCTAGTGCCAGCGTGGCGGTCGTGATAAGGGATCGGGACAGACGGACCTTGAGGGATTGGAACGCAATCCGTAGAACCTGCCTCCAGGGAAGTACGACTTGTTTCTGTATGACGGTACTAGATCGATTCACCATGGGCGAGGATGACACACCATCCATTTCGGCTGCTGCCGCTCAACTGTTGCCAGGGCCGGATGGACATCTGTTATGGATATGGGTTTGCGAGTCGATGCGCAGCGAAAGGATTGTGGCACATGTCGCAGCCACGCTGCGGGCTCCTTGGGCGAAGTGCACCCTGCTATACTAATGGCTCTTGACTAAACTTTCAACCACGAGTGCGCTTTTGGCAGCGCCATCCAGGTCGGGCGCCAGAACGGGCGGCGCCGTCGGCCCTTGCAGTGTGGCGCGGATCGCTTCCGCCAGGGAAGAGTCCGCCAGATCAACGATTACCTTCAACAGGCCCAGCGACTGCAGACGGTTGGCGCGCAGGGACTGTTCCCGATTCTGCCGGAATGGGTAGACCAGGGAGCGGACCCCGGTGCTGAGGATGTCCATGCACGTGTTGTAGCCGGCCATGCTGATGGAAAGATCAGCGGCAGTCAGTTCCTTCGCGTAGTCGAGCGAAAACGGGAGCAGGGCCACACGGACATCCCCGCGGGCCCAATCGGCCAGAACTTTCCGGTCTTGATCTTCCATGAATGGTCCGATGAATATTCGCAAACGCCAGGCGGGGTCCGGCAGACACCGGAGCGCGCGTACCGTGGCGGTGAGAAGGTCCACTCCCACTTTGCCACCGCCGCTGCTGGCCACGATTACCTTACCGCAATGGAGGCGCGCGGCGCGCTCCAACGGTTTTCCCACAAAGCCGGTGTACTCCACCGGAATGCGGATGTCATCGAGGCGCGTGAAGGTCTCATCGAGGGAAACCACCCGTGGGTCGGCGTGTAACAGCAGGAGGTGGAAGAAGCGATTCAGGGTGGTCACCACCCTTTGTTCATAAGCCGCCACGTCCTGTTTTTCCACCAGGATGTCGCGCAGACTGCAGACCACTCGAGTAGGCAACACCTGTTGTTGAATCACATCCAGAAGCGGCAGGATTTCGTAGCCGAAGCGTTTGCGTCCGAAAGGGAACAGTTCGATGACCAAAACGTCCGGCTGGAAGCGCTGGAAGAGTGCCATCAACTGTTGGCGCCGCTCGTTCCGAATGGCTTCGACATCGCCTGCAACTGCTTCCAGGTGTTGGAAATCCGCATCCATCATGAGCGGGGGGAGAAAGGCGCGGGTCACATGCGGCGGCGCCTCAAACCCCGGCAGTGGTTCACCGCCTTCCACAAAGAGCACCTCGTGGCGATGCAGCGCCCGGGCGATCTCCATGGAACGGAAGAAATGGCCGATGCCGAGTACGTGTTGGCAATAGAACATCACTCGCATAGGTAAGTTTCAAATTCCAAAGCTCAAATGGGAGAATGCCAAATGTCAATCCCGCCCATGGCGGGATTGACATTTGAACTTGCTTGTCCATGGTGCAAGCTGTTGCTGTTAATCACACAACAGCGGCCTATTCGCCCAGCCCCTCCGGTTCTTCGGTCACATCCAAGGAAGCGAGCGCCAACGGGATTTTCTTGGCTACGGTGATGAACCCGGTGTGCCCAATCATCCGGTCCTTGGGACGAGCCCGACGCTCATCCACCAACCACGCCCGTTCCAGCAGTTCAAAAGAATGAATGTGGGTGAATCCCTGGGCCTTGAGTTCCTTAAAAGTGAGTTGTACCTGTGCCACCTGGGGGCTGAGGCTTACCAGGATGCCGCCGGTTTTCAAGTATGGGGCTACATGGCGGACGGCATGCCAGGGTTCGGGTAGATCCAATAAGACCCGGTCGACCCGGGTGTTGAGGGCGAGATCCTGAATATCCCCCACGATAATCGCATGATTGGTTGCACGTCGGCCGCAGAAGCGGGCAATGTTGTCGCGGGCGAGTTGGGCGAATTTCAGCCGTTTTTCGACGGATATGAGTTTGCCGTGTTCGCCCACCGCCCGCAATAGCGCCAGGCTCAGGGCCCCGGAGCCCACTCCCGATTCCAGCACGGTGTTCCCAGGGCAGATATCCCCATAGAAAATGATCGCCCCCAAGTCCTTGGGGAAAATGATCTGGGTCTGACGTTTCATTTTAAAGATGTAGTCTGCCAGCGTGGGCCGGAAAAGAAACAGCCTGGAACCTGCACCGGTTTCCAGGCAGTCCCCCTCTTCCCTTCCCACCGCGTCCCGCATCTGAATGGTTCCCATATGGCATGAGAAAGGGGCGTCTTCGATCCTCACCAGCCAACGTTTGCCTTTCTGCGAGGTGAGAAGAATCCACTCACCCCAGTCCAATGTTGTCATAGCAGTCCTGTGGAAGAGTATGGAAAGAAAACTTGGGGCCATTTGCCCTTGGCCGAACTGGTGGCCACGATGTGCCGCTGGTTGCTGCTTAATAGAGAAGTGTGGGGAACGAAGTCAACCCTCAATACTACAGGCACAGGCGGTCCAAAGGCAGATAGGTGGCATCCATGCGCGCGGCAATTTCATAACCATAGCCCATGGCGGTGGGGTTGGTTTCGGTATCCACATAGATGGCCTGGATGCCCCGCCGCTTGACATCGCGGGCATAGAAGAAGGTCTCGTCGAGCGGATCCTGGCCGAAACAACTCACATTGGGATGGCCATCGGAAAGCAGCAGCAGAGCCGGAAGGGTTTCGGCATTCTTGCGTTTCTCCTGGGAGAGCAGGCGGATGCCCAGTTCAAGTCCCGCCGCCAGCGGGGTTCGACCGCCCACCGGCAGCCGCTCGATGCCGTCGGCGGCGTCCCGGAGATTGTGCGTCAACGGTTGGATGACCTCGGCAACGGTGTGGCGAAAGGTGATGATGCCGAGTTTGTCACGATGAAAGTAAAGATCCTGCAGGAGCGCTTCGATGACGCCCTTGGTGACGGACATGCGGTCGTTGGTGCGCATGGACGCGCTGGAATCGACGATCAGCATCAAGGCCAGGCTGGTCCTGCGCGAACGTTTGCGGAGGCGCAAGTCATCCCAGCGGATCTGCAGTGCCCCATTGGTTCCTCGAACCCGCTGATAGGGCGCTGCGGCACGAAGCGTCCCGATGATGGAGAGGTCATTGGGGTCTTCGCCCCGGTGCGGAAACCGGCATCCATGGGTGCTCCCCCCCTTGCGCGTGTTCGGCAGCATGAACCGGCGTCCCGGATTGCTCCCGACCACCAGCCGCTTCCAGGGAATGTGCGCCGGGGCCAGCTTGCTGCTGGAACACAGATGAGTCACACAGCCCACCGGCGATTTGTAAGTCCTCGGGCTGACATTCGTCTTCTTGGCTTCATTTTGGTAGATGGGGAGCCACTCTTCGCCGGCGGTCTCGGCCGTGCCCTGCTGGTCCAGCACAGCCCTGATCTTTTCCTGGTCCAGTTCCGCCTTCTGCAGAGGCGTCTTTTTGACGCGGTGGCCGAGGACCAGGAGGGCCGCCAGTTCCAGGTCTGCCAACGTCACCCGGGTTCGCCCCTGGAAGGCGGCGTTGGCACGAGCGGCCTTCATCATGGCGATGTCGGCACGATGGCCATCGGTATCCATGGCCACCGCCAGTCGCGCGGCGGTTTCCAACAAACCTTCGGTAAAGACAATGGTGTTGAGCACGCCCCTGCCCTGTACCATGCGCTGGGCCAATTCGACATCGGCCGCCGCCCAGCGGGCACGAAACCCCTCCGGGTCCTGTTCGAAAGCCAGCCGACGCTTGATGATCTGCACCCGTTCAGGCAGTGCATGAATCCCTTCGATGGTCACCGACAAGCCGAAACGATCATGCAGCTGAGGCCGCAGGTCGCCTTCCTCGGGGTTCATGGTGCCGACCAGAATGAAACGGCTCGCGTGGGAAAAACTGATTCCTTCGCGTTCCACCACGTTTGTTCCGGAAGCCGCGGCATCCAAGAACAGGTCCACGATCTGATCGTTCAGCAGGTTGACTTCATCCACGTAGAGGATGCCTCGGTGGGCCTCGGCCAACAGGCCAGGTTCGAAGGCCTTCTGGCCGCTCTTTAAGGCTTTCTCTAGGTCGATGGTCCCCAGCAGGCGGTCTTCGGTAGTGCCAATGGGAAGATTGACCAGGCGGATCTTTTGTTCCTTGACGGGGAGAGTTTGTCTTGCCTGGTGCTTCTCCTGGCAATAGGGGCAAAGACTGGCCGCATCGTCCGGGTCACACTGGAAGGGACAGTTGGCCACCACCAGAATGGTGGGAAGAAGATCGATCAGGGCGCGTGCTCCGGTGGATTTGGCCGTGCCGCGCTCACCCTTGATGAGCACTCCACCCAGAGAAGGATCGACGACATTCAGCAGGAGCGCTCGCTTCATGAGGTCCTGGCCCACCAGTGCAGAAAAGGGAAAACTCTGTTGCATTACGGTTTCCTGAAAAACTGGATGGCGATTGCCGTTACCGAAAGCCGGCTGGCGCCGATGTCGACGCGTGCATCGACACCTGGCCAGGGGTGATGAACTCATTGCCGAGACGGTGACGGCAGTCCGTTCAGAACGCCAGCGATCCTGAAAATACCGTGTGGTCACGCACGGGTTTCTGTATACTCGCTGAATATAAATTGTTCAAGCTCTTGAGCGATTGTTTCGATTACAACAGAAGATGATCAGGTACCTAAAGTCGATAGACGCTGTGGGAGGAGAACATGTCTACGGTTGCCAATGCCGCAGTCTTCAAAGAGGTAATCGCATCTGCCGAGAAGCTTCCTCCTTTTCCCGATGTGGTGCGCAAGGTAATGCCCCTGATCCAACAAATGGTTCCGGTCAGAAAGATCGAAGAAGTCATTCGCTTTGACCAGGCCATCACCGCAAGAGTTCTCGCCATTGCCCAGTCAGCCTACTATTCACGGGGGCGGGCCATCCGTTCCTTGCAGGATGCCATCATGTCCTTGGGGCAGCGGCAATTGATGCAGGTGATCATGGCGGCTTGTGCCGCACAGTTCTTCAGTGGAAAAGTCGCCGGCTATGACCTGCGGGAAGGCGAATTGTGGCAACACGCGGTGGCCACCGCTATCATGGCCGAGAAAGTAGCCACGCGTATCGGTCACAAGGATGTGCTCACCACCTACACCGCAGGATTGCTCCATGACATCGGCAAAACCGTTTTGAACCAGTACGTCAAGACGTACTTCGACCTCATCGTCAACGCCATACGTGCCAGGCAATTGCGATTCATCGATGCGGAACGCGAGATCCTGGGGATCGACCACCAGCAACTGGGGGCCATCATTGCCAAGCGGTGGCGATTTCCGGGAGAGGTCCTGGATGCCATTAGTTATCACCACCATCCCCAGAATGCCCGGGAACATCGTGATGTGGTTGCCATTGTCTATGTCGCCAACCGGATGGTTTCTGGGATGGGCATTGGATGCGGGGTGGACGGGTTCTTTCAGCCGAACCAGGACGACGTTTTTGCCGAGCTGGGGATCACTACTCGGATGGTCGAAAAGTTCATGGCGGAAACCCTGGAAGATCTTGAAGACACCAGGCAGTTCCTGGCCGCCTGATCCCTCTGGCCTTGCCAACGATGATCCCGCTATAGGTCGGCGGTCATCTCGCTCCTTTAGACCCAATGCTGTTGAATTAAACCCACCGCTTCGGGCGGGCATAAAGCCCGCCCCTACGTCAATCGTTGTTTCATGCAAGGGGCGGGGTTCATCCCCGCCCGCTATGATCGGGCGAGACCGCTGATTCAACAGCATTGTCCTTTAGACCCAGGTGTCAATGATGGCGCCCTTGGGCTGGACCATAACAGTCGGCCTCTCCTGTGCGTTCTGCCGCTGCTGTCTCATCATCTCCATTCGAGTTCGGAAGATCTCATAAGAAGCCCGTGATGCCGCCGAGTAGTCCCGCGCCGACAGTTGACCCGGCGTCAAGACCGCTCGCCTGATTTGCTCCATCTTGGTCATGGTGCTCGGCGGACTTTCCGGAACAGGACTCACATCCAGGGTCACGCCCCCGCCCACCGCATAAAGCCGGCCATCGGGTCCCAGACGATAGTCATAAAGGGGACCGCTGCGCGTGTAGCTGCCTCTGGTTGCCAGGCGCATCTGCTCATGCTGGCGCACTTCGATGTCGCGCTGCCCAAGTTTTTGCAGTTCGACGGTGTCTTGGTTACGCTGCCGATTGGCGTCCGGCTTGACGCCCGTGGACACGTCCGAGGATTCGCGCCCCATCTCGGGGGCCCTGCCCGGGGTTCTGGACGGAGCGACAGTTCTACCACCCGCTACGACCAAGGCGCCGGTCGAAGCGTCCGGGGTTTCCGGATACCCTGGATAGATATCCACAGAGGTGTCGCTGGTGCTTATTCTCATGGTTCGGCCTGACGTTTCGAAATTGCTTCAGCGGAGCAGCGCTGGACCGGAGCGTGGCGGCGCGAGCCAGCACGCAAGATGTTTCTGAAAAAGCAATGGATGTTATGGCTACTCAGAATCCGCTTTCTGCCTTCATGGCCGAAGGGACCTGCGAGTTTGCCCAGCTACGGAAAGATTCCAGGTGTTCCGGTAGTGAAGCGAGCCGGGGAGACCAGGTAGACAAACCCAGCAGATTATATCAGGTCGCCGGAAGAAGTTAAGACATTTCACAAGACTGGAAACCAATATGATTCTACGGTGCGGAATCATCACCATGAGTCACGGCGCCTGAAAAAACAGAAAGCGAGAAGGGGAGGGGGTAGCCGTCGTTACTCCGCGCCCCGCGGGGGCACCTCGCCCTCTCTTCTCGCTTCACTGCTTGCCGTTGTTCTGCGTTTACTTGCTTAGCCGCCTTACAAAGCCTGATCGCCTTGTTCGCCGGTGCGGATGCGGATGGCTTCGTCTATGGTGGATACGAAGATCTTACCGTCGCCGATGTTGCCGGTTTTGGCCTCCTTCAGGATGGCCGCCAGAGCTTTGGCGGCCGCCTCATCCGCAACCACAACTTCCACTTTGATTTTGGGTATGAAGGCGATGTCGTATTCCGATCCGCGGTATTGCTCGACGTGTCCCTTCTGGCGGCCAAACCCCTGGACTTCGGTGACCGTCATGCCAAGGATGCCGAGTTCGTGCAGAGCGTTTTTGACATCATCCAGTTTGAACGGTTTGATGATGGCTTCGATCTTTTTCATGTGGCCTCCAAAATTACCTGTGAAGCTTGCGCAAGTTGAAATCGGGATAGGCAGTTACCGCCACTTCAGCCTGATCCAGCCCTTCCCGTTCCAGTTCAGCGGAAACTCGTAGCGGAATGATGAGGTCGAGCACTTTGAAGAAGGCGTACATAAGGATGAAGACAAACACAATATTGGTTAGGGTCCCAACCACCTGCGCGGCAAACTGCGAGGCATCGCCGTAAAAAAGGCCCTTGACGGTGCCCGTTACGCCGTTGAGCCCATCGCCGTAGGTGCCGTCGGCGAACAGGCCGAGGGCCAGTACGCCCCAGGCGCCGTTGGTACCGTGTACGGAAATAGCTCCCACGGGATCATCAACCTTCATCACCCGTTCCACGAACACCACGCTGATACACACCAGGACTCCCGCCACCAAGCCGATGATGACGGCGGATACTGAATTGACAAAGGCACAGGGTGCGGTAATGGCGACCAGCCCGGCCAGCAAGCCGTTGGCCGACATGGAGATGTCCGGTTTGCCGTATTTC
>Ga0315286_10007508_pt1 | contig 10679 bp, 9 predicted proteins | sample YL17G10_0_MG_FD_205038 | JGI IMG/M metagenome (GOLD analysis project Ga0315286, IMG submission 205038) | Sediment microbial communities from Yellowstone Lake, YNP, Wyoming, USA - YL17G10_0 | ecosystem: Environmental > Aquatic > Freshwater > Lake > Sediment | place: USA: Wyoming | collected...
TTCCGATGCGGCAACCGCCGCCGGACTCTTCTATCCGCCGGACCCCGGTTCGATGAAGATCTCGACCATCGGCGGCAACGTAGCCGAGAACTCCGGCGGCCTGCGTGGCCTCAAATACGGCTTCACGCGCAACTACGTCATGGGCCTTGAAGTCGTCCTGCCCGATGGCGAAGTCCTCTGGACCGGCAACCAGTGCGTCAAGGACGTGGCCGGTTATTCTTTGCGCGACCTTTTCATCGGGTCCGAAGGCACGCTCGGGGTCATCACCCGGGTCCTGCTCAAGCTCATTCCCAAACCGGCGGCGAAGAAGACCCTTGTCGCCACGTTCGCCCAGATGGGCTAGGCGGCCCAGACCGTCTCCGACATCATCGCCGCGCCGATCATCCCCTGCACGCTCGAGTTCCTCGATCGCACGACGATCCGTTGCGTCGAGGACTACGCGAAGATCGGCCTGCCGCTCGATCGCGAAGCCCTGCTGCTCATGGAAACGGACGGTCACCCGGCTGTTGTCGAGGAAGAGGCGACAAAGATGGTGGGGATCGCCCGCGAGAACGGCTGCAAGGAAGTCCGGGCCGCGCGCGACGAAGCCGAGGCCACCAAGCTGGCCGCCGCCCGGCGCTCGGCGTTCTCCGCGTTGGCCCGCGTGGCGCCGACGACCATCCTCGAGGACGTCACCGTGCCGCGCTGCGAACTGGCGAAGATGATCCGCTTCATCGAAGGCGTGGCGAAGAAGCACCACCTGCGCATCGGCACGTTAGGCCACATGGGCGACGGCAATTTGCATCCGACCTGTCTGACCGATGAGCGCAACCAGAAGGAGATGCATCGCGTCGAGGAAACCTTCAAGGAAATCTTCGACGAAACGATCCGCCTCGGCGGCACGATCACCGGCGAACACGGCATCGGGATAGCGAAGAAGGCGTTCCTGCCGAAATTCGCTGGCGACGCCCAGATGCGCGTCATGCGCGAGCTCCGGCAGGTGTTGGATCCGAATGGGATTCTGAATCCTGGGAAGCTGATGGATGCCTCAGTCACGACCGGCGTTTGACAGCAGTTCAGGACACGACATAGCCTCCCCGCCATGCCGGTGGTGCTGCGAGTCGGAACCATGGCCAAGGCGACGATTACAGGTGAACAATCATGAGCCGAGCTAGGGGAACGAGAGTCTACATCTTGGGTGCTGGGTGTTCAAAACCAAGCGGTTATCCACTTGGGGATGGTTTCCCTGTCTGGCTCCGCAATTACGCCGCCAACCTTCCGGATGGCTCACTCAAAATCAAGCCCTCCGTTGAGAAGACCTTGGATCTGCTTGGCAGATTCAAGGTCGATACACTCGACCACCTGGTAACGCTGATTGAAGACAACCTAAGCATTCCTGACCGTTCTACTCTTCCTGCAGACCCAGCTAAGTGGCCCTTTGATGATCGGCTTCGCAACGCTGGTGCACTCTCCGATCTGGCTGACGAACAGATTAACTCCGCCAAGACTGGGACGGCGGCAATGTTCCGCCACTTGGAAGCCGACGCTGCGGAGAGCAAGTTGCCGGGCTATCCCAGGTTAATGGCGGAGATATTTGGGAAAGGAGACTGGAAAGAGGCTCTCAAGCGGGCAGACTGTCACGTTCTGACTTTCAATTATGACCGCCTCTTTGAAATGGCATTCCTCGAGCATTTCAAGGAATCAGGCCCGCCACTGCTTGTCCATGATGGGAACGTGCTGAACTCGGGATTGAATGGCCCAACGTGCGATGAGGCTAATATCACTCCTGGGCGATTTTGCTTTCTCAAGCTGCATGGGTCAGCGGGCTGGTGGGTTCGGAGAGGAAAAGGAACAAGGGGAGTCACCGAATGCCGGTGCTATCACGTTGACCCCGTTGACGGTTGACCTGAGGGAAAGATCAATGACGCAGCATTTTTCCCCCAACCGGGCACGTATCCTTGGGACCCGTTGTTGACCTTCCCGAACGAGAAGCAGCGCGCTTTGTCGGATGATCCTCGGGATTTCTACGATGTCTTCTTCACTCGGAAAGTTTGGGACCATGCCGCAACGGTCTTGTCGGGTGCCGAGCAAGTCACAGTGATTGGGTATTCCTTGAACTCGATCGATCGCCATTTCGTGGTTAAGAAACTCCTCCGCATGGCAACGTCCTGTCAGGAGATCGTCGTAAGCAACCCGCACGCTAAGACCATCTGTCGCGATCTGTCTGAGGATTGTCCGAAGTTGCAGAAGCTACTCGTTCCCCGAGAAGAGTATTTCGAGCAACGGTGTATCGAACGCTCGGCATCCCAGCGTCCGCCAGAATTCGGGAAATGACGGTGCAGGAGGTTTCGAACCAGCACAGCGCTCAGAAGCCGGCAAAGCGAAGCTGGCCAGAAGCGCGCCGGCGGGCTAGCCTCGACGGCAAAATGAGCACGAAAGCCGAGATCATCCAGAAGCTCCTCGACCCCGGAATCGTCGCCGTCGTGCGGGCGCCGGCGGCTGAAATGGCCCTGCCCGTGGCCGAGGCGCTGATCGCCGGCGGGGTGATTGCCGTCGAGATCACGATGACCACGCCGAACGCCATCGAGGCGATCCGCACCACGAAGCGGGCGGTCGGAGGGCGCGGCTTGATCGGCGTCGGCACGGTGCTGGATGTGGCCACCTGCCAATCGGCCCTCGATGCCGGAGCGGAGTTTGTGGTGAGCCCCATCCTGCGGCCCGAATTGGTGCCGATTGCCCACGCGGCCGGACGCCCCATCATGCTCGGCGCCTACACGCCTACCGAGGCTCAACGGGCTCACGAGGCTGGCGCCGATTTCATCAAGATTTTCCCGGCCGACAGCCTGGGCCCGGCCTACCTCAAGGCCATTCGCGCGCCGTTGCCCCATCTGCGCGTCGTGCCGACGGGTGGCGTGGACTTGAACACGGCGGCGGATTTCCTCAAGGCGGGGTGCGCCGCGCTGGGCGTGGGTTCATCGCTCGTGTCTGCCCAGATTCTGCGTGAGGCCAACTGGCCCGAGCTGACGCGGCTGGCCCGGGCTTTTGTGGCGCTCGCGCGGCGCGAACGGCCCGGTTGACCCGCCGAAGCCAGCGCCTGCCCGGGGGACCGCCCGCGTTCGGTTCAGTGCGAGTTGTTGCGGACCGATCAGTTCAAGGCCACGCCGCGGCGGACGTAGGTGGGCACGTCGAGGTCCTCACCGCGGTAGATGGTCGGCTCACTTTTCTCGAATCGGCCTTTAGACACGATTTCCAGCGGCAAGGTGCCTTGTTTCATGCGTGCCTTGGCTTTCGCGGATCTCCCCTGCCGCTTCAGAATCTCCTCCCGCTTTTCCGGCGACAACTCCGGCGGGGGGGGCACGAAGCGCGCAGGCAAACGAGGAGCTTCTGGCTGGCGGAAGAAACCAGTCTCAAACTGGGGACCGTCCGTCGTCACGACCAAGCCCTCCCGGGCGGCGGGTTGGTCGAGCTCAGTCATGGGCGAGGTCGCTGGGACCAGATCCGAACTCGGCTGCCGCCCGGCAATGACCGTGATCGCCATCCGCTCGACCATCCCGGCGTCCACGGCCGCGCCCACGATGAGCTGGGCGTCGTGGCATTGCCGGTTGACTTGCTCCATGACTCGCCGAACTTCGGCCATGGTCAGGTCGGGGCCGCCCACCAAGCTGACGAGCACCGTGTCGGCCTCGGCGAGAGCCTTGCCATCGTCCAGGAGCGGGTGGGCCAGCAGTTTCTCCAAAAGGACGCGGGAGCGGTGCTCTCCCTGGGCCTCGGCGGTGGCCAGGGCGCTCTCCGCGTGGCGTCCGCGGGTCACGGCACAGAGATCGGCGAAGTCGATCCGGATCAGGCCGGGCTGGCTGAGCAGGCGCCAGATCCCGCGCACGCCTTGGGCGAGGACCTCGTTGATGAGCTGGAAGGTTTCCAGCAGGCTGGTGTTCTCGTCAATCAGGCGGACGACCTTCTGGTTCGGCACACAAATCACACTGTCGGCGGCAGCCTTGATCTCCCGGAGGCTCTCCAGACCCTGGCACTGCCGCCGCGCGCCCTCCCAGTCGAACGGCAGGGTCACCACCGCGAGCACGAGCGCGCCCGTGTCCTTGGCCAGCCGGGCGATGACGGGGGCCGCTCCTCCCCCCGTGCCACCTCCGAGGCCGGCCACGACAAAGACCACGTCCATCCCTTCGCAGGCAGCGCGCAGGCGATCCAGGTCTGCTTCCGCGGCAGCGCGGCCTTCCGCGGGGTCCCCGCCGGTGCCCAAGCCGAACCGAAGGGCGCTGCCGAGCACATGCTTCTCGCTCACGTCGCATTGGGCCAGCGCCCGGCCGTGGGTGCTGACGCCCAGGAAGCCCACGCCGGCGATGCCCATCCGACCCATCTGTTCGATGGCGTTGCAGCCGGCGTTGCCGACGCCGATGATCCGGCACTTGATGGAACTGGGGGGTGCAGGAGACGCAGGTGATTCCGGAAGAGAGTTCATAGGCGTCGGCGACTACTTACGGGCTACACGGATAATCTGGTTGAACCGGTCGCGCAGGCTATCCCGCAGCGAACTGCGGTCGCCCCGGTTGCGAGCCTGGAGGGATCCAAACTTGACCAGGCCGATCGCGGTGGCGAACTCGGGTTGGTCGAGGGCGGACTTGAGGCCGCTGACGGAGTTGGCCCGGCCCAGCGAGACCGGCAGGCCGAACACGGATTCCGCCAACTCGCGCACCTGGGCGATGCGCGCGCCGCCTCCGCAAAGAAACACACCCGCGCCCAGGTAGTTCAACAGGCCCGCCTGGTGCACCTCGTGCGCGATCAATTCGAAGATCTCCTCGAGCCGCGCCGACATGATGCGGCGGAGGTGTTCCAGGTTGAGGGTGCGGCCCACAAAGCCGTGTTCACTGCCCAGCGTCACCGTCTGCCCGCGGATCGAGTCGTCCACCAGCGCCGCCCCGTGATCGATCTTCAGCCGCTCCGCCCGGCTGAGCGGAACCTTCAGGCCGTAAGCGAGGTCGTTGGACACATGATCACCGCCGACCGCCAACACACCCGTGTGCTTCACAACCCCGCGGGCGCACACGGCAAACTCCGTCGTGCCGCCGCCGATGTCGATGACCAGCGCTCCCGTTTCCTTCTGCTCGTTGGTCAGGAGCGCGAGGGCCGAAGCCAGGCCGTTGAACACGATGTTGTCCACCTCCAACTGGAGGCCCTTGACGGCGCGAATGGCGTTCTGCAGCCGGTTGAAATTGCCGTGAATGACGTGGACGTCCACCTCGATTCTCGCGCCCAACATCCCTACCGGGTTCTGGACCCCGTCCTGTCCGTCCACGTGAAAGTGCTGGCGGATGACATGGACGACGTGGTTCTCGGCGGGCAGGTTGATGGCCTTGGCGTTCTTGATCCCGTCCTGGACGTCCTCCTCGGTGATCTCGCGGTCGGCGGACACCACCGGATGGACCCCGCGGTTGTTGAAGCCGCGGAGGTGGTTGCCGGTGACCCCAAGATAGACGCTGCGGATTTCCACGTCCGCCATCTGCTCCGCTTCCACGATGGCGTTGCGAATATCTTCGGCGGCGAGTGTGGGATCGATGATTTCCCCTTTGCGCACGCCGCGGGAACGCGCCTGGCCGAGGCCGATGATGCCGAGCACACCGTCGGCGTTCAATTCGCCGACGACGGCGCAGACTTTGGAAGTGCCGATTTCCAGGCCGACGAGGATGGAAGCGGGATCAGACATGGCGCCTGCGGTTGCGGGAAGGTTTGACGGTTTTGGGGGGCGGTACCGGCGCCGCGCCGACGTCCGAAAACACCACCGGCGCGTTATTGGTGACCGAAAGATCGAGGCGCTGAATCGCCTTGCCTTGTTGCTGGCCGTAGTCATGCACCCACCGCCAGCGATGCAATTGGTCCTCCAGGCGTTCCAGCCCAAACGTGACCCGACTCCCTTGCCCGGTCGTCACTTCCAGCACCGAGGCGCCGGACACATCGACACTCTGCAGTTCGACCAACCCGAACATGGGGGAATCCTCGAAGGCCGCGATCAACCGCAGGGCGGCCAGCGCCGGGGAGGAGGCCAGGAGCCGCCCCGGCCGCAATTCCGTCCCCTCGATCCCGACGAGCTGGGGCAGCGGAGGGTTGGTCAGGGAAGCGGCCAGCACCACGTTCCAGTCGTCGGTCAGGTGGATCACGCAGCCGGTTTCATCGAGATAGTAGCTCACCCAGTTCGGCGACCCGGCGTCCGCGCGCAGTTGGGGCAGCTTCACTTCGGCGATGGGCACCCGTTCGCTAACCCGCACCCGCAGCGTGTTGGGTGGCACCCGCTGGACGGACGCCTGGCGAACCAGGGGATTGAGTTCCAGGTCCCGTTGCACGCGATAGAGATTCAGGGCCAGCAGATTCTCGCCCGTCTTGACGCCGGTCCACTGGTGCAACCGCTCGAGGGGGAGGATGCCGTCGGTCTGCACATCCAGATGCTCAATCGCATAGGCGCGGTTCTCATAGACCAGCGTTCGGAGCATCCACTCGCCGGCCCGCCAGATCACGTACAGCCCGATCACGGTGCCCACCGCGCCCGCCAGAGCCGTGGACGCCAGTCTGAGCCGCACCCGCCGGGTCTTCGTGGACCGCAGCTTCACGTCGAGCACGTTCTCACGTCTGAGCTTGCGATTCTGGATGGAGCGGCGGAACCACATGCAATCACTGGGCCGGCGCGGGAGTGCGGTGCAGCACCTGTTCCACCATGCGCTGGCACAATTGCGGGAAGCCGATCCCCAAGGCGGCCGCCGCCATGGGCAAAAGGCTGGTTTCGGTCATGCCCGGCAGCGTGTTGACCTCCAGAATCACCGGCTCACCGTCGGGTCGGACGATCAGGTCCACGCGGGCGTAGTCGCGACCGCCAATGGCGCGGTAGGTATTGACGGCGGTCGTCTGGATGCGTTGGGTGGCGGCCTTGTCGAACGGCGCTGGGCAGAGGTAATCGGTGGCGCCGGGGGTGTACTTGTTCTGGAAATCGTAGGCGCCCTCCTTGGGCCGGATTTCCACGATCGGCAAAGCCTCCCCGCCCAGAATGCCGACCGTGACCTCCCGGCCCAAGACGTTTTCTTCCACCAATAGTTCCGAATCGTGTTTGAACGCCTCCGCGAGGGCGTCCCGCCAGCGACCGACGTCTTCGACAAACTGCAGACCCACGCTCGAGCCCTGACGCAACGGCTTGATGACCACCGGGGGTTTCCAGCCGAGCGGCCAACCCGCTGAGGGCGACTTGACGAGGGTGAAACGCGGCGTGGAGAGGCCCGCGGTGATGCACCGTTGCTTCGTCAGGAGCTTGTCAAACGCGAGCCGGCTGGCTTCGGCGCCGCAGCCGGTGTACGGCGCGCCGAGGGAATCAAGGCGGCGTTGCACGGTTCCGTCTTCACCGTAGGTGCCGTGCAGCGTGAGGAACACCAGGTCGGTGCCGGGCGGCAGCGACCACGCGTCGTCTCGCGGATCCAACTCGTGGACCGTGTGGCCCAGGGAGCGCAGGGCCTGCGTGACCGCCGCGCCGGATCGGAGCGAAATCTCGCGTTCGGCGGAGGGACCGCCCAACATCAGGGTGATGTTCAGTGCCTTGGGCGTGCTCATTCGCCAACGATCTCCACTTCCGTCTCCAGCAGGATTCCCCGTTCAGTCCGAGCCTGGTCCTGGATCAAGGCAATCAGACGCAAGACATCGGTCGCCGTGGCCGAACCTTCGTTCACGATGAAATTCGCGTGCTCCTCGGACACCGCCGCCCCGCCGATGCGCGTTCCCTTGAGTCCGAGTTCGTCGATCAACTTGCCCGCCGGGATGCTCTCTGGGTTCTTAAAGATGCAGCCGGCGCTCGGGGCCGCGGGCTGGCTCGCCCAGCGCTTCTGGTTGAACGCCTCGGCGCGCTCGGCGATCTGCTCGCGCGCGGCCGGTTCGCCGCGGAAGACGGCGGCCAACGCGAGGTGGTCACGAAACAGTGGGCAGCCGCGATACTGCACCGGGATTTCCGCCGCCTTGCGTTCGTGAACCTGGCCCGAGGAGTCCATGAACCGCAGGGTTTCCACGATGTCAAACATCCACCGGCCCATCGCCCCGGCGTTCATGCGGAGGGCGCCGCCCACACTACCGGGAATGCCTTCGAGAAACTCGAGGTGGGTCAGTCCGGCGCGCTTGGCCGCGGCAGCCACGGTCTTCAAGCGCGCTCCGGCACCGCACCGGAGCCGGTTGCCGGCCACGTGCACCTGCGAGAAGGCGGGTTGGGCCAGACAGATCACCACGCCGCGAATACCCCCGTCTTTCACCAGAAGGTTCGAGCCGTGGCCCAGAAGGAAGAACGGGAGCCCGTGCTGCGCACAGAAACGCAGAACGACGGCCAGTTCGGGTTCGGAGGACGGCTCCACATAGACATCGGCGCGGCCTCCCACGCGCAGCGTCGTCCGCTTCGCCAGCGGTTCGTCACGCCGCAAGATGGTTTCGGGCGAGAGGCTCGCCGCCAATGCAATCAGTGCTTGTGCGTCAGCAGGCACTCGTCAGTCTCCAGCCATTTCATTCTCAAGCGCCGATGTCGCTTCCGGCGCGTCTCATCCCGTCAAGTGGCCACCCGGCGCCAGGGTGACTTCGCAGCGAGCGGCCGGGGCGGCGCTCCCGCGGCAGTCGTTGGCCCGCCGTCGGCGGCGTTCTCGCGAAGCTCCCGCCAAGCCAGTCTGGCCGTGGACCGCCGCCAGCAACCGGCTCGCGACGTCCTCCGCCGCTTCCGGCCGGTCCCACTGTTTCAATGCGCTCTGAATCTGAGCGCGCGCCGGGCCACAACGGGTCAATTCAGCGACCAACCGCGTCACCGAGGTGGCCGTGGCGCCACGCTGGGCCAGCATCCGCGCCGCGCTGGTCTGCGCGAACTCCAGCGCGTTTACGTATTGGTGATTGTCCGCCGCGGTCGGATACGGAATCAGGATCGCCGGCAGCCGCACCGCGGCCAGTTCCGCGAGCGACGAAGCCCCAGCGCGGCTGATCGCCGCAGTGGCCGCGCCCATGGCGATTTCCATCTCCGCCACAAACGACCGCACCACGGCCCGGCAACCTTGGGCCGCGTAGGCGGCGCGGACCTCGTCCAGATCGTGCGGGCCGGTCAAATGAACGAACTGCAGCTCGGGCAGTTGGCCGCCGAACAAGGGCAACGCCTGCATCACCAACCGATTGATGGCCCGGGCGCCCTGGCTCCCACCCATGACGAGCAGGACCGGCTGACAGGGGTCCAACCCCAGCGACGTGCGACACGCCGCGTTATCCTGGGACCGGAGCTGCGGTCGCACCGGCGTGCCGGTGACCATGACGGTGCGATTCCAGAGCGCGCGCGCGGTGGAAGGAAAAGCCGCGAAGGCGCCGTCCACCCACGGCGCGAGCCATCGGTTGGCGCGGCCGGGGATCGCATTGGACTCGTGGACGAATGTGGCGGCATGGCTTAAGCGCGCGGCCAGAATCGGGGGCGCACCGGTGAACCCTCCCATGGCCAGGACGGCGTCCGGGGGGCGTTGACGGAACAAGCGCCGGGCTCCCCGAAACGCCTGCCCGAAGCCCCGGAGGAAGCGAACAAAGTGCGGATGCTCGAAGGCCACCGCCGGCAGCGTGATTGATTCCATGTCCTTCGCAGCCTTCACCGCCTCTTGATCGACCGCTTTGGGCGAGATGAGCAAGGCCACCGAGGCGCCTCGGCGGACCAAGGCTTCACCCACGGCGAGGCCGGGGAAGAGGTGTCCGCCCGTGCCACCACACGCGATGGCCACGAAGGGGGCTGTTACGGCTGGCGACATCAAGACGTTTGAGGAGCGGAGGCCTCGTCCAAATCCGCCAACGGCACCTCCGCCGTCTGCCGATCGGTGGCCTTTCGCGCGATGCTGAGCAGCAGGCCGACGCAGATCAACATGAACAGCAGGTTCGAGCCGCCACGGCTGATGAACGGCAGCGGCAGGCCTTTGTTCGGCAGGGCGCTCGTCACCACCCCGATGTTGACGAACGCCTGCAGACCGATGAGGAACGTCAGGCCGCTGGCAAGCAACATGCCAAAGGGCTCGCGGGCGTTCCAGGCGATGTAGGCGCCACACAGGAGCAGCACCACAAAGGCGGCCAGCACGCCCAGCGTGCAGACCAGGCCAAGTTCCTCCCCCAGCATGGCGAAGATGAAGTCGGTCAAGTGCTCCGGCACGTAGCCGTACTTCTGGATGCCGTTGCCCAGGCCGGTGCCGGTCAGCCCACCCGACCCGAGCGCCAGCATCGCCTGCCAGGCCTGGTACCCGACGCCATCCTTGGTCTGCTCGGGATTGAGCCAGCTGAGGAGGCGGCCCAGCCGCGTGGGATCGCGCAGCAATGCGAACACAAACGCCACGGCCCCCAGCGCCCCGACGGGGACCAGGTACCGCCAGCGCACCCCGGCCACCAGCAGCACGACCCCGCTCACACTCGCCAGAAGGAGCGTCGTTCCCCAGTCCGGCTCCAGGAAGACCAGACCGAGCACCAGACTGACGAGAAGGCCAGGGATCAGGAGCCCGCGGCGCCACGTGGGCATGTGACGCTGATAACGCTCGCCGTAGAAAGCCAGCAAGACGACCAGCCCAAGCTTGGCCAATTCGGACGGCTGGAAGCTTTGGCCGTGAATCACGAACCACCGGCTGGCGCCGTTGGCCGATTTGCCGATACCGGGTATCAGCACCAGCACGAGCGAA
>Ga0315286_10007509_pt1 | contig 10678 bp, 15 predicted proteins | sample YL17G10_0_MG_FD_205038 | JGI IMG/M metagenome (GOLD analysis project Ga0315286, IMG submission 205038) | Sediment microbial communities from Yellowstone Lake, YNP, Wyoming, USA - YL17G10_0 | ecosystem: Environmental > Aquatic > Freshwater > Lake > Sediment | place: USA: Wyoming | collected...
ACTGGTCATGGCTCGCGACCTCGGGCTGCTCGCGTAGGGCTGCGGGCGCTCGCTGAGCGTCCGTTGGCCCATCGTTCGTCCTGGACGAGCTGGTGAACGCGTGGAGGGCGTCAGCCCTCCTGGGACCGCCTCAGGGTGCGAGGCGGTCTGACGCGGTGCGTCACATCTCGAAGCTGATGGTCGCGATCGGGCGGCTCTGGTCTCCGTACGAACCATCCGCTGTGGCGACACCGTAGGGGCGGTACACGGCGTTCGCGTACTGGCCGACGTTATCCGTCGTGATCTCGGTCCACTTCATGGGAGACGCTGAGTAGCCCGATGGACCACGGAGCCCGTCGGCTGCGATTCGGTAGAGCCGGTGCTCGCGCGCCGCGAACAGCACGGTGTGATGCCACCAGTTCCAGCCGGTCGAACGCTTCGTCGACTGACCGCACACGACGAACGTCGGCAGCGTGTCGCGCCGATCGAACAGCTCGCGCGCATCCACGATGTTCGACACACCGCTGCGCCTGATGCCGCTGCCGTCTGGCGCGAGCCGGAAGCACACGTCACCGAAGCCACGCCACGGACCCGCACCTGGGTTCTGGTGGAGGTCAGGTGTTCCTTCGAGCAGCGCGAACAGCGATGGGATGTTTCCTGCGTGCGTGAAGTCCTGGTTGCGACGACACAGCCACGACATGAAGAAGTTCGTCCACGACGTGCAGTGGAACGCTGGGTACGTTCGACCGAGCACGTTCGGCCACTGCTTCACGGTACCGTTGAGCTGCCCCGCACCATAGGTGATGACGAACGCGTCGTCGACCCATAGACCGCGCCCTGGACCGTAGCGCACGGGCTTCTTGGTGATGGTATCCACGAGCAGCTGAAACGCGGCCCACGTCACCGCATTGCACGGCACGAATGCGTTCGGCGCAGGTGTAACGGCACTCGCCGCCTTGCGCCTCGTGATGGCTGCATCGAGCGCACCCATCGTCTGCGGACCTGCGATGCCATCGTCGTCGATGTCGGGGCGGTCGATCTGGAACGTGAGCACAGCCTTCTCGGTCTTCGGCCCGTAGTCACCGTCGATGTCTCCCGGGTCGTAGCCTGCGGCCTTGAGCTTGAGCTGGAGCTGTTCGACGGCTTCACCGTTGTCACCTGGACGGAGGATCATGCGGTCTCCTTGATCGCAGCGAGCTGCGCATACATCACACCGAGCAGAAACTGATCGGTCTCCTGGTTGTCGATGAACACCCAGTTCTCTTCACGGTAGTAGTCGGTCCAGTCGGCCTCTTCGATGACTTCCTGATCCCATGGCACCGCGAATTCTTCACCACGCTGGTAGCCGAACACCGGGTACGCATGACCGCCGAGCGTGCGGGGTGCATCACTCGACGTGCGCTTCTCCTTCGGCGTCAGCTCCCAGCGCAGGTCATGATCCTCGTCGAGCTTGGAGGGAAGACCAGCGGCAACGTAGAGACTGCCGAACGTGGTGATGGCGCTCTGTCTCTCGTTGAGGTCACGATCGGTCACGCGCGCGAACGCGAGCACCTTGTGGCCCTTGATGCCGACGTTGCGCATGTACGTCAGCGCGTTGATCGGCATCGCGCCTGTGTCCTGGCCTCCGGTGAGGGTCAGGTAAGCATCGATGACGTCCTGGTCGGAGATGTCGATCGTCTGACCGCGCCGAGCCGCGTTGTTGATCATGATGCGGACGATGCCCGCGAACGTGCAGCACCCGTAGCGATCGTTGCCGAGCATCCGCCACCGCTCGTTGTGCGGTCGCGTGTCGACGAACAACGGCGGCACTCGCAGCGGGTCCGCCGCCATGAGTGCCTTGTTGATCGCCTTGTACGAGAGCGTCCTCGGATCATGCCGAGACGGGATAGACCCGAGCTTTCCGAGGACGAGGCTCACAGCTTGCACTCCTGCTTGGTGCCGTCCTCACGAACGCAGATCGTCTTGAACGTCGCTCCACCAGCGACGTCCTTGCGGAACGCTTCGAGTGCATCGTGTGCAGCCTGTGCATCGGGCGCTGCGCGTGTACCGGCGAGGTAGAGCTGGCCTAGCTCCATGATGAAGCAGCCGCCGACGTCCTTGCCCGCCTGAGTGGCGCGGAGCTTGATGTCGGTCCACGAGAGGCTACCGCCGCCGAGCAGCGGCCGGAATTCGTTGAGCAGCTTGTCGATCTGCGGACGGTTCGTGCCAAGACAGTCGATGATCGCGTTGACCACCGGGCCAACGGGTCCGGGATTCGGACAGGATGCCTGCGAGATGATGATGCCGCACGCGAGCGTGCACGCGGCGATGAACGAGATGACCCTGCGATCCTCGCTCATGACGCCACCTTCTCTTCCACGGTGGCAACAGCCGGCGCAGCAACAACCGGCGCAGCGACGACAGCGTTGTCGTTCGCTGCCTTCGCGTTGATGAGCGCAGCAGCCTTGCCATGATCGTTCGCCGCCTGTGCACCAAGCAGCAGCGCGAAGCCCATCGCGATGTACTGCGAGGTGGAGTCGTCGACATGGACCCCATACTTCGCGAGGAACGTCGTGAGCAGGCCGAGGATCAAGGTCCAGAACTTCGCGGAACTGACGAGGCGTGTGAGAGCGTCTTTCATGATGAATCTCCTTGAGGCGCACGTTCGCCCGCACGAGGGCGCTCGTCAAGGTTGCTGTCAGCAACCAGCCAGTCGTAGGGTCGACCTATGCAAGACGAGAAGATCCCGTTTTCCGAGGTCAAACAGGTCGTAGTGCCCGGCACGATGTACCAGAGCGCAAATGGGCAGATCGTGATCGACGAGCATGCGAGTGATGAGGAACACCTCCTCGCGCCGGCCATGCATCAGGAGCAACCGCTCTACCGCTGCCGCACATACCTCGCAGAGATCTTCCCCAAGGAGTGGCTCGGCAAGAAGGGCAAGTTCATCATCGACCGCGTCGTGCTGGAAACCGGAGACGTTGCCAGCGTGATGATCTCGTTCGTTCCTGGTAGCTGATCACCGACGGAGATTTAGAGTGTACGTTGTACACTAATGGATACGATCGTTGACAAGCGTTTCCGAAACGTATACTAGCGTAAGCGGCCCGCAGCGCTGGTGAGACGTGTGTCTGCTCGATGACGATCGGCTTCGCTGGTCTCTCCGCGTTCCTTACTGGGGTGATTGTGTGGATGGATCCGCCTCGGATTGGATGGATCTCCTGCCACAGCGAGTGTGGAGCGAATCGATGGCGATCCGGTCTTCTGGTGAACGATCAGTCGGTCGGCATCCGTTATGGCGGATATGAACCGATCGGTCTTCCGTTCGTGTTGACTCCTGACTGCTGGCCGTACTAGCTTGCTGGCAGTCATGAGCAAATCGTTCAAGGTCGGTGACGTCGTCACGTGGAGATCCCAGGCAGCTGGTTCGTGGAAGACGAAGACCGGCACGGTCATCGAGATCGTGGCTGCGCACAAGATTCCTCGCGACAAGAACTTCGGCAGCAGCCGCAACCACGAGAGCTACATCGTGGAGGTCACGTACGAGCCGCAGCGCTCCACGTCGGCCATCAAGTCGATGCGGGTGAAGAAGCCGGAACGGTACTGGCCACGCGTCAGTAACCTCCGCTTGGCTTACGGGAAGCCGCTGGCTGAGATCCTCATGGAAGATCTCAAGACCGACCACCTCCCGATTCAGGTCATCGAGCACGCTCCCGATGCGCAGTGGAAGGACATCGCCGGATCGAACGCCGAGAGTACGAACTGATGAGCGCTGACTCATCGGCGAAGCAACCCGGGCGTTTGATCGTCTTCGAGGGCATGGATGGTACGGGGAAGACCACGCTCTCCAAGACGATGGTCGAGCGGTATTCACCGTCGAGGAAGCCGCCCGTCCTGATGGTGTATCCTTCACACGATGGGGAGGTCGGCAAGCTGATCCGTCGGGTGTTCTCCGGCGAGGCTCGCCTCGGCAACGGCGCTCACCCTGACCAGGATCGCGTGCTCGGGTACCTGATGGTTGCCGACGGGCTCGACCGCGAGCACCTGGTTCGTGATCACCTCGCGACCGACACCACGGTCATCTGCGATCGTCATCCGACCGTCTCGGGTTGGATCTACCAGCGCGAGTGCTGGACCATCGACCGCATCCTCGCCGTCCAGCAACGTGACCAGTTCGTTCAACCGACGGTCACGTTCATCGTGGATGTCCCACCGGACGTCGCGATGGAGCGCATGCGTCAGCGTGGTGGGTCGCGCAACCCCATCTACGAGAAGGATGGCTTCGGCTACGTCAGCCGCCTGCGCTCGCGCTACCTCGCGTTCGCGGCGATGCACGACAACGTGTTGGTGCTCGATGGGACCAAGCCGATCGATGAGCTGGTCGACCTCGTGCACAGTCACCTCAAGCAGATCGGAGTCTCACGGTGAGCGTACTCGTTGACTCTGACATCCTTGATGCGATCGACCGAGGGGTGATCGTCATCGAACCATTCAACCGTGAGGGGCTCGGCACCAACAGCTACGACGTGCACCTCGCCGACACACTCCGTGTCTACGACATGCTCCGATCCCAGTCGTTGGATGTGCGCGAGAAGCACGAGACGTGTGACCTCAAGATTCACAGCGAGCGTGGGTTCGTGTTGGAGCCTGGCGAGCTGTACCTCGCCTCAACGGTCGAGTACACGGAGTCGAACGAGCACCTGCCGATCCTGAACGGCAAGTCGAGCCTCGGACGCCTCGGCCTCAGCATCCACATCACGGCGGGCACCGGGGACGTCGGGTTCCGTGGTCACTGGACGATGGAGATGTTCGTCATCAAGCCACTCCGCATTTATGCTGGCATGCCAATCGGCCAGATTCTGTGGTTCACGGCGAGCGATCTTCCTGACGTTCCGTACAACCTCAAGCGCAACGCGAAGTACAACAATCGCGATCCGCTCCCGCAGGCGAGCAAGCCATACCAGGAGCAGGTACGTGCCACAGGCGAGGAGTGACGTGGGGAAACTTCAAGGCTACCGTCAGGTGACGTTGTACGTGGAGCATGCCCTCTACGAGCGGGTGCGCTGCACCGCGTACACGCTCGGCGAAGACATCTATGAACTCGTCGGTGAGGCCCTCACGAGTGCTGTCGACCGACGTACGACCAAGGCACAACGCACCGCCATCGATTCGATGGCGAAGCAAAACCTCAAGAATGGGACGTCTCGCGACAAGCGTCGGTGACGTATGCTCCTTGATGTCCAGACGGAGGAAGACTGATTATGGTGAGACGAGTCGTACCAGCCCCAATGACCGGGAAGCCAAAGGCGAAGGCCCCAGCGAAGAAGGCCAAGGCCAAGGCAAAGACCAAGAAGAAGGCCAAGCCAAAGAAGGCAGCAAAGGGCGGCGGCGGTCGCTTCTCCAAGCACGGCAAGCCGGGAAGCAAGAAGCAGAAGGCGTCCCGCCTCAACGCCAAGTGGTCGTCGAGCGAGGCAAGCTGACACCGCTCGCGGACACAGCACGCTTGCTGCGCGACGTTCATGCGCAGACCGACAAGATCCTGGTCGGCCTTTCCGGTGGTAAGGACTCCATCGTCGTGCTCGACCAGTGCGTCCGCGAGTTCGGTGCGAAGAACACGCACGCGTACTTCATGTACCTCGTGGATGGGCTGCGCTGCGCGGAGATGACCGTCGACTACTGCGAGAGGCGTCTTGGGGTCATGGTTCATCGCTTCCCGCACTGGAGGCTCAGCCTCATCTACAAGAACGCGATGTACATGCCGCACTGGAACGGCGCGGATACTGGGCGGCGGCTCAAGCAGGTGGACATAGAGCGCGCGGCACGCGCGGCATCAGGTTGCGAGTGGATCGCGTACGGCCACCGTTTGGGCGACTCGATCGAGCGTATCGCGATGCTGAAGTCTTGCAACGGCTTCGATACCAAGGGGCGGCGCGTGTACCCATTGATGCGGTGGAATGAGGCTTCGGTGTACGCATACCTCCGCCAGCGCAAGTTCCCGCTGCCTCCGAAGCTGTCGATCCTCAAGCGTCAGATGACGGGTGTAGGGTTCCACGAAGACACGCTGCTCGCTATTCGTGAACGCTTCCCAGATGACTATGCCAAGATCGTGGAGGTGTTCCCCTACGTCGAGAGCAAGCTCGCTCGTTACGAGATGAAGAAGACGAGCTGGAAGCAGAAGACCTACGTGGATACCTGGGGATCGTCTCTCAAGGGGCGTTGAAGCAATGAAGAAGACCAAGAGCGGCAAGCTCACCAACGTGCAGAAGTTCATCGTGGAGCGCGTCGATCGCAAAGCGATCAAGAACGCTCCATACAATCCGAGGCAGATCGATGACCACGCGCGCAAGAAGCTGAACGAGAACCTCAAGAAGAAGGGTCTCCTCTCCCCGCTCGTGTGGAACAAGCGCACCGGCAACCTCGTGTCCGGCCACCAGCGGCTCAGCATCATCGATGCCATCGAAGGGTCAGACGACTACGAGATGGACCTCTCGGTGGTCGACCTCAGCAGCAAGGATGAGAAGGAGCAGAATATCTTCTTCAACAACCAGAGCGCGATGGGTACGTGGGACGTCGATGCGCTCGGCATCATGATCGCGGAGGACGAAGTCGACTACAAGAAGGCCGGCTTCGACGACATGGACCTCCAGCTGATCTTCGAGGACTCGAAGTACGAGGTGTCGATGTTCGACCTCGACAAAGCGCCTTCCGCCGTCCAGCGCGACATCGACGAGATCTCCAAGATCCAGCGCATGAAGCGTGAGCGCAAGGAGCACACGCAGCGCGATATTGAAGCCTCCGATCCCGAGTTCTACGCAGTGGTGGTGTTCCCCGACCGTGATGCACAGGGTGAGTTCATGCAGCGCGTCGGCATGAACAAGAACGACCGCTACGTCGATGGTGTCCGCCTCCACACATCGTTGGAAGCCAACAAGCCTCAGACCAAGTTCAAGGACGGTGGTGAGTTCGAGGCCATCACGTTCTGGGTGGCAAAGGACCAGAAGAAAGTCATCGAGGACGAGGTCGTCCGGATCAGCTCGCTGCTCAAGGGCAAGAACCTCCGAGGTCGAGCCTTGGAGTACATGGCCGTCAACTCGTCGCAGACCTCACTCGACGAGATGACTGGTGAAGAAGCCGACGAGCCTCCCGTGAAGCAGCCCTCATTCAAGACCAAGAAGGGACGCGCAGCCTGATGGCAGAAAATCCTGAAGACCATGTTGCAGAGATGTTCCATGGCCTCATCGCCAATCTCCAACGGAACGATGTGGCTTGCTTCGAGGAAGACCAGAAGCTCGAACGCCTCGCTCGCGCTGCGCTCCGTCACGAGAACGGAGGGAAGGGGTTGAACGCTGGCGAGCTGCTCAAGCAGCTCGATGGTGATCCGGCCATCGAGATGCGCCGCATCGAAGAGGAACTTGCACGCGTATCCAAAGAAGCGCAGGCTGCGGCGACAGCATACAAGGACAAGAAGGATGAACCGCTACCCGATGGCCACTTCCCTCCGCCACCCGTTAGCCGATAAGCTCTCGGCTGTCATGAAGCCTCAAGACTTCCGCTGTCATTCGTGTGGTCATCAGTGGCTTGGCACAAGCTCGACCTGCCCGCGTTGCGACGGCGTCGCCAAGTCGGAGGGTGAGATGACCAAGAAGGTGCTCGACGAGCCCGACATGAAGAAGGGGCTGAGGTAATGCGCACCTTTGCAACCCTCCAGGCTCTCGTCTCCCAGGACTCCGACCAGCGGCACCGGCTGCTCGACCAGTTCACGAGCTTCGACGACACCGATCCTGCCACCAGCGCGACGTTTCAGTCGTCACGGTTCGGCCTCCCAGCGCTCGCCAGCGATGTCGTCTACGACTTCGGCGGTGTCGCTGCCGCGTCGATGGTGCTCATCATCGCGTACCAGGACATCACGGTGAAGCTCGACGGGATCGGCTCCCCAGCCATCCCCATCCGCATGACCCCTGCCAAGGTGGCTGGTCAGGTGCTGTCGAACCTTCAGAAGTTCGACCAGCCTGGTGTGGTCCTGTGGCGTGGCAAGGTCACGTCCCTCCATTTTGGCAACCTCAACGCAGTCGACTCGGCAGAAGTGTTCGTGGCTCTCGTCGGCGACGCCGCGTAAGATGACCAAGGAAGCTCGTAAGGCTCGACGGAGACTCATCGTCAAACGTGCCACCGCGCGCAAGATCAGCGAGACTTGGAAGCGAAAACGAGAGCGTTCCGGGAGGTCTGAAGAACCGACCGAGGACTACGGTGGGGTACCTGAGACGGACGCCGTGCTGGACGAGCTACCTGACTCGTTGGTAGGCTGACCCACATGGCAGCAGGCACCGTTATTTCTGGTGGCTTCCCCGGGCGAGTCGCACAGGAAGTCCAACCAAATCCGAAATGTCACGGCTGTCTTCACTACGACGGGCAGGGTGGCCGAACCGGCATCTGCACGATCGGGTCGAAGCCATGGATGTGTGGTGACGGTGACGCGCAGGACATCGGCTACGCGCCGATCGCGCGTGGCGCTGGTTCATACCTGCCGGACATGAGCAACCACGCCGTCCAGGCCCGCGAGGTCGAGACGCAGTTCGTGTCGTCTCTGTATGGATCTGGATCGACACGTCCGGTGCATGTCCAGGAGGTGACGCTCGGCGAAGGTCACGCCCGCGTCGTCAAGGGCTTCTACGCTCGGCACATGGAGATGCAGAAGACGTTCTGCCGCCTCCACCAGGGTCACGGTCAGTCGTACGGCATGGCTGCGCCGTCGAACTTCGACGCGCAGGTCTGCTCGTGCTCGGAGCCGAACGTGCGCGACGTCGCGAAGGCCCTCGTGCCCTCGCTCAGCAACCGCGAGCGCACCTTGTTGGACTTCGACGACGTCATCGAGTTCGTCGAAGACGTGGTCCGTGCAGGATTCACGCGTATCGAGAAGGCCGTGTTCCCGGTGGGGCAGCATGGCAAGATCGTCACGCAGCACGTCGGTAACAAGTCAGGACACATCGACGTGCACTTTCACCCTGCTGGTGGTGGTGATCCTGTCCACCTCGGCACGGCAACCGACCACCATAATGCGCGAAAAATCGCCATCAAGCATTCAAACGCCCTTATGGGGTCCGGTGGTTCGCCTACGGCGCAGCAGAAGGAAGCTGCCGCTGTTGAGATCGCTCCTGGGTGGCATGCCCTGGCAGGGGAGCAATCAGGCCGCAGCTCTGGTGGTTCAGCCCATACCGGCGGGCCGAAGACCAAGGTAAGCAGTCCGAAGGCAATGAGTCAGTCCGGCTCGGAGGTCAAGCCGAAGATCACCTTCAGTGGTGCGCGGACCCGATCTGGTGAGACCGGCGCGCATCCGATCTCTGTCAAGAAGGGAGCGTCTCGGGGAGATCTGTTCGGTAAGGCCGGTGACATCGAGATGCCGGAGGAATACGTTGGGCGCACTCCTCGCGCTTCTTCTGGTTCTCCTCGACCGCCCTCTGAACAAAAAGCTCCATCGAAGCCCGCCGCGTCGAAGGAGATCGAGATGCCCTCCGAAGATGCAAAATCACCAGCACACATGGCGACTGTCGCGCGTCAGGAGGCTCGCGACAAGAAGACGGGTGCATCGTTTGCCGATGCACTCACTGGACCAGGGCCATCCGCGTCTCGTCGTCCGTCAGGCGGCAATGTGCCGCCGAAGCCTGGTGTGCAGCCCGCCGGTTCGCCGCTGAGTTACATGGGCATGCCGACGAAGCCGCGCGTGCCACAGGATCCGTATGCCGACGCGAAGCCCCCGAAGGGTCAGCCTCGTGTTGCGGCGCAGTCGAAGCCTGCGGCCACGCCACAGGTGCCATCGATGTCGAGCATGCCGAAGAAGACCGAGGCATCGATGCCGCGCGTCTCGTACAAGGCGCTCGACAGTATCAAGCGGCTGACCAAGGCCATCGGTGAGATCGAGAAGGGTGAGCCGGATGCTCCTCGTGTAGTTGGCAAACAAGCGTTCGATCTACAAGAAGCGGGGTACCGCACCGTTCGTGCTCCTGGCGGGAACAAGACGCTTGTTGGTGCCGGCCCCACGGCTCCTCCAATCCCGAAGGGGTATGCGGCTTCTCAAGGCGGGCAGAGTCCTCCTGGTGGTTGGCCGAAGACCGCAGCACCCGCGCAGAAAGTTCAGAGCGGCCCCAAGGTCAAGGTCGAATCGGCGCAGAGCGTGCCGAAGGCGGCTCCTCGTCAGGAGATCGCAGGCGGCTACAAGCCGATGAGCCAGACGAACCCGAAGACAGAAGCAACACAACCCCGCGTCTCGTACAAGGCCCTCGACAGCATCGGTCGGCTCACCAAGGCCATCGGTGAGATCGAGAAGGCCGGCAAGACCCCAGAGGAACAGGTGGGTCGTCCTCTGCCGAAGGCACTCGACAGCGCCGAATGGCTAACGAAGGCCGAGGGTGACGCGGCTGTTCCACACGTGTCTCATTTCAAGTCTCCTCACGGCTCGTACAAGGTCGAGTCGAATCACTCGACAGGCGAGCACGTGGTGCACTACACGCCGAAGACTCAAGCCAAGCAGCTTTCGCGTAGGGACGACCACATCAGCTCTGCTCCGGCTCAGTCAGTCCGCATGAAGAGTCACGAGCACGCCGTGAAGATGGCGCAGATCCACGCCTTCGTGAACAACCATGACGGTGAGCATACGCATGCCACCCTCCACGAGAACCACGTGACGCTGCATCCCCGTCCAGACGGGCCAGGCGTCACTGGTGGC
>Ga0315286_10007510_pt1 | contig 10677 bp, 11 predicted proteins | sample YL17G10_0_MG_FD_205038 | JGI IMG/M metagenome (GOLD analysis project Ga0315286, IMG submission 205038) | Sediment microbial communities from Yellowstone Lake, YNP, Wyoming, USA - YL17G10_0 | ecosystem: Environmental > Aquatic > Freshwater > Lake > Sediment | place: USA: Wyoming | collected...
TGGGGGAAGCTCAAGGGGGAGCAGATGGACATGACCTCCACAATTTTCGGTGAGGTAACAAGCTTACTCCCTCTGATCATCGCGGGGGCTCTCGAGAAAGTCGAGAGCAAGAAGAAGGCTTAGACCGCTTCCCTGGCTAGCTCCGCGCCTTTGACGATATTCTCCAGCTTTTCGTAGACTACCTCCCACGTTCTCGTCCTCAACCCGCAGTCGGGCGCTACATAGACCCTCTCCGCGCGCGCATAGAGATCGAATCCAATATCCGATACGGGGTAAGCGCGCGCATGGATTAGGGAATAATCCCTTACTCGCATAAGCCAACCCGCATGGTATGCCGTAAAGAATATATTCCCACCCTGCTTCCCTATCATTTCAATGCTGCCCACACTTGAGATCATCCCCAAGAGAAGGCGCAAGCTAGGACTCACACAGAGCCAACTCGCCGAACTCGCGGGGGTGAGCCAGAGCTACATTGCCAAGCTCGAGGCCGGAAACATTGAGCCAAGTTATATCAAGGTCAAGGCGCTCTTCGAGGCACTCGACAGGCTTGATCAGGAAAAACAGGTCGCTGCTGGACAGATAATGAACCGCTCAGTAGTCGGAATACAGAAGGATACACTCATCTCCGACGCCATCGATGTTATGAGGAGAAATGGCTTCAGCCAACTCCCAGTTATGGATGGTGAGCGCAGCGTCGGCAGCATCAGCGAGGGAACGCTCCTAGACCACATGCTTGCGGCGAAGAAGAACGAGAGCCAAGCTAATACGGTCTCCGCGATCATGGACGAGCCATTCCCACAGGTCGGGGAGGATGCACCTTTGAGCCTACTTACGAACCTCATCAAGTTTTATCCCGCCGTCCTCGTCCAGAGGAAGGGAAGTATAGTAGGCATCATCACGAAGGCTGACCTGCTCGGCATCCTCACCTAGGTCCTCAAGTGACAAACCTTTTAGAGACACACCCGCTTTCTCCTGATTCATGAAGCTCAGCCGCAAAGCGATACTATCCATACTTGTAATAATTGTCCTCACGACCAGCGGCATCGTCGTCTGGTCACAGTTCCTTCAACCCAATGAGATCGTAGTCATGGAGACCTCGATGGGTAATATCGAGATACAGCTGGATCGTCAACATGCACCCGTTACGGTTGATAACTTCGTTAAGTACGTAAAAACCGGCTTTTACGACGGCACCATCTTCCACCGGGCCGAAGCGGGATTCGTCATACAGGGCGGCGGATACACGCAGAATGAGACTGAAAAGGCAACAAATGCTGCCATCACCCTTGAGTCGAGCAACGGACTGAAGAACCTCTTTGGAACCATAGCCATGGCGCGTACAAACTCACCCAACAGCGCTACGAGTCAGTTCTTCATTAACCTCGATGACAACACAAACCTCGACTACAAATCAGTATCGAGCCCTGGTTATGCCGTCTTTGGCAAGGTCGTCTCGGGAATTGATGTGATGAATAACATAGGGAAGGTTAAGGTCGAGACCCGAAACGTGACCGTTCCCGGGTACGGTAAGTACCCGTTCCAGATGTGGCCCATTCAAGATATCGTTATCACACGCGCCTACATGAAGCCATAACACTCAAACGGCTCTGAATAGAATTATCTTGCCATGGGAGACGAGTCCGTTTACACGAGCTGGATGTACCGGGGGAGGCGACCCACGAGTGACTCCGCGTACTTCGAGAACCTGAGCAGATGTGTCTTTCAGTCGGGTCTCAACTGGGCGACGATCGCGAGCCGTTGGCCTGCATTCAAGGACGCCTTCGAGGGATTCGAGATAACGCTCGTCGCAGGATACGGGGCGGAGGACATTTCCCGCCTTATGGGGGACGCCCGTATCATCAGGAACAGGAACAAGATAATTGCTACCATCCACAATGCTCGCGAGTTCGAGAGAATCATAAAGGAGAATGTTAGCGTCCCCGCCTGGCTCGACAGCCTTGATAAATCGAACAACTACCAGGGTGTCATTAGGAGGATAACATCACGCTTCAAACACGTTGGCTCGACGTCCGTCCCCCTTTGGCTCTACTCGGTGGGGGAAGATATTGACATAACTACCCTAGTAGAGACCCGCTTCAGGAAGTAGAGTCCCCGCGTTAATCGATATTAGGGCTCCACAAACCCATTTAGTCTGCAGTACCCCGGGAAAACTTACGGGGGAGGTGGTGTCCAGACTAATTGACCAATCTTAAGCCTCTTGATACACTCCCTACCCAATATTTTTAGGAACCTCAGTCTCAATTGGGGCCCATCAGAGGCTGAGGATTTCCCTCTTCGACCACAGGTAGTCCTCCACGAGTGCTTCACCTAGGTTTTTAGGGTCAGCGAAGAAGACGCGCCCATTGTTCACCTGCGCAATCCTCTTCGCCATCTCCCGCAGCTCGGGGTCGTCGTCAAGCATGACGACGTTTAGTAGTATGTCATGTAGCCTGTAGAGACGAACCTCCTCGATGACCGCCTCCATTGCTTTCTTGAATCCGACAAACTCGCCGTCGAGGAAGTTGGGGGAGGAGTCGGTGATGAGGTGCGCCTGCTTGTTGCCGGGCTCCATGGCTACGGCGAGTCGGAAAGCACGAAGTGGCCTTCTGATGTCGGTAAACTGCTGGGGGACAGTGACGCCAGGGAGTTCGTATGGCTCAACTAGCTTCGATTCCTCACTGAAGGCGTAGACTCTTAGCCTGTCCTCGGGGAACTCGAGACGCATAAGCTCGCTAAACGCTAGCGCCGTCTCGACGGCTGCCTCCATTTTGCCCTTCTTCTTCATCGAGGCGCTCTGGTCGACTAGGACGCCGAAGTGGACCTCGGTAGCGTGGCGGCTCTCGTGTATTCGGAAGTCGCTTGTCTTCATCTCCTTTAAACCCCCACCCCGTTCTATGGTTGCCATGAGGCTCCTCTCGATGTTGATCCTGTCGTAGGGGTCGCCGGGCTCGTATGGGCGGTATGTAGCGGCGAGCCAAGGTCCGTAGCCGATGTCCTCGACGCGGTGGGCACCGAGTCCCTTCCGGGCGAGGTTAATGAGTATTTTATTTAGGAAGCCACGTCCGAGGAGTTGCGCCCCCTTGCTCGTTAGGATGACGCCCTTCCCCCTACCGTCGAGGAGTCCCTTCTTCTCTAGGTCCTTGAGTGCCTCATCGAAGTCCTCCTCACCTATCGAGTGGGATTCGGAGTCGAGGTCTTCTATCTGGGTCTTTAACCCATCCATCTCACCCGTGAGCTCGAGTTCCCCCAGAACCTCCTCCTCGCCGTCTCCCTCTAGGAGCTTCTCGACAGCCTTCATCATCATCTGCGCCTTGAGCTGCTCCAGCTGCTGTTCAAGCTCTTCTCGCTTTTTCAAATTGGATTGCAGTCGCTCCTCAGCCTTCTTCCTAACCTTTTCCATCATCTCGGAGTCATAATCTAACCCCTTGCCCATCTGCATCTTCGCGACGTCCCGTAGGAGGTCCAGGGTGTTGTCCGCGATGTTGCTACAGGGGTTCTGGGGCTGCACGACTACTCCATCCGCTTAGGCGCGTAGGCGTTCTCGATCTTCACTTCGACGGTCTTGCCCGCTGTGAGCGCATGGGCGAGCAACTCAAGAGCGCTGAGTCTGTAGTCACGCAGGGTCTCAGCGTCGACTGCCTCAGGTCTATCCCTGATTAGGTCGCCGAGGCCACTAACGAGGCTCGGGCTCTCCCATGGCTGGTTTTCCTCCATGAAGCGGACGACGCGGTATGCTGCCTCGTAGTTCTGGAGGTCATCTCGTATGTCTCCGCCAGATAAAGCGGCGTTTATCTCTCCGGCGAGTTGGCGGGAGTCTACGTCTACACCCTTAAGTATGGCAACGCCGACGTCTCGCGCCGCGTACCAGAGGACGTCCTCGACAACCTCGTCGTTCTTGACCATGAATGCGGCTGGACTATCATCAAAGCCTACGAGGTCAGCGCGGAGCCTTATTCTACCCCTGAGGGCGAGCTTGAGGCCATCCGCCGCCTCATGTAATCCCGAGACGCTTTTTCCGACGCGTTCCGTAGAGCTTATCGTGTGGTCGAGGCTCTTTATCGAGCCCCTGATGCTGCTGCCCCGGTCGATGTTAGGACAATCGCGCGTGTATCTGACTGTCTTCTCGACGGCGTCCACGATCCACCAAGGTGCGGATGCCCTGCGTTTCAGTTCCTCAGGCTTCGCGTAGATGGGCTCCTCCGTTGTCGTCTTCGTTTTGTCGAGGAAGAACTCGTCGCGTACCCTGAAGCCCTCCTTTAGCATGATTTCTCGCTCGATATCCTCCTCGGGGAGTGTCATAGGGATGAGTTCGAGTCTGTCTAAGAGTGGTTCTGGGACACGGTTGACGTGACTGAAACCAGTAGGGTTGCCGGTGGCGACGAAGAATATGTCGATGGGGCGGACCCAGTTGTATTCCTCGAGTACGACTTTGCCCTCCTGGAGCATGGGGTGAAAGAGCACCTGCACCTTCGTAGGTATTGCGGGTAATTCGTCGACGCATACGACGCCACGGTTGCCCCTGAGGACACCAGTGCCGATGAAGGCGCGCGGATCTGTGGGGCTCTCACCTTGCACAATAGCCTGAATATCTTTGACACCGAGTATCTTAGCCTCGTTCGTGTACTCGTTGCCCTGTATCCTGCTGTAGCGCTGTATGCCGGAGATTATCTCGACCCTGGGATCCTCCTCGCCCTGGCAGTTGGGGCATTTCCACTCCTCGGGCCACTTAGGGTCGCAGTTGTATGGGCAGCCTTTGATCTTGGGGACGGGCGGGAGGAGCTTTGCTAGGCTCTCCGCGAGACGCGTCTTGCCTGTCCCCTCCCTGCTGACGAGATACGGGTAGCTGTTGCTCAGAACCGCTCTTATCACGTCTGCTTTCGTCCCCTCCCTCCCCTCGATGTCGGGTAGGGGGTCCTCGCCGTCTCTGAGCTTCTTCAGCATCATGTACCTGAGCTCGTAGGCGACGGGCATTGGCGTGTATCTTTCCATTTCGAAGTCCAAGGCTGATCCCCGTGTTCTGATAGAGTCGAGTTATCGGCCTTAAAAAGCATCCCGACAACCCAACAGGAGACTTTCAAGGTTTTCAACAGACGCGTGAGTACCTCAACCGCCCAATTGGCGACTGTGAAGAAGCAATCGCGAAAAATTTTTTCTCTTTTCAATGGTAGCGACAGTTGGCTACCGTTACTGCTCGAGGGCTTGCCCCGCGCTGCGTAGCAGGTTCCTGATGGGCAGGTGCTGTGGGCAGAGCTCCTCGCAGCGTCCGCAGCACACACAATTCTTCGCCCACTGCTCCTTCTTGAGCTGAGCTGCGTATTTCGCCTTGACCGCGGGGTCCCTGTCCTTCATGTAGTATTCATTGAAGAGGGTGAATATCTCGGGGATTGCCACGCTGCTCGGGCAGGGTGTGCAGTACCTGCAACCGGTGCAGCCGACGAAGCCGAGGCTCCTGTAATTCTTTGCCACACTGTCGACGAGCTTGAGATCATCTTTCGAGAGCTTGCCGACGCCACTTCTACCTGCCGCCTTCACGTTATCGACGACCTGCTCCATTGTACTCATACCACTTAGCAGTAGACTTACCTCGGGGTGGTTCCAGACCCACTGGAGCGCCCACTCCGCGGGTTTCCACCTGTGATGTCCCTCCTTCCAGAGCTCCTTTATGCCTGCTGGGGGCTCAATCGCTAAACGCCCGCCAGCGATGGGCTCCATGACGACGACGGCAAGCCCTTTTTTCGCCGCGTAGAATAGACCCTCGGTGCCCGCCTGGTACTTCGTATCCATATAATTGTACTGGATCTGGCAGAAGTCCCAGTCGTGATAGTCGACGATCTCCTTGAAGAGCGGTAACTCGTCGTGGAAGCTGAAACCGAGATACCCTATCCTTCCCTCCTTGATCTTCTTCTCCGCCCACTTGAAGACGTTGAGGTCCCTAACGATTCCCCAGCGTTCCACTCTGAGGCCATGCAGGAGGTAGAAGTCGATATGGTCGGTCTGGAGTTTTACAAGCTGCTCGTCGAAGTACTTGTCGAAGTCGTCGGCTTTATTGATGAGCCAGCACGGCATCTTCGTGGCGAGCTTCACCTTCTCGCGGTAGCCGTTCCTGAGCGCTTTACCGACGACTATCTCGCTTTGCCCCTTATGGTATGGGTAGGCGGAGTCGACGTAGTTAACGCCGTTGTCGATGGCATATCTGATCATGTTGATAGCGAGAGGCTCGTCGATCTTCGCCGAGTCGCCACCGATGATCGGCAGCCTCATTGCGCCGAAGCCGAGAGCCGACGGCTCAAAGTCCAGCTTACCAAACTTCCTGTACTTCATCTTGTGTCACTAAAACTGAAACAGGTGAGTATGGCGGGAGTTAATAGAGATTCCCCCCTGTTTTTACTCCGCCGATCCATAGAAGAAACCAAGTTGAACCGAAAAAAGGGCTCCTGCACGCGCAAGCGTCAATTACGGTGTTGTGAGCGGGCGGAGTTCTCAGGTTGTCGCAGTTGTGGCGGTTCTAATACTCCTACTATTCGCCTTCTATGTGGTTGCTCGGACATATTTTATTTAGACCCTTCACCTTTTATTGTAAAGGGTGGGTATCCTCTTTGATCCAGTATGGAGTCCGAGAGATACGACCGCGTATTAGCTGTCATGCAACATAAGGTCCCCGACCGCGTCCCCTGGGCACTCTGGGGCCACTTCCCCGCCTGCAAGTTCCTTAGCGGCTATAGCTGGGAGAAAGCGCAGCGGGACGGCGAGGAGGCCGCCAAGGCGCACATGGCGCTCATTCGAGAGCTTGACTACAACATGGACTTGGTTAAGATAACTCCCTACTACCGCTTCATGGCAATGCAGTGGGGGAGCAAGTTCGAGTTTATAAATAACGAGGAGGAGGCTGCCACAAAGGAGGTCGTGGTCAAGAAAACGGCGGACTGGGAGAAGCTCTGGGTGCTCGACCCCAAAAAGGAGCTGCGCGAGTTCGTCAGGTGCAACGAGATTCTCGCCCGTGATCTCCGCAGGGTCCCGTTCATCTACACCATCCCCAGCCCAATCATACAGGCGATGAACGGCGTCTCGACACCTGATCAGGTCCTCAAAGATATGAAACAGAACCCAGACGCCTTGAAGCAAGGACTCGAGACAATAACGCAAACGACGATCGATTTCACGAAGGCATGCATCGATGCTGGTGCGGCCGGTATCTTCTTTGGTATCGGTGGTGGTGGCCGTATCTGGAAGGCACTTGATAAGACGCAACTTGAGAACTATGCCCTCGGATACGACAAAAAGGTGCTCGACGCAGTTAAGTGCCCTATAAAGTTCATGCACATATGTAGCACTAATGAGGGTGATCCTGAGAAGCTCTTCGAAGAGGGTTGGTTCAAGAAATACCCCGTGGACTCGTTGAATTGGGCAAGTCATTCTTGGACTCCGATCAAGAAGGGAAAAGAACTATACGGGGACAAGTTCTGCATCTGCGGAGGGCTCGACCACGCAAATGTCCTCCGGAAGGGGACTCCGAATCAGGTAGAGGAGGCTACAAAGAAAGTGATCGAAGACTGTGCTGATGGTGGCAACTTCATGCTCGGCCCAGGCTGCACAGTCTACGAGGACATGCCTTTAGCTAACTATAACGCCGTTGGCAGAGCGGTGTGGAAGTACGGCGCCTACAAGAAGTAGACCCGTTACACCCTTTTTCAGCTACAATTTATCGAAAAACGGATTGTCCCATAAATTTTCCGGGATATGGGATAGTCGCGTTAAAGGACACGCTTTTAAGTCTTAGACCGAATCACCTACATAGATCGATATTCTGAAGGGAGTAGGGTGGCGGACGTCCTCAAACTGAAGGGCCCGGTCAGGGAGATCGGGATCGAGAGGGATCACGACAGGCACGACTCCTTCAATATTACGATTGGTATCACTATAAAGACCGAGGGGAAGGTCAGCTACGAGGAGGCGGAGCGCCTCTCGACGAAGTTCCGCCGCGAGTACCTCGGCAAGGAGGTGGAGTTCCGCGCAATACACATTCCTTGCCCCCACTGCGATAAGATACTGAACAGCGAGACGGGGCTCAAGCAGCACATCCTGAAAATTCACCCCGAGAAGGTGGAGCTGCTCACTCCGCTGAAGGTTGCGGTGAAAGTGAAGGCGTCGGAAAAGAAGACGCGGGGTAAGAAGGCTGAGAAGCCGGCGAAGAAGACTGGGCAACCCAAGGCAACGCAGGTAAAGACAGTGAAGGCGGGGAAGACCGCCCCCGCAAAGAATCAAAAAACAGTGAAGACCGAGGGGAAGGTGAAGAAGACGCGCTCCACGCTCAAACCGGATGTTCCAGAACCTTCCCGGTCAAGAGTCAAGGTCGAACAGTATCATCCGACTCCGATGCTCGACGGACCAGCAAAGCGCGCCTCAGCGAAGGTGGCGCCAAAGGCGAAACAGCTGACACTAGCTTAGTGTTTCTACTAAGGAAATGCGTCGAGTCCTAACATCAAATATCTGTAGATCCGATCTGATGAAGTCAATGCGGTGTTTTGTCGGATCTTCTGGGTTTTTCCCGCTCTATTGTTTTCAAAAAATTTCAATTTGGAAAAGATAGTGAAAATACGATTAGGGAAGAAGTGGAGCCCTAGACGGGATTTGGACCCGTGACCTACAGCTTACAAGGCTGCCGCTCTAGCCAGGCTGAGCTACCAGGGCACACCACCAGAAAACACTCGAAGCCCACATAAATGTTTCACCTGTCCGAGCGTCGATAAGACACTTATTCAGGCTCATCCCTGTGTTTCAGGATATCGATGACAGTGAAGATCACGCGTACTGAGGGCAACCAGTTCAAAGCCGAGTCTGACGGATACCAGGTCTTGAGCGGTAGGCTCAACGAACAGACGCCGCCGATTGGTATGAGTCCAGGGAAGTTGATGGTAGCTAGCCTTGGGCTCTGCAGTGCATTCCACGCTTCTTGGTTCCTGAAGAGGCACAGCCTAGAAGCATCCAGTCTCGAGATCGAGGTTGATGAGACGAACGACAAGGAGCCAAGTAGGGCCGCTGGGTTCAACATCATCATCAAGGTTGGGATGAAATTGGACCAGAAACAGGTCGAGGGGCTCCTTGCCGAGATTAGGCGATGCTATGTTGGGAACACTATGCGGGGGAACCCGAGGTTCAACTACGAGGTAAAGTCTCTATAGGACTTAACGGCGCGTTATCGCGCCATTTTGTATTCGTTTTATGCCCCTTCTCCTCTCCTTTGCGTGCGGCTTTTGTATTTTTGAAAGCGGTCAGGGGGCTAGAAGACATTATCTGGTGGATAATGTAGATATTATTGGAATAAATGCGGTGGTTTAATGCACAAGGGTAAGTTCGCTACTAGGGCTGTACACGCAGGTCAGCCGCCGGACCCGGTAACTGGCGGTGTATCCGTACCGATCTACGCTTCCTCGACGTTCGTGTTCCAGAGCGCCGAGCAGGGCGCTGCGAGGTTCCAGGGCAAGGAACCCGGCTACATCTATAGCCGGCTCGGCAACCCGACGGTCCGAGCGCTGGAGGAGAGTATAGCGGCCCTTGAGGGTGGCGAAGACTGTAGGGCGACAGCCTCCGGCATGGCGGCCATCACGAATGCGACCATGGCGGTCGTGAAGACCGGCGACCACATACTGGCCGGTGACGCCCTCTACGGTGGCACCCACAAGGTTTTCACAGATATACTCAAGGGCTACGGCGTCGAGTGCACCCTCGTCGACACCAGCGACCTAGCCGCTATCGAGAAGGCGATCAAGCCCAATACGAAGCTCATCTACATCGAGACGCCGTCAAACCCGATGATGAAGCTCACCGACATGAAGGCAGTCGCCCAGATCGCGAAGAAACACGGCATAACTACGATGGCAGACAACACATTCATGTCACCATATCTACAACGCCCACTCGAGCACGGCATCGACGTCGTCGTCCACAGCATCACGAAGAGCCTGAGCGGGCACAGCGACGTACTTGGCGGTGCAATTGTCGGGTCGAATGCGTTCCTGAAGGCGATGGACCCCATGTACAAGAACATGGGGGCGAACCTCGGCCCATTTGAGGCTTGGCTCACACTTCGCGGAATTAAGACGCTGCACGTAAGGATGCAGCGCCAAACTGAGAGTGCGGAGAAGATCGCCAAATGGCTCGAGGACCACCCCAAGATCGAGTGGGTAAAGTACCCGGGGCTTAAAAGCCACCCCCAGTACGCACTCGCGAAGAGGCAGATGGACGGTTTCGGCAGCATGATGAGCTTCGAACTCAAAGGTGGGGTCGAGGCGGGGCGCAAGGTGATGAATAACGTAAAACTATGCAGCCTCGCGGTCAGCCTCGGCGCAGTCGAGACACTCATCAGCCACCCAGCAACGATGACCCATGTGATCGTACCACGCGAGGAGCGCCTCAAGGCGGGCATCACCGACGGTCTTGTCAGGTTCAGCGTTGGCATCGAGGATGTCGACGATATAATCGAGGACCTAGACCAGGCACTCGCCCATGCGTAAGCTGCAAAGATTCATACCTGGCAACCCCATTTTCCAACACCAATGAGCCCAAAGATCGAGAGGATAGAGGGAACCAAATTCAAGGCCTCCGTGGGCGGCTTTGAGATAATCACCGGGAGGGTGAGTGATGACGAGCCTCCAGAGGGGATGGCAGCAGGCGCTGTAC
>Ga0315286_10007511_pt1 | contig 10676 bp, 7 predicted proteins | sample YL17G10_0_MG_FD_205038 | JGI IMG/M metagenome (GOLD analysis project Ga0315286, IMG submission 205038) | Sediment microbial communities from Yellowstone Lake, YNP, Wyoming, USA - YL17G10_0 | ecosystem: Environmental > Aquatic > Freshwater > Lake > Sediment | place: USA: Wyoming | collected...
GCCATCGTCCACGGCGTGGTCACGAGGGCGGGAGGCCGGGTGGAGGCCACCAGCGCCCCGGGCGCCACGACATTCACCATCCGGCTGCCGAATGCCGAGCGAGGAGTCAGCAATGGCCCGTCCGAAACGGCTGGTCCTGGGGCTGGGCAACCGGCTCGTCGGTGACGACGGGTTCGGCAGCGCCGTCATCGAGATGCTGCGAGCGAGACCGGGCCTGCCCGCCAACGTGGAACTGGTCGATGCGCACACCGATGTGCTCGCCCACGTGGAGACGCTCGGCTCCTACGAGGACGTCGTGCTGGTGGACGTGGTGATCGACGGCTCTGGCTCGCCGAAGCCAAATGGCGAAGGCGGCGGCTCCCCGGGAGATGTCGCCGTGGTCAACGAAGAGACGTTCATGCGCTGGCCCGAGACGTCGCCGAGTTGCCACCAGATCTCGCCGCTGGTCGCCGTCAAGCTGTTTCGGGCGCTGCAGCCCCGGGCCACGACGCGCATCACGCTGGTCGCGCTGCATGCAGACGTCCTGCGGGTCGGGCCAGGTGTGGCCGCGTCGGCGGTGGTCGCCGGCGCCGAGGCCGTGGTCCGGCTGGTCTCATAACCCGTCTCTACTGTCGCTGGCCATCTCCTCCACACATGCCAGGCCGACCGCCGCGTTCGCATGGTGGCCGCGCGTTGCCCCGCAGCCACGCTCTCGCCTCGACGTGCCACGGACATAGCCGGGCGACCTCGCGCCAGAATCGGGCAAAGTGATTCAAGCGACAAAACTGCGCGAGCTCGTGCAGCAGGACGTAGTCGGCAACGTGGAGCTTCAGGTTGGCGCGCGCCATTTCGAGTCCGGCCAGTTCTTCCGGGTGCAGAACTTCGAGACGCTCTCTCCGATCCTCGGCAAGGACCCCAAGGTCCCGCGCATACGGGGAACTCGGCACGGCGCTCGTCCCGTTGTCGACCGTCGACCGCATCATCGCCATCGGGTCCGACCGCATGATGGCGGCGATCAAGGCGGCGCGCTTCACGGTACTGGATTCGTACCCGAAGGACGACCACGTCGCGATCGCGAGCATCAACTCGCCGATGCCGTGCATGATGAAGGAAGTGTGCGCGCAGTGCCTGCAGCGGCACGTGGACCCGAAGACCGGCAAGGAAACCATCATCTTCACGTGCTTCAACCAGGATCAGCACATGGACCGGGTGGACTTCCCGAGTCTGTCCGCGCGCCTCCGGCAGAACACCGTGAAAGAGAAGCTCGCGGGCCTGTGGCTCGACAAACTGCTGTCGGAGAACCCCCTGCCGCACCTGTAGGCGACACCTCGAGGGCCTGGACGACATGAGACACTCGCTCACGCCAAGGACTGCCGCCATCTTCGCGCTGAAGTTCCCCGTAGCTCTGATCGTGCTGGGCACACGGCGGTACGTGCTGGTTGGCGGACGCCTCCCGCCCTACGTGCTTGCGGAGTACGTGTGGTGGGTCGCGCTGTTCACCGTCGTGGGTGGACTGACCGAGGACGGTTGGAAGACGACGCGGGGGGTGTCATGGCGGGACCTCTGCGCCGGAGCCATTGCGACGGCGCTCTTCCTCGGAGTTCAGAGCTTGTTGTGGCCGTCGCGCAGTGCGGTAGCGGAATCCGATCGGCGTCGCGGTGCTTCACCGCGGTGCGGCTGGCGAAACAGGCATCTGACGGTCGGCGTGATGGTTGCTCCAGCCCGCCCGGTGTGATGAGGGTGCTCTGCACGCCCTCCGGCGTCTCCGGTCTCGGCGCCTCGCCAGCGAAGTCTTGAATCCCTGTGCGGGTCGGCCTGTTGGGCTGGAATCCCGTGAAGACATTGCGTTTCCTGTCAGGCATGAAGCTCGCGAAGATGTCGGAGCGGTGGTCGATGCCTTGCAGCCAGCCGGGAGCATCTCAGATGAGGCTTGACCCGCGTTGCCGCGTCTCGTCGCGTGGGTCTCGGCGTCTCGTTGTCGGGTGCCTCGTTGTCGGGTTCTCGTTGTCGGGTTGACATTGCGCCCGGCAGGGCTCAATATCCGGGTAGGCTCCACCTTCCACTGACCGATTCACTTCCGCCACGACGCGTTGGGCATGGCGGCCGATCCCTCGTCTTCGTAGCGCTCGCTCTTCATCGTCCCCGAGTTCGCGGTGCCAGACGTGGAACGGCACTTCGAGAAAGGACCTCGCCGATCCAGCGTGTCGGGTCGGTCGGCCGCCTGGCCTTAGCCCAGCGTTCGCGCGCTTGGACGAAGACGCCATGCGTCGAGGCGAAAGACTATCAATCAACGGGAGGCGGACGCGCCCCCCGCACCGGAGGAGCCATGAGTCGATCGTGCTGTTCAGCCCTCGTGCTCATCGTGGGGCTCGCCCTTGCGGTGCCCGCGGGCGCGACGGAGTACTACGTCTCGCCGAGCGGCAACGACACAGGTGGCGACGGTAGCCAGGGCCGGCCGTGGAAGACGATCCAGAAGGCTGCGGACACGATGTCGGCGGGCGACACCTGCCACGTCCTGAACGGCGATTACGCCGAAATGGTCAGGCCGGCCAGATCCGGGAACGCTGGCAGTTTCATTTCTTTCGTGGCCGAGGGGCCCTCGGTCTCCGTGGTCGGCACGCGGCCGATCACGGCCTGGACGATGCATAGCGGTAGCATCTGGCAAGCGAGCGCCCCCTGGGACTTCGGCGAGCTGTTCGTCGACCGGGAGCGGATGGTCATCGCGCGCTGGCCTAACCTGACCTCGGGAAACATCTATCGTCCCAACTTCAACCAGGCCACGGCCAACGGCGGAAAGACGTCGATCATCGACGCCGTCAACCTGACGCAGCCGGGCGGGTCGTGGACCGGCGCGAAGATCTTCATGGTGCCAGGCCTCGGCTGGACCGCCGATCAGCGCGACGTGACCGGCTACGACGTGCCAAGCCACCGGATCACGTTCAGCCCGGCGATCTCGTTCTCGGACTACTACGACGCGGACGAATTCAGCCTGTATTTCATGTACGACAAGCTCTCGCTGCTCGATGCGGCGTCAGAGTGGTACCTGGACCGAATCGCGCACACGGTCTATCTGTGGCTGCCAGGGGGTGACAGCCCGGAGGGCCACCTGGTGGAGTCAGCGGGCGGGTCAGGGGGGTTCAACCTCAGCGACCGGTCGTACATACGGGTCGCTGGGTTCTCCCTCATGAGCGGCGACATCAGGATGCAGAACGCGACGCACTGCCGGGTGGAGGAGGTGCAGCATTTGTACCCGGCCGCCGAGCTGTATGTGAGCGGGTCAGATAACGTGATCACGAGAAGCGAGATTGCCTACGCGAGCTACACGGGCGTGAGGCTCGCCGGCGCACGCAACACCCTCAGCAAGAGCCACGTCCACCACTGCGACTACTTTGGTACCTACAACTCGCTGGTGGCGCTGGGCGATTCAAACACCGGCTCACAGAATTCGATCGTGGACTGCTTGCTGCACGACACCGGGCGTGATGGAGTGGTCATGCTGGGTGCGCTCAACGCGAGCGGATCCCTGATCGAGCACAACGAGATCTACAATACGGGCCTCATCGCCAAAGACTGCGGCGGATTCTACGCCTGGGGCACGAACGGTGGGGGGACGGTGATCCGATACAACGTCGTCCACGACATCTGGCCCAAGGACTCGCCACAGTACGGGCCGATCGGGGTGGGCTACGGCATCTACCTCGACGATGCCAGTTCGGACTTCTCCGTGCATCACAACCTCGTCTACCGGACCGCCGGGTTCGCGATTGAGCTACACCAGCCGAGCCGGAACGTGCTGGTGTTCAACAACACGGCGATCGGCTCGGGCGGCGGCTGGGGCGACGTGATCTCTTCGAATCCGGGTGTCCTCGGGTCCGCCGTCGACGGGGCTGTCGTGGCGAACAACTTGGCGGTGATGCTCGATGATCGGAAGGTGTGGAGATGGTGCATCTACTTTGAGGTTGGGGTACCGGCGTACCACCACAACGGCTACTACAACGTGTATCACGGCACCTCGCTCAACAACCAAGGCGTCGAGGCTAGCGGAGTGGTGGGCAATCCGCTGTTCTCGAGCACGGCGGCCAACGACTTCACGCTGCTGGAGAGCTCGCCCATGGTCGACAAGGGTGCCGTGATCCCCGGGATCACGGACGGCTATCTCGGCGTGGCACCGGACATCGGGGCATACGAGCGGGGAGGGAGCGAGCGGCCGGGACCACGGCTGACCTTCACGGACGACCCGCTCGTCGCGCGTACGACGCCAGTCAGGAGGGTGCACCTGACCGAATTGCGCGCCGCGATTGGGGCCCTGCGGGTGCGGCGGGGCCTATCCGCGGCCCTGTGGTCGGACCCGACACCCGGCGCCCGGGCGACCACGGTCAAGACGGTGCACCTGACGGAACTTCGCGCCGCACTGAACGAGGTTTACGCAGCGCTGGGCCGCACGCCTCCCACCTACAACGATGCGATGATCACAGCCGGAGTGACGGTGATTACGGCTGTGCAGCTCTCCGAGTTGCGGGCGGCTGTCGTGGCGGTTTGGTAGCGGCGAGCCGGTTTGACCAGGATCAGCACATGGACCGGGTGGACTTCCCGAGTCTGTCCGCGCGGCTCCGGCAGAGCACCGTGAAGGAGAAGCTCGCGGGCCTGTGGCTCGACAAACTGCTGTCGGAGAACCCCCTGCCGCACGTCTGACCGAATGGAGACGGGGCCAATTTCAATTTCTGCAATCCGCCCCCGGAAATTGGCCCCGTCCCCGAGTGAGTTACTTCACCGCCTCGACCTTCTTCTTGATGAACTCCTTGTTCACGGCCGCCAGTTCGGCCTTGAGCAGTTTGTCGAGCTTCGCGAGCTGCTCGTCGAGGCGGCCGGACAACTCCTTGAACACCGTGTAGGCCGACTCAATAGGTTTGCCGTCGCCGCTCTCGACCACGCCCTGCAGCGCCGCCAGCTTGTTGTTCAGCTTGATCGGGTAGTTCAGCGGATCCTGGCTGCTCTGGTTCCGGTACTGGTAGATCTCGCCTTCCACGTTGGTGAGTTTGTCGGCCAGCGCCTCGCCGGCCAGCACCGCGAGCGACGCGCCCTTGCCCTTCTCCTTCGTGCGCACCGCCGCCACGCGCTCGCCCAGCTGCTTCTTGACGTCGCGGATCCGGACGACCGACTCGTTGGCCTGCGACAGCCGGTCGCTGATCTGCTTCGCCAGCGCGAACTGCTCCTGCAGGTCCGCATCCGTCACGTCCGGCAGATTCGGATTGCGCCGGAGAACGAACGACGCCGTCTTCGACTCCGCACCGGCTGTCAGCCGCACCTGGTAGGTGCCCGGCGCCGCGACGGGTCCGCGCACGCTCCCCGCCCACATGATCATCCCCGGAAAGTCCTTCGCGCCGGCATACCGCATGTCCCACACGAAGCGGTTCATGCCGGCCTTCACCGATGGGCGCGCCGGAGCGGGCCTGAAGTCCTCCTCCGCTGGAGGCGCGTCGGGCTTCGCCCCTTCCTTCTGGGTCTCGCCCTTGAAGGTGTTCACGACCTTCCCCTGCGCGTCGAGAATGTCGAGGGTCACCGACTCCGCGGCGGCTTTCAGGAAGTAGTCAATCGGCACGCCCCGGCTCACCGACCGCGTCCCGGCCGGCGGCGTGAACAGGTGCACGCCCGCCGTCGCGGCCACCTCCGCCGTGAACTGCCGCAGGATCGCCGCGTTGTCCATGATGTAGAACGACCGGCCGTGGGTGCCGATAACGAGGTCGGTTTCGGTCGACACGATGCCGTGCACCGGCGTCACCGGCAGGTCGAGCCGCAGCGACTGCCACGCCGCGCCGTCGTTGAACGACACGTAGACGCCCGTCTCGGTGCCCAGATACAGCAGGCCCGGCCGCTTGATGTCCTCGCGGATCGCCCGGGCGAAATCCGTCGCCGGCAGGCCGCCGACGATTTTCGTCCACGTCTGGCCGTAGTCATCGGTCCGGAAGACGTACGGGGCGCGATCGTTGCGCTGGTACCGGTTGGCCGCGACGTAGGCCGTCCCGGCCTTGTGCGGCGACGCCTCGATCAGGCTGACGCGCGCGAACTCGGGCAGCCCCTTCGGCGTAACGTTCATCCAGGTCTTCCCGCCATCCCGCGTCAGTTGCACGAATCCGTCGTCTGATCCCGACCAGATGGTGTTGATGTCGTGGCGCGACGGCGCGATGGAAAACACCGTCGCATACGTCTCCACGCCGGTCTGATCCAGCGTGATCGGCCCGCCCGACGGCCCCATCGTCGACGGGTCGTGCCGCGTGAGGTCGGGGCTGATCGCCGCCCAGCTCTGTCCGCCGTTGGTCGTCTTCCAGATGCGCTGCGATCCGGCGTAGAGCACCTGCGGGTCGATCGGCGAGAACACGATGGGGAACGTCCACTGGAAGCGTTCCTTGATGTCGATCGCCGAGTACCCCATGGGGTTGTCCGGCCACGGGTTCACCGCGCGCGTCGTCTCGGATCCGCGGTCGTAGCGCGTGAGGAAGCCGCCGTAGCTCCCCGCGTAGAAGACATTCGGATTGCGGGGATCGGGTGCGATGTAGCCGCTCTCGCCGCCGCCCACGTCGTACAGCTCGTCGCCCGTGCCCGTGCTCGACACGCACGCCGTGCTGTTGTCCTGCTGCGCGCCGCACACGTGATACGGCACGTGCGCGGTGACGAACACGTTGTAGAACTGCGCCGTCGGATAGGCCTGGTTGCTCCAGGTCTCGCCGCCGTTCACCGAGACGTTGGCGCCGCCGTCGTTGCTGTTGATCATCCGCGTCGGATCGTTCGGCGCCACCCACAGGTCGTGGTTGTCGCCGTGCGGCACCCGGATCCCCTTGTAGGTCTTCCCGCCGTCGGTCGACCGGTAGAACCCGGTATTCAGGACGTAGACCGTGTTGCGGTCCTTCGGATCGGCGTAGATGCGCGAGTAGTAGAACGCGCGCTGGCGGAGCCGGCGCTCGCTGTTGGCCAGCGCCCAGGTGGCGCCCGCGTCGTCGGACACGAATACGCCGCCCTTCTCGTTCTCGATGATCGCGAAGACGCGCTTGCCGTCAGCGGGCGACACCGCGATGCCGAGCTTGCCCCAGATGCCCTGCGGCAGGCCCGAATTCCGAGTCAACTCGGTCCACGTCGTCCCGCCGTCGGTCGACTTGAACAGTCCGCTGCCCGGGCCACCGCTCGACAGCGAGTGCGGCGTCCGGAACGCCTCCCACAACCCGGCATACAGCACGTCCGGGTTGGCCGGATCCATCGAGAGGTCCACCGCGCCCGTCTTGTCGTCGCGGAACAGGACCCGCTCCCAGATCTTTCCGCCGTCCTTCGATCGGAACACCCCGCGATCCGGACCTGCCGCGTAGGTCTTCCCGAGCGCCGCGACGTAGACCAGATCGGGGTTCTTCGGGTGGACGCGGATGCGCGCAATGGTCTGCGTTTCGGCCAGCCCGACATGGGTCCAGGTCTTGCCGCCATCGGCCGTCTTGTAGACGCCGTCGCCCTGGATCACGTTGCCGCGCAGTTCGGTCTCGCCCATCCCGACGTAGACCACGTCCGGGTTGGATTCGGCGACCGCCACCGCCCCGACAGACGACGACTTCAGGAACTTGTCCGCCACGGGCTTCCAGGCCACGCCGCCGTCGGTGGTCTTCCACAGCCCGCCGCCGGTCGCCCCGAAGTAGTATTCGAGCGGGCGGGACGCGCTGCCGCCGACCGCAATCGATCGGCCGCCGCGGTTCGGCCCGACGCTCCTCCAGCGCAGCCCTGACAACATCGTGTCCGGGTACATCTGCGCGGCCGCCGGCGCCTGGGCCCGCGGGTGATCGAACGGCCAGATCGTCACAAGTGCTGCCGCCACGAAAGCGGTGAGAGCGAGGCGCCGCCAGAGTCGTCGCATACGCACGGTCCCTCCCGAAACATGCAAGGCGTGAACGGTCGAGTATACCCTGCCCGGCGGCCGCCTGGCCCTTGCCGATCGCGCCCGGTATGTGCGACCTTAGAGGCACGGACATCCCCGCACGACAACCTATGACCAACCCTCTCCGGCTGAAGAGTATCCACCACGTCGAGTTCTGGGTGGGCAACGCCAGGCAGGCGGCCTACTATTACCGGCAGGCGTTCGGGTTCGCGCAGTTCGCGTACGCGGGCCTCGAGACCGGGCGGCGCGACGCGACGTCGTACGCCCTGCAGCAGGGCAAGGCGCGGATCGTGCTGACCACTCCGCTTGGCCCCGACGATCCCATCAACGACCACATCCGGCTCCACGGCGACGGCGTGCGGGATATCGCCTTCCACGTGGACGATGCCGACGCGGCTTTCCGGGAGGCCGTGGCGCGCGGCGCCGAGCCGGTGAGCGAGCCCGCCGACCGCACCGACGCCCATGGGACGATTCGCCATGCGGCGATTGCGACCTACGGGCACACGATTCACTCGTTCATCTCGTACGCGGACTACGCCGGCCCGTTCCTGCCGGGCTACGCCGCCAAGGACGCGCCGGGACGGGACGCCGGCCTGCTGCGCATCGACCACATGGTGGGCAACGTCGAACTGGGCCGGATGAACCACTGGGCCGACTGGTACAGCCGCGTGCTCGGGTTCTCGCGCTACATCAGCTTCGACGACAAAGACATCTCGACCGAGTACAGCGCGCTGATGTCGATCGTCATGGCCGACGAGTCGTTCGCGATCAAGTTCCCGATCAACGAGCCGGCCATGGGCAAGAAGAAGAGCCAGATCGAGGAGTACCTCGACTTCTATCGCGGCCCCGGGGTCCAGCACATCGCGCTGCTGACGACGGATATCATCGCGACCGTGAAGACGCTGCGGGCCAACGGCGTCGAGTTCCTGTCGGTGCCGCAAAGCTACTACGAGGCGCTCGCCGCCCGGATCGGGGCGATTGACGAAGCGATGGAGACGGTGCGCGACATGGGCCTGCTCGTCGACCGCGACGAGGAGGGCTACCTGCTGCAGCTGTTCACGAAGCCGGTCGAGGATCGCCCCACGCTGTTCTTCGAGATCATCCAGCGCAAGGGCAGCCGGGGCTTCGGCAAGGGCAACTTCAGGGCGCTGTTCGAGTCGATCGAGCGCGAACAGGCGCTGCGGGGGAATCTCTAAAGGACCGATAGCGCAACCTGCCTAAGGCCGCCCACGGGCGGCATGGCGAACGGGTTGCGGAAGCGGGTGCCACGATGCCGATTTATCACACGTTAGGCCAGGTTCCCCGCAAGCGGCACATCGTGTTCCGCCAGCCGGGAGGGGCGCTGTACACCGAGGAACTCATGGGCAACATGGGCTTCACCGGGCCCGCGTCGCTCGTCTACCACGTGCACCAGCCCACCCGGGTGAAGGACGTCTCGCTGGTGAAGGCGCTGGTGTGGGAAGCGGATCCGGAGCCGACGTTCCGGAACCGGCACTTCCGCACGGCCGGGCTTCCCGCGACGCAAAGCGTGACGGCGGACCGCATCCCCCTGCTCTACAACGCCGACGTCGCCCTGTCGTTTGTGCAGCCGCTTGAAGACGACGAGCACTTCTATCGGAATGCGCAGGGCGACGAGATCGTGTACATCAGCGACGGCGCCGGCGTCCTCGAGTCGCCGTTGGGCCAGCTGCCCTTCGGCACGGGCGACTACCTGGTCATTCCGCGCGGCATCGCGCACCGCTACCGGTTCACCCAGCGTCCGGCCCGCTGCCTGGTCATCGAAAGCGCGGGCTACGTGCGCACGCCGCACCGCTACCGCAACGATCACGGCCAGCTCACCGAGAACGCGCCGTTCTCGGAGCGCGACATCAGGCGGCCCTCCGACCTGCAGACCTTCGACCAGCGCGGCGACTATCCCATCATCGTGAAGAAGGACAATCGCCTGACCAGGGTGATTGTCGATCACCATCCGTGCGACGTCGTGGGGTGGGACGGCTACTACTATCCGTGGGCGTTCAACATCAACGACTTCGAGCCACGCGTCGGGCGCGTCCACCTGCCGCCGCCCATTCACCAGACGTTCGAGAGCGACGGATTCGTGGTGTGCTCGTTCTGCCCGCGCCCGTACGACTTCGACCCGCAGGCCGTGCCGGTGCCGTATGTGCACTCGAACGTGATGTCGGACGAGGTGCTCTACTACGCGAGCGCGGAGTTCATGAGCCGCCGTGGGATCGAGTACGGCTCCGTCACCCTGCATCCGGATGGCGTCCCGCACGGACCCCACCCGGGCCGCACCGAAGCTTCGCTCGGGAAGACGCACACCGACGAACTGGCGGTCATGGTCGACACCTTCCGCTCGCTCCAGGTCGCGCGACCAGCGCTGGGCATCGAAGACCGGCAGTACTATCGTTCCTGGATCGACAGCCCCGGCTCGTAGGAGCCACACCCATGCTCGCTTCAACGGCGCTCCTCAGCGGACTGGTGGACTACGCGGGCCTCTTCCCGCCGACGGCACTCGACATGTCGTCGGCCGTCCGCAACTACGAGGCGTACCGGCGCGGCCCGCATGCGTGGATGCTGGGCCGCCTGATCGTGCCGGCCTCCCGGCTGGGAGAGTTCGAGTCGGCCCGGGCGGACCTCACCCAGACCGAACCCGCATCACCCTGGCGCGTCAGCGCACTGGTTGGCCCGGACATCCAGGGCGACATCGACGCCGCCCTCGCGTTCGGCGCCTTCGCGGCCGCCGGGACACGACCGGTGGTCGTGGATGCCTGGGAAGCCAGCGTGC
>Ga0315286_10007512_pt1 | contig 10676 bp, 8 predicted proteins | sample YL17G10_0_MG_FD_205038 | JGI IMG/M metagenome (GOLD analysis project Ga0315286, IMG submission 205038) | Sediment microbial communities from Yellowstone Lake, YNP, Wyoming, USA - YL17G10_0 | ecosystem: Environmental > Aquatic > Freshwater > Lake > Sediment | place: USA: Wyoming | collected...
TAAGCATGGGTTTGCCTCCCTGATAGGTTAGTTCTCAACCCCTATCTTCGGGTAAACCCATCGCTTTTTCAATACCCTTCCACACTTATACGGATGCTTCTGTGATGCGCTTCCAAGGGACTTGGTCGGTGAATTTCTCGGCACGTCTCTGCGGTGTGTCTATCTGAAGTAGTTCCTCGGTCTTCGATATTCACAATTGATTGTCGCGTAGCTGGGATAGTCGCTGTTTTTTTGTAATGTTTTCTCTTGCATTCCCATTTCATCCTTAGTACAATTGTGCCCCCTATTGTCGGGGGATCTTTGGGTGCATAACTTGTGGACAAACTCCGGGCTCAACAGAAACATTATGCCCCCAATGTTTATTGACCCTTTTTTGTCGTTGTTGATATGTTGATAATTGTGTTCTTAGGTCTTCGTAGTACGTTGTTAATTAACCGCTTCTGTCCCTTTGTTGGTGCCACGGTCGCAGTTCCGATGGCTAATCGCTGATTCCTCTTTTGCCGTCGTGTGGATAATTTTGTTGACAACTTCCTGATATTCCGATTTTTGAGACATTTCTTTCTTGAGCATGGAAACCCAGACCCTTTATTCCGTCCCTCTCCAAATCTCCGTCTCAGCGCAACAAGTCTGGGAGCATTGCCTTAGCCAGGTGCGCGACCAGATCTCGACGCTGAGTTACAAAACATGGTTTCAGCCTATTGTTCCTCTGAGACTTTCAGGGGATGAGTTGACAATACAAGTTCCGAGTCAATTCTTTTACGATTGGGTTGAAGAGCACTACAACGCGCTCATCAAGCGAACTATTGTCTCCGTTCTTGGACCAGGCGCGAAGCTGTACTATTCTATTGCCTCGGATGAGCGCCAAGAGGAGCTTTTTCCTGCAGAGGATAGGACGGCACCTCCACCGGTGGCGGTTCAACATGCGCCGTTTTCCCCTCATATCACGCTCCGGGCGGAGAACCTCCCCCAAGCGCAAAGCAATTTGAATCCGCGCTATACCTTCGACAATTTCATCAAAGGGGACAGTAATCAGCTTGCCCGTGCCGCCGGCATGGCCGTCGCAAACAATCCGGGCGGAACATCATTCAACCCTCTTGTCATCTATGGGGGCACAGGACTCGGCAAGACACACCTGATGCATGCTCTCGCCAACCATGCCGTTTCCTCCGGGAAGGCTCGGCGTGTTCTCTATGTTTCCAGCGAGAAATTCACCGTTGACTTTGTCGAAGCAATTCAGACGGACAAGGTAAACGAGTTCTCTCATTTCTATCGAAGCATGGATCTCCTCGTGGTTGACGATATTCAGTTCTTTGCGGGAAAAGAGAAAACCCAAGACAACTTCTTCCACACCTTCAATACGTTGTATCAGCTCGGCAAGCAAATTGTCCTCTCGTCTGATGTTCCTCCAAAAGAACTCAAGGGGCTTGATGAACGCTTGATTTCACGCTTTCAGTGCGGTTTGACCGCGGACATCCAGGCGCCCGACCTTGAGACACGCATCGCCATTCTCCAGAAGAAAAGTGAGGAGAACCGTCTTGAGCTCCCGCAGGATGTGCTTGAGTTTATTGCCGCAAACGTGACCAGCAATATTCGAGAGCTGGAGGGATGCCTTATCAGTCTTCTTGCGAGAGCCTCGCTGGAAAACCGCGAGATCAATACTGACTTGGCAAAAGACGTTCTCCGCGTCGTCGTGAGCGAGGTCCGTTCGCCGATCACCATTGAGCAAATTCAGCGGACTGTCTGTGATTTCTTTGACGTCCCGGAGGATCTTCTCCGCGCCAAGACGCGCAAACAAGAAATTGTGATTGCCCGGCAAGTAGCAATGTACCTTGCAAAGGATCTTACAAATTCATCACTGAAGACTATTGGTCTTCATTTCGGCGGCAGAGATCACAGTACGGTCATTCATGCCTATCAGTCGGTTGAGGATAGAATAAAAACAGACGCGACATTTAAGCAAAACGCAGATCAATTAAAGAGAAAGTTGGAGTTGAACAGCCGATAAAGGGGTGCCAAAGACAAGCATGGAGAAAGCCAGTCATGTTACACGACTGGCTTTTTGCTTTCCTGGATATTGTTCGTCACTGTGTTGGCCCTATGTGAATAGCTGTTAGCCAACAGTGAATATCTCGGTCCTGTGTTGTATTTCGATCGAACCTTTGCGAGCTATGTGGAAAATCTCATTTTTCTTCACACATCAATCCACATATTTTTCTTTGATTCCGACAGAAATCCTGATCATTTACTCTCTATATTGTATCCGTTTGCTTGGATTGTGCACATATCAACACCTATATAAGTATTAGTCCTACACATAGAAATTTCTTCTTTCATAATTAAGCTAAGTCATTCTGTTTCAATGTGTTCTCGACAGATGAGCGCTTGGATTTTTCATCTTTTTTTGGTAAATTCCGACAATATTTCAGCAACATACCTATAGATTTGGAGGATCTCTTAAATGAAATTTACCGTCCCTTGCAGCGAGCTCCAAAAAGCACTTACGAAGGTAAGTGGCGTTGTGCCTTCAAAATCTACATTGCCGATACTTGAGAATATTCTCTTCAACCTCACACAGAACCATCTCAGGCTTCTTGCAACAGACCTTGAAGTTTCAATTTCCGCGACCATTGAGGTTAAAGGGAGTGAAGATGGACTCGTTGCGGTTCCGGCAAAAAGGGTGATGGAAACTATCCGAACCCTGCCTGACGTTCAACTCGTTTTTCAGGCAGAAGCAGGAACCAACAAGATCAAAATGATAACGGAAAGCGGCGAATATAACCTCATCGGTGAATCAAGCGAAGAGTTTCCAACAATTCCCCACTTCAAAAGCGAAGATCAAATCAGCCTCAGCGGCACACTCCTCCGCTCTCTCATTAACAGAACGATTTTTTCTGTCAGCACAGACGAACTGCGTCCAGCAATGACCGGCGTGCTGTTTCAGCTGAAGGGACAGGACATGCGCATTGTTGCGACCGACGGTCATCGTCTCGTGCGGATTAACTACGTGGGACAAAGCAAATCAAATATTCAGAAGGATCTGATTATTCCTGCAAAGGCATTGACGTTACTGGCACGTTCGACCGAAGAGGGAGACAACACGATGAGTGTTGATTCAACGCACGTCCAGTTTTCGCTGGGTAATACCACCCTCACATCGCGACTCATCGAAGAAGCGTATCCAAACTACGAATCGGTCATCCCGCTCGATAACGACAAAAAATTGACAGTCAGTCGCGACCTGCTTCTTGCCTCCGTGCGACGCGTAGCGCTCTATTCAAGCTCCACAACACACCAGGTTCGGTTTTCGGTGAAGAAGAACGAAATGAAAATTGCTGCTGAAGATGTAGATTTCGGCGGGGAGGCGCGGGAAAAAATTGGCTGCAGCTATTCGGACGAAGAAATGGAAATCGGCTTCAATGCTACCTATGTTGTCGACATTCTCTCGCACATAGACTCTCCGGACGTGACCTTCAGTTTTAGCAGTTCTGTTCGTGCGGCAATCATTACGCCCGGCGCGAAGCGCGAAAACGAAGATGTACTCATGCTAGTCATGCCAATGAGGTTGAATGCGTAGGTATGGTTTGATTTGGGTGGTTGTTTCAACGATAGCCCCGACATCTCGGGGCTATCGTGTTGTAGACGAGATGATGGAGAATGAGGCTCACTAACGTACGGCTTCACCACTTTCGGAATCACGCCTCGACAGAATTCCTGTGCGCGAAGGAACACAACGTGTTCCTTGGAAACAATGGCGAGGGGAAGACGAACATCCTGGAGGCCATCTCATATCTTTGCTTGACGAAGAGCTTTTACGCCAGCAGCGACTCCATGGCCGTGCAAATCGGCGAGCCGGGATTCCGTATTTCAGCGACGGCGTGCTCAGACTTCGGCGTATTGTACCAGATCGACGTTGCCTACGACGGCCAGACGAAACAAAAGGAGATTGTCATCAACAAGTCTCCCGCTCAGAACCGGTCGCTGGTCATCGGGATGTTCCCCGTCGTTGTCCTGTCTCCCGAGAACGGCAACGTTACCTCAGGAACACCGGCCGACAGGAGAAAATTTATCGATGTTGTCATTTCGCAGTCGAACAGGTCGTATCTCGAGGACCTTATCGAGTATAGAAGAATCCTGCGTCAGCGAAACAGGATTCTGTTTGAGGCAAAGATACAGCAGCGCGATTGCTGGGGACTTCTTGAACCTTGGAGCGAGAGCCTGGTGCGGCGGGGTGTCCAAATTGTGCGGCGAAGAGAGAAGTTTGTGAGCGATTTCCAGCCACACCTTGCCGCGGCTTACCAGCGAATAGCCGGAGAGTCTGAGCGACCGGAGCTCGCGTATGAAGCAAACATCCGGCCAGAAGGATCGGAGACAGAGGCGAGCCCCGAACAGCATTTTCACAACGAGTTGAAACGTCGCTACGCGGAGGAACGGAAAGTGGGGACGACGCTCGTTGGCCCGCACAAGGACGAACTTCGGCTTACGATTAACCAACTGGGTTTGCGCGACTACGCATCGCAGGGACAGCACAAAACCTTCCTTGTAGCGCTCAAGATAGCGGAGTTCTACTACCTGAAAGAGCAATGCAAGGAAACACCGCTCTTGTTGCTCGACGATGTCTTCGGTGAGCTTGACGAAACGCGTTCCGCAAACCTGCTGTCCATTGCGGGAGATCTGGGACAGACATTTATTACCGAAACGGACGAGAAACGTTTCGCGGCGATGCCGGGTGCCAGCACACAGGCGGCGCGATATATCGTGAAACAGGGCAGGATCTACCATGAAGGGCAAACAAGCCTCGCACGCTAAGGATCTCGGGAGCGCCATCGATGAACTCGTCGAGTCTCTTGGTATCCAACACAAGCTTCACGAGTATGAGGCCGTCCTGCAATGGGACTCGCTCGTTGGAGAACATATCGCCAAGGCAGCCTCTGCCGTAAAAATCGGCAAGGGTATTTTGTTGGTTCGGGTCAAGAACAGCACCTGGAGAAACGAGCTGAGTTTGCGAAAGCATGAAATCATTCGGACGATCAACACCGCGTTGAACGACGAAATTGTCAAAGACATTAAATTTCAATAACCGATCTATGGCGTCATCAAAACAAGAACAAAACAAGTCGACGAAGAACGCAGACACCTCACCGAAGAACGGTGGTGGCAACTACACCGCCGACGACATCACCGTCCTCAAGGGACTCGAGGCGGTCCGCCGAAGGCCGGCCATGTATATCGGAGACGTGAGCAGCCGCGGACTACACCACCTGGTGTACGAGGTGGTTGATAACTCCATTGACGAAGCGCTGGCAGGCTACTGCAAGAATATCAACGTCATCATCAACAACGACGGATCAATTACCGTAGAGGACGACGGCCGAGGTATCCCAACCGAGATTCATCCTCAGGAGAAACGTTCCGCGCTCGAGGTTGTGATGACAATGCTCCACGCAGGGGGAAAGTTCGACAAAAACAGCTACAAGGTTTCAGGCGGGCTGCATGGCGTTGGCGTGTCGGTGGTGAATGCGCTGAGCGAATCGCTTGAGGTGGAGGTGTACCGCGATGGAAAAGCCTTCTACCAGAAGTACAAGAAGGGTGATCCTGTGGCTCCCGTGAAGATCAGCGGGAAAGCCGAGCGGGGGAAGACGGGCACCACGGTGACGTTTATGCCGGACGGTTCGATCTTCAAGAACCGGGTCTACAAGTTTGAAACACTTGCAGAACGACTACGAGAGCTTGCCTTTCTCAATCCGGACGTGACACTGAGGATCGCCGACTTGCGGGGCAAGTCGAAGCAGGAAGAAGAGTTTCACTTCAAAGGAGGTCTGGCTGAGTTCGTTCGCTACATCGACCTGACACGTCCCTCGATCATGAAGAAGGTTTGCTACGCGAAAGGAGAGAACAAAGACGAGGCCGGGCGCCCTGTCGAAGTTGAAGCGGCGTTTCAATACAACGACCAGTACAACGAGAATATTTTTACGTACGTCAACAATATTCATACACACGAGGGAGGGACCCACCTCGTTGGCTTTCGGACGGCGCTCACACGCACCCTGAACAACTATGCAGCCAAGAACGGATTCACGAAAGAGGGGGGCATCCAGCTCACCGGCGACGATTTTCGCGAAGGGTTGACTGCAGTCTTGAGCGTGAAGATTGCCGAGCCGCAGTTTGAGGGACAGACAAAGACAAAGCTCGGCAACAGCGAAGTGAAAAGCATTGTCGAATCGGTCGTCGGACCCGAGTTTTCGGACTGGCTGGAAAGCAACTCACCCGACGCTCGAAAAATCATTGACAAGTGCATGCGGGCCGCAGAGGCGCGTGAAGCGGCGCGCAAAGCACGCGACCTGACACGGCGAAAGAACGCGTTCGATTCTGCCGGACTGCCCGGCAAGCTGGCCGATTGTTCCATCAACGATCCCGAACACTGCGAGCTGTATATTGTCGAAGGCGATTCGGCAGGAGGAAGCGCGAAACAGGGACGCGACCGGCGCTTCCAAGCAATACTCCCAATGAAGGGAAAGATACTGAATGTTGAAAAGGCCCGTCTCCATAAAATCCTCGAAAACGAAGAAATTCGGGCAATTTTTACCGCTATCGGCGCGGGAGTTGGGGACACCTTCGAAGCCGACAAGGTCCGGTATCACAAGATCATCATCATGTGCGACGCAGACGTCGACGGCTCGCATATCCGCACTTTGCTTCTGACACTCTTCTTCCGCTACATGAAGGAGATCATCGAGCTCGGACACCTCTACATTGCGCAACCGCCGCTCTTCAAACTCAAAAAGGGGAAACAAGAGCACTATGCGTTTGATGAAGAGGAGCGGGATGAGATTATCAAAAGAATAAAGAGCGAAAAGAAACCGCTCAAGGAACAAAAGGAAGAGGAACCGGCAGCGGACCTGGTTCCGGTTGAAGAAGGAGCCGTGGTGCGTCAAGACGGAATCGTGATTTCTCGTTTCAAAGGTCTGGGCGAAATGAATCCCGGGCAGCTTTGGTCGACCACGATGAATCCGGAGACCCGCACCATCCTTCTGGTTTCGATCGAGAACGCAGCAGACGCAGACCGGACGTTCTCGATTCTCATGGGAGACGAGGTCGAGCCCCGGCGGGCGTTCATCGAGAAGAACGCGAAGTATGTACGCAACCTCGATGTCTAGCCTGCGGAACAACACCAACGTGAGACTTACCATTAGACAGACAGCGATTCTATGGCAACGGTGAACGAAAAGATCATACCAGTCGACATCGAAGAAGAAATGAAGGGATCGTACATCGACTATTCGATGTCCGTTATCGTTGCGCGCGCCCTCCCGGATGTTCGCGACGGATTGAAACCGGTCCATCGTCGCGTTCTCTTCGGCATGAACGAGTTGGGACTTGCGAGCAACCGCGCCTACAAGAAAAGCGCGCGTATCGTTGGCGAGGTGCTTGGAAAATATCACCCGCACGGCGACACCGCAGTATACGACACGATGGTGCGCATGGCCCAGGATTTTTCGTTGCGCTATCTCCTGGTCGACGGACAGGGCAATTTTGGCTCGGTTGACGGCGATTCGCCGGCAGCGATGCGGTATACGGAAGCCCGGCTTACGCGCGTTTCCGAAGAAATGCTGCGCGACCTGGACAAGAACACCGTTGACTTCACGCCGAACTTCGACGATACGTTGAAAGAACCGAGCGTCATGCCTGCGCTTTTTCCGAACCTCTTGTGCAACGGCACCAGCGGCATTGCTGTCGGCATGGCGACGAATATCCCCCCGCACAATCTGAACGAAGTTATCAACGGCTGCATCGCCTACATCCGGGACAATGCGATCCCGAACGAAAAACTCATGAAGCATATCCTTGCGCCGGATTTCCCGACGGGCGGAATTATCTACGGCTACGAGGGAGTGAAAGAGGCCTACACGAAAGGGCGCGGCAAGATTATCATTCGCGCCCGCGCAACCATCGAGACAGGAAAGAACGACCGCCAGAGCATTGTCGTCACCGAGCTTCCGTATCAGGTGAACAAGGCAAATCTGATCGAAAAAATCGCCGACCTGGTGAGCGATAAGAAACTTGAGGACATTGCCAATGTGAACGACGAATCCGATCGCGACGGAATGAGGATGGTGATCGATCTGAAGCGAGAAGCAAACGCCGAGGTGGTGCTCAACAATCTCTATTTGCATACGCAAATGCAGACCACGTTCGGCGTGATTATGCTGGCGCTCGTGGATGGGCGCCCAAAAGTGCTGACGCTGCGGGAGATGATACAATATTTCATTGAACACCGAAACGATGTTGTGGTCCGTCGGGCGAAGTACGAGCTCGACGAGGCAGAGAAGCGTGCGCACATCCTCGAAGGTTATATCATTGCGCTGGACAACATCGACGCGGTCATTCAGCTTATCAAGAAATCGAAGGATGTCGAGTCGGCCAAAGAAGGCCTGATGAAAAAGTTCAAGCTTTCCGAGATTCAGGCGAAGGCAATTCTTGAAATGCGGCTGCAGAAGTTGACCGGCCTGGAACGTCAGAAGGTTGAGGATGAATACAAGGAAACGATCAAGCTTATCGAACGCCTGAAGACCATTCTCAAGAACAAGCAGCTGCAGTTGAAGATCATCGAAGATGAGCTCCTGGAGCTGAAGAAGAAGTACGGCGACGAACGGCGAACGGAAATTATCTATAAGGCCGAAGAATTCAACATTGAAGACATTATCGCCGAAGAAGAGATGGTTATCACCATTTCGCACAGCGGGTTCATCAAACGGTTTCCGGTGAGTGGCTATCGCAGGCAATCGCGGGGCGGCCGGGGGGTAACGGGTGCGGCAACGCGTGAAGATGACTTTCTCGAACACATGTTTATCGCCAGCACACATCAATACATTTTGTTCTTCACGAGTGCCGGCCGATGTCACTGGTTGAAGGTCTTCGAGATTCCGGAAGGCGGGCGCACGACAAAAGGAAGACCGATTAACAACCTCATCGCAAAGGGGCCGGACGAAAGGATTGCAGGATTCATTGCCGTCAAGGAGTTCGACGACAAACACTTCATCCTCATGGTGAGCAATCAGGGGATGATCAAGAAAGTGTCGTTGTCCGAGTTCGGCAATCCGCGCAAGGGGGGCATTGTTGCTGCGAACCTGAAAAAGGGAGATGTACTGAACGATGCAAAGCTTACCGACGGGACGCAAGACATCATTGTCGGTACGTGGGGGGGAATGGCGATCCGGTTCCATGAAAAAGAAATCCGGGCGATGGGGCGGTCAGCGGCTGGCGTGCGAGGTATTCGCCTCGGCAAGAACGACAAAGTGGTCGGCGTTGTCACGTTGCGCAGGAACGATACCACCATCCTGGTGGCCACGGAGAAAGGATTCGGGAAGCGGAGCGACGCAGGAGAATACCGTGTGAGTCACAGGGGGGGTAAGGGGATCAAGACGGTCAAGATTTCCGACAAGACCGGCGCCATGGTGGTGGTGAAAGAAGTTGTGGACACAGACGACATCGTGGTTGTGACTACCAATGGAATGGTGATCCGGCAGAATGCCGCGGCAATTAGGGTTGCGGGGCGGAATACGCAAGGCGTACGACTGATCCGGCTCCTGGAAGGGGATTCGATTGCGGATATTGCGGCTGTTGTAGGGGAGGAAGAGGAGGAAAAAGAGTTGGCGAAAAAGGAGAGCGAGAAGATAGCGAGCGAAGCGAAAACCAACCAGACAAAGAAAGAGCCTGTCAGAGTGGATGGCGGTAGTGTGGCAAACAAGGATGCGAGCGAAAAGAATCGGGCATCGAAGCAGCCACCCAAGAAGAGCAAAGCGGAAACGCTGAAGAAGCCTCAGACGAAAGAGAAATCCAAGAAAAAGAAGAAGAAGAAATAGGATCGCTCAACGACAACCACCAATCCCCTCAGTGCAGGCGGACACGCTGGCGATCACCTCGGGACGAACGTTCTCTTCCACTCAATCTGATCTCCTACATTGATGGAGTGGCTCTCACAGTACCCCGAGATCACTTCGACGACATATTTTGCAGGCGCATTCGAAGGATAGCTTTCTTCGGAGTATGGCGTCGTACTCTTTTGAATGCTGACGATCTCATTCATGGCGTTGGCATAAATCATGTCGAGCGAAATAACCGTATTCTTCATCCAAAATGAACGCTCGGCTTCGTCAGGAAAGATGAAGAGCATCGCCTGGTTCTCCTTCATTGTCTCCCGGTACATCAAGCCCTGCATGCGCTTGGCCTCCTCGTCGGCAATTTCGATGTCAACAGCTCCAAGCAATTTCTTGTTCTTTGTGAGAAAACGAAGTTCACCCTGTTTCACGAACTCAACGGAGGAGCGGGTTTGAGGGGCAGCCTGCTTCACGGGATCGACCGTTGGCTTTTGAAGCGTGTTGCCGATCAGGTAGATAGCAAAGAGAACCGCAAGAAATCCGGCGCCGATGAAAAACGGCCGATTGCTTGATTTCTTTGGTATGTGGGGGTCTTCGGATTGCTGCCGTTTCTTCGTCATAGTATTTCGGTGTGATTTGGGGTCGTCGGAAGCGATCCCGACGGGTGTTCTTATTCACTCACGTTACGCAGAAGGACAAAAACCTGTATCATGTCGCCCCTTCCGACTACGTTACAACTCCGGCGGACCGGCTGGGGCTTGAACATTGATGCTTGTGCGTTGCTACCGATAGTTCGCTCCC
>Ga0315286_10007515_pt1 | contig 10676 bp, 13 predicted proteins | sample YL17G10_0_MG_FD_205038 | JGI IMG/M metagenome (GOLD analysis project Ga0315286, IMG submission 205038) | Sediment microbial communities from Yellowstone Lake, YNP, Wyoming, USA - YL17G10_0 | ecosystem: Environmental > Aquatic > Freshwater > Lake > Sediment | place: USA: Wyoming | collected...
CGATCTGGCCGGCGCGGTCATGGGTGCACTGTCGTTCAGCGAAGCCGCCATCATCGAGCACAAGGTCCTCGGAACCGAGATCGCGGCCGGCTTCATCGGCGATCCGATGGAGGCGCTCCCCCTCGTAGAGATCGTGCCGAAGGACGGGGTGTATGACTACGGTGCACGGTATACGGCCGGAGCGACCGACTACTACGCCCCGGCAAGGCTCGATCCTTCCGTCACGGAGGCCGTGCGCATCGCCGCGCGCAACGCGATCGAGGCACTCGGTTCCCGCGGCGTCGGCAGGGCAGACGTGCTCGTGAGCTCGAGCGGAGAGCCCTCGGTCCTGGAGGTCAACGTCTCACCGGGGATGACCGAGACTTCGCTCCTCCCGATGGCCGCGCACGCCGCGGGGATCTCATTCGACGAGATGTGCGACCGCATCATACGCGCGGGGCGATAGTCGGTGAAGTTCGGAGGGCGTCGAGCAATCATCTTCCTGGCACTTGCGGCCGCCGGCTGCACCGCCGGCACGACCGGCTCGACGGTGCCCACCTCGCCCGGCGCACGGCCTGACGGGTTGCCGGGACCGATCGCGCTGCGTAACGTCACCTTCGACGTGTCCTGCACGCCGGTCGCGGAGGCCCTCGTCGACGTCGAGCTCCCTCATCCGGTCGGCGAACCGAAGATCCGGGCGATCACAGGACTCTGGGACCGGCAGGCGATCGCGGTCCTGGCCAACGATGCCAAGGGCTGCGGCGTTTGGGCGCTCGGCCTTGCCGAGGGGCTCAGTCCAGAGGCGTCGCAGGAGATCCGCGAGGAGGTCGCCCGCGGGGTCGGCAACTTCGGTGTGACGGCATCACCCGTTCCGCGCGAGCCCTAGACCGGATCAGTCGGGTGCCAGCCCGGGCCCAGAGCCGATGATCTCAGAGACGATCCTCTCGAGATCGTCCGCGGAACCGAACTCGATCACGACCTTCCCACGCTTCGCGCCCATCTGGATCGAAACACGGGTTGCGAGCTGTTCGGACAGGATCTCCTCCACCTCGGACAGACTTGTATCCGCGGTCGAAGGATCTCCGGGCTCCTTCTTCGCCTCGGCGTTCTTCCCTGCGGGCGCATCGACGAAGCGTCGGACCGCCTCTTCGGTCTGCCGCACCGAAAGATCCTCTGCCGCGATGCGAAGGGCCAAGGACGACATCGCGTCCTTGTCGCCAAGGGACAGGAGCGCTCGCGCATGTCCGGCCGTGACCTTGTCGTCGGCGAGCAGCTGCTGGACGTCCAGAGGAAGGCCGAGCAGCCGGATCGTGTTCGCGATGTGTGACCGCGACACACCAACCCGATCCGCGAGTTCCTCCTGTTTCAGCCCGAGCTCACCGAGAAGCGCCTTGAAGGCCTCGGCCTGCTCGATCGGGTTCAGGTCCTCGCGATGGATGTTCTCGATGAGAGCGTCCCGGAGCAGGTCCCGATCGCCCGAGTCCCGTAGCACGACGGGAACGGATGCGAGCCCGGCCGCCTTCGCGGCACGCAGGCGGCGCTCACCGGCGATCAGCTCGTAGGAGCCGTCCCCGGACCGCCGGACGACCAGCGGCTGCAGGATGCCCACCTCGCGGATCGAGGCCGCGAGCCCGGCGAGCGCATCGTCGTCGAAATGGGTCCTTGGTTGCTTCGGGTTCGGCGCGATCGCGCTCACCGGCACATCCAGGAAACCGCGGCCCGCCGCCTCTCCGGTCTCCGGGGCGCCGGGGATCAGCGCCGACAATCCACGGCCCAGGCCGCCTCGCTTCGACATCATTCGCCTCCCTTGCGGAACAGCCGCCAACGGCGCTTTTGCCCGTCGTCATCGTCGTGAAGCGTTGCCCCGATCGAGGCCGTCGCGGGGTCGGCGCTCTCGCCCGAGTCGGAAGAGGCCGGCCTCTGCGCCTCCGGGGCGTTCCCTCGATCGAGGACGGCGTTCTCGTCGATCACGACGACGCGCCGCTCCGGAAGGTACCCAGGTTCGGCTGCCTCGACGGGCCGAACGCGCCTCTCATCGTGCTCTGGGGACTCCCATATCTCGTCCTCCGCCACGTCCTGCTGACGCTCGGGCTCGGGCTCGGGCTCGGGCTCGGGCTCGGGCTCGGGCTCGGGCTCGGGCTCGGGCTCGGGCTCTGGCACGGTCTTGACCGGTTCGGGCTCGGGCTCGGGCTCGGCTTCCTCCATGACCTCATGGACGGTTGGTAGTTCGTCATCGAGCGTCGAGTCGGCGATCGGACCGCCCGGAACGGGCTCGGAGGCCATGGCCGGAACGACCATATCGGGGAGATGGTCGAAGGTTGGCATCGGGGAGTCGGGCGGCGGCCGCATGGCCACCTCACGCGCCAGGAGGCGATAGGACTCGGCACCCTTGGACTTCGGGTCGTACACGGTGATCGGCACTCCATAGCCGGGTGCCTCGGAAAGGCGAACGGTTCTCGGGATGATGGCGTCGTACACGAGCTCTCCGAAGAAACGCTGGACCTCCGCGACGACCTGCTCCGAGAGCTTGGTTCTCGGGTCGAACATCGTCATCACGATCCCAGCCAGACTCAGCTCGGGGTTGATGTTCTGCTGGACCAGGCTCACGTTGCGCAGGAGCTGTCCGAGACCCTCGAGCGCGTAGTACTCGCACTGGATCGGGACGATCAGTTCATCCGCCGCAGTGAGGGCGTTGACGGTGATCAACCCCAGCGAGGGTGGACAGTCCAGGAAGATGAAGTCGTACACACCCTCCCCGACCGCTGCGAGTGCCCGCTTCAGACGTCCCTCGCGCGAGAACTGGCTCACCAGTTCGATCTCCGCACCGGCGAGGTCGATCGTAGAAGGGATCGCATCGAGCCCCGGCACCGGGGAGTGGACGATCGCCTCGGACACCGGGGTCTCCGAGACGATCACGTCGTAGGAGGTGACGGATCGATGCTCGTGTCTGATACCCATGCCCGTCGAGGCGTTTCCCTGTGGGTCGAGGTCGACCACAAGGATCCTGAAGCCGAGCTCGGCCAGTGCGGCCCCGAGACTCACGGCGGTCGTCGACTTCCCGACCCCGCCCTTCTGGTTGGCGATCGCGACGATCCGCGCGATCCCAGGGCTCTTGGGAACGACCGGCTCGCCCTTCTTCTTGGAAGCAGCCCGCGGCTTCGCAGAGCTCGAAGCAGAACGAGCGGAGGACGGGGAGGCGCCGGAAGGAGGGTTACTCACTGCCGGCCCATGATAACCAGGGGTCCCGACTCCGCAAGGCCCAGAGGGGTGGAAACTCGCCAAGAGACGCCCTCTTGGTCGAGTTCGGCGCCCTGGAAGCCGGTGCCCGCCCAGTAGATCAGTCTCCCGCCCGGCTCCAGGAGCGGCTGGGCGGCCGCCCAACTAGCTGCCGCCGAGGAGAAGGCCCTCGCCACGGACACGGAAAAGGTGGCGCTCACTTCCGTGACCCTGCCGAGGAATACCTCGACGTTGGGGAGGGCCAGATCGTCGATGACAGCCTCGAGGAACGCGACCCGCCCTTTGCGGACTTCCACGAGTGTGACCGAGCTGGACGGCAGCGCGATCGCGAGGGGGATCCCCGGCAATCCGGCGCCACTGCCGATATCCACGATCGTCGAGCCAGGCGAGATCTCAGGAAGGGCCCTCAGAGAGTCCCGGATGTGACGCTCCCAGAGGCGTTCGGCATCACCGGCACCCACGAATCCCCTCGGGATAGCCCGAGCGTGGAGAGCGTCCAGATACCCTCGCAGCATCTCGATCTGGTCGGCTTGTAGCTCGGATCCCTGTCGGCGCAGCTCGACCGCCCAGTCCCCATGTTTCACGTGAAACATCCTAGCCGGGCAGGCCTGAACCCCCTTGGGGGATCGCGTCAGTCCGGAAAGACGACCACGAAACGGTCTGGATCTTCTCCCCGCGACTCGGTGTGCACGCCGTCGATCGAGACGACGGCGTCGTGAGCGATCTTGCGCTCCAGGGCGTCCATCGGCTCAAGCTCCTGCTCGGCTCCGCTGTCCAGGGCAGCCTCGGCTGCCGCCCGTGCCTTTTCCTCGACCTTCTCCGCACGGCGCTTCCTGTAGTCCTCCACGTCGACCAGGACCTTGATCCGCTCGTCGAGCCGATGACCGACGACCTGTCGGGACAGCTCCTGGATCGCGTCCAGGGTCTGCCCGTGTCGACCGATCAGAAGGGACATGTCCTCCGGATCTCCGTCGAGGATGTCCACGTACACGCGGCCGCCCTGCTCGGTGGGTTCGGCGATCGCGTCGATGTCCATCTTTCCCAGGAGCTCCTCGACGAAGTCCGCCACTGCGTCTGCCTGCTCTTCGATGTCGACGCTCTCGTCTCGCCTGTCGTCTGGGGTCATCTGCGGATCCTCCCGTTCAGGGCTTCTTCTTGGGTTTGAGTTGATTGCCGGGCTTCGCGCCCTTGACCGGCTTGCTGTTCGGGGTGGCCTTTCGCGCCTGCGGCTTCTTCGGGCCTTGCTGCTTCGAGCCCGACTGCGGGGGCTGCTTCTTCGCGATCTCCTGCTGCTGGCGGGCGCCGTCGGCCTTCTCGCTCATCCACCCCATGATGCCCTTCTTCTGAGGAGTGCCCTGCGCCATCTTCTCGCGCTGCTCCGCCATCCGGCGCTCGAGAGCTTCGGGCCCGATATGCCCGGCTCGAAGCATCACCGTCTGCTGGGCGATCTGGATCGCATTCGCGGTCGTCCAGTACATGATCAGCCCGGCAGGGAATGCCCAGCCCCACACGCCGTACATCAGCGGCATGTACTTCATGATCGCCTGTTGAGAGCCGGACTGCGCGCTCGGCGGGCTCGCCTTTGACATCTGTCGTTGCTGGTAGATGGCGGAACCAAGCATGAGAAGCAACAGCACTACATACGGGATCGCGTCCGGGAACTTCTTCGTGCCGCAGTCCAATGTGGATTGCGACGTTGGGCCGGATGCGATCGGCTGGTTCCCGGGCGCGACGATCTGCAACCCCTGCACGATATCCTGCTTCTGGGTGTCCTTCTGCTGCACCGACTGGCCGGACGTTCCCAGCGCACACTGGAGGTTCAGGGAAAGCATCTCCAGGTTCTGGTGCTCCACGACGTCGTAGAACAGCGTGCTGTCTGTGGGCAGGTGGTTGTTGACCGCGGTGTATGACGTCGTCTGACCTTGCTCGTCGGCGTTGGCCGCCAAGACCGGTGGTCGGATCACCGCGTACATCGCGAAGAGGAAGGGGAGCGTCAGCAACATCGGGAGACACCCGCCGAGCGGGTTGACCCCGGCCTCCTTGTACAGCTTCATCGTCTCTTCCTGCTGCTTCTGCTTGTTGCTCTTGTACTTCTTCTGCAGATCCTTGATCTTGGGCTGCAAGGCCTGCATGTGCTGCATGCTCTTGATCTGCTTGAAGCCGAAGGGCAGCAGCAGGAGTCGGATGATGACCGTGACGATGATGATGGTCACGGCATAGTTGGGCACCACGCTGTACACCTGGGCCATGCACCACCCAAGTCCGTTCAACAGGCTTTGCCACACAGCGATCGCGACCATACCTACGCCTACGCTCCCGTCATCTCGTGATCCGCTTGTGTGACCGCATCATGCAGAGCCACTCGGGTCGGCACGCGCTCGACGCCGCCTCGCCCGAACGGATTGCAGCGCAATAGCCTCCAGGCGCTGAGGCCGACACCCCGCACAGCCCCATGCGACCGGATCGCTTCCTCCGCGAAGTGGCTGCAGCTCGGGTAGAAGCGGCATTGCCCGCCGAACACCCCAGTCAGCGTCGCCCGATACACGCGGACCAGCGCGATCAGCGCGCCCCTCGCCGGAGCCCCGACACGCCACAGGAGCGCACGGACACTCACCGCCGCTCCGCCCCGCTCAACAGTTCGGTCATCTCAACCACCAGATCTTGGCTCTTCGCACCGAGGATCGGGGCGCGCGCCACGAGCACCGCATCGCGGCCTTGCGCCAACAGCGCGACCTGTTGCCACGCCGCTCGCAGCACACGCCGAGCACGGTTGCGCTGCACCGCTCCACCTACTCGCTTGCCGGCGATCACCGCAACGCGATCGGCCCCGGGAGCGACGAACAATATCACCCGTTCCCCGCGGGCCGGGCGTGCCGAATCGAGGATCTCCTTGATCTCGCGGGAGCGCACGCAGTACGCCGTTTCCGCAGGTCAGACGGTCAAACGGTCGCGGCCCTTGCGGCGCCGAGCCGCGAGGATCGACCGGCCCGCGCGGGTACGCATGCGGTGCCGGAACCCGTGTACCTTCGCGCGGCGGCGGTTGTTCGGTTGGTACGTACGCTTGCCCTTGGCCATGGATGATGAACCTCACTTCATGCGATGGCCGGCGGGGTCGCCGGCGGGGTCGAGTATACGGGCATCATCGCTGGCTAGAGGGGTTGACAACAGAAAGTGCGTCAAGACCCCCGTTCAGGCGTGAAGTGTGGAAAACCACCGTGCTATCGTCCCGACCGCCTTCCCCCGGGCAAGCGACACCCCCCGAGCCGATCGAAAGGGAGCCCTCCCGAACGGGTTATCCACCGGTGTGGAAAGGTCTTGTGGAATAGGTATGGAACGGATCGCCGGCGATACCGCCGCGCTCGAGGCCTGGTCGGAAGTCCTGGCCAAGGCCCGTACGGAACTTCAGGACACGACCATCGTGATGTGGTTCGCCGACGTCGCGCCCGTGTCGCTCGACGATGAGGTGTTGACCCTGTCGGTTCCGAGCGTCTTGGTGCGTGAACGACTGCAACACAACCATCTTGGGCTTATCGAGGAGGCTGCTGCGGATGCCTGCGGACACCCCGTGAAGATCGACTTCCTCGTGGACGAAGGCATGCGGCACCCGATGAGCGACACGCCGACACCTCCGGTTCACACGATGGAGGTCGCGCCCCACGTGCCGCAGGTGGCGGCGGCCGCGAACCTCGGCGCGCCGGGCCTGCCGTTCCCCAATTACACGTTCGACGCGTTCGTCCCGGGCGCCTCGAACCGATTCGCGCACGCCGCGGCGATGGCCGTGGCCGAGGCCCCGCCCTCGACCGCGTACAACCCGCTGTTCATCTACGGCGGCGTGGGTCTGGGCAAGACCCACCTGTTGATCGCGGTCGGCCATCACATGTATCGGCTGAACCCAGGGATCCGTGTGAAGTACGTCACGTCGGAGCAATTCCTGACGGAGTTCATCAAGGCCGTCCGAGAGCGCCAGAGCGATCGATTCCGCCAGCGGTTCCGCGAGGTGGACGTGCTGCTCGTCGACGACATCCAGTTCCTCGCCAAGCGCGAGGAGACGCAGACGGAGTTCTTCCACACCTTCAATCACTTGCACGGCAGCGGGAAACAGATCGCGATCGCCTCGGACCGCCCCCCGCATGAGCTCTCGGGGCTCGAGGAGCGGCTCGTCAGTCGGTTCCGTTGGGGGTTGTGTGTCGACGTGCAGCCACCCGACCTCGAGACGCGCATCGCGATCTTGCAGGTTAAGGCCGAACGCGAGCGCCTCTCGGCACCGCACGAGGTGATCGAGTTCATCGCTTCGAAGTTCGACCAGTCGGTGCGGGAGCTCGAGGGAGCGATGGTCAGGGTTGCGGCGTGGTCCGAGTTGACGGGTCAGCCGATCGACCAAGAGCTCACCGAGCGAGCCTTGCAAGACCTGATCCCACAGTCCGAGAGTGAGATACCTCCCCAGGTGATCATGGAAGAGACGGCCTCGTACTTCACCTTGACCACAGGCGATCTCGTCTCGAAGTCGCGTTCTCGACCACTCACGACCGCCCGGCATATCGCGATGTACATCATGCGCGAATGCACCGGTTTGTCCCTGGTCAAGATCGGCGAGATCTTCGGCGGCCGCGACCACACGACCGTGCTACACGGCGTCAAGAAGGTGGAAGAGGAGATGCGCGCTCGTGACGCCACGTTCCGCCAGGTTCAAGACGTCACGCGGATCGTTCGCGGACGTGTTCGGAGCGCGGTCTAGCATGGGGACAAGCGTCGCGTTCCTTGGGGACAGCTTCGCCGCCATGGGGCTGGCTGGCGGGGTCGTCAACACTTGTTCCCCTGTCGTCCCCATGTCCTTCGGCCCGGTTACGCTGGGGGGACACGATGTTATGCACGGTTCCACAGGCCCTACTACTACTTATCTAAAGAAATACTTCTGTAACAGCAGGGGGTGTCCACGGTGAAGTTCCGATGTGATCGCGACGCGTTGTCCGAGGCGTTGCAGACGGTGCAGCGAGGGGTGTCGTCCAGGCCCGGCATCCCGGCGCTGACCGGTGTGTTGCTCGATTCGACGGATGCCGGACAACTCACGCTGACAACCACCGACCTCGAGGTGTCGGCACGGCTGACGATCGACGTGCAGGTGACCGAGGCAGGGGTTGCGCTCGTGCCGGCACGGCTACTCGGGGATACCGTGAAGTCGCTTTCCGACGCGCCGGTCGATTTCGAAACCGACCAGTCCCAAGCGAGGATCCGTTGCGCTGCATACGAAGGCTCGCTGCGGCTGCTGCCGGCGGAGGACTTCCCGGGGCTTCAGGAGCCGGGGGGGACCAAGGTGCAAGCCGACGCCGGAGCGTTCGCAGAGGCTGTGTCGCAGGTTGGCCGGGCCGCGAGCCGCGATGAAGCGCGGCCCGTCCTGACCGGGGTGCTCGTGGAGATCAGCCGTGAGGGCTGCATGCTCGTGGCGACCGACTCCTACCGGCTGGCCGTACGTGAATTGGTGGCAAGCGCAGACGGCGAGGGCAAGGCGATCGTGCCGGAGCGCGCGTTGTCCGAGGCCGGTCGGGCGGCGGCGGCCGACGAGAAGGGCACGGTCGAGATCTCCGTCGACGAGTCGCAGGTGTCGTTCCGTGCCGGCGGGCTGACGTTGACGTCCCGTCTGATCGAGGGCGAGTTCCCGAACTATCGGCAGCTTCTTCCCGACACGCACGAGAGCCGCTTGACGGTGTCTCGCCAGCAGTTGCTCGACGCCGTGCGCCGCGTCGGCCTGCTCGCGCGCGACACGACGCCGGTGCGTATGGAGTTCAACGCGCTCGGCGTCAAGCTGTCCTCGAGCTCGCCAGACCTCGGGCAGGCGGTGGAGACGGTGGAGGCCCGCTATGAGGGCGAGGACCTCACGGTCGCGTTCAACCCGCAGTACCTGATCGACGGGTTGAACGCGTCGGTCGGGGAATCGATCCGCCTCGACGTGCGCGACGGGCTGAAGCCGGGCGTCGTCCATGGCGAGACCGATGGGTTCACCTACCTCGTGATGCCCGTCCGTCTGCCGGCCGCGGTCTCGTAGTCATTCGGGCGCAACGCTTCTTGAGCTGATGCGCCTCCTGTGGCTCGAGCTGCGCGACTTCAGGAACCATGCGCACACCCGCCTCGAGCCGATCCCGGAGGGCCTACTCGTTGCGGTAGGCGCCAACGGCGAGGGCAAGACCAACCTGCTTGAGGGCATGCACTTCCTCTACGCGCTGGAGAGCCCGCGTGCGTCCGCGAGCGAGCCGTTGGTCCGGCGTGGCGCCGAGGCCGGCTACGTGCGCGGAGAGTTCCACACGGAGGGCGGCAGGGTGCTCGTCGAGGTCGAGGTCCGAACGCGAGGCGCCAACAAGGTCCAGGTGAATCGCTCGCCGATCCGTCGGAAGCGCGATCTGCGCAGACAGGTGCGCTCGATCATGTTCGGTCCCTTCGATCTGCCGGTGGTCACGGGCGATCCCGCTCGCCGGCGCGCCTTCATGGACGAGGTCGTCATGGCCTTGGTACCCGCCTCGGACACGCTGACCACGGGCTATGAGCGCGTTCTGCGCCAGCGCAATCGTCTGCTGAAAGAGCACGACGGCCGAGGGTCACCGCCTGGCATCGAGGCTTGGGACGAGCAGCTCGTACAGACCGGCACCGCGGTGATCCAGGCGCGAGCGGCAGCCGTGTCCGCGATCACCGCGCCCGCCTCCGCGGCCTTCGTCGACATCGCGGGCTATCCGCTCATGGTGCGCTACGCGCCGAACGTGCAGGTCAGCGGCGATGTTGCCGACGCGTTCCGCACGCAGTTGGCGGCGCGCCGAGACGACGAACGCCAGCGACGCACGACCCTGGTGGGCCCCCATCGCGACGATCTCGAGCTCGCCGTGCGTGAGCTCGGTGCGCGAGGGTTCGCGAGCCACGGCGAGACCTGGGTGGCCGCGCTGTCGTTGCGGCTTGGGCTGGCCGATGCGGTGAAAGCGGCGATCGGGGAGGCGCCACTGCTGGTCCTGGACGATCCCTACAGCGCACTGGACCCCACCCGACGAGATCACGTTGCGAGCCGCCTGGCCGCGCGCGATGGTCAAGTGGTGATCAGCGTGGCCGACGATGCCGACGTGCCGGCGAGCTCGACCCAGATCTGGGACGTGCGCGCCGGCAGCGTGCACGTGCGAGGCTGACGAGATGCCGCACGCGAAGGGCTTCGGCAACCGCCGCGACGTGCGCAGCAGCGACCCCGTCGCGATCGGCGACATCGTCGACCGGCTGCTTCAGGAAGAGGTGTTCTCCCGCGGGATGCCGATCGCGAACCTGCTGCGAGCCTGGCCCGAGATCGTCGGCGACCGTCTCAGTGAAGCCACCACGCCGGTGTCGCTGGAGGGCGGCTGTCTCGTCGTTCGGGCCGCGGACGGCCCCTGGGGCTCGCAGGCCAAGTACCTCGCCGACGAGATCCGGACCCGGGCCGACGACGCCCTCGGCGG
>Ga0315286_10007516_pt1 | contig 10675 bp, 4 predicted proteins | sample YL17G10_0_MG_FD_205038 | JGI IMG/M metagenome (GOLD analysis project Ga0315286, IMG submission 205038) | Sediment microbial communities from Yellowstone Lake, YNP, Wyoming, USA - YL17G10_0 | ecosystem: Environmental > Aquatic > Freshwater > Lake > Sediment | place: USA: Wyoming | collected...
CGCGGGAAGCGCGCTCGTCGTGGAGGGCTATTTCGACGTGATCGGTCTGGCCGCGGGGGGCATCCACAACGCCGTCGCTCCTTGCGGCACCGCCCTGACCCCGGAACACGTGCGTCTGTTGGCGAAGGTGGTCAAGCGGATCATACTTCTGTTCGACGGCGATCCGGCGGGTCGGAACGCCGCGTGGCGGGCGTTGGCGACGACGCTCGCGTATCATGCGGATGTCGGGGTGGCGGTGCTCCCGGCGGGCAAGGACCCGGACGACCTCGTGCGCGAGGGGCGTCTGAGCGAGTTGCATGCTCTGATCGACACTCCGCGCAGCCCGGTCGCCTTCGCGATCGAGACGCTCGCCGAGCAGGGGTTGGAAGGCCATGGCCTGATCGGACGGCTCGCGGAGACGCTCGCCGCGGTCGGCAATCCCGTCGCGCGCGAACTCATGGTCGACGAGGCCGCGGAACGCAGCCGGCTCCCGGCGCGTATCCTGAGACGAGAGGTCGAGCGCCTGGGCCGGGCGGGCCTCGCCTTCAGGGGCGAGACGACACCGGACGCGTCGGGTGGTGGGGTGGTGGGGCGGCTCACCCCGCTGGAAGAGGCGGTTTTGCGAGTTGTTCTGGCAGAGCCGGCGGCGGCCGGGCCCCTGCTGGAGGCGGCGACCGGCGTCGCCTCGATCCGGACCCCGGTTCGAAACGTGACGGCCTGGGCCGGGGATCGCAGCCGGGCCGGAAGCCCGCCCTCGGCGCCGGAGTTGCTCAGACGGGTGCAGTCGGAGCTGGGGCAAGAGATTCCGGCCGGGTTCCTGCTCGACGACGGCCTGCCGGCACCCGACGAGGAGTATCGCCAGGATTTGACGCGGCGCCTGCGGGAACAGGGGCTGGAAGCAGAGTTGGAGGCTGTGGGGTATCAGATCCGTGCTTTGGAGCGAGAAGGAAAGGGAGCCGAGTTGGAGGCGATGTTGTTGCGCAAGCACACCATTGCCAAAGACTTGGCGCGTTCGCGCGGGGCGAGACCCGACGCGAAGGCGTGATGCGATTGCCAAAGGTTGACACGAGGCGACTCCTGCAATAGAGTAACCAGATTGTACTTTGGAGGTTTCTGGCGGATGGCCCAATCGACCAATCGCTCTCCGATCTCCACGCTGAAGGCCCTGGCGCTGCGGCAAGGGTTTCTCACCGAGGACCAGGTTCTCGAGTGCATCAATTCCGCGCTCGGCGCCGAGGTCCAGGTCGAGCTGATGGACGATGCGTACACGCTCGTCCGGGAGCTGGGCCTGGAGGTCTTCGAATCCGAGGAGGAGGCGCGACGCCGGGTGCGGCGCTCGCGCGTTGCCGAAGACGCGCGCGCCGCGGCCAAGGCGATCCCGAGTCAAGCGGTGCGCTACGACGACCCGGTGCGCATGTACCTGCGCGAGATGGGTCGCGTGCCGCTCCTGGACCGCGAGGGCGAAGTCCGCATCGCCAAGCGCATCGAGGCCGCCGAGGCGAAGATCCACGCGACGATGTTCCAGCTTCCCTGGGCGGTGCTCGAGCTGCAGCAGACGGCGGACAAACTGAAGGACAACAAGGCAAAGCTCGAGGACCTGGTCCAGGTCGACATCGGCAGTTGGGGGGCCGACTTCTCCAGCAAGAGGGAGCGCCGGCGGGCCATTCAGGCCGTCGGGCGCATTCTGCGGCGCCACACCGAGTTCCTCCGGCATGAGGAGCTCATCGCGCGGCGCCTCCCGGAGAAGAAGCGGCAGCACGCCGAAGCGTTGCGGCAGAAGGCGTGGCAGCGCCTGGCCGAGGAAATCCGCAAGCTGAACGCCAGTCCCCGTCTGATCGAGCGGATCAGCATCAAGCTCGTGCGCGAAGAAACGCGGCTCGGCGAAGCCGAGACGGAACTGAAGGAGCTCGACCAGCGCCTCCACCAGGTGCGTCGCGAGGTCGCGGTGCAGCGTGGGGACGGCCGCCGGCGACGGCGCGAACCGGCCGCGGACGGCGGTGACGGGCGGGCCAAGACGCGCAAGGGCGGCCCCCAGCTCAAGATCCTCGCCGCCCGCGAAGGCGAGATCGTCCGCGCGATCCGCAATGGTCGCCGAAAGTTGCGTCGCATCGAGGGCGAAGCCGGCATGCCGGCGGAGAAGGTGCGTCTGCTCATCCGCGAGATCCGGCACGCCGAGGCGGAGCGCGGTCAGGCGAAGAAGGAGATGATCGAAGCCAACGTGCGGCTGGTGATCTCGATCGCCAAGCGCTACACGAATCGCGGTCTCGAATTCCTCGACCTGATCCAGGAGGGCAACAGCGGTCTCATGCGTGCGGTCGACAAGTTCGACTACCGCAAGGGCTACAAGTTCTCGACCTACGCCACGTGGTGGATCCGACAGGCGATCACCCGCGCCATTGCCGATCAGGCGCGCACCATCCGCGTGCCGGTGCACATGATCGAGGCGATCAACAAGGTCGTGCGCACCTCGCGCAAGATGGTTCAGGACCTGGGCCGCGAGCCCTCGCCCGAGGAGATCGGCAAGAAGCTCGACCTGCCGCCGGACAAGGTGAAGAGCGTGCTGAAGGCCGCCCAGGAGCCGATCAGTCTCGACCGGCCGATCGGCGAGGACGACGACTCGAATCTGTCGGACTTCATCGAGGACACCTCGGCGATCTCGCCGGCCCACTCGGCCACCTTTGCCATGCTGCGGGAGGAGGTCAACGACGTCCTCGACACGTTGACCAAGCGCGAGGCGCGGGTCATTCGCCTCCGCTTCGGTCTGACCGAGGACGGCTGCCCGCGGACCCTCGAGGAGGTCGGTGCGTTCTTCAACGTCACCCGCGAGCGGATCCGCCAGATCGAGGCGAAGGCGCTGCGGAAGCTCCGTCATCCGACCCGGCGCCGACGCCTGCAGGCGTTCCTCGAAGTCGTCTAACCCGCTCGGGTTGACCGGCCGGGGCGGGCCTGCTAGATTCCGTCGAGCGGATGGGGTTCGGGCCCATAGCTCAGCGGTCAGAGCCGCCGGCTCATAACCGGCTGGTCCTTGGTTCGAATCCAAGTGGGCCCAGATGGGCCGTGCTTCGGCGTAGGGGCGGTTAGCTCAGCTGGCAGAGCATCGGCATCACAAGCCGGGGGTCACTGGTTCAAGTCCAGTACCGCCCACTGCCATTGCGACGAGACCCTGCTGCGGCGTGCGTCGCTGGGTGGGACGACGGTGAGGCGATCGGATGGACCCACAGATCGCGATCTTGCTCGAGCTCAGACAGCTCGACGACCGGCTGCACGACCTGCATCGCGTTCTCGGGGCGCGCCAGGCGGACCTGCAGCGCCACCGGCTCGAGGCCGACCTGGTGCGCGAGACGCTGGCCCAGGAACAGGAGCGGCTCGCCGCGGCGGGGAAGCGCAAGCGTGAAGCGGAGCTGGAGGTGAAGAGCTGCCGCGACGCGAAGAAGCGTTTCGAGGTGCAAGTGCCGAGCGTCAAGACGAACGTCGAATACGCGGCGCTCAACAAGGAGATCGCCGCGATGGAGGCGAAGGCGCGCGCGTGGGAGGACCAGGTCCTCGAGGTGATGGAGCTCGAGGAGGGAACCCGGCGCACCGCCGAGCGTCTCAGGCTGGATCTGGTCGAGAAGGATCGGGTTGCGGCGGAGGAGCGCGCGCGCGTCGAGGCGGAGACCGTCGAGGCGCGAGCGCAGGAAGAGGAACTGGAAACCCGCCGCGCGGCGCTGATCGGGTCCCTGGCCGGACCGGCGCGGAGCCGGTATGAGCGGTTGCGCTCGGCAAAGGGGGAGACCGCGATCGTGGCGGTGGTGCAGGGATCGTGCGGCGGGTGTCACTACAACCTGCCGCCCCAAACGATCAACGAGGTGCGTCGCAACGAGCGCTTGATCCTGTGCGAAGGCTGCGGTCGGATCCTGGTCTGGATCGACGGCTGACCCGCGCGCGGGCGTTGAGGAGCATGGAAGAGGTCGGAGTCGGTGAGGTGGTCGCGGGAGGCGTTTTCCGCCTCTCGAGGAAAGTCCGAGCTCCGCAGGGCAGGGTGCTGGGTAATCCCCAGGGGGAGCGATCCCACGGAAAGTGCAACAGAGAGCAGACCGCCACGCTGGGTCGTTCGCTTATCGAACGGCGCACGGGGTAAGGGTGAAACGGTGAGGTAAGAGCTCACCAGCACCGGCGGTAACGCCGGTGGCTCGGCAAACCCCACCCGGAGCAAGACCGAATAGGGGAGGATGAGGTGGCCCGCCTCGCTATGACTCCCGGGTAGGTCGCTGGAGGCGTCCGGTGACGGGCGTCCTAGAGAAATGACCACCACGGGCTTCGCGCCCGGACAGAACTCGGCTTACGGCCGACTCCGGCCTCGCCCATGAACGACACTGGGAGGTCGCGCGTGTCGATCGGAGGCGTCAGGCGGCATGCCTGGCTCATCGACCCGCGATCCCTCCGCTTCCGGGCGGCCCTTGCGGTGGCCTTCGTCTGGGGTGCGTTGCACCTGCTGCTCCAGCCCGCCGGAGTCCTGCCGGTCGCCGCGGACAGCGCGAAATACGACGCCCTGGCGCGCAGCGTCGCGGGGGTCCTGCATCACCCGTCCACTGCCGCCGGCCTTTTCACGGGACGCCTCTCGACGGCCGAGCGCGATTCACTCGGGTTCGATCGCTGGGAGTTTCAGCACGCCCCGGGCTACGTGATGCCGCTCGGTCTCCTGTATGCGATCTTCCCGAACGACGTCGGTGCGGGCCGCGTACTCTCGCTGATTCTCTACGCGCTCAGCGCCGGCCTGCTGCTGCGGCTGGCGGACCGGCTGATCGGCCGCCGGCTCTCCTGGGTGGCTCTGGCGCTCTACCTGCTCTACCTGCCGATGCTCTACTACGGTCTCGGAATCGCGACCGAGGGGCCGTCCGCCTTCGCCCTGCTCCTGCTGGCCAACCTGCTGCTCGCCTATCATCGTCGCGAGGACGATCGCCGGGCTCGGCTTCTGGGACTCGGTCTGGCGCTGCTCTACCTGACGAAGACGACTTTCCGGCCGATCGCACTCTTGCTGCTTGGGTACGAGGCGGTTCTCCTGCTGCGCCGCGGGCCGCGCCGGCGCGCCCTGCAGGTCGTGATCCCCGCAATCGCGCCGGTCCTGCTCTGGACCGCGATCCTGGCGCTCGCCCACGTCCCCCTCAATCCGCTCGCCCGTACCGGCGAGGACGCGCTCTGGGCCTATCGGGGCAACTATGTTCCCGATCAGGGTTGGGAGACGACCGGGATGGGGGACGCGATCACGCCCGAGCTCCACGACGCGAGCGAGGGGCTGCCGGCGCCGGGTCCCACAATCGAGGAGAAGGATTTCGCCACGCGGCGAACGATGTACTGGCGCGGTCTCCGGTTGACGATCATGCGGGATCCGGTCGGCTGGCTCTCGTTGGTCGCGCACAAGTTCGGTCTCTTCTGGACCTACCCGGCGCTGAAACCTCGCATTCGAACCGTGCTCGGGGCGTGGGCGGTCCCGCGCGGCTTCCACCTGCTCCTCTTCCCGCTGGCACTCCTCGGCGTGGCGCGGACCCTGAAACGCCGGGGCGGATTCGGGATTCCGGGGCTCGTCGTTCTGGGGGTCGCCGGCGTGCACGCGGTCACGCATCTGGTGGCACGCTACAACCTGCCGGTGCTCGCGATCGCTATCGTCTACGCGCTCGTGGGCGCCAAGGGAATGGCGGGGTGGGCATGCGCCGCGGTGCGCCGCGCGCGGAAGGTCGGTCTGCGCGGCGCGGCGGGGCTCGCACGCTGGCCCGCGCTCTGGCTGGCGGCGGTTCTCCTCGGTGGTCTGGCGCTGGCGCCACCGGGAGCGTTGGGGCCGGGAACCGGACGCGCCCTCTTCGTCGCCGGGGCCCTGCTCTTCGGTCTGGCGCCGATGGCTTTCGCGCCGGTCCTGCTCCGCGCCGCGCCGCGCCGCGCCCCGACCGCGCGCCGGCGTCGTCTGCTCCTGGCGGGGGCGCTGCTCCTCTTCTGCCTGCCCCGGGTCGGGGCCCGTCTGGGCGAGCGGGACTGGGATGAGTTTGCCGTGCACCTCGATGCGCCGGGCCAGTCACTGATTCAGGAGATCGGCCTCCTCGACGTGATTCGCGGGGGAGCGCAGGCGATCGACTCCGCGTGGGTCGAGATCGACATGCTGCGCGACCTGCGCGGGTCGTTCCGTCTCGAGGTGCTGGCGCAAGGGGTGCCGGTGCGGGTCTTCGCCGACACGCTCGACGGCGCGTACGATCAGTTCCTCTTCGACCCGGAGATCCACGGCGCGGGCGACGTCTATCGCAAGGTCGCCGACACCTACCGGAGCTTCGTCACCGGACGACTCAACCCTCGATGGAAGGCAGCCAGTCCCGGGTACGACTACTTCCGGCGCTGGGTGCGAGTGCCGCTCCCGCCGGCGCTGCTCCGGACCGACACGCTGCGGATCGAGCTCCGCCTGACCCAGGTCGAAGGCGGGGGCATCCGGGTCTTCGGCGATCGTCAGCTCTCGCGGAGATCGGGTCGGCGCACCTTCGTCGGGCCGGTGATCGGGGAGAACCCCTTCGAGTTCTCGAACTACCGCGCCGAGTTCCTGGCCGGCGACCGAGAGCGGGCGGACGCCCGTCTCATCCGCCCGCGTCAGCTCTTCAGTCCTTGGTCCCGCTCGCTGCGCCGGTCGGACGGTCGCGAGACGGCGGATCTGGATCCCGGCTGGCGGGATGCCCGAGGGGAACTGCGGATCCGCCTGCGAGTTCGAGTGCCGGGGCAGCTTGCGGGGCGGTTGGTCAAGGGTCGCCTGAAGCCGGTCTGGGTGCTGACGCCCCACCCGGGGGACCAGCTTCTCGGACCGCAGGACATCCGCCGCTTCCAGTGGTGGAGGGACGACTACTTCGATGGCACGCGTGTGCTGTAGCGGGCCGCGGTTGCGGTTGGCGCGCCTCCTCCTCGCGGTGGCCGCGGGGCTCCTGGTCCTTGCGGCGTCCGCGCCGGCGCAGTACATCACGTTCGGCAAGAACAAGGTCCACTATCGTCAGTTCGACTGGGCGGTGATCAAGAGCCCGCACTGCGATCTCCACTACTATCCGGAGGAGGAGGGGCTGGCGCGGATCGCGATCGCGCTCGCCGAGGAAAGCTACCGAGCGCAGCGCGCGCGTTTCACCCACGACATCCGCACCCCGGTCCCGATCATCCTCTACAGCAGTCACCAGGACTTCGAGCAGACGAACATCACGCCCTACCTGATCCCGGAAGGCGTGGCGGGGCTGACCGAGGGCACGCGCGGGCGGGTCCTGATGCCCTTCGGCGGCTCCTTGCCCGACTTCGCCCACACGCTGCGCCACGAAATGGTCCACGCCTTCCAGCTCTCGGTCGTGGAGCGAACGTGGCGGGCGCACCCCCGACGCCCCCCGGCGGTCGCGCCGCTCTGGTTCACCGAAGGATTGGCGGAGCACTGGTCGCGCGCGTGGGACGCCGACGGGGATCTGGTCCTGCGCGATCTGGTGCTCTCGGGAAAGCTGCCGGCGATCGACGAGTTCTGGCGCTACGAGGGGACCTTCACGCTCTACAAACTGGGCCAGTCGGTGCTCGACTTCGTGGCGCGGACCTACGGCGACGACAAGCTGCTGCTCTTCTACCGCGAGGCCGGGAAGGTCCGGCGCTTCGAGGATCTCTTCCCGCGGATCCTGGGGGTTGATCAGGACGGCCTCTCCGCGCGCTGGACGCAGTGGCTGCGGCGGCGCTACTACCCGGCGGTCGTCACGGCGCGTTCGGTGTTGGAAGGCGGGCGCCCGCTGCCGATCTGGGGCCTGGAGCTCAAGCCGACGCCCGTGCCGTCCGGGGTGCCGGGGTGGGAGGACCGCTTCGTCTTTCTCTCGCCCCAGTCGGGATACGCGAACCTCTACGCCGCCTCCTACGAGAAGGGGAAGCCGGAGCCGAGGGTGTTGGTCAAGGGAGAGCGCAGCCCGGCGCTCCTCTCGTTTCACGCCTTCGAGAGCCGCATGGACGTTTCGCGCGAGGGAAGGCTCGTTTTCTCGGCGCAGAACGGAGAGCGCGACGAGCTGACGGTCTTCGACCTGATCCGGCGCCGTACCGTGTCGCGCTGGGGCTTCGACGATCTCGTCGGCCTGCGCTCGCCGCAGTGGGACGCGACCGGCCGCCGCATCGTCTTCGCCGGGCTCCGGCGCGACGGGTGCGCCGATCTCTATCTGCTCGACACCGGGACCGGAGAGCGCCGGCGCCTCACGCAGGACCGATTTCTCGACGCCGACCCGGCGCTCCACCCGGACGGACGGCGCGTGGCGTTTGTCTCGGATCGCGGACCCGACGGGGAGCACGGGGCGCGCAATCTCTGCCTGCTCGATCTCGACACGGAGGCGGTGACGCTCCTCACGCAAGGCCCGCAGTGGGATCTCAGCCCCTCCTGGTCTCCCGACGGCTCGCGGCTGCTCTTCGTCTCGACGCGCGACGGGGGTCGCGACCTCTACGCGATCGATTCCCTGGGAAGGGGCGCGCGTCTCACGCACGCGATCGAAGGGATCCTCGATCCGCGATGGCTGCCGCCGGGCAACGAAGTCATCGCAACCGTCTACCGGGAGGGCCGTCTGGAGACCGTAGTGCTGCCGGTGGCCGGCGTCGCTTCCGCCGACTCGATCCGCGAGGTTGCCGGGGGCGCGCCGCGGACGCTGCCCGAGCTGCCGCCGGACACGCTCCGCGTGAGGCACGAGCCGTATCGGTCGAGCTTCGCGCTGGATGCGGCGCAGGGTGGGGTGGCGGTCGATCCGGTGCTGGGCAGCGGGGAAGGTTTGCAGGTGCTGCTGCGCGATCTGATGGGCAATCGGATCATCTTCCTGCAGCTCGGCAACACGACGATCTCGACCCGGGACTTCGCCGACAATTTGTCCGCCGGGGTGGCGGTGCTCGACCTGAGCCGCCGCCTGAACCGCGGACTGAGCGTCTACCATCACGCGGGCCACTACTTCGATGAGATCGACCGGCCCTACTTCGAGCGCCGCGTCGGGGCGACCGGCCTGCTGAGCTATCCGCTCTCGCGCTTCACGCGGTTGGAGACGACCTTCGGGCTGGCCTACGCCGAGAAGGAGAAGCCCTCGGCCGATCTGACGCGTCACGGCGCGATCGCGACGCACTACATCTCCTGGATCCACGACACCTCGCTCTGGGAGGAGACCGGTCCGATCGACGGCTCTCGCGAGCATCTGACGCTCGGGGTCACAATGAACCTGCGACGCCCGGGGGTGGAGAACGTGCTGCTGTTGGCGGACGCCCGGCGCTACCAGCGCCTGGGGCGGCACTCGGCGATCGCGCTGCGGCTGCAGGCGCGTTTTTCCGGAGGGCCGGATCCGCAAGTGTTTCTGCTGGGCGGATCGCAGACGCTGCGCGGCTACCCGTGGCGCGACTTCCAAGGCACGAAGGCGGCGCTGGCGAATCTCGAGCTGCGCGTGCCGGTGGTGCGGCGGTTTCTGATAGACCCGGCGCTGATTGGGCCGGTGGCGTTTCCCGGGATCCAGGGGGCGCTCTTCTTCGATCTGGGTCAGACCTGGTATCACACGCCGCCGGAGCGGTTGCGGGGGAGTTACGGGATCGGTTTCCGCATGGGGCTGGGCGGCTTGCTAGTGCTGAGGCTCGATCTGGCGCGGCGAACGGACCTGCACGCCTGGCCGAATCGGACGGAAACGGAGTTCTTCGTAGGATGGAACTACTAGCGATAGGCTCCCGGCTTCGCAGGCTGGCGATCGGGGCGGTCTGCGCCGCGTTCCTCGCGCCGACGGCGGGTGGGGCGTCCGACGCTCGCGGGGCGCTGCGCCTCGCCTGGCGGGCGGACCTGGGCCACACCCTGGGCCGTTCACTCGCCTCGGCCGAGGGCTGCGTCGCCGTCGCCACGCGCGACCGCGATTGCGCGCTCCTGCGTCTCGAAGACGGGGCGACGCTGTGGCACGTACGGCGCCGCGCCGGGGCCTCGGGCGGGCTCGCCCTCGCGCCGGGTACCGTGCTCGGGGTGAGCGATTCGCCGGAGGGCGAGCTCTTCTGTCTCGATCGCGCGGACGGCCGCGAGCGCTGGCGCGCGGCGCTGGGCGAAGCGTGGGAACCGCCTGCGTTCTCCGACACCTCCGTCTTCGCCGCGAGCGTGGGCGGTGAGGTTCGGTGCGTCTCCCTCCGCGACGGTCACACGCTCTGGAGCTATGCGGCCCCCGCCTTCGTGCGCGCGCGGCTGGTGCCCGTCGGCGATCTCGTGCTCGTGCCGACCCAGGGCGACTCGTTGATCGCGCTGGAGGCCGCCTCGGGCGAGGTGCGCTGGGGCCTCGCGCCCGGCGGCGCGCTCTACGGCCGCATTGTCGTCGCGGGGGGGCGCGCCTGGTGCGTGAGCTACGAAGGAAGTCTGACGGCCTTCGACGTCCACTCCGGGGAGGTGCGGGAGCGGACAACGTGCGAGGGTCTCTTTCGGGCAGGGCTCGCTGGACCGGACCCGCTGCTGGCGCTCGCGACCGATGGGCGGCTCTACGCCCTCGACCCGCACTCCCTCGAAGTTCTCTGGCAGCGCGAGCTGGGCGCGATCGGGGAGGTGACGCCCGCGCTGGATCGCGAGCTGGTCTGGGTCGGGCTGCAGGACGGGTCGGTGCGGGCGTTGCGCGCCCGGGATGGACGGGATGTCACGAACCTGCCGGTCCCGGCGCCCATCGCCACTCCGGTCGTCCCGATCGACGGCTCGGTCATC
>Ga0315286_10007517_pt1 | contig 10675 bp, 5 predicted proteins | sample YL17G10_0_MG_FD_205038 | JGI IMG/M metagenome (GOLD analysis project Ga0315286, IMG submission 205038) | Sediment microbial communities from Yellowstone Lake, YNP, Wyoming, USA - YL17G10_0 | ecosystem: Environmental > Aquatic > Freshwater > Lake > Sediment | place: USA: Wyoming | collected...
TGGAACACGAGGTGCGGATGGTCGCGACGAACGGGCACCGTCTGGCGCGCGCCTCCATACGCGGGCCATTCAAGCCGAAGGGGAGCCTGCTGCTCCCGCCGAAGGCGCTCCATCAGCTCCTGCGGTTGCTCCCCGAAGCGGCCGAAGCGGCCGAGATCGCGGGCACCAAGAGCTATGCTCGCTTCCGTCTGGGCGAAACTCAGCTCTACAGCCGACTGCTGGAGGGCCCGTTCCCGCAGTATGAGATGGTCATCCCCAAGGAAAACCCGCTGCGGGCCACGATCGCCCGCGAGGACCTCTTCGCCTCGCTACGGCGCATCCTGGTTCTCTCGGACGCCCAGACCCGGCAGGTCCGAATGGTGATCGAGCCGTCGCGACTGCAGATCTTGGCCGAGTATCAGGGCGCCGGTGAGGCGCTCGAGGAACTACCGATCCAGTACGAGGGGGACCCGCTGACGATCGGGTACAACGGCAGCTACCTGCTCGACATGCTCAAGACCTTCGAAACCGACCGGCTCGAAATGGCCTTCCAATCCGCCGTATCCGCCGGGGTCTTCCAGCCGACGCCGTCGAACCCGGAGGAGGAGCTGCTCTGTCTGGTGATGCCGCTGCGGTTGCCCGAAGCCGGGTAGTCGATGCGGCCCATGGAGCACATCGGAGACGCGCTACGCGGATTCCTGCGTACCGCGCACCTCGATCGTCGCCTCGCCGAGTGGGAGCTGGTCCGGGCCTGGGGGGAGTTGGTCGGCCCGGAAGTTGCGTCCCACGCGGAAGCGGTGGAACTGCGCCGCGGCACGCTCTGGGTCGAGGTGTGCAGCAGCACCTGGATGCAGCACATCCTGTTTCTGAAACCGCGCATTCTGGGAGCCCTGCACCGGGAGTTTCCCGACGTGCCGGTGGCGGAGATGCGCTGCGTTCTGCGGGGGCGCCGCGGTGGGAGACGAGGAAGAGATGAAGGATAGCAACTCCGGGGTCGAGCCCGAGAAGGGCGCGGTGGCCCCGCCGCCGACGCCGGCGGGCGCGGATGACGATCTCGGATACAGCGCCGAGGACATCCAGGTTCTGAAGGGCCTGGACGGCGTACGCCGGCGCCCGAGCATGTATATCGGCAGCACCTCGAGCCGTGGGCTGCACCATCTCGTCTCCGAGGTCGTCGACAACTCCATCGATGAAACGCTTGCCGGCTTCTGCGATCGCATCGTCGTCACCCTCCACGGCGATGGCAGCGTCGGCGTGGAGGACAACGGGCGCGGGATCCCGACCGACCTGCACCCCGATCAGAAGCGTCCGGCGGTCGAGGTGGTGATGACCATGCTCCACGCCGGGGGCAAGTTCGACAACTCCTCCTACAAGGTCTCCGGCGGGCTGCACGGCGTCGGGGTTTCGGTGGTCAACGCCCTCTCCGAGTGGCTGGAGGTGCGGGTCTTCCAGAAGGGCGCCATCTTCTACCAGCGCTACGAACGCGGCGCGGTGAAGAACGATCTGGACATCGTCGGGAGCAGCACCAAACGCGGCACGCTGGTCCGCTTCAAGCCCGATCCGGAGATCTTCGAGGAAACGCAGTTCAACTACGAGCTGATCGCCTCCCGCCTGCGCGAACTGGCGTTCCTGAACCGGGGCGTCGCGATCGAGCTGCGCGAGGAGGATCGCGTCTGCGATCCGGCGGAACCGACGTACACGCGCCAGGACACCTTCCACTACCAGGGTGGGGTGACCGCCTTCGTGTCGTATCTGAACGAGGGCAAGACCCCGCTGCACCCCGAGCCGATCTACGTCGAGCGCGAGCGCGAGGGGTTCGCCCTCGAGCTGGCGATGCAGTACACCGACTCCTATGTCGACTCGATTTTCTCCTACGTCAACAACATCAATACCATCGAGGGCGGCACCCACCTCGCCGGCTTCAAGGCGGCGTTGACGCGCTGCCTGAACGTCTTCGCCCAGAAGAACGGGATCCTCAAGGACCCGAAGGAGAGCCTGACCGGGGACGACGTGCGCGAGGGGCTGAGCGCGGTGCTGAGCATCAAGCTGCGCAACCCGCAGTTCGAGGGTCAGACCAAGACCAAGCTGGGCAACAGCGAGGTCAAGGGGATGGTCGAATCGATCCTGGGCGAGGACCTGGCCGACTACCTCGACAACCACGACGCGGTGGCGCGTCAGATCCTGGAGAAGTGCGTCGGCGCGTCGCGCGCCCGCGAGGCGGCGCGCAAGGCCCGCGAGCTGGCGCGGCGCAAGAACCTGCTCGACTCCAGCTCACTGCCGGGCAAGCTCGCCGACTGCGCCGAGCGCGACCCGAAGTTCTCGGAGCTCTTCATCGTGGAGGGCGAGTCCGCCGGCGGCAGCGCCAAGCAGGGGCGCAACCGCCGCTTCCAGGCGATCCTGCCGCTACGGGGCAAGATCCTCAACGTCGAGAAGGCGCGGCTGGACCGGGCGCTGGCGCACGAGGAGATCCGCACCCTCATCACCGCGCTGGGGACCGGGTTCGGCCAGGAGGACTTCGACGTCGCGCGGGTGCGCTACGGCAAGATCATCATCATGACCGACGCCGACGTCGACGGCGCGCACATCCGGACCCTGCTCCTGACCTTCTTCTTCCGCTACATGCGGCCGCTGATCGATCAGGGCCACATCTACATCGCGCAGCCGCCGCTCTACCGCATCAGCAAGGGCAAGCGCGAGTGGTACGCCTACGACGACGCCGAGCGCGAGCGGCTGCTGGAGGAGGTGGGCCGCACCGGCTTCCATCTGCAGCGCTACAAGGGCCTCGGCGAGATGAACGCGGATCAGCTCTGGGAAACGACGATGAACCCGGAGAAACGGGTCCTGCTCTGGGTTTCCAACGAGGATGCCGCCGAGGCCGACCGGATCTTCTCGATCCTGATGGGCGATCAGGTGGGCCCCCGCCGCCAGTTCATCGAAGAGAACGCGCTCAAGGTCAAGAACCTCGACATTTGAGGGTAGAGACGTATGGACGCGCCCACCGAACGCGTAGTGCCGGTCCTCATCGAAGAGGAGATGAAGAACAGCTACATCGACTACGCGATGAGCGTCATCGTCTCCCGGGCCCTGCCCGACGCGCGCGACGGCTTGAAGCCCGTGCAGCGCAGGATCCTGGTCGCGATGAACGACCTCTCCCTCAACCACGATCGGCCCTACCGCAAGTCGGCCAAGATCACCGGCGACGTGACCGGCAACTATCATCCCCACGGTACGCTCGCGGTCTACGACACGATGGCGCGCCTGGTGCAGGACTTCTCGCTGCGCTATCCGCTCATCGACGGGCAGGGCAACTTCGGCTCGGTCGACGGCGACGCCCCGGCGGCCGAACGCTACACCGAGGCGCGCCTGATGCGGATCTCGGAGGAGATGCTCGCCGATCTCGAGAAGGAGACCGTCAACTTCCGGCCCAACTACGACGAGACGCGCCAGGAGCCGGTGGTGCTGCCGGCCAAGGTGCCGAACCTGCTGGTCAACGGTTCGTCGGGCATCGCGGTCGGCATGGCGACGAACATCCCGCCGCAGAACCTGCGCGAGGTCGCCGCGGCGGTTACCCAGCTCATCGACCGTCCGGAGTCGACCAGCGAGGAGCTGATGCAGTTCGTGACCGGCCCGGACTTCCCGACCGGCGGGCTGATCACGGGCACCGCCGGGATCCGCGAGTGCTACACCACGGGGCATGGGCTGATCACGGTCCGCGGACGGGCGACGATCGAGGAGCTGCGCGAGGACCGCGAGGCGATCATCGTCACCGAGATCCCCTACCAGGTGAACAAGGCGGCGCTGCTGGAGCGGATCGCCGCGCTGGTCAAGTCGGGTGGCCTGAACGGGATCTCTGATCTGCGGGATGAATCGGACCGCGAGGGGATGCGGGTGGTGATCGAGCTCCGGCGCGACGCCCAACCGCGGGTAGTCCTCAATCAGCTTTACAAACACACCCAGCTCCAGACCACCTTCGGCGCGAACCTGCTGGCGTTGCACCTCAACCGCCCCAAGATCTTCACCCTGCGCGATCTGTGCCAATCCTATATCGACCATCGCTTCGAGGTGATCACCCGACGGACGCAGTTTGAACTGGCGGAGGCCCGCCGGAAGGCCCACATCCTGGAGGGGCTGCGGATCGCGCTGGATCATATCGACGCGGTCATCACATTGATCCGCGGGTCGCGCAGCGTCGAGGAAGCCCGCGCCGGGCTCATGTCGGCCTTCGGGCTTAGCGAGCTGCAGGCCCAGGCGATCCTGGAGATGCGCCTGGCGCGGCTGACCGGTCTGGAGCGGGAGAAGATCGAGGAGGAGTATCGGGCGACGGTGCGCCTGATCGAGGAGTACGAGTCGATCCTCTCCAGCCGCGAGCGGGTGCTGGCGATCATCAAGGCCGACCTTGCGGATCTGGTCGAGCGCTTCGGCGACGAGCGGCGCACCGAGATCGTGCCCTATGAGGAGGACATCGACCTCGAGGACCTGATCCCCCGCGAGGACATGATCATCACCATCAGCCATGACGGCTACATCAAGCGGCTCCCGGTCACGACCTACCGCAGCCAGCGGCGCGGCGGGCGCGGTTTGACCGGGGCGAAAACGCGCGAGCAGGACTTCATCCAGCACCTCTTCGTCGCCAACACCCACAGCTACATCCTGGTCTTCAGCGATCGGGGACGGTGCTACTGGCTCAAGGTCTATCACGCGCCGCTCGGTACGCGGCACGCCAAGGGGCGCTCGATCCTTAACCTGCTCGACATGCGGCGCGAGGAACGGATCGCCGCGGTGGTGCCGGTCGACGAGTTCCGTCCGGATCACTATGTGGTGCTCGCTTCCCGCCAGGGGAAGATCAAGAAGACGCGTCTCTCGGCGTTCGCCAACCCGCGCCGCGCCGGAATCCACGCGCTGCGGCTCGCGGCGGACGACGCCCTGATCGGCGCGGGGGTGACCGATGGGCGCGCCGAGATCGTGCTCGCCAAGCGCAGCGGCAAGGCGATCCGCTTCCCGGAGGGAAAGGTGCGGCCGATGGGCCGGACCGCGGCCGGCGTGCGCGGGGCGACGCTGGAATCGCCCGAGGACGCGGTGATCGGGATGGTCTGCGTGATCGACCCGAAGGCGACGCTGCTGGTGGTGACCCAGCACGGCTACGGGAAGCGCAGCGAGCTGACGGACTACCGGATCACGAACCGCGGCGGCAAGGGCGTCATCACGCTCCGCAACACGACGCGCAACGGACCGCTGATGGCGATCCATGAGGTCGACGACGACGACGAGGTGATGCTCACCACCTCGCAGGGCATGGTGATCCGGCTATGGGTGAAGCAGGTCTCCGTGATCGGCCGCGCCACGCAGGGGGTCAAGCTGATCGAGCTGCACGAGGGCGATTCGGTGACCGACGTGGCGAAAATCGGCACGCCCAGCGAGGAAGAAGAAGGCGAGGCGGGCAACGGCGCGAATGAACCCGGCGGGGCGGAGCAGGCATAGGGAGACAGCATGGGCAGGTTCGAGCCGGTCGACCTGAACGTCAACTTCACGCGGCAGGAAGAGGCGATCGTCGAGTTCTGGAAGCGCGAACGGATCTTCGAGCAGCTGCGCGCGCGCAATCAGGGCCATCCCCGCTGGTCCTTCATCGACGGCCCCATGACCGCCAACAACCCGATGGGCGTCCACCACGCCTGGGGCCGCACCTACAAGGACGTCTTCCAGCGCTACAAGGCGATGCTCGGCTTCGACCAGCGCTACCAGAACGGCTTCGACTGCCAGGGTCTCTGGCTCGAGGTCGAGACCGAGAAGGAGTTGGGCTTCAACTCCAAGACCGACATCGAGAACTACGGTCTGGAGAAGTTCAGCCGCGCCTGCCGCGCGCGCGTCGAGAAGTTCGGCAACATCATCTCCGAGCAGTCGGCGCGTCTCGGTCAGTGGATGGACTGGGACCATTCGTACTACACGATGACCGACGCCAACATCGAGCACATCTGGCATTTTCTCGGCGTCTGTCATGACCGGGGCTGGCTGCGGCGCGGAACCAACGTGATGCCCTGGTGCACCCGCTGCGGCACCTCGCTCTCGCAGCATGAGCTGACCGACTCGTACCAGGAGATCGACGACACCAGTGTCTTCCTCGGCTTCAAGCTGGTCCCCGGCGTGCGGCGCGTGGGTCCGTGGCTGACCGCGCTGGACGCGAAGGATGGGCCGCCCCCTACGCGGCTCCCGGGAGAGAACGAACGCCTGCTGGTCTGGACCACCACGCCGTGGACGCTCACCTCGAACACCGCGGCGGCGGTCAACCCGGACTTGAAGTACGCCCGGGTTGAGTACCAGGGCGCCGTCTACTACGCGAGCACCGGCGTGGCGGAGCAGGTCTTCCGCGGCCAGGGCCGGGTGCTGGAGGAGATCCCCGGCCGGGAGATGGTCGGGTGGGTCTACCAGGGGCCGTTCGACGACCTCCCGGTGCAGCAGGGCGTCGAGCACGTGGTCGTGCCCTGGGACCTGGTCGGGGAGACCGAGGGTTCGGGCATCGTCCACATCGCGCCGGGCTGCGGCGCCGAGGACCACGACCTGGGCGAGCAGTTCGGGCTCGCGATGATCGCGCCGCTGGATGGCGCGGGGATCTATCTCGACGGCTTCGGCGGACTCACCGGCCGTGGCGTCCACGACGTCGAGGGGCCGATCTTCGAGGATCTGAAGCGCAAGGGGATCTTCCTGCGCTCCGAGAGCTACGGGCACCGCTACCCGTTCTGCTGGCGCTGCCACCAGAAGCTCGTCTTTCGCACCGAGCGCGAGTGGTTCATCCGCTGCGACGAGATCCGCCCCTTGATGAAGGAAGCGGCGCGGCAGGTGCGCTGGGTTCCGGAGAGCGTCGGAAAGCGAACGCAGGACTGGTACGACAACATGGGGGATTGGTGTATCTCCCGCAAGCGGTACTGGGGTCTGCCGCTGCCGTTCTACTTCTGTTCCGAGGGGCACCTCACGCTGGTGCGCAACCGTGGACATCTGCGCGAGATCGCGATCGACCCCAGCCGGGTCGACTGTCTGCCCGAGCTGCATCGCCCCTGGATCGATGCGATCCGGGTGCGCTGCCAGCACGACGGCTGCGGCCGGGAGGCCGATCGCACCCCGGACGTCGGCGACTGCTGGCTCGACGCGGGAATCGTCGCGTTCTCGACGCTCCACTATCTCGATGACCGCGCCTACTGGGAGAAATGGTTCCCGGCGGAGCTGATCTCCGAGATGCGCGAGCAGGTGCGACTCTGGTTCTACGCTATGATGTTCATGTCGGTGACCCTCGAGGGTCGCGCGCCGTACAAGGTCGTCCAGAGCTACGAGAAACTCGCCGACGAGAAGGGCGAGGCGATGCACCGCAGCCGGGGCAACGCGATCTGGTTCGAAGAGGCGGTCGAGAAGATGGGCGCGGACGTGATGCGCTGGCTCTACGCCGCCTGCAACCCGAATCAGAACCTGCGCTTCGGCTTCAACATCGCCGACGACGTGCGCCGGCGCCTGATCACGCTCTGGAATGTCTACTCATTCCTGGTGACCTATGCCGAACTGGACGGATTCGACCCGGCGCGGGAGGGCGATCCGGCGCGGGTGGGGGAGAGCCGGAACGCGCTCGATCGCTGGATCCTCTCCGCGCTCTACCAACTCGTTGCCGACATGCGCACCGCCATCGAGGATTTTGACACGATGGTCGCCATGCGCGAGGCGGATCGCTTCCTGGAGCGGCTTTCGACCTGGTATGTCCGCCGCTCGCGCCGTCGTTTCTGGAAGTCGGAGAGCGACGAGGACAAGCGCTGGGCGTATCAGACGCTCTACCATGTGATGGTGACCTTCGCCCGCCTGCTGGCGCCGGTGGTTCCGTTCGTGACCGAGGCGATCTACCGCAATCTGACCGGACCGGCGCGGGCGGCGGCGGCTGCCGGTCGGCCGGAGGCACTGCGCCTCGGCTGGGACGACGGGCCGACTCCCGAGAGCGTGCACTTGACGCCCTACCCGGCGGAGCGGCCGGAGCTGGTCGATCCTCGGCTCAACGACGCCATGGACTTCGTGCTCCGCGCGGTGAGCCTGGGGCGCGCCGCCCGGGAACAGGCGCGGATCAAGGTGCGCCAGCCGGTGGCCACCCTCTGGATCGTGCCGCTGGGGTCGGGCGCGGCGGACGTGCCCACGGCACTGCGAGAACTGCCGGAGGAATTGCGCGAGAACCTGCTGGGCCAGATCCGCGACGAGCTGAACGTGAAGACCATCGACCTCTCCGAGAGCGATCCGAAGCGTTTCGCGACCGAGCGGGTGAAGCTCGACTTCGCGGTGCTCGGCAAGCGGCTCGGGCCGGCGATGAAGGTCGTGGGCGAGGCGGTCAAGGCGGGCCGCTACGAGATCGACGCCGAGGGAAACCTGCGCGCGGCCGAGACCCTCATTGCCCCGGGCGAGTACGCGATCCTGCTGGAGCCGAAGGGCGATGTCGCGGTCGCCCAGGACCGGCATACGCTGGTCGCGGTGGATGCGCGCCTGACCGATGAGCTGCGTCTCGAGGGCTGGGCCCGCGAGGTCATCCGGCGGGTCCAGGATCTACGCAAGCAAGCCGGATACCGGGTCGAGGATCGGATCCGGATCAACTACGACATCGCCGCGGTGCTGGAGCGCCCGGGGCCGGGCGCCGCCTCCGGTCTCGATCCGCGGGAGATCTTCACGCGGCACGGCGAGTACATCCAGGCCGAGACGCTGGCCACGGGGATCACGCCCGGTCGGACCGATGCAGTCGATCGCGGGGAGGAGGTCGGTCTGGACAAGGGCGTGACGGTCTGGGTGGGGGTGAGGAAGGGCTAGGTGATCGCGGACGATAGCCGCCGACGTCGACGCGGGGCCGGAATCGGAGAGGCACCCATGGACCAGGACCGCATCCGCACGGAGGAATTCGAGATCAACGGCGACCTGCTCGTCGGCAAGGTCAAGGACCTGCTGCATGCCGGGAACATCCGCCGCATCACGATCAAGAACGAGAACGGCCGGACCCTGATCGAGATCCCGCTCACGGTCGGTGTGGTGGTCGGGATCCTGGCACCGGTCTTGGCCGCCGTGGGGGCGATCGCGGCGCTCACCACCCGGTGCGTGATTTCGGTCGAGCGGGTCGAGCCGGATACGCCCTCGATCCCGAGCTGAGCCCTTGCCCGGAGACGCGACCTGCGCCGCGGCGCACGGCGGCCTTCCCGCCGATGGACCCTGGCTTCGCGGCTACCAGCGCTCCCTTTCGGGGGAGACGATCAGCTATCACTCGCCCTACCCCGACACGACCCGGGCGCTGCTCACGCGCGCGACCGACGGGCGCATGGCGATCGAGTGGGAGACGGAGCCGGTCCCGGCCGGAGGTGAACCGGCCTTCGTCACCTTCATCTGGATGTCGGGGATCGCGACCGGGAAGGGTGCCCACGCCTTCTCGCTATTTGCCGACGACGAGCTGCTGCTCGTCTTTCACACGGGTGAAGATGCTTCCCGACGGGAATGGGAGATGCGCGCCGGCGACCGTGTGTCCCTGCGGTTCCGGACGACCATGGTCGATCAGTTCGACGAGCTGTTCGGGTTCATGTGGCTCACGCTGCCGCGCGCGCGCGTCCGGCCCGGGCATCCGGTGCGGCTGAAGGTCGTCGGCGAGAACGACGGCAGTTCGGACTGGGTCATGGTCTTCGAGGACCCGCTCGCGTCGTCGGTCTCGATCACCGCCGAGGAGGCGCTGGTGCGTCGCGACGAGGGGCAAGGGCAGCTGGTGCGTGTCGAGGTGAGCCACATCGCCCCGCCGTGCGCGATTGCGGTCTCGACCGCGGCAGGGGATGTCCTGCGCGACGCGCTCGAGGTCGGGTACAACGCGCTGCACCTGCCGATCGCCGCGGTCTCTGCCGACGAGGACCTGGGGGTGACGGTTGCGATCGAGGGACAGCCGGCGTGGGAGGAGGTCGTGCGTGTGCGACCCGTGGCCCGCCGCGAACTCTGGCTTCTGCCGCATTCACACACGGACATCGGCTACTCGGACCGGCAGGAAGTCGTCGAGAGGAATCACTGGCGCTACCTCGAAGAAGCGATCGATCTGGCGCGGCGCACGGCGGACTACCCGCCGGGCGCGCGATTCCGCTGGAACGTCGAGGTTCTCTGGCCGGTGGAGACGTATCTCGCGCAGGCCTCGCCCGAACGGCGCGGTGTCATCCTGGATGCGGTGCGTCGGGGCTGGATCGGGCTTCAGGCGCTGCCCGCGAACGTGCTCACCGGACTGTGCCACCCGGAGGAGCAGTTCCGTCTCTTCGATCTCGCGCGGCGGCTGGAGCGCGAGTGCGGCACCGTCATCCGCGCGGCGATGATCACCGACATCCCGAGCTACACGTGGAGTCTCGTCCCCGCGATGGCGCAGAGCGGGGTGAGGTTTCTCTCCAGCGGCCCGAACTACATGCCCGCGCTGCCCGACGGCGGCGATCGCATCGGATACGCGATGAAGGCCTGGGCCGATCGACCGTTTTACTGGGTCTCGCCCTCCGGCAAGGAGAAGGTCCTGTTCTGGATGGCCGGGCGGGGCTACTCCTGGTTCCATGGGTTGCAGTGCGCCACGAGAGCGCAAGGGGGTGTTTATGGAAACATGAGCACAACCGAGTGTTTAACTGCACAAGAGATGAGGGTAGGTCCCTCGGAGTCGGATGGCAGGATCAGACTTCAAACCGCCGGA
>Ga0315286_10007519_pt1 | contig 10673 bp, 8 predicted proteins | sample YL17G10_0_MG_FD_205038 | JGI IMG/M metagenome (GOLD analysis project Ga0315286, IMG submission 205038) | Sediment microbial communities from Yellowstone Lake, YNP, Wyoming, USA - YL17G10_0 | ecosystem: Environmental > Aquatic > Freshwater > Lake > Sediment | place: USA: Wyoming | collected...
GCGAGAAGCGCGCGGGGGGCTTCGCCGCCGCGAGGGATGTCGGTCGGGGAGTTGGACGAAGACGGCTCAGCATGATGAATCCTCCTTGGGGAATTCTAGCAGAACTGCGTCCTCCTGGGGGGACGCCGGTGCCGGAGTGCAGACGGCAGCCTGGTCGAAAAGCGGCCGGCTCCCGGGAAGGTCGAAGGAGGCCACCTGCCGCCCGGGATGGTGGTCGCCGCGGCCATCCGCCTGCTAGAATCATAGAAGGTGACTCGGCTCGCTCAGGAGATCATGGCGGCCCACCGGGCCTCCGCGCCCTGACGGTGCGAACTGCCGGGTGTCCCGGGGGCCTCACGGATGGAGGTTGCATCATGTCGCGCGCTCTGGGTCTTCTCCTGCTGCTGTCGATGACGATCCTCGGCGGTGCGCCGGCCACCGCCGACGCACTGCCCGCTGCCCTGCGCACAATCACACCGGCCGCGGGGGACGCCGGGGCGCCGGCGGCCCTCGGCGACGCAGCCGCCGGCGCCATCCGATACGGGGCGCGCACCGGATGGCCGGTCAATCTCGGTTCTCCGGGCGCGGGATACCCCTATACCCCGACGCTCTTCGATGCCGACCACGACGGCGCCGACGAGATCTTCCTGACCGGAGGCGAGACCTTCGGCTTGCGCGGTGACGGCAGCTTCCTGCCGGGCTGGCCGACGGCCGAGATGGCCTACATGGGCTACGGCACCAATGACCAGAAACCCGGCCCCTCGGCCGCCGATCTCGACGGCGACGGCGACACCGAGATCCTGTGGTCGGAGCGCGACTGGTGGGCGGGGAGCGCTCACATGTGGTGCTTCAACGCCCGGAACTTCAATGGCACCAACCTTCCGAACTTTCCACAGCAGGCGCCCGACGGGCTTTCCAATGCGCTGGATGTGCCGTTTGTGTTGGGTGACGTGGACGGCGACGGGGACCTGGAGGCTTGGGGCCCGCACACCCTAGGCAACAACTTCGTTCACTACCGCATCTCCGCCTTCGATCACCTGGGCACGCGGCTCTTCACGCGGGACCTGAGTTCGGGCGAGAACGCCCTGTCGCTCTACTTCGGCGATCTGGACGGCGATGGCGCCCGCGAGATGTTCACGGTCGCGCTTCTGGGGCAGGCCCTGCGTCTTCACGCTTTCGCGGCGGACGGCTATGAGCTGCCCGGCTTCCCGCGAGTCCTGTACACGATTCCCTGGGGCAATCTGTCGTTCGGGCCGCCGGTGCCGGTGGACCTCGATCACGATGGCGATCTGGAGATTCTGATCGGGCACTGGGGCAATGGGGTCTCGCGCGTCCTTGCGTTCCATCACGATGCCTCCCCCTGCGCGGGCTTTCCGATCCAGGTTGCGACGAACCACCAGCTCTTCTACATCGGTCTGGGGGACCTGACGGGCGACGGTGCGCCGGAGCTACTCGCAACCGGCAAGATCCTGAGCAGCGACTTCCGGATCCATGCCTTCGATCTGGCCACCGGCATGCTCCTGCCCGGCTGGCCCTACGCGCTGCCGTACTGGCCCGAGGGCTTTCCCTCGGTGGTCGACGTTGACAACGACGGATTCCAGGATGTCTGCGTGTCGACCAGCGGTGGTGATGTACGGGCCGTTTCCCGCGACGGTGGGCTGATCGCGGGCTACCCCAAACCGATGAGCGCCCCCGCCATATCCGGCGTGGCGGCCGGCGACATCGACGGCGATGGGTTCCACGAGCTGGTTGCCGCCACCTGCGATGGCTGGGTCTACGCGTGGGACACCGGGGGTGAAGTTCGGCCCGGCCGCGCCGACTGGCCCATGCGCAACGTGAACCCGCGCAACACGGGCGTTTTCGGCGACCTGGGCGAAGCGGCGGACGTCGGGGCCCTGGACGCCCCGGTCGGGTTCGGGCTACGGGTGGAGACCAACCCGGTTCTGTCGTGCGCCCAGTTCCGTCTCGCCGCCGGTGGCCAGGCGGCCACGATCGAGGTCTACGATGCAACTGGCCGTCGGGTGGGCATTCTGCCCACTCGGGGGCGCACGGCGCTCACCTGGGCGCCGCCGGCGGGGACGGCGGCCGGCGCGTATCTCGCGCGGCTGCGGGGAACTGCAACATCGGAGCCTATCCGTTTCGTGCTTCTGCGGTAGTACGGAACGGCTCCGTGAAGGGTGATCGGCGGCGGCCGCTCAGTGTCTAACGCCGCTGCCCGCGCTCACGCTGCCGCTCCCGGGTCTTACGCGGTTCCGCGTTGCGGCCGTCGTTCGATTTCTGATTGGCATTCTTCTGCCGCTGGGTCTCCGCCTCACGGGAAACCGATCGATCGATCACGCGGACGCCGTCGGTCGAGTGGAACTGCGGCCGGTAGACATGAACCGCGTCCCCGCGGACGATCGTCCTTCCCGGCCGCCCGCGCCAGTCGCGGTCGACGATGCCGTGCATCCGGATGCGCTGGCCCGTTCTCTGCTCGACGTACTTCACGTCGAGGCTGCGGTCCACGATCCGACCTCGAACATATCCGTAGTCGGTCACGTCCCGCGTCGTTCGCACATATGCTTCCACCCAGTTCCGCGGGAAGCAATGCCGTCCGACATGGCGCCGGACGAAGTCCCGATCGCGGATGAAGCACCAGGCGTCGGGGCGGACGAACTCATCGAAGTACAACCCACCGGGGTCGAAGCCGAGGCCCACAAACCAGTGAATCTCAGGCGGGAGCGGGGCCCATCCGATGACTCCGTCCCCTGCGCGCCAGGCGACCCAGGCCGGCCCCCAAACGGTGTCGGGCACCCAGACCCAGCCGTACCCCGTGTCGAGTGCCCAGCGGCCATAGTGGTACGGGGCCCATCCCCAGTCCTCGTAGGAAACCCAAGTCCAGCCGCAGTCGGTGTAAATCCAGTAGCCTTCGGTGTAGGGTTGCCAACCGGCCGTAACGGCCGTGGGCACCCAGACCGGTCCGTACGGCTCCAGGGTCACCCAGTAGCCGTAGGGCTCCAGCGCGTCGTAGAAGTACCCGATGTCCACGACGGCGGTGTTCGGCGCATGCCAGTCCGCCTGGGCTGTGCCGGCGCAGCTTGCGCCTGCGACGCCTGCCAGAAGCAGCACGAGCCCGATCCTCTTCATGGCCCCCTCCTCGACCGAGTTCCTCGGTCCTGTTGATTCCTTGCATGTATACAGACGAGGCGACCGTTTTGTTCTTGGGGATGTAACTGACAATGCGGTAATGCGATAGGAGGTTCGCCGCCGACCCGGAGGAGTGCGATCGTCAGCCTACCGCGACGCGCAAGATCATTTGACGACCACCACCCGCGCGGCGCGGGTCTGATCGCCGGCCCTCAACCGGCAGAAGTAAACGCCCGAGAGAGCCGGTTGTCCCTGCTCGTCCCGACCGTCCCAGATTTCGGTGTGAGAGCCCCGTTCCTGTACCGATCGGACCAGCGTCCGCACTTGTCGACCCTGGCCGTCGCGGATCGACACACTGACCGCGGTAGTGGTCGGGAGTCGGTAGTGAATCACGACCGGTCCACCGAACGTGACCCCACTCTCGACGGAGAAGGCGAGGCCGTCTTCGTTCCGCGTGCCCACATCCGAACCAGTTTCCGGCGATCCGACGGAAACCACCGCCAACGGAAAGTCGCCCGAGGGGATCCCCGTCGCGTCGCGGATCGCAGACTGCTCCGCCGATGACAGACTTGCGGTCAGGAAGCCCTGCAGGCCCATCGTCGAAGCCTCGAGCAACGCGCCGACCGCCGCAAAGCCGACCTCCACCTCCGGCCAGGAGCCGGTCGAACCGACGCAGACGATCAGGTAGTGCGGCGCATCCGGCAGACGCGGGATGGCCCGGCGCAGCGCCAGCCTCACATCGCCCGCGGTGACCAGCTCGATCCGGTGATCGCGTGTGGTCAGGTCGCTTCCCGGAGGACGGCGATTGTGGAACCGATGCATCGCAGCGGCGCCCACGGAGTAGATCCTCCGCGTCAGGTAGTAATTGGCGACCGCCGACGCGCAAACCAGGCCTCCCTTGCCGCTCGCGTAGTGGTTGCTGCAGCCGTAGGCCGCCCACAGGAGCTGGGAGATCTGGTCCAGGGAGAGATCGCCGGCAGCGAAGGTCGAGTCGTACGCCAGGGTTGCGAGGGCGTCGTCCATGTAGACGGCCCCGTCGGTGTCGGGATTGGGCAGCGAGCCATCGGACGAGATCGCCACCAGCGTCGGGGTAAGACCGGAGACGCTGCGAATGCCGAAGCTGGTCACAAGGTCGATGGGAGCCGGGAGATCCCAATGGCTGTTGGCGTAGGTGACGGCGCTGGCTCTCGGGCAGCTTGCCAGCTGGCTTGCCGTTCCGGTCCACAGGGCCACGGATTCCAGTTGCGCCAGGTGCATCGCCGTGCCGGCGTCGAACGTGACTGCGGCGGCCACGCCCACCTCGAACGCGGCGGTGGCGTCCGAGCGCCAGTCACCGGCCTTGTGGACGACCAGCGCGTGACCGACCGGATCATAGGTGTAGACGTTTTGAGAGGTGGCCGCGTAGATCGTTCGATAGGCCCCGGTGACGGGCGCCCGCGCCGTTGCGTGGAGCACGTCGGCCAGCATCTGCTCCGTGCCCGCGGCGGACCATCCTCCGTGAGAGGAAAGCCGGGAATTCATGCAGATCTCGGTCGAATGCGGATCGACCACCGGCGGGGGGAGGGCACGAAGATCCGCGGCACGGGCGGGCATGATTGCCGCCGCCAGCAGGACCCCGACCCACCCAGCCACGTGCCGGGAGATGAAACGCTGTCCGTCCTTCGTGGGATCACTCGTCATGCCGCACCTCCCCAGTCGCTCGTCAGTATAGCACTCCCGCGGGCTGGACGCGCGCGGCAACCGCCGGTAGGATCCTCGCGATCCGAGGATGGCTCGGGTCGCGCGCTGCGGGAGGTGCGGCTGATCGTGGACATGCGGACGCCGCGACACGTGCGATTCATGGTGGTGCTCGTGCTCGGCCTGGCCCTCGGCGGGCTTGCCTGCGCGAATCGCGAAGAGAGCGCGCTGCGCAAGATCGAACGCACGGGCGTTCTCCGGGTAGGAACCGACGCCACGTATCCGCCATTCGAAACCATCGATCCCGCCACCGGGGCGCTGGTCGGATTCGACGTCGATCTGGTGCGCGCACTGGCCGGCCGGCTCCAGGCGAAAGCCGAATTCGTCGTTGTCCCCTTCGACGGGATCGTGCCGGGGCTCAAGTCCGGGAAATACGACCTGGTCGTCTCGGCGATGACGATCACCCCCGAGCGCGCCCGGCAGATCCGGTTCACCCGACCGTACACGGTGGCCGGGCAGTCGATCGTGGTTCGCCGCGAGGGAGGCTCCGGGGGCAGCATTGCGAACTTGACGGGCAAGCGAGTCGGCTGCCAGCTCGCGACCACCGGAGAGATGGAGGCGAAGAAGATCCCGCAGGCCCGCGTGGTCAGCTTCGACGCCATCGGCGCGGCGTTTCGCGATCTCGAGAACGGCAATCTGGACGCCGTCATCGCCGACACCCCGACCGCCCGCATCTTTGTCCGCGATCACACGACGCTGCGCCTGGCGGGGGAGCCCCTGACGCGCGAGGAGTTCGGCATGGCCGTGCGGCTGTCGGATGCCGATCTGGCCGAGGCGATCGACCGGGCCTTGCAGGAACTGCGCGCCACGGGTGAGATGCAGGTCATCGAATCGCGTTGGGGGATTGCCTCCGGCGACGGGAGTCCTTGATCCTGCGTCTCTGCCCGCGTTGCCTCAGGAGGGTGAGTTACGATGGATCCCTTCGCTTCGTTCGGACGCATCGCGCTCTTCCTGCTCCCAGCGGTGCCCGAGACAATCAAGATCACTCTGGTCTCCTTCGCGCTGGCCCTCCTGCTGGGATTCGGGGTCGGTGTGCTGCGCATCGCGCGCACATCCCCCTGGACCTGGATCGGCCGCGCCTACGTGGACGCGATCCGCGGCGTTCCGCTGCTGGTCTGGATCTTCTTCATCTACTTCGGGCTGGGGCGGGTCCTCCACCTGCCCCAGTTCCTGGCCGGCGTGCTCGCCATCGCGATCTGCTACAGCGCGTACGTGGGGGAGACGATCCGCGCCGGCATTCAAGCGATTCCGAAGGGGCAGTGGGAGGCCGCCGCCTCGCTCGGCCTTTCCCGCCGGCATGCGATGCAGCGGATCATCCTGCCCCAGGCGGTGCGCATCGTCGTTCCACCGGTAATGAACGATTTCATCGCGTGCCTCAAGGACTCCTCGCTGGTTTCGATCATCGGACTACGGGAGCTGACCCGGGCGGGGCGCGAGTACTCCTCCGGGACCTTCGTCGACTTCGAGACCTGGCTGGTCGTGGGGATTCTCTATCTGGTCATGACCATTGCCCTGACGCGATGCGCCTCGCTCTTCGAGGCGCGCCTGCATCGACCGGAGGTATCCGCGTGATCCGGGTGGAACAGGCGAGCAAGCGTTTCGGCGCACAGGTGGCGGTCGACGGCGTCTCCTTCCACGTCCCGTCCTCGACGGTCACGGTCCTGATCGGTCCGTCCGGGTCGGGGAAGAGCACGGTCCTCAGGCTGATCAACGGTCTGGAACGCTTGGATGCCGGGCGGATCGTCCTGGACGGACTGCCGCTGGATCCGGCGGGTCGCAACCTGGAGCGCGTGCGCGCCGAGACCGGAATGGTCTTCCAGCAGTTCAACCTCTTCCCCCATCTGCGCGTGCTGGAGAACCTGACTCTCGCTCCGCGTCTGGTGCGTCGCCGTGCCGCGGGAGTCGTGGAGGAGGAGGCGCGCGCGCTGCTGCAGAAGGTCGGTCTGGCAGACATGGCCGATCGATTTCCGGCGCAACTCTCGGGCGGCGAGCAGCAACGCGTCGCGATCGCCCGGGCCCTCTGCATGAAGCCGAAGGTGATGCTCTTCGATGAGCCGACGTCCTCCCTCGATCCCGAGATGATCCAGGAGGTCCTGGAAGTGATGAAGGCCCTGGCGCGCGAGGGCATGACGATGGTGGTGGCGAGCCACGAGATGGGATTCGCCCGCGAGGTGGCGCACGAGGTGATCTTCCTCGATCACGGCCGGCGCATCGAGGCCGGGCCGGCCGAACAGATCTTCACCCAGCCCCGCGAGGACCGGACGCGCGCCTTTCTGGCTAAGGTGCTCTAGCCCGGTCGTGCCGTGGCGGCATGCGGAACGGGGCCCGCCGACCGGCAAGCCCCGTCCCCGATTCCGCGCGCGGAGTCCGCCGCGGTCAGTTCTTGGCGGTCATCATCTTCTTCATCTCGGCATCCGTGCGCTCCGCGTGGGCCCGGATCTTCTGTATCAGGGCGGGATCCGTCGCGGTGACGGCCGCCAGGTAGCGATCCGATACCTGCAGAGGGTCGTACTTCGCCCCGGACTTGAGGAGCCCGCTCAACGATGTGCAGTGTCCGCACAGGTACATCGATTCGCCCTTGGACCGCCGCTGCACGACGTCCATCTGCTTCGCGCCGGCGCGCTGGTAGGCCGCCTCGTATCCGGGATCCACTTTGGTGACCGTGATCATGCCGGTAGCGATCGGCAGATCCGTCCAGTGCACATGCTCGAACAGACCCGGTTCGGCCTTGATCGGCGCACACATCTGACACTTGTCCGGGTCGAACCAGGCGCCCGACGTCTCCCCGGCCAGGCTCGGGGTGACCACCACCGCAACGGTCATCGCGGCGAGCGCCACGCTGACCACAGCCAAACGCATCATACGCACCTCCTATCGTTCGAATCCTTGGAGAATCATCGATTCGTTCCGTGGAGGTCCACGGTGATCTGGATGTAACCGACACGCACGGTCCCGGTTCCTCGCGGCACCGGTAGGCCGGACCGGGGGAGTCCACCGACCGCGCCACGAAGTGGCCCGGCCGCCGCTGGTTCGTCCCGGCTGGGGCGTTGAACGACACAGATGGGAGTTTCGCGGCATGCGGCCTCGAGTCCGGGGAGGGAGGATGAAGCGTTCGCGTTCGGCTTTCGGAGCTGCGCGGGGGGCCGCGATCGGGTGGGTCACCCTGCTGGGGGTCGCGGGGGCAGTCGTCACGCCGGGGTGCGGCCGGGCCGTGCTGAATTGCCCGTGGCGATCGCAGGCGATCGTCGTCGACGGCCGCACGGGCGACTGGTCCGGTACCTGGTACTCGTTTGCCGATGACCGGATCGTGATGTCGGTGACGAACGACGGGGAATTCCTCTACCTGGGACTCGCCCCCTCGGAGATGGGCGCCCAGGCTCAGATCACGCACGGCGGCCTCACGATCTGGTTCGATCCGCAAGGGGGGAAGGACCGGAGCTTCGGGATCCGCTATCCGCTCGGCAGGGAGGGTCGACCCGCGCGACCCGACTCGCTGCGGGGCGACCGACGCCCCGATGCCGAGGCGATGCGTCGTGAGTTCGAAGGCCGGCTCGGCGAGCTGGAGATTCTCACGGACGGCGGGAACGGGCGGGAGCGAATGCCCGTGAGCGAGGCGCGCGGCATCGAAGTCCGAGCCGGATTTTCCGAGGAGCAACTCGCTTGCGAGTTCAAGATCCCGCTCCGAGCCGATCCGGAGCATCCCTTCGCTGCGGGCACGATCGCGGGGCAGGCGCTCGGCATTGGGGTGGAGGTCCCGGGCTTCGATCGCGGCGGGCCGGAAGGTGGAGGCATGCGAGGCGGTGCCGGGCATGGCGGGGGACGAGGGCCCCAAGGTTCGTCCGGACCGATCGAGTTCTGGATCCGAGTGAGACCCGCGACCCGCACCACCGCGCCGTAGACCGGATTCCGCCCGCCCTGCCGGGCGTCCGGCTCACCCACGATTTGGCGTTTTGCCGCCATCCGCCGCACCTAGAATCCCCCAAAGGAGATAGTCCCGCGTGCCGATGAATCCCAGGGGGCGCGGGCGCCCGAGGAGGAGGCGAGATGGTCTCGGCGAGAGCGATCCTTTGCCTGGTGGCCGCCGGTTGTCTCACGCTCGGCAGCGGATGGGTCGAAGCCGGGACATCGGGCCCCGCACCGCGCAGCGTCATGGATCTCTCCCTCGACGAGTTGCTGAATCTCGAAGTGCGGGTGGCTTCCGCCGAACCCCAGGCAACCCGCGAGGCGCCGGCGGTGGTCACGGTCGTGACGCGCGATGAGATCCTCGAATCCGGCGCCCGCGACCTGATCGACGTTCTGCGAATGGTTCCGGGATTCGACTTCGGCGTGGATGTCTGGGGCGTCGTCGGGATCGGCTTCCGCGGGCTCTGGGGCCATGACGCGAAGATCATGCTCGCGGTGGACGGCATGGTCCTGAACGAGCCGATGTACGGCAACCTCGCCTTCGGCAACCACATCCCGGTCGAGCAGATCGAGCGGATCGAGATCGTGCGCGGGGCCGGATCGGTCATCCACGGCAACTACGCCGAACTGGCGGTGATCAACGTCATCACATCGATCGGGGACGAGAAGGCCGGGTTGCGGGGCTCGGTGCGGTCGGGCTGGTTCGGTCGCGACTACGGGCGGGCCAACCTCGGGGTGAGCTACGGCCGCGGCGAGGGCCGGAACTCATATCTCGGCGTTTCCGCCTTCGGCGCCACCGCGCAGCGCAGCACGCGCACCTACGCCGACATCTATGGCGATTCCTACTCCATGAACGGAAACGCGAACCTGCAGACCCTCGCGTTCGGCCTGCACTATCGACGCGGTGGCTTCCAGACGCGTTTCCTCTACGACGGCTACTGGACGACGAGCCGCGACGCGGGTTTCGCGATCGTCCCCGCGCCGTTCCACGCCGACTTCATCTCCTATCTGGCGGATGTCTCCTATGCCTTCTCGCCGCGGCCGGGCCTGACGATCACTCCGGAGTTGCAGGGGAAGCTGCAGCAGCCCTGGCGCAACGATGAAGACCCGAACTCCGAGATCGTTTTCTACGACCCGACGGCGCAGAAGTACAGCGGGATCCTGAAGGTCAATTGGGACCCATCCGAACGGCTCGCGATCCTGGCGGGCGGGCAATACGACTGGGAAGGCGCACGGTACGGAGATCGGGCGCCGTACCTCTTCCCGAACGGAAAGCGGACGGTCGATTACCGTCGCCGCGCGCTCTTCGCCGAGATGTACCTGAGGACCGCGCCGGCAAACGTGACCGCCGGGCTGCGCGTCGAGGGTCACAGCGGCTACAACACCGCGGTCGTGCCCCGCATCGGGCTGACGCGCGCCTTCGGCGCAGCGCACGCCAAGCTGATCTACAATCACGCCTATCGCGCGCCGGCGATCGAGCAGAGCAGCAGCGGGCTGGGGGTCAAGACCGAGGAGGCGGACGTCTACGAAATCGAGATCGGTCGGACCTTCGGGCCCACGGCGTACTGCGGGTTCAACCTCTTCGATATCCAGGTGCACCGGCCCCTGGTCTATGTCTCGCAGACCGACGATGTGCGCAACTTCGGCGAACTGGGCAGCCGGGGGGCGGAGGTGGAAGGACGACTCCAGGGAAGCTGGGGCCGCCTGACGGCGCGCTACTCATTCTATGCCAACCACGACGGCGTGCTCTCGTACTTCACCATGCCGGGGGAGGAGCGGCTGTCGCTCGGGTTCCCGGCGCACAAGCTGACGCTCGCGGCCACGCTGCGCGCTTCCGCGGCGTGGAGCATCACGTCCACGCTGATCTGGGTGAGCTCGAAGGTCGCGTACGATCACTCCGATCCGGAGACCGAAGAGCCTCTGCTGAG
>Ga0315286_10007520_pt1 | contig 10673 bp, 4 predicted proteins | sample YL17G10_0_MG_FD_205038 | JGI IMG/M metagenome (GOLD analysis project Ga0315286, IMG submission 205038) | Sediment microbial communities from Yellowstone Lake, YNP, Wyoming, USA - YL17G10_0 | ecosystem: Environmental > Aquatic > Freshwater > Lake > Sediment | place: USA: Wyoming | collected...
AAAGGTTGAAATAGGCAAGCAGGGAGAGACAAGAAAGTTTGAGAATTTCAAATCATATCTTAATTCGCCATTATATGATCTTGCAATAGTTGCCCAAGAGATTGCGAGCCAGGAGGCAAAATTCTGCTATTTTGAGTATGTTGGATTTATGGCGTTGTATCCTGAATTCAGCATTGACAAAAAACAATTTGGAGAGGGGGAAGGGGCAAGCAAGATTTATTTCATAATAGATAGGAATAGTGAAAAAAAATTAAGTGTTGCTATAAGAAGCTGTGCGGTTCCTGCTGGATTTTAAGCATAATAAAAAATTTAAAGGAGGAAAGATGAAAAAAAAGAGAAGAAAAGAGAAAAATCGTGTCTTGTTTGTTAAGAAGAATGGCATGATTTATCTTGTATGATTATAAACAGAAAGAAGATGAGAATAAATAAAAGAGAGATCTTAGGAAAGAAAGCAGGAATCAGCTATTTGCAAATCTTTATTTTAGTCTTATCAAGTTTTGCTTTTTCGTACATCATCTATCAGTCATCAGGGATGATGAAGGATTACAGCAAAACTGAAAATGTAATTAAAAATGAAGGGCAGGAGAGCATTATTAATAAGATTATCAAAGGATTATATTCTCAATTAACAAAAGAAATTCTTCCCAGTGCAAGTGCAGAAATTTTAAGTTGCTGCCCTTTGGACAAGCAGGGCTCTCCATGCAATGACTTTGTAAGTTCGCAGTGCGCAGACAGGTGTTCAGCATCATGTCTGCAAACAACATGCTCAGAATTTTCAGATTGCAAGCTTGGATGCTGTTACGATTCTAATCAGGGGCTATGCACTCCGAATTCCCCAAAAACAACATGCCTGACAAGCGGAGGAGATTGGAGTGACTCTTCTGACTGCAATGTAAATAAAGTTTCTCAATGCAAGCTTGGATGCTGTGTCTTTGGAGGAAATTCTGCATTTGTGACAGAAGACAGATGCAAGCTGATTTCTGGAAGTTTTGCTGTTGATTTCAGAGCAGGGGTAACAAGCGAGGCAGAATGCATCGCACTTTCGATGGGGCAGATAGAAGGAGCCTGCATCCTTCCTGGCGGAGGATGCGAGATGTTAAGCAATCAGGAATGCAGAGCAATGACTGGAAATAATATAGTTACTGGAGGAAACTCAGTATTATTATGCACTTCAAGTATCTTAAATACAACTTGCAAGCCAACAAGCAATACAATTTGTGTTGAGGGAAAAGATGAAGTTTATTTTCAGGATTCATGCGGGAATCCTGCTAATATTTATGATGCTTCTCAAGTTGATAATCAGGATTATTGGGAAAATGTTGTAAGCAAGGAAAATTCCTGCGGCATTAATTCCCTGACAGGGAATGTTAACTCGCAGGCATGCGGGAACTGCTTTCACTATCTTGGAAGCAAATGTGAGGATTATAAAAAAGCAAAATCTGCTAAACCAACTCTTGGCGAGAATGTTTGCGCAAATCTAAATTGCGAGAATGCACCAAATTTAGTTGATGCTTTTGGCAGGGTTATATCAACAAAAAATAGAAAAAATCTGGAATCCTGGTGCGTTTATGACGGCTCGATAGGAGTTGCAGAAGATAGAAAACTTTCTACAGATGTTGTTGGCTCAAGGCATTTTAGATACTCTTGCATAGAAGGAGAGGTTAAAGTTGAGCCTTGCGGAGATTTCAGGAATGAGATTTGCGTTAAGACAGACACCAATACAAGTTTAGGATTATTTTCAACTGCTTCCTGCAGAGTTAATCAGTGGCAGAAATGCCTTGATGCAAATTCAGGGCAGGGAAAATCATGTTCAGGAGTTGATTGTGATGCTAAAAGTGTCGTGATTGACAAGTTTAGAGTTAATTTATGCACTCCAAAATATCCAGAAGGGTTTGATTTGTCAAGTGAGTCGGGGGGTAAATCTGCTGAAAGTATTTGCGGGATGTCTACGAGAACCTGTGTTGTAAAATACCAGCAAACTATGCTTGGAGGATGCGAGTGCGTTGAAAATTGCGCTTGTGAAGAAGCAACTTTCACTCAGCAGATGAATGATTTATGCGTTTCATTGGGAGATTGCGGAGGCTATGTTAATATCGGCGGGCAGGTTACAAAGGAGGGATATAAAGTTAGCGGGGCTCCTGGAATAAGTCTGGAGCAATATAAAAAATATGCTAATCCTGTGTTAGGGCAGTTTGCTGAGCCAGGAGATGTTTCTAAGTTGCTGGCTCAAATTGGAGTTGGCTCTCCTTCTGGAGGAGGTGGAAGTGGTGGAGGAGGGATGGCAATGGCAGTCTTAGGTTTAGGTGCTGCTGGAATTGGGTTTGCTGTAAAAGCTATGAGCGGTGGTTTGGGAGTTGGAGGAGCTGCTGCGAGCGGAGCTGCGGGCACAATCCCAGTTGTTGTAGAAAGTGTTGAGGGAGGAGTTGCACAGGTTTTTGTTGCAGGAGTTTCGAGTGCACCTAGTTATTCTATAAGCGCGGTCGCTGGCTCAATAGGCTCAACTCCAATAGGAGGAACTGCTTCAGTACCTGCGAGTACTTCTATTTTTGGTGCAGGAGCAGGCAATGTGGGACCTGCAACAATTGGAGAAGCTGCAGGAACTTCTGTTGCACCAGCTTCTGGGGCGCCAGCAACAGCAGCTATGCCTGAACTGGCTGCATTTGGAAATACCATGTTGGCAGCAGGGATTGGATTTATGATTGGCTCAATGCTTGGAAATGCTCTTGGATTAAGCCAAATTGGCTCTCTTATAATGGGAGCTGGGATGGCATTTGTAAGCATAGGGATAGCAGCACAATTAGGTTTCCAAGTATATGGGCTGGCATATGTCTGCTTTAATCCTGTTAGTTGTATAGTCACAGGAGTAATTATAATGATTATATCATTATTATTTGGAGGAGCAAAATGCAAGCCGAAAATCGTAACATTTACATGCAAGCCATGGCAGCCTCCTGTCGGAGCTGCTGATTGCGGGAAATGCAACAGCAATATAGAATTAAAACCATGCTCAAAATACAGATGCCAGAGCCTTGGAGCAGGATGCGAGTTCATTAACGAGGGAACAACAGATGAGATGTGCACATCAAGCAAAGATGATGGGCAGGCGCCTCTAATAACTCCATTACAATCTGCATTATCTTATAATTATAGTTATACTGAAACTAATGAGAAGGGATTTAAGATAAAACAAAAAGACGGAAGCTGCGCAGAAGCATTCACTCCACTTTCTTTTGGAATTTCTACAAACGAGCCTGCACAATGCAAATATGACATTCTAAGCAAGGCAGGATTTGATGACTTAGAGCAATATTTTGGAGACACTAACTCCTGGATATACAATCATTCAATGACTTTATCATTGCCAAGCGTGGACACAATTGCATATTGCTTAAATGACAGCAATGTAAGTTATCAGGAAATTGCAAACGCAATGACAAGTTTAAAGCTTTATACAAGATGCCAGGACAGGTTTGGGCATTACAATTCTGCTGAATATTTAATTGATATCTGCCTGAAGCCAGGGCCAGATAAAACCTCTCCTTTAATAACAAGAACCGAGCCAATAAGCCCTGCTTATTCTTCTTACAACTCTTCAAGCAAACAAGTTTCAATATTCACAAATGAGCCTGCTGATTGCAAGTATTCAAAACAAGATAAAAAATATGCGGATATGGAAAATTCATTCCAATGCGATAATGATTGCAATAATGCTGCAAATGGATGGGAGTGTTCAGCAACATTTACAAATTTGAGCAAGGGAGAAAATAAATTTTATATTAGATGCAAGGACCAGCCATGGCTTACTGGAGAAAATGAAAGCAAGAGAAATGAAAATGCTCAGAGCTATATTTACACTGTAAAAAGCTCAGAATCTGCATTGAGAATAGACAGCATAAGCCCAAATGGAACACTAAAATTCGGAAGTGAGCCAATTGTAATTGATTTAGAAGCGACAACTTCGGGGGGGGCAGAAAATGGGAGGGCAGTCTGCGAGTATAAGTTTGGAGATAATGCGCAATTCATCAGCTTCTTTGATACATACGCAACCTACCATAAACAGGTGTTTAACCAGCTTACAAGAGGAAATTATAATGTTTATGTCAGATGCCATGATGTTGCTGAAAATACAGCTGAAAAAACAGCTAATCTTAATCTTGAGATAGACAGCAATGCGCCTATTGTGACAAGAGTTTATAATTCAGGGGGAAGCTTGTATATTTTCACTAATGAAAATTCAGAATGCGCCTATTCAACTTCACCAAGCTATGCCAGCTGCGGCTTTATATTTGAAAACGCAACCCAGATGTCAGGAGGATTTACACAGGAGCATTCAACAGAATGGACTGGCTTGCAGACATATTATGTTAAATGCAGGGATGCTTGGGGAAATAGCGCTTCGGGATGCAGTATAAAGGTTAAGGCATATAACACTAAAGAATAAATTTATAATCTCAGAATTATAAGGATAAATAAGAAAAAATGGTGAAAAAAGAAAATAAAAAATCGCAGGTTACGATTTTTATAATAATTGCGATTATAATAGTTGCTGCTTTGTTAATAATATTTTATCCAAGGATAAACATAAATATTTTTGCGCAAAAAAGTCCGCAGGGTTATATTGAGGATTGCCTGAAAGATGATGTAGACGCAAACCTTCTGAAGCTGGAAAATCAGGGAGGGAGCTTAAATCCAGAAAATTACGTTTTATACAAAGACAACAGAATAGAATATTTGTGCTATACTAATGAGTATTATACCACGTGCAAGATGCAGCAGCCTTTTGTAAAAGAGCATGCAGAGAATGAATTGAAAGCAAGCCTTCAGGATAAATCTGAAAAATGCATCAATGCTCTTGCTGCAGATTATGAGAGCAAGGGATATGTGGTTTCAAAAAATACGCCTGCTGTTTCAGTTGAATTTGTTCCGCATAACATAAGGATAGAACTAACTTCCAACCTGGTTTTTAAGAAAGGCGAGACAACAGAAAGCTATGAAAAAATAGTTATTGCGAAAAAAAGCGATATATATGACTTTACAATGATTTGCGAAAGCATATTAAATTGGGAGGCAAGATACGGGGACTCTGCGCCTGAAAGCTATATGTATTATTACCCTGATTTAAAAGTTGAAAAATTAAAGCTGGGAGATGGAAGCAAGATTTATACTTTAAGCAACAGGGGGACAAACGAAAAGTTTTTGTTTGCGTCAAGAAGCCTGAGCTGGCCTGCTGGCTATAATGTAAATAATGAGGTTGTGAGATAAAATGAACTTAAGAAAAACACTAGTAATTATTGGAATTATTTGGTTGGCTTTGGTTTTGTTATATACCCTATGGTATTTAGTTTTTGCGTGCATGGTTATTGATTGCTTACCTGGGCCTTGTTGGGGATGCACTCTAAAGGGATTTTTTTGGGATTTGATTATTGGAGGGATACCCTCGTGGATATTATTTATAATTTCAGTATTATCCCGTAAGAAAGATAAATTAAATAATAAAAAGAAGAAATGAAAGAAAGAAAAGAAAAAATAAGCATTAAATATTGCCCTAAATGCAAGGATGTCAAAAACCACTGGTTTTTGAGCACCTCGAAAATCCGAACTAAAGTAGTGAGTGTGAGGATTTTCTCAGTGTCAAGATGGTTGAATTAAAAAGTGGGGAAATAGAGGTGTTTGAATGCGAGAACTGCAAGTTTAAAGTTGAGAAGAAAAAATCATGAAAAATAAAATAAGAATATCAGGAGAAGAGAGTGAAACAATTAAAAAAGAAATTTTCATCAGCTTAGTTAACGTCATAATTGCTGTGGGATTAATTGCTTTGTTGGTTATTATCTCAGTTAATCTTGCATATGCAGAAACTCCTGCATTTACAAATGTCTGCTGCGAGAAGACAACATACGGAGCTTGGTGCCAGAATAATAATCCAGACAACTGTAATTCAGCATTTAGAAAAACTCCAACATCGTGTGATGCAACTTCATACTGCAGGGCAGGGTGCTGCTATAACAGCCAGGAAGGAATCTGCATGGAAAATACGCCCCAGCTTGTATGCCAGATGAATAATGGAACATGGGCTGATTCTGCAGAATGCAAGATACCACAGTGCAATCTTGGATGCTGCCTTGTAGGAGATCAGGCTGCATTTACAACTTTAGTAAGATGCAAAAAAATCGCGGGATTTTACGGGACTGCGGTAAATTTTAAGACGGATGTTAATTCTGAATCAGAGTGCATTGCTCTTACACAAGCTCCTGATAAGGGGGCATGTGTTTTTGACTTGGATTTTGAAAGAACCTGCAAATTCACAACAAGAGGGGATTGCGAGGCAATGAAAGGGAAGGGAAATGCAACTGTGGGCAATATAACTTTCTACAATGATTACTTATGCTCAGCAGAAGAGCTTGGAACAAACTGCGCACCAACTGAAAAGACTATATGCATAGAAGGGAGAGATGAAGTTTATTTTCAGGATTCATGCGGGAATGCTGCTGATATTTACGACTCAGGCAAAATAAATGACAAAGCATACTGGAAAAAGATTATTCAGAAAAAAGATTCATGCGGGTTCAATAAGCAGGGAGGGAATGCAAACTCGCAGGGTTGCGGGAATTGCGATTATTTTTCAGGAAGTTATTGCAGAGTGTTTGACAAAAGCAAGGATAAAAAACCGACTTATGGAGACAATGTCTGCAGGGACTTAAATTGTTATAAAACAAGTGATGGAAATAATTACAGGCATGGAGAAAGCTGGTGCGTTTATGATGCTCCAACAGGAAATGGGAAAGATGTTGCTGGAAGCAGGGGATGGAAACATGTATGCATAGCAGGAGAGGAATTAGTTGAGCCTTGTGATGATTTCAGGCAGGAGATTTGCATTCAGGATAAGATTTCAACAGACAAAGGAGATTTCCAGCAGGCAGGGTGCGCTGCAAATAAATGGCAGGATTGTGTTGCTCAAAGAACGCAGAAAGACTGCGAGAATCAAGACAAGAGAGACTGCATGTGGATTAATGATGTAATTGGCTCTGCTATTCTTGGAAGCAGGATAAGCCAGACGACGACAACACAAAAGGCTGGCACATATCAAACAAATACTTTTGGAAGCACTACTAGTACAACCGGGAAAGTTGTTGCAACTGGAAATGCTGGATTGCTTGGAGGAGATGATTCTTCAAGTTCTACACCAGAAGTTGTGACGCTTAAGGGTGGAGTTTGCGTGCCTAATTATCCTCCTGGATTAAAATTCTGGACAGATGAAGCTTCTGGAATATGCAGTCTGGGAAATGCGCAGTGTGAAGTTGAAATGGAGAAAAAAGGATTATTAGGAGGAAGCGAGAAGGCTGTGAAAAATGGGGAATGCCTTGATGCATCATGGGAAGCAAAAAATGAGCAGATTTGCCAGGCATTGGGAGATTGTGAAGGCTCTGATGGCGAGGGGAAGCCTGGAGTTTACAAGTATCTTCAATCAGGGGGATTTGGGATTACTGGAACAGGGTTGGGAAGTTTCCTGCTTCCATTTGTAAAAGCAGGAAATTACATTTCAGGATTGGCTATATTCAACCAGTCAGAATCAATAAATAAAGGATTAGTTGAGAGTATGAAGAAATGACATTCAAAATGATGAAAAACAAAAGAGGAAAGATAGCAGCATTTGAAATATTTAATTTAGTCTTGGCTGTAATATCTTTCTCGTTTTTAATTGGCTTGATGAATGTGGATGTTGTGAGTGGGGTTGATAGCGCAATGGGCTTAAATAATCCCTCAAGCTTGCCTGTGAAAGGTGGAACAAGCGCATCAATGGCTGCAACAGGAATAAATGCAGCAACTGCTCTAAAAGCTTGGAATACAAAAAGCGCTCTAGAAATAACAGGTAAAGCAGCTGGAGAGGATGTTCTTGTTCATGTTCCTTCTGGAACTGCAGTTCAGGGTCTTGCAGGAGGAGGTGCTCAAGTAGTCGGCACAACAGCATCGGGTGCTAGTCAGACAGTGACACTCGATCAAGCCCAGCTTGCTGCAATGGAAAGTAAAAACCAGATAGGACTAGTTGGGAAAACTACTCCAGGAATATTGGATGCTATTATGGCAGATAGTCTTCTTGGAAGTTTAGTGTGGGCTGCAGGAATTGCAGGAGCGGTTTATCTGCTATCTGGAATGTTTGGAGTTTCTTCAAATAATCAAAAAGCTCTTGCTGTTGCAACATTTGCAGGGGTTATGACTTACAAAGTTCTTGGGCAGTATTTAACTGGAAGCGGTCTTAATATTTTCGGGCATTCTGGAATAGGTGCAAATGCAGCGTGGGTTGCCAAAGGCGGAGCTTTTGGAACTGCAACACCTTTCTTATCTCTTGGAATATCGATTGGAGTAGGCTTGCTGATATTAAATGCTTTATGGAGCAAGGAAAGCAAGAAACTTGTGACATTCCAATGCGTTCCTTATGAGCCTCCTGTTGGAGGGCAGTATTGTGAGTTATGCAACAAGGATCCTATGAGGTCATGTTCTGAATATAGATGCAAGTCTCTCGGGCAGGCATGCGAGTTGTTAAACGCAGGGACAGGAAAAGAAATGTGCGCCTGGGTAAACAGGCAGGATGTTACATCTGCTATAATCATGCCTTGGGAAGATGTGCTTACTAAAAATCATAAATATACAGAGGTTAAGACAAGGCCTCCTGGAACTGGGATGAAAATAGTAAACAGCCAGGCAAGCGATGGATGCATAAAAGCATTTACTCCTCTGACTTTTGGAATTGCAACAAATGAGCCAACGCAATGCAAGATTGATTATAATCACACAACAAATGTGAGAGATGTGAAAAATGCTTATGAAAGCATGCATTATTATTTTGGAGAATCAAATCTTTATGCTTACAACCACACACAGACATTGAGACTGCCTGGGCAGACAACAGTAAATGAGACAGGCGGAGTTGAGCTGATTCATGATGGAACATTTACATTATACACAAGATGCCAGGATGCAAATGGAAATATAAATGAAGATGAATATGCAATTAGATTCTGCGTTGAGAAAGGGCCTGACACAACGCCTCCAAAAATTGAGGGAACAAGCATACCAAATGGCTACCCTGTTTCTTTTGGGGTGAATGAAACAGCAATAGAGGTTTATGTAAATGAGCCTGCTGATTGCAAATGGAGCAGGCAGGACAAGGATTATGATTCAATGGAGAATACAATGAGCTGCGACAGGAATGTTTTTGACATGAACAGCAACATGCTCTATAAATGCATAACAACGCTAAATGGATTTGAGAACAGGAAGGATAATGAGTTTTATTTCAGGTGCAAAGACCAGCCAAATCTTGAGCTTACAGACAGGAAAAATGACAGAATCGCAAACCAGGAAAGCTACAAGTTTATCATAAAAGGAACCCAGCCGCTGAATATAATCAAGACAGGGCCAAATGCAACAATACAGGGGTATGCTCTAGTTGTTCCAGTTAGTTTGGAAGTAGAGACAAGCAATGGATATAATAAAGGAGATGCAATCTGCTATTACTCGCAGACAAATTCTGATGAAAGCTTTATAAAAATGTTTGATACAGGAACAAACAAGCATACGCAGAGACAGGACCTTGCTCCAGGCGATTACACTTATTATTTTAAGTGCGTTGATTTGGGAGGAAATGCTGATTATAATTCAACAAGATTCAGGATAGAAGTGGACAGGCAGGCTCCTATAGTGGTGAGAGTGTATAATGAAGGGAATAATCTTAAGATTATCACTGATGAAAAATCAACATGCTCATATTCACAAGTTATAAATCAGAAGTGCAACTTTGACATTAACAATGGGAAGTTCATGCTGTACTCGAATGCAACAGAGCATTATAGCGAATGGAATCCTAATACAAACTACTATATTAAATGCAGGGATGTTAATGGAAATCAGCCAAATCCAATAGACTGCTCGATTATAGTAAGGTCTTATAACAGCTTGGTGAAATAAAAGAGGGTTAAGTTAAGTAATTTAAAAAACAAGAAAATCTAATATTAACAAATAAATCTCATAATTTAAGATAGTTATTATTGATTAGATTATAATTTACTTAAACATTTTTAATAAACATTTAAATTGATTATTATTAGAATATTGAGCAAGGAAATAAATCTCTCACTAACTCTTGTTATTAAGATAAATAAGTTCTTTATCTAAGACAAAATATACTAAAGTCATTTGTTAATCCTATAACTACTTTATTAATTGATATCACAATTGTTTGATTTGTTAGATATTAATTATTATTAAAGATAGATTTAGAGTTATATGTTATTTTATAATTCGCAGACTAAAAAAGTTTAAATAACAACTTCTTCTTGTTTAATCATGAAAAGAGGGAATAAGAAAGCACAATCAATCATGGGGCTGCCGTTTTCAATGATATTTTCAGTAATCTTGATTGTGTTTTTTATTATTGCTGCGATAATTGCTATAAAACTCTTCTGGAATCCAACTGGCTGCGGTTTCTCTGACAACAGCCAGGAAGCATTGTTCAAGAAGGATTTGCAGACAACAATAGAGGATGCATGGATATCAGACAGGTCTGAAAGCGGGTTTAAAATAAATCTTCCTGGAAAGATAACTCAGGTTTGTTTTTTTAATACAGAAAGCCCTGCGAGAGGGGATTATGCTGACATTTCTGAGGAATTAGACAGATT
>Ga0315286_10007522_pt1 | contig 10672 bp, 6 predicted proteins | sample YL17G10_0_MG_FD_205038 | JGI IMG/M metagenome (GOLD analysis project Ga0315286, IMG submission 205038) | Sediment microbial communities from Yellowstone Lake, YNP, Wyoming, USA - YL17G10_0 | ecosystem: Environmental > Aquatic > Freshwater > Lake > Sediment | place: USA: Wyoming | collected...
GGAAGTTAAGGCTATAGCCAGGATTGAAAGAAGCATTATCTTAGGAATTTTCATGCGATTCCCTCCGATTTATTCTTTAGGATTCTGCGTACAATTGATGCGTGATACGAAAGCGGTTGTGCACCCACCACGCATTTCTATTATCGCGCCATTTCTTGCTAGCATAGATATTTTTTAATGAATGTGTCAGTTTAACCCCATTCCGGTCAGCCTTGTCGACGCATCATTAAATATTCATCAACATAGAGTGAATCTCAATTTTTCCCTCTTGACAGGAATTACTCACCACTAACGAAAAACATTGAAAATCTGCCAACGTTTGGGAAGATACTTATCCGCTAATCCGCTTTGTTATCCGCTGACCAACATCTATCTGTGTACTTGTCTCCTGATCCATGGCTAGTTTTTTTGTGATATCTTGGAAGAAACCTGTTGTTAGCTATCTCGGTGAGTTATTCCTCTTGACAGTAACTGCTCACCGATCGAATTTACTGTGCCACCTGACCTCTATCCCCACTTCCCAAAAAATTTTGGGAAGGGGGGAAAAAGGGGGGATGGGTGAGTAATTACATCAGAGTCTTCTACACCAGACTTTCTTTCCCAGAATAGAGATGATTCCCTATGGCTCTTCCAATGAGATCATCTTCATATCGGTTGGTTTTGGCCGATACCAGTGTAATTCAGGTATGTGCATATAACGATTTCTTTGATAAACACCCCCGTATATTGCGAGACCTGAACCACCATTTATTATTGGAGTTTGATTAAGCAACCGTTCTCTCGGCTGATTGCCCTTAAAAAAAGGAATTGAATGCAATTGAATTAATTTGGTTCAATTCCCCTGGATAGACAGCTCTTCTACCTTGCTTCCCTCTCTGCTCCGGTGCACCAGGTAGATCCCAACCAGTACCACCATACCTCCGAGCCATTGCTCCATCCGCAGTGCCTCTCCCAGCAGAGGGATTGCCAGCAAGGCTGTCACCACCGGCTGACCGATCAACGTGGGTGATACGATCGAGGCGGGCAGGTGACCCAGGGCATAGCCGATGGAGAGGTATCCCCCGACCTGCGAAACTAAAGCCGCTCCCAGGAATGCCAGGTATGATTGGGTCGGGTAACCTGAAAGGGGCAATTTCATCCCGAGGGTGATCACCAGCAATGTGACTGTCGCAAAAAGGTCCACCAGCCACACATAAGAGAGGGTATCGAGTTTTTGCCTGCCGCGCTCCGTGACGATGAAGTAACCGGCATAAAACACTCCCGCTGCCATCGCCAGCAGATCACCCAGCCCGATAGATGGGTGGCGGATGAAATCACTCCCCAATACGATCACTGCTCCACCCAGCGCGAGAGCCAGCCCCAGCCAAAACAACCCTCGCAGCTTCTGCCTGAACACTAGCCAGGAGAACAATGCAACCCACAGGGGGGCTGTGTTGCCCAACAGGGTGGCATTGGCAGCTGATGTATACCGCAAGGAAGAGTTCCAGGTACCATGGTCGAAGGCGGTAAAAATACCTCCCAGGATTGGAAATAGCAATAATGTGAAAGGGAGCTTCACCTGCATCTTCCATTTGCGATACAGGAAGACCGGCAGCAGGATGATTGTAGCCAGCCCAATGCGGTAGAACCCAATTACGGGTCCAGGTGCATTGGCCCATTTGCCAAACATGGCTGAAAAACTCAGGCAAATGATCCCCATGATCAGTGCAAGGTATGGCAGGATGGGTTTCTTGGATGGCATATAGGCAGTCAGGTGGATTGAGTTGATTAAGCTATTCTACCGGGCAAGCCATTCTATCATGGAACAATTGCGAAAACGATACAGGCGGCGATCCAATACTTATCCAATTTTTAGAATTGGAGCTAAAAACTCCGTTATACTATTCAGGCGTATTAATTCTCGTAATAAGAAAGGGTCATCAAACATGCCCAAATTCTCTAAAAATACACGCATCGTACTATCTATTTTTACATTCTTTTCACTTGTCAGTCTGGCATGTGGGATCTCGGTTCCGCGGGCCATCTCTACCCAACCAACACCGGTCGTTGAAGTGATTGAAGCCAACCCTACTTCAAGCTCGTCTGCGGTTACCGTGGTCACCAATCAGGATCAAGTCTTGGTGGATATGTATTCCCGCCTCAATCCTTCTGTGGTCAACATCACGGTTTCCCTCAACCAGGGTGGTGCCCTTCTACCCTATGCCCAAGGTTCCGGCTTTGTTTATGATGATCAGGGTCATATCATCACGAATGCACATGTGGTGCACGGAATCGATGCAGTCCAGGTGACCTTTTCGGATGGGTTAATCCGGGATGCCACAATTGTCGCTGAAGATCTATTCAGTGACCTGGCTGTGATCAAGGTGGAAGTTCCAAGCGGAATCACACCCATACCTGTTGGGAATATGGATGAGCTGGCGGTTGGGCAAACCGTCGTCGCCATTGGCAATCCTTTCGGGTTTGAAGGAACCCTTACGACAGGCATTATCAGTGCCCTGGGTAGATCCATCCCATCGCAAACGAGATATTCTATTCCTCAGGCTATTCAAACTGATGCCGCCATCAATCCAGGTAATTCGGGTGGTCCACTGCTCAATCTGAAAGGGGAAGTGGTGGGTGTGATTGATCAGATCGAAACTACCGGTACCAGTGGAGGTAACCTGGGCGTGGGTTTCGCCATCCCGGTCAGCATCCTTCGCCGCGTTGTGCCTGCCTTGATCGATACGGGTCATTATGATTGGCCGTGGTTGGGTTTATCCGGCAATACAGTCTACCCTGGCCTGGTCAAGGCGATGAACCTGCCTATAGAGCAGGGTGCATATGTAGGGACGCTGACGGAAGGTGGACCAGCCCAGGCAGCCGGTTTACGTGGAGCGACGGATACCGTCACTCAGGACGGGATTACAGTCGAGGTGGGTGGGGATGTGATCACTGCCATTGATGGACAGCCAGTCAAAACCTTTGATGATGTCTTGGTTTACCTGTCTTTACAGACTTCCCCCGGCCAGGAGGTCACCCTCACTATCTTGCGGGATGGTAAATATCAGGATGTAAAGCTCCAGCTAGGAACCCGGCCGATAGAATAAAACTCTCTCAAGCTCGGCATAGTCAATACTCCGGCGTCGGATTTTTCCAGCGCCGGAGTTATTATTTAACTGCATTTTATGCAATTCAAACTTTTTTAATGAATGACATAAGACCAGATTTATTAATATCCCAATGCCAAATCCAGGTGATTATATAGGGGTAGCTCATCAATGTAGCGGTGCAGGTTTTGAACGAATAATTCTGCTGCCCGCTCGTCATAATGGGGAGAAAACCCAGCGATATGGGGCGTGAGGATCACATTGGGTAGTTTCCATAACGGGTTGTCTGCGGGCAAGGGCTCTGCTGGGAAAACGTCCAGGGCAGCTCCTGCGATTTTATGCTCACGCAGCAACGGGATCAGAGCATTGTGATCGACAATATCTCCCCGCGAGATGTCTATAAGAAATGCCCCCGGCTTGAAAGCAGCCAGCTCTTTCGCCCCGAGGTAACCACGTGTGGCGTTTGTGCGTGGAAGGGTGATGATTACATAGTCACATTCTCTGAGCAGTGAGCACAGTGCCTGTGGCGGGTACAAGCGGTTCACCAGGTCACCGCCAGGGTCACCTAAACCATCCAAGGTATACCCAGTATCTTCCGGGTGACGGATGTCGCGTTTAGTCGCTAAAACCGTCGCTCCAAAGGTCTGAACCATGCGGGCGATTTGCCGTCCAATGCTGCCATAGCCGATTATGCCCACGGTGCTGCCGCGCAGCTCGAATGGATTAAATAGCTCCCATCTGCCTGATGGCCACTCTGCTCTTTTTTGGTGGGCGAAGACATCTGGCAGATGGTGCCCTAACGCCAGCATCATCATGACGGCATGTTCCGCCATTTGAGGGGCTGAGGCGCCGCTCACACTGGTGATACTCATCCCATCCCGGTGCAGGATGGGCTCATCGAGGGCATGGTCAAGACCAGCCCAATGAAATTGGATCCAGCGCAGGTGGGGTGCCTGCTCGGGTTTGGGAAGCACGCGGTTGGTATATAAGACCTCCACCCGCTTCCAAACTTCATCACTGACGTCTTCGACTTTACGGGCAACGATCTTCTCCAATACGATGCGCGGTGAAACGTCGGTGATCTTTTTCATCAGCTCATCAGTAAAGGGTAAGGTGATTAGAATTTCGATCGGGTCATCCATGCTGCACCCCTGTGACGTGGGATATTTGTGGGATAAATGTGGGATAAAGTGTGATATTTGTGGGTATTCATTGATTAGTTAACTCTTTTTGATCAACCCTAATTGTACCCAATTGACACTTAGAATTCCATTCTCGAATGATACTTTTACCGAATTTCCTGCTATTTCTAACTAAACACTCATCCGGAAAGTCAATAATGGACTTTACAAATTATAAAGCCATCGATATAATCAACCCCGCTTAACTATTTAGAAAGGTTAATGTATGAACACATCTGAACCTTTGGAAGCCATACTAAAAGAATGGTTTGCCATCTTCAGGAACCGCATGATGGGTAGTTTTTTTATCTATGCCAGAGATAAGGGTCTGACTATGGCGCAGCTGGGGGCGATGTTTCACGTGTATCACAAGGGTGCATGTGGAGTATCCGATATTGGATCCGACCTTGGGGTAACCAACTCAGCTGCCAGCCAGATGCTTGAGCGTCTGGTACAGCTTAAATTAATCACCCGTTCGGAGGATACTATTGATAGACGGGTCAAGCAAATTGTGTTAACCGATAAAGGGCGCCAAATATTACAGGAAATCAGTCAAGCCAATCAAGCCTGGTTGGAGAGCCTGGTACAATCGATGACCGCTGAGACACAAAGCCAGGTCAGTGATGCGCTGGTCACTTTGATCGATAGAGCCCACCAGCTCGAGAAAACCGCCATCTAGTCATAGATAAGAAAAATGCGTATTCTACCCGTGGCTGGAACCTGTGTTTGTTGCAAAGCTCCAAGTCTCCTGTAAAGATGAGGAATTCAGCGGAACACCTGAAATAAGGAATTTTAATAAATACCTGAAACTAAGATTTTAGGAACAAAATCAACTATGATGCGCTTAGCAAAATACTTAAAACCCTATATATTATTGATCGTGCTCGCGATTGCCTTGTTGTTTGTGCAGGCGAATGCCGACCTGGCCTTGCCAGACTATCTGGCTAAAATTATTAATAACGGCATCCAATTATCGGGTGTTGAAAACGCAGTACCCCAAGCAATCCGCCAGAGCAGCATGGACAAGATTACTCTGTTTATGAGTGAACAGGATAAAACGTCTGTCCTTGCGGATTACACGCGAGTGGATAAAACTTCAGCGAATTATGATCAGCTGGTCAAGAATTACCCAATCCTTGCAACAGAACCAGTCTATGTACTTAACAAGATCGATCAAGCTCAAATCGACCAACTTAACCGACTGATGGCTAAACCTTTATTGGTGGTTTCTTCTATTGAAGAAGCAATGGCAGACCCAGCCAGGTTGACTGCCATGGTACAGGGGATGGGTATGGACCTATCAAAGCTGCCCGCTGGAATGGACCTGTTCACAGCACTGAGCATGATGCCAGATGCGCAGCGCGGGGCAATCATCACATCGATAACCGCGGTTGTGGACCAAAAGATGGGAGCATTCAGCGACAAATTGCTCTATCAAGCGGCTGCAGTAACGATCAAATCGGAATACACCGCTTTGGGGATGGACATGGGGAGATTTCAGATAGCTTACCTGCTCAGGGTGGGGGGTTTGATGCTTGCTCTGACCTTGCTATCTGGTATTTGTACGGTTATGGTCAGTTTTTTGGCTGCCAAGACAGCCGCCGGTTTTGGACGCGACGTTCGCAAGGCCGAATTCACCAAGGTGGAAAACTTCTCTAGTACTGAATTTGATAAGTTTTCCACTACATCATTAGTCACCCGTTCCACTAACGACATCACCCAGGTGCAGATGGTGGTCTTTATGATCCTACGCATGGTCATCTACGCGCCTATCATAGGTGTGGGAGCCATTATCCACGCTTTCAGGCTGGATACTTCCATGTGGTGGATCATCGCGGTGGCAGTCGGTATCCTTCTTACCGTGGTGCTGACTGTCATGGCTATCGCGCTTCCCAAATTCAGGATCGTGCAGAAACTAACCGATCGCCTGAACCTTGTGATTCGTGAAAACCTTTCCGGCATGATGGTTATCCGTGCTTTCAACCGCCAGGAATTTGAACTAAATCGTTTTGATAAAGCCAATACAGATATGACCTCCGTTTTGCTATATATTGGTCGTGTCATGGTGGTGATCATGCCGTTTATGATGCTCATCATGAACGGTGTTACGGTGTTGATCATCTGGATTGGCGCGCACCAGGTGGCACAAGCGAATATGCAGGTGGGGGATGTGATGGCTTTTATGCAATATACCATTCAGGTGGTCTTTGCCTTCCTGATGATGTCCATGATGTTCATCATTCTGCCAGGCGCAGTTGTATCTGCGGGACGGATTAGCGAAGTTCTAAGCACCGAGCCGGTGATCAAAGATCCTGTAGAACCCAAGCATTTCGGCGACCGTTTTAAAGGGATGGTTGAATTCCGCAATGTTTCCTTTCGCTATCCAGATGCAGAAGAAGACGTACTGCATGATATCAGCTTCATTGCCAGACCTGGTCAAACCACGGCATTCATTGGCTCGACCGGTTCGGGAAAATCCACGGTTGTCAACTTGATCCCGCGTTTTTATGATGTCACGGCTGGGTCAATCTTGGTCGACAATATCGATATTCGCCAGGTCACTCAGCACGACTTGCGTGACAAGATTGGTTATATCCCCCAGAAGGGAGTGCTTTTCTCTGGCACGATTGAGAGCAACTTGCGCTACGCAGATGAAGCTGCAGAGATGGATACCCTGCGCAAAGCTGCTGATATTGCCCAGGCTACTGAATTTATCAAGGACGGCAGCGGTGATGGCTATTCAGCTGAGGTGTCTCAGGGAGGGTCGAATTATTCAGGAGGTCAAAAACAGCGCTTATCCATCGCACGTGCTCTGGTTAAAAAACCACCCATCTATATCTTCGATGACAGCTTTTCGGCTGTCGATTTCAAGACCGATGCAGCATTACGCCGTGAGCTCAAACAGCAAACAGCTGACAGCACGATATTAATCGTGACCCAGCGTGTCTCGACCATCAAGAACGCTGAGCAGATTATCGTTGTGGATGAAGGTAGGGTTATCGGTAGGGGTACCCATCCAGAGCTGATGCGGGATTGTAAAGAATATCAGGAGATTGCATTATCGCAGCTCAGTCAGGAGGAGTTACTATGATGCACGGTGGTCCTGTAACAACTCGTAGTGGAGGTCGAAAGGGCGGTCCACCCATGGGTGGACCTATGGCAATGATGAAAGGCGAACGCGCCCATGATTTTAAGGGCACGATGCTCAAGCTGTTCAATTATCTCGGCAAATATCGCCTGTCTTTGATCATCGCATTAATCATTGCAGGTGCCTCCACAGTATTTAGCATTGTCGGTCCAAAGATTTTGGGCAACGCTACCACCGCCCTGTTTAATGGTGCTATCGCCACATATACGGGTACCGGTTCGATTGATTTTATCGAAATTGGAAATATCCTGATGTTGACAGCAGGGTTGTATGTCCTTTCCACTGTGTTGAGCTTCATATCTGGTTGGATTATGACCAGCATCTCCACGGATGTCACCTATCGACTGCGCAGGAATATTTCCGAAAAGATCAACCGCATGCCCTTGAGATATTTTGATGGCACCAACCACGGTGAAATCATGTCGCGGGTTACCAATGATGTGGCTACGGTCAGCCAGACACTGAGCCAAAGCCTTACCACCATCATCACCTCGGTGACTGGTGTGATCGGTGCTTTGATCATGATGCTTTCCATCAGCTGGATCTTGACTCTGGTAGCTTTACTGATCATCCCAATTTCGATGGTCTTTCTGCGTCTCATCCTGCCTCAATCCCAGAAATACTTCTCTCAGCAGCAGGATTACCTCGGGCATATTAATGGACATGTAGAAGAAATGTTCGGGGGTCATATCGTGGTAAAAGCCTTCAATGGTGAAAAGAAAAGTGTTGAAAAGTTTGATGGGTATAACAATACCCTTTATGAAGCAGGCTGGAAATCGCAGTTCCTGACTGGATTGCTGTTCCCTATCATGAACTTTATCGGCAACCTCGGTTATGTAGCTATCGTTGTTTTGGGTGCCTGGCTGGCGATTAAAAACCTCATTACTGTAGGTGATATTCAAGCTTTCCTTCAATATATCCGCAACTTCACCCAGCCAATTACCCAGATCGCCAATATCTCTAACATTCTCCAGCAGACTGCTGCTGCCGCAGAACGGGTGTTTGAATTTCTGGATGAGAGCGAAGAGGTCCACGAGACAGAGAATCCAATCCAATTGCCTGCTGTCAAGGGGCATGTAGAATTCGATAACGTTCACTTCGGATATAGCCCCGAAAAGATCATCATCAACGACTTTTGTGCCACGATTGAGCCCGGTCAAAAGGTTGCTATCGTCGGTCCGACAGGTGCAGGGAAGACTACCATGGTCAAGCTGCTGATGCGCTTCTATGATGTAAATAGTGGTGCCATTTTGGTGGATGGTCATGATATCCGGAATTTCTCCCGCTACGACCTGCGAAAGTTGTTCGGAATGGTGCTGCAGGATGCCTGGGTTTACAATGGGACCATCATGGAAAATATTCGCTATGGGCGCCCTGATGCGACAGAAGCGGAGGTTATCGCAGCCGCCAAGGCCGCCCGTGTGGACCATTTCGTCCGGACTCTCCCTGAAGGATATAACCTGGTACTCAACGAAGAGTCTACCAATATATCACAAGGTCAGATGCAGCTCCTGACGATTGCCAGGGCTATTCTGGCAAACCCCAGGATGCTTATCCTCGACGAAGCCACCAGCTCGGTGGATACCCGGACGGAAGTGTTGATCCAGGAAGCCATGGATGAGCTGATGAAAGGACGCACCAGCTTCATCATCGCCCATCGCCTGTCTACCATCCGAAATGCTGACTTGATCCTGGTGATGGATAATGGAGATATTGTCGAGCAAGGTAAGCATGAAGAGCTATTAGCCAAAAATGGAGCTTATGCTGAGATGTATAACAGCCAGTTCGAGCACGTAATGGCGGTCTAATCGGTTTACCTTGAATAAAATGCCCAGGGCGTCACCTGGGCTTTTTATTTAGGGCGGTGTCATGAATATGTAATAAAACGGATAATGACAAATGATATTTGAAATTAACATCGGTTTGATGCTATGATGATAGTGACAACCGAATAAGCTGGAGCAATCCATAGAACAAATTTCTGGCAAAAATCTAGCATCGCTAGACAGCTGGGCAGGCTGACATTAGAATGCCAGATAAAATCCCGTTATTTGCGGGATAAAGGATTGCTCCAGCGTTTTTTGTTCTATAATATCCTTATGACCCCAGATTATGAAACCTACCTTTCTCCATACTCCTGGCGCTATGGCAGCCAGGCGATGCGCCAGATATGGAGCGAAAAATATAAACGCAAGCTTTGGCGCAGACTGTGGGTGACCCTGGCAGAGGTGCAGGCTGAATTTGGTCTATTCACAGTCGACCAGGTGGAAGATTTACGTGTGCATATAGGTATGGTCGATGTGCCGCGTGCGCTGGAGATCGAGGCCGAGATTCAGCATGACCTGATGGCAGAGCTGAAAGTTTTTGCAGAGCAAAGCCCGGTGGGGGGTGGCATCCTGCACCTCGGAGCTACCTCGATGGATATTGAGGATAATGCCGATGTGCTGCGCCAGCGTGAATCACTCGAACTGCTGTTGAGTGAGTTACACGCTGTGCTCTTGCTTTTTGCGCAGAAGATTGACACCTGGGCGGAATTCCCTTTGATTGCCTTCACCCACTTACAACCCGCTGAGCCCTCAACGCTTGGGTACCGGCTGGCAGGCTATGCCCAGGATTTGCTCATGGACTGGCAGATACTCCAGGCTACCCGGCATGACCTGCGAGGGAAGGGTTTCAAGGGCGCAGTTGGGACGGGAGCTTCCTATGCGGAGCTGATCGGGGTTGATCATCTAGCTGAGTTCGAAAATCGTCTATCTGCACACCTGGACATACCTTTCTTTCCGGTGGCGACCCAGGTATACCCGCGCAAGCAGGATTATCAGCTGCTTAGCCATCTGGCTGGGATGGGTGCATCGCTGCATAAATTTGCTTTCGACCTACGGCTCTTGCAATCCTCCCCCATTGGAGAATTGGGAGAACCCTTCGGCAAGCAGCAAGTGGGTTCGTCCGCCATGCCGTTCAAGCGGAACCCAATCAATGCTGAGAAGATCGACTCTCTGGCACGTTTGCTGGCCCAGATGCCGCGCACAGCCTGGGACAATGCAGCCAACTCGCTGCTGGAGCGCACTTTGGATGACTCTGCCAACCGCAGAACCCTGCTTCCGGAAGCATTCCTGATCTGCGATGAGATGCTGCTGACCACAAAGCGCATTTTGAGCGGTTTGCGGGTGAACCAAGATGCCATTCAGCGCAACCTGGAAGCCTATGTGCCCTTCGCCGCGGTCGAGCGAGTGCTCATGGCACTTGGTAAGGCCGGA